>CHCFC05602__coassemble_413_pt1 | contig 21118 bp, 23 predicted proteins | sample CHCFC05602__metabat2_low_PE_036 | metagenome-assembled genome bin CHCFC05602 | reverse complement strand
ACGGTGTTCACGGCGCTGTAGTAGGTGAAGTCCATTTCTGCGAAGGACTCGCCTTTTTTCGCCTTGTACAGGATGTGTCGTTTTTCCATCGGGCCGTGGAACACGATTTCGCGCTCTTCGGGGGTGAGCTGACTGAACGGCACGTCGGTGCGCACGCCGAACGAGCCGCATACCTGTTTCATGAGATCCCACATGAGCGTGCCCCACGGCAGCACTGCGCCCTCGTCGATCGAAAGGGTCTCGTCGGGCACGAGCGCTGCTTCGTTCACCGTGCGCACGACGCCCGTCCCGCCGCACGTGGTGCAGGCGCCGCCGCTGTTGAAGGCCAAGTCCTCGGCGCCAGGGCCGAAGAATTCTGCGCCGCACTCTGGGCAGACGATGGGGATGCCGAGTGCGACGTTAGGGGAGGGCGGCACGCGATGGCCGTTCGGGCAGACGTGCTTGCCGACGCGCGAGAATAACAGTCGCAGGTAGCTCAGCAGCTCGGTAGAAGTGCCGAAAGTAGAGTGCACGCCGGGGATGCCCGGGCGCTGTCGCAGAGCGAGCGCGGCAGGCACGTGCAGCACTTCGTCCACGGTGGCGCGCGATGCCTGGGAGATGCGCCGTCGTGTGTACGTGGAGAGCGCATCGAGATAGCGGCGGGAGCCTTCGGCGTAGAGAACGCCCAGGGCAAGCGAGCTTTTTCCCGAGCCCGATACGCCCGCGATGCCGACCAGCTGGTGCAAAGGGATTCGCACGTTCACGTTCTTCAGGTTGTGGACGCGCGCCCCGCGCACTTCGATGGCGGATGGCCGATCAGGGTGCAAGCTCATGGAACCTCCTGTGCTGACAGTGTGCCTGCACCAAAGCATACCGCTTCTCAACAGGAACGTAACGCTGCGTGATTTTTTCCAATCTCGCTTGCATCGCACCGTGGAGGTGATAGTATGGGCAACGTTGTTTAGCACTCATGTTTCTAGAGTGCTAGCACTCCGAAGAGCGGAGTTTACAACGCCCAGAACAGCGCGTTGAAGCGAACAGAAGCCTGACTGAAAGGAAGGTATCGCACATGAATCTCAAGCCGGTCGGCGATCGCGTCATCATCAAGCAGGACGAAGCTGGCGAGACCACCTCTTCTGGTCTGTACATTGCCTCCGAGGCCAAGGAAAAGCCGCAGAGCGGCACCGTTCTGGCCGTGGGCGAGGGCAGGTACGACAACAACGGCGCCCTCATTCCGATGCCCGTCAAGGAAGGCGACCGTGTGGTCTATGGCAAGTTCGGCGGCACCGAGATCGACATCGACGGCGAAAAGGTGCTGATCATGCGTGCGGACGACATCTACGCTGTCTACGCGTAAGTTGCGAAATACGCGAACTCGTTTGATTTCATTTGGAGGTTTGAAACATGGCAAAGGACATTAAGTTCGAGGCCGATGCGCGCGCCAGCCTGGCCGCCGGCGTCAAGAAGCTGTCTGACGCGGTCAAGGTGACCCTTGGCCCCAAGGGCCGCTACGTCGCCCTCGAGAAGAGCTACGGTGCTCCGCTGGTCACCAACGACGGCGTTACCGTTGCGAAGGAGATCGAGCTCTCCGACCCGGTCGAGAACATGGGCGCCCAGCTGGTCCGCGAAGTTGCGGTGAAGACGAACGACGTCGCAGGCGACGGCACCACCACCGCTACGCTGCTGGCCGACGCTATCGTTTCCGAGGGCCTGCGCAACGTGACTGCTGGCGCTGACGCGCTGGGCATCCGTCGCGGCATCGAGAAGGCAGTCGACGCTGTGGTCGACGCTATCAAGGCTGACGCTACCCCGGTTTCCGACAAGGACCAGATTGCCAACGTCGGCACCATCTCCGCTGGCTCCGCCGAAATCGGCGGCAAGATTGCCGAGGCCATGAACGCTGTCGGCAAGGACGGCGCTATCTCCGTCGAGGAATCCCAGACCTTCGGCCTGGACATCGACATCGTCGAGGGCATGCAGTACGACCGTGGCTACATCTCCCCCTACATGGCGACGGACATGGAGCGCATGGAGTGCGTCCTGAACGATCCGTACATCCTGCTGACGGACATGAAGATCGGCTCCATCCAGGAAATGGTTCCGCTGCTGGAGGCCATCATGAAGTCCGGCCGCCCGCTGTTCATCGTCGCCGAGGACGTTGACGGCGAAGCGCTGGCTACCATCCTGCTGAACAAGCTGCGTGGCACCCTCAACTGCTGCGCCATCAAGGCTCCGGGCTTCGGTGACCGTCGTAAGCGCATCCTCGAGGACATTGCTGCCGTTACGGGCGCTCATGTCATCGACAAGGACTTCGGCATGACCATGGCCGACGCGAAGCTCGAAATGATGGGTCATGCCCGCACCGTCAAGGTGACGAAGGATCGCGCCCTCATCGTCGACGGCTCTGGCGACAAGCAGGCCATCGAAGAGCGCATCAACAACATCAAGGCCGAGCTGGAGCGCGCTGAGTCCGACTTCGACCGCGAGAAGCTCCAGGAGCGCCTGGCGAAGCTCTCCGGCGGCGTTGCCGTCCTGAAGGTCGGTGCTGCTACCGAGGCCGAGCTCAAGGAGAAGAAGTCCCGCATCGAGGACGCTCTGCAGGCTACCCGCGCTGCCGTCGAAGAAGGCATCGTGGCTGGCGGCGGCGTTGCTCTGATCAACGCTCTGCCGGCGCTCGACAACGTTGAGTGCGCCGACAAGGACGAAGAGGTCGGCGTGGACATCGTCCGCCGTGCGCTCGAGGCTCCGATGCGCGAGATTGCTCGCAATGCTGGCTTCGAAGGCTCTGTTGTGGTCGAGAAGGTCAAGAACATGGAGAAGGGCCAGGGTCTCAACTTTGCTAACGGCGAACAGGGCGACATGATTGCCATGGGCGTCAACGACCCGGTCAAGGTTACCCGTACTGCGTTGCAGGCCGCTTCCTCTGTTGCGAACCTGATCCTCATCACCGAGGCGACGGTCAACGAGATTCCGAAGGACAAGGCCGAGCGCGAGGCCAACATGGCGGCTGCCGCAGCTGCTGCTGCCCAGGGCGGCGGCATGATGTAGTTGCGAGTTCTGTCGGCCTGTCGGTCGGCGGAGCAAGCCGCTTCTGCGCAGGAATGGTATATGCCTTCCGAATGCTCAAGGGGGTTTGGTGGACTCCGGTCCAACCGAGCCCCCTTTTCTTGTTCGGAGAGCGCTTTCAAGGCTGCGCGCCGCTGTTGCAAGCAGGGTGCAGGCGAAGGTGGTCGCGCAGAGTGGTTTCGTGGAGTTGTTCGTGCGGTGCAAGGAGGGAAAATGGCCAGTCTTGAAGCAGGGCTGACGCGCGATGAGGCATTCGCGCTTTTGCAGGAACACAACAAGGAAGCGTTTCATATCGAGCACGGCGAAACGGTCGAAGGAACTATGCGCTTTTTCGCGCGGGAGTTCGATCCCGAGAGCGAAGAGTTCTGGGGCATCGTAGGCCTTTTGCACGATGTAGACTGGGAAGAGTATCCGACGAGCGAAGACCATACGATCAAGGGCGCTGAAATGATTCGCGCTGCTGGCGGCTCGGAGCAGTTGGTGCATGCCGTCCAGGCGCACACTTACGGCTCGAATCCGGCTTCGCCAGCGCCTGAGCTGTTCATGGAAAAGGTCCTGTTCGCCGTTGACGAGCTGACGGGCCTGATTGGTGCGGCGGTGCTCATGCGCCCCTCGAAGTCCGTTATGGATTTTGAAGTGAAGTCGCTTAAGAAGAAATTCAAAGACAAGCGCTTTGCAGCGGGGTGTTCGCGCGACGTTATCAGGCAGGGAGCTGAGCTGTGCGGTTGGGAGCTCGACGAGCTTTTCGAGCGCACTATTCGCGCCATGCAGTCGTTCGCCCCCGACAGGGACGCCTACGTTGCGGCATCCGAAGCGTAAGGCTTAAGGCATTCGCTCGCGATGCATCCAGTTCCTGCGTTCGCGCCAGCAGTGTTTCATTTATCGTGCGGCCAGACCCCGGTATGGTGCGGGATGTGCAATATTTCTTCGTACGGCGCCTCCGAACCTGGGCATATCAGAGCCCGGAGTCCGGAGGCGTGTTCATGCAAACGGCAGCGCGTATGAAAGAAGCGCGTCCTTGTTTGCTGGGCAGCGTAAAGAAGCGCTGCGAGGGCTGCAGCGCTTCTAACGGCGTCAGCGTGCAGGCGTTACGACGTACGTTACCGTGCCGAAAAGCGAAGGCGTGCTCGTGAGCGCTCCGTTCTCGAACGCAAGGCCAGATGCGGACCATTCAAGCGACATGCTTTCGCCAGGGGCGATAGGAGATGCCGACTCAATAGACGCCGCATTGCCGAACGGTGCCTCGAAAAGGGGCAGCCCATTCGAGCGGCAGGTCCAGCGTGATTCCGTTTCGTTTCCGTCGGCGACAGCGGTTTCGATGCGCGTAAGGGCCGCGTTGAGCGTGCCGGTATTTCGAATTTCTTGCGGTCCCGATATGACTTCGCCCGATGGCGATACAGCACAAGTCATGGCGAGCGGCACTGTTACGCCCATTTGCGCAACAACGGTTTTTTCTGCGCTTGGGTCCGAAGAGCTGTTTTCGCCATGCGCTTTTACGCGAATGCGAGCATAGCCCGTAGTCGCAAGCGCTTCTGACAGATCGCACGAAAGCGTCGTCACGGATTCGGCGCTTGCTTCGGCAACAGCTGATCGCGCTATCTCCATCCATCCGTTCCCCGTTGCGTACTGCTCGAGGGAAACTTCCTGGATAGGAGCTTTCGTCGTGCCGAACGTCCGACAGAGAACTTCAAGCGTGCCGTCTGGCAAAAGGTTCGTTTCGTCGATGGCAGGAATTGGCGGCTTTGCGTCCTGAACTGTTGTAAGGCTGTCTTCTCGGAGGCAATCGATGTACAGATCGGTTTCGTCCCATACGATGACCGCAATGTATTTCCCTCGTTCGTTTTCGGTCAGCGTATAGGTTTCGCCACGACCTATAAGGTTCGTCGCCTTGCCCTGCACGTCGCTCGAGTACCAGACGATGTCGGGCACGCACCCTTCAGGCAGCCCCGAGACGTCCGCTGAGAGCGTCGACCCTACGCGCAAGTCTCCTTTCATGGAAAGGGTGCCGTCGATGTGCCCAATGCCGATATTGCCGAACACCCAGACGTGGTCGACGTTCACATATCCCGATGCGTCGCTCAGCTCAAAGTGAAGGTTCATGCCGAAGAGGTCTTCGGTGATGTCGATTGATGCGTCGTACGAATGCGTCGTAAGCTTGTTCCCGTTTTTATTGTCTACGTAATACCACCGGTATGTTGGCCTGACGCTTGAAGGGAAGCTGGGATCGACCTTGATGCTTGCGCTGATGGTCGTGCCCACGATAGGGTCGCCGGTAAAAACAACCTCGGTATTCGCCCAGTCTTGCTGTCGGACGGCGCGAGGAGACGCAGCCAGCGCTCTTTCGGTAACGGACGAATCGTCGCACAGGTTTTCAGAAGGGCTCTCAGCCAGGATGTTCGATGGCAAAGAAGGCTGGTCATCGTCTTGGTCGGCGTCATGGGGGCGCTCTTGCTCAGAGGGCATATTGTCCGGTTCGGTTATGCTGTCATTTTCTAACTGGCCTTCGTTCGGCTCTTCTTTAGAAGCGTCGGAGTCTCCGCTGTTCGTCGAAGGTGCAGCGGACATGCTTGGATGGCTCGGAGATTCCCCGTCCGATGTCTCGGCCGCTGCTTGCGCGGTAGGGATTGCACTCAGCAGAAGGCAGGCTGTCAGCCCCGCTGATGCCAGCGCCTTCCAGAATGGAGTGTGCGTTCGTTCGATGGCAAGGCTGATCGTGCGTAAAGCGGGGCTTGAGAACTGCCTTCTTTTGCGCGGGAGGAAGGGTTCAGCGGCTAAAATTCGTGCAGCCCGCGCCAGGTAAGGCATCTTGCGATGTCCGTATTCTGAATTGCCGAGAAAAGCATGACGGCGTGCGGTCTCTTTCCAGGGGACGTCAGGGTTCGGTTCCTGCCAAAGCAGACGGCTCCTGCTTGCTCGCCTCATAGTCACTGCAAGAACAATTCCGCTTACGCCGACGGCAAGGACAGCCAACGCCACAACGGGGAGGAGCGTATCTCCTGTTTGCGGCAAAGCGGCAGCGCCCCCGCCTACATTTCCGCCATTCGACGTGCTGGCTGCTGAAGCCGTGGGCGTGACGCCTGCAGCGGAAGGGTTCTTGCTTTCGGTTCCAAGGCTTGCGGACGGGTCGCTCTCTTCTCCTATGGCGTCGGCGGGCGATAAGGTAACCCCGATGGCAGCCTCGGTTGATTCGAGAGCGAGTGCGCTGTGCCCGATGAACGGAAGCTGCACGCCGAGAAGGGGCAAGAGGGCAAGGGCGCAGCAAACGGCAAGTAAGCGCAACGCAAGCGTGCCTCCTGTAGTCGCGGCTTGGGCTGGTATGCGCGCGGCGTGCGGCGGCGTGCGCGCGTATGTGGCATGGATCGGCTTACAAGGCATAGGGACTCCCCTTCGCTAGCGTCCGGCTTTGATGGTGAACGAAACGCTCAAAGCTTCCCTACCGGTCTCGCTTGCGAGCGTGAAGTCTTTGATGGCTCCATCGCCCGATACGGAGAGTGTTCCTGGCTGCGATTCGGAGGCACGGCGCTCCACAACCCATTTCGACGAGTCCGTTTGCCCAGGCAGGTCGATGCACGATGCGAGGTCGACGTTTTCGCCGTCTTCGGACTCAAGGCTCATCCAAAGCGTGTTGTCGCCGTCCGATTCTGCAAAGGCCTCCTCTGCTACCAGGGAAAAATCAGGGGCGGTCAGAGCCTTGATGCTGTCTACGTGAACGTCGAAAACGGAGTTGTTCTCTATGGACAGAGTGGGAACAACGAACGTGCCATCTGTCTTGACTGCTACGGGCAAGCTTGCAGGAACGGTGACGGAAATCTGATCATCGTTGGCGACGAGCAGGACGTCGGTCGTTCCTTCTGCTGCGTACGCCGCGCAAGGAGCGCAAAGTGCGGATGCCGCAAGTGCCACCGACAGGGCGCAGCCCGCGATTTTGGCAAGGGGCGTAGCGGCTCCGGGCTGTCGACTCGCGGAAGATTTCCAGACTATGCGTTTCTTAGGGTTCGTGCGAGAGGCTGCTGCTTCCCTCCAGGGCGAATGAGCCACGGGAGCATGGAGGCGCTTGCCGTCGCGAAGGTGCGGGCAAGGCGCCGTCCCCGCAGTCGGCACAGTGGGGCGCGGGTCGAAGGACGGGGTGGATTCTTTCATGGCGGTTCCTTTCTTTCGCTATGCTTCGACGGTCAGCGTGATTTCCGCTGCCGACGTTCCGACCTGTTCATGCGTTTCACGGTCATAGCCGACGAACGTTGCAAGAACGCGGTAAACGCCAGGCTCCATGCCTGCAGGAAGGGAGGCGGTTTGGACGTGGCTTCCTGGCGCAATCGCATCCGACTGGTAGAGAACTTCTCCGCTGTCCGCCAGCGAGAGCGTCACTTTCTGGTCCATGGGGTTTGCAGCGATGTTTTCGATGCGGACTTCTGCTTCCCCTGTCTGGGAAGAAGCGCGAATGTTCGATGCGATAGAGATATTCATCATTCCTTCGGCAACTTGCTTTTCGAGTTCAGCACGGACGTCGTCCTCGCTTTTGCCTTCGTAAGCACCTGCCTTTGCGGCGCTGTCGTACCAACCGTCATCTGCTTGGGCGGGCGAGAGCATGCCTGTGCCGAATACGACGGCCGCGAACACGCATGCGCACATGCTGACTGCGCCTGCAAGGACAACGACGCGCTTGCGCAGCGGTTTGTTTCGCTTGTGCGCAGGGGCTGTCGAGCGTTTTCGCACGGCAGCGTGGGCCGGTTTGCTGACGGGATAGCGTTTGTACATGCGGAGCTCCTATCTTCCAGGGTCTTTCCAGCAGAGTCGCGATCCGGCGGTGATGCCATTGCGGCGCGCCCCGTTAGATGCCGTTTCGATGACGCATACCGTCTCCGGACTGCATCGCGGCAGCTTCCAAGGCCTGACGGTTTCTACGGAAAGGACAACGCCTTTCGCGTCCAAACAGATGATGTCTATCGGCAGGCCCATGAACCACGTGTGCACAGAGCGACATCCTGGAAACACCCATGCTTCATCAGCCCGGACGGCTTTTGCCCCTATGAGCCCGCGAGCTCTTTCGAAAAATCCCGTGAGCACGGTTCCATGAGTGAAGGCGGGCAAACCATCGGCGTGCGAGATAAGGGTCGCGTAAGCCATCAGAACACCTCCGATGCATTGCTGACGATAGAAATGACGGCAGGGGAGACAGCGATGATGAATACGCCGGGCATGACCAGGAATGCCAGCGGAAAGATCATCTTGGTAGGAATTTTGTTCGCTTCGGCTTCGAGATGCTGAAAGCGCCGTGTTCGTGCGGCCGCTGCCTGTCGTTTGAGAATCGCTGCTATCGGCGCGCCTGCTTTCGAAGACACGGAAACCGCCGAGGCAAACAAAGCAAGGTCTTCCGAGCCGCAACGCTGCGCCAGGCGACCGAGCGCTTGGTCCCGCGTGTATCCGAGCAGGCTGATGTCTTCGTCGACGACGGCGAGCTCTTGGGCGAGCGCGTCAGAACGGCGTTTTGAGACTGAACGTATTGCTCGTTCAAGCGTCAGTCCCGCTTCGACGGCGACGGCGAGCATTTCAAGCGTTGCGGGCAGGGCGGCGTCTACTTCTTTCTTACGGGCGCGCGCACGCGCATCAAGGAGCGCGCGAGGCGTGCAGGCAGCAATCCCTGCAATGCCGAGGCATGCGATAAGCCTGAAAGCTGGCTTGTCTTCAGGGAGCAGCGGGGTTGCGAAAGCTGCCATCGCAATGCCGCATGCAGTCATAGCGACCGAAAAACCGTGGTAGACAGGCGCAGGCACCTTGAGCCCGGCTTGCGCAAGCTTCAAACGCAGCCGATCGGTAGATTGCCGAGAGGCAGGGACGATGCTTCGTGCAAGCGAGGCTGCTTTGGGAAGCAGGCCAGAAGGAGTCCTTCTTGGGGCTTCCGTCGACCGCCCGCTTGGAGGGGCAGGGCGAGAGAGGGCAGGGAAGCGTGCTGCCAGCAGCATGCGCGCACCGAATCCGATGAGCGATGCGCTCGCAATCGCCGCGAAGAGTGCCATGCGTGTTCCTTTCTGCCAGGTTACGAGAAGTCAAGCCGATACAGACGTTTGATCAAGGCAAGCCCGCTTATGTCCAACACGGCGACCACGAGAAGGATGGGCGCCCAGAGCCCGCTTGCCCAGAAGTCTTCCAGATAGGCGGGGCTTGCGATCGAAAGCAGCGCAAGCATTGCAGGGGGCATTGACCCGACGAGCGCCGCAGACATGCGTGCTGACGAGGTGATAGCGTCCAAATGCCCTTTCATTTCCGAGCGCTTTTGCGCATTTTCTGCCAGGGAGTCCAGGATGCCTGCAAGGTTTCCCCCGCCCTCCTTTTGGACTGCCACGGCGCTTGCGAGCAAGTCCAGGTCTGGGTCTTGGGTCCTTTGCGCCAGCGAACCGAGCGCTTGTGCAAGCGTCCGGTTTGCTGACGAAACTTCGCGAGCAACTTGCAGGAGCTCCTCTCCTAGGGGCCAATTGGCGCTTGCTGCTACGGTGGCAAAGGCGTTCTCGGGAGAAGACCCGCCACGCAACATCTCTGCGGCGAGGGGCAGGACGTCTGCAATTTGGCGAGATCGTGCGTCAGCGCGGCTCTTCCGCGTTCGTCTTAGAAGCAGGAGACGGCTCCGGTTAGCAATCGGGCCTTTGCTGTCGTGCGCAAGGCGATAAGCGTTTTCGTCTTCCACGGCAAGCTTCCTGCGGCAAAGGCAAGCGAGCACGAAGCAGGCCAGTGCAGCTCCCGCAATGATGGCGGCAACGAGCGCTGTCATTGTTCTTGTCCTATTTCGTGGCGGTCGAAAAACCAGTTGGGGTTGTAGGCGACGCCCCAGGCTTCTATGCGGTTGCGTACGCGCGTCGGCTGAAATCCTGCGCCGACGAACGCGCCGCTTACCTGCCCTCCGGGCAAAAGAGGGCCTTGCTTGAACGAAAAGAGCTCTTCGGTTGCGATAACGGAGCCTTCCATTCCCGCCAGAGCGTTGATGGAAACGATTTTGCGCGATCCGTCGAGCATTCTTCCGACCACGACGACGAGGTCGACCGCCTGGGAAATCATTTTGCGAACGGTCGCCGCGTCGTAGCCCGCAGAGGATCGGAGCAGCATGGTCTCTAAGCGCGAAAGCGTTGTCGGCACGTCGTTCGCATGGATGGTGGTGAGCGAGCCGTCGTGGCCGGTGGTCATGGCGTTGATGATTTCGAGCGCTTCTATGTCACGGCATTCTCCGACCACGATGCGGTCTGGGCGCATGCGGAGTGCGTTCTTTACGAGGTCGTGAATGGTCACCTCGCCCTTTCCTTCGATATTGGGCGGCCTGCTTTCGAGCGAGACCAAATCCTCTTGCTTGAGCTGCAGTTCCGCGGCATCTTCGATCGTCACGATGCGCTCGTGGGATGGGATAAATGCGGACAGCACGTTGAGAAGGGTGGTCTTGCCCGACCCGGTTCCGCCCGCGACCACGATGCTGCATCTTCCCGACACAGCGGCAGCCAGGAAGGCCAGCATGGCGGGAGAGAGGGTCTTCGCTTCAAGGAGGTCGAGCGCGTTCATGCGGTCTTTAGCAAATTTCCTGATGGTGAGAGCTGTGCCGTTGACAGCGAGCGGTGGTATGACAGCATTCACACGACTGCCATCGGGAAGACGGGCGTCCATAAGAGGGCTTGCATCGTCGCATCGGCGATTTACGCGACTGCCAATGCGGTCGATGATGCGCCTGAGGTGCGCTTCGTCATCGAACTGAATGCGAGGCTCCGGCTGCATTCTTCCGTTGCGTTCTACGAATATGCGCCAAGGTCCGTTTGCGACGATCTCTGTTACAGAGTCATCAGCAAGCAGGCTTTGCAGGGGGCCGAATCGAAGGAAGTCGTCGGCAATATCTCGCGCTAACGAATCGGTGTCTACCGATTCCATGTCGGGAAAGATCGAGCGGTAGGCAGTGATGATGTCGGCGATAATGCGCGTCACGGCGGCTTCGTCGGGAGCGTGCTCTAAATCTGCGACGCGTGCTGCGAGCTCGTCTTGCACGCGTGACTTGAAGTTTGCAAGCTTACGACGGTTATCCTGAGAGGTCGGCGAAGGTGCGGTTGCCGCAAAAGAGAAAGGCGGTGTTCCTGCGAGCGTCATGCCGTGCCTCCTTCCAGCATCTGGCTGCCTTCGGTTTGGTCTTCCGCCATTTCGGCGCCTTCCTGAACGTTGTCCGCTGCTGCCCTCATGACAAGCCGGACGGATGCTTGCTCTTGCACTGCTTGCAGGGCGAGGGCATCTTCGGGCGCTACCTGCAGAGTTACGGTTGCGTATTCGTGCAAAGCCTCATCCAGGCTGGAATCGACTGCCAGTACGGCAGCGTTTTCGACCACAAGGTTGCCTTCAGCAAGCACGTCAACGTGGTCCCCTTGTCGGATAAGGCCTGCGAGCCCGCTTTCGGCGTCCACGGCGACCGAGATTGCCTGAAGACCGGGCTCAAGCGCGTTTGCGAGGGAGGAAGCATTTCCTTCGGCAGCAAGCGATACCGTCGTCACCTGGCCGTTTGAGGCGATGGGCGCGACCGTTATCCGCCCCGTTGCGTTTTCGGGCGACGGAAGCGCCCCTTCCGCAACGTATGCGGAAGGAATCTCCTCGGTGCGGAGCATCTCTGCCTCAAGAAGCGTTCCAGATGGTATGGCGGCATTCGCAACGCAAACCGTCTCGGTGCTTCCTTCGAAAGCGGCGAGGCGCGTTTGAGCGGATGACGCCGTTACGACGGCGAAGACGACGGCTCCAACGGCGATGGCGCACAGGCAGGAAGATAGGCGAGAAAGCGTCTTGACCGCGCGCTCGGACCGTGCGCTTGCGGGACTTGAAGGCGCCTGTCGTGCGGGCTGGCCTTCGTATGCACGGTTTTTCCTAAAAAGCGAGGGCATGCCCACGTCTCCTTCTCTGCTCATGCCGCCCGAGGCGGACTACCTGATATCTTTGCCCGCTTGTTCCAAATGCCCCTCGATTTGTTCTCGGATGCCAACGGGCATGGCCTCGAGCGATGCAGCGGAAAACGATCGGCTCGAAGCGGGCTTCCCTGCCTCTGCGCGAAAGACGCCGCATCGGGGCGCTGTAGGTTTCCATACGGCATGCTCGGCATACGGCTGCGATGCCGACGCAAAAGAGGACGCGACGGGGATGCTCTCTATGCCGAACATGCGTGCGAATGCGGTAGGGATGCGGTCTTCGACCACCACTTCAAATGCGTACAGTCGCTTTCGCGCGTCGTCGAGTCCGTCTGCCTTGCCTGCCTCGTAAAACCAGACCTCTATTTCGCCGCGGTAGCCTTCGTCGCGCAAAGCGGTCATGACGCATTCCGCTATGACGGCGCCTGGATCGGTGGCGTTTTTGGCCTTGAGGGTAATGGCGGGCGCCATACGGAGCTCCTGGACGGCTTGAAGGGCGCTTTCCTGGGACGCTTTCGCTTCAATGGCTAGAACGGCATCTGTGCCGAACGCCAAAATGGCGAACAGCAAAGGCAGGGATAAAGCCGTCAACAGCAAAACGCTGCCTTCTTCTTTGTGGCGCATCATGAGACCTCGAATCGCGCGTCAGAAACGAACGTCCTGTCGAGCGTGCGCTGCAGAAGCACCGGCTCGAACAAGGGCAACGCAGCAAGCGGGCGTATCGTATAAACCGCATCGGCTTTTGTGCTGACTGTCCTCACGTGCCGAGTTGTCCTTTCTACGAGGAAGCGGTCACGGTCATTCGGCCTGTTTGTCGGAGAGGACTCTTCGTTGGTGCAGGTCTCAATACGCGCGTTCGAAACAGTCAGGCATGTTCTGTCGATCGGCATCCAGTCTGCCGCGATAGCGGCGTGCACGACTGCGTTGCAGTCTGGCGAGAGCGCGTCTTGTGCCGTGATACGCCAGGCCGCTGTGTTCACGGCGTGATCGAAGCACGCCGTCTGGAATCCAAACCATGCGAACTGGGCAACGAGCGCGAGCAAGAGGATTGCGGCGGGCGCTATCAAGGCGGTTTCAAGGCATAACATGCCGCTTACCAACGGCCCGACTGGGCGGTCGTATCTCGAAGCGCTATGCCTGTCCCTTCGACCGTGTAGCCGCGCATTCCAGAGAACGAGCCGAACATTGCTGCGATCGGCGTTACGAACGCGCGTTCCACAATGACGCGCGCGACGACGCGTTGGCTGCTGGCGATGGAGTCCCTTACGAGCACGGTGCCATCCTCTTTCACGAGTCGATGCTGGTATGGCTCCAGCGTCGGCGCTTTCCAGGACACGTTTGCGCTTGCGCTTGCAATTCCCGGATAAGCTTGCGAGAGGAAAGCGCGCTCGTCGAACGAAGGGCCTGTTGAGGCGGCGGCGCGCGCTATGTCCGCTGCAGCGGATTCCGCCGCGAGTGCGTCTGCGGACATGCGTGCCGCCTCCACGCACGGACAGGCAAGCGCCAGAAGAACGAGTGCTGCCACGCAAAATTCCACAGCCGATTGGCCGCATGCGACGGCGCGCGGCGGACTGGGCCAGCTTCGAAAGCCGCGCGAGCGGCTCCAGCGGACGCCACGTTTTCGGAATGCCGCGCACGGTATTCCGGGCGGTAGGGCGATCACCTGATCGTTCCGATACGGTCGATAACGTCTTGCCAGAACCCTTCGATTGCGGGAACGCCGACCGTGTAGACGAACAGCCCGAGGACAACGGCGATAAGCACGAAAATGACGATTTCGACCGTGTGTGTTTGCCCTCCTTTTGGCTCGTGGGGCGAAACTGTTCGAAAAAGGCGCATGGATGTCTCCTATCTTCGTGAGCGGCCGCCTGCCTTTTCGGCAACCGCGCCTTGTCATGCCTGCTCATGTCGCTTTACTCCCGTCAGCCAAGCGCAAGGGATGCCATGCCCGCAATTCCCGCTACGGCAATGAACGGGCCGAACGGGATTTTCTCCCTCAAGGAAAGCGAGCCTTTTACGGCCTTCACGGCCAGGTATGCTGCAAGCGCTCCTGCAGAAGCGGAGAGCCCTAAGACCGCACCGCTGGCGCCAAGGACTCCAACGACGACGGGAAGCGTGCGCACGTCGCCTCCGCCGATACCCCGTTCTCCTCGCAGCGCGCATGAAAGACGATTTCCAATCGCAAGGAGTGCCCATGCGGCGAATGCGACCGCAAGACTCCCTGCAATATCCGCTTCGTTCAAGCTGATACGCCATGCGATTCCAGACGCCGCGATACATGCCGTGCAAACGCCAGGGATGGTCCGACTGCGCGCGTCGATTACCGCCATCAGCCAGCACGAAGCCACGAATAGCGCCGCAAAAGCTGAGGTTGCGCTAAAGCCCCACGCAATGCAGGACAGCGCAGACGCTGTACCGGTCAGGGCGGCTCCTGAGGCAACGAGCAAAGGCGACGAGGGCAGGGAGAATTCCCGCTCGACCGTCTCCTCCGAGGGGGCGGCATCGAGGACGTCTTCGGTCACGAAGGCGGAAAAAGGCATATTGGCGGCGGCAACGAGTCGCAATTCGTGCTTCGAAAGCATGCCGTCCGATGCAAGCCGGGGCAATTCTGCTGCCCACTCGAATAGCACGCGCTCTTGCCCCGAGGAGCACTTTTGCGGCGCATGGCCGCTTGCGCGCCAGAACGCGCAGTACTCCTCCAGAGCGTTGTGCAGCCAGGCGCGGTATCGTTCGCGCGAGCGGCGAAGGATGCCGTCTGCCACGGCCGGGACGGATGCGCCTATTCCTGCAAGCGTAAGCGAAGAGAGCGCCAACGCCGTTGTTCCGGTTGGCGTGAAAAGCGAGGTGTCCATAGTTTCTCCGTCTCTCGTTCGGGCTGCTTACCAGTCCAGAACGCCGTCGAATGTGGACTTCGTCCAGTAGTCGTACACGGTCAGGTCCTGTTCAATGCGAACGGAGCCGATTGCGTCGTCGAGTGCCGATTCGGCAAGGTGCCACCCATCGTCTGGGCGACGCAACGTTCTCCATCTGTCTCCGTCGTGCTCGTACAAAGGGTCCGTTGACGGGCGTGCAAGCGCTGCTTGCGTTCCCCACGCAACGATGCGCGGGCTGGGCAGCGTCGACGACAAGGAAACAAGGTCAGCGTCGGGGCGAGGATCCTTGCGCGCGATCGTTTCGTGCTGAAAGCCCGACGCCGGAGAGGGTGCGTAGCTCAAGGTCGCTAAGTTTTGTCCGTAGACGTCTATGCTTTCTGACACCACGAAGGCGTCGGCGAGATTGCGGCACAGGCGGTCGAAGTACCAGGCGTCCAGTCCGGGCGTGCAGTTCGGTTTTCTCGCTGCCGAGGCAGCAGCGGGCGCAGGCTGGAAAGTGGACTGGGCAGGCACCCGCTCGGAAAAACAAGGCTCTCGTTCGCCGTCGACGAAGTAGCGGACGGTTGCAGAGAATCGCGCTGCTGCGTCAAGAACGACTGTCGCAGAGTGTGGTCGCTCTATGGTGATGGGTCCTACGCCAACGCGCTGGTATCCCGCGGGAAGGCCGTAAGCGTACGAGACACCGTCCCAAGCACCCGGGGGTGTGATAACGATATTGCGGTATGTCTCGACAGTGGTTGCATCGGCGTGCGCACTGCCTGCCAAAGAAACGACTCCTTCGGCATTGCCGAGGGACGCAGGGTCTGAGGCCGACAAAGACACGCGTTGGCCGGGAGCCACGCTTGCGGCTGTGCCTGCGGGGTAGGAGCGGTCGTCGACGTGGAGCGTGCAGCCTGCAGGCGCAGTGACGTCCCAGCGTGCGTTTCCCGTTCCTGCCATGAAAACGATGTCTTGCGTGCATGACATTCCGTTTTGCGCATCGTAGACGACAGGCTCGAACGACCCTTCGAGCCAGAGGTCGGTTGAGCCTCCTGGCCCTGAGATCGTACGGTCTGCTGAGAAGGCATACCATCCTTGTAAAGGCTCTGCTGCTCCTCGGTTCATGCACCATCCGACGGTCGAATGTCCAAGAATGGTTACGCTGAAGTAGCTTTGGCCTCCCACCATCCACGAGCCGCCCACGAAAGCCCTTCCTGTCACTCGCTCTGCGGCGGCGGAAGATGCGGGGCCTGCGCACAGAAGAAAGACCGCGCAGAAAAGGGCTATTACCGCAAGGTGCGCCCAGCGTTCTGCGCACAGCATGCCCGACCCTTTTCTGAGGACTGCGTGCATGTCTTTCGAATGTCGCATCTGGCTCCTTTCCGGCACACGGGCCTGCCGGAGCCGCGTGCGCATGACGCGGCTCTGCAAGCAGGCTCCCGATAGGGAAACAGGCCGCACAAGAATCCTTTCAGTCGACGACGGGCGGGCAAGGGGACGAACCCGCCCTTTGCGTGCGGGCCTGTTGAGATGCGGACAGTCTAGGCGCTGGGTCTATCCGGCCTTCGCACGGAATCTCATTACGGATTCCAACGAATCTTGCACGTTTTCCAACGATGAGTGGGCCGGGCAAACGAAGGATGCCTAGCCGGAAATAGAGAAACGAGAATCTGCAAAAGAATGAGCGAGCCCCAAAGGGCGTCCGTTCAAAAGGGAGCAACGAACGCACATCGTCTTAGGGGTTTGTTTAGATACCTGCTAATTGACCGCACGCCAATTTGGAAGGGTGCATCGCTGCAGGAAAGACCGTTTGAGAATGAGGGCAAGAAGAGCAAACAGAAGCACGCAAAACAAAAAAAATCGCCCCGAGGGGCGACAAGAAAGCAAAGTGGCTGGGCCACCAGGATTCGAACCTGGATAGCTGGAACCAAAATCCAGAGTCCTGCCGTTGGACGATGGCCCACTGTCCAGCGGCATGCCCGCAAGTCGGGCCGTCCAAACGGAGACCCTTGCCGTGCGGGGCGAACCGCCTGAGCGACGCTGGAAAAGTGGTGGGCCGTGAGGGAATCGAACCCGCGACCTTGGGATTAAAAGTCCCCTGCTCTGCCAACTGAGCTAACGGCCCATCTCCGTTCAGCGCAAACATGTATTCTAAAGGTAAGGGGTGCTTTGGTCAACACAAAACAGGCAATGACGTTGCACCTTGCCATAAGCGCGTGCTAGAATACACGCGCTCGTTCGCGCAGCGCCTCATTCCAAACGGCGCGATGGCCTGACCTTCAGCCTTCGTGACGTCGCTGAGCGAGCGGCATGATAGGAAGGCCCTCGATGCACGTGCAGCTTTCGTGGAGGAAGCTTGCACGGCATTGCTGTGCTTTGCTATCATCTATCTTTGTCGCTTAATGACCTGTCGTCAGAAGGAGCACTGTTGACCAAGGAAGATGTGATCGAGCTTGAAGGCACCGTCCTCGAGGCGCTGCCGAATGCTATGTTTAGGGTTGAGCTCGAAAACGGCCACAAGATATTGGCCCATATCTCCGGCAAGATGAGGATGCACTACATCAAGATTCTGCCGGGGGACAAGGTAACGGTGGAGCTTTCCATCTACGACCTGAACCGCGGGCGCATCACGTACCGCTTCAAGTAGCGACGATTCTCGCGCGCACAAGCATGCTTGTTGTGCGCATTTTGTGTGTTTGCTGGTCGCCGAGCAAGCGCACTGGTCGTGGTCAAACCCTTACTTTCGCCTCTCAAGGGAGCGACTGCGCGGCCGGAAGGCCAAGGCGAATAGCAAACTACCTGCGGCTGGGTATGGCTATACATACGTACGCGAAAGGCTCGGAAGGAGCCTGCACAGACCCGAAAGGAAAGCAACTATGAAGGTACGTCCTTCGGTCAAGAAAATGTGCGACAAGTGCAAGATTATCCGACGCCACGGCAAGGTGCTCGTGATTTGCGAGAACCCGCGCCACAAGCAGCGTCAGGGCTAGGAAGAAAGAGGAGTTTAATCTATGGCACGTCTTGTCGGTGTCGACCTTCCTCGCGATAAGCGCATTGAAGTCGGCTTGACCTACATTTACGGCATTGGCCCTACCACCGCAAAGAAAATCATCGCTGAGACCGGCGTCAATCCCGACGTCCGCGTCAAAGACCTCACCGAAGAAGACCTCGGCAAACTGCGCGACTACATTCAGGAGAACCTGAAGGTGGAAGGCGACCTGCACCGCGAGGTTTCCCAGAACGTTAAGCGCCTCATGGAGATCGGTTGCTACCGTGGCCTGCGTCATCGTCGCGGCCTGCCCGTTCGCGGTCAGCGCACGCACACGAACGCGCGTACCCGCAAGGGTCCCAGGAAGCAAATCGGCGGCAAGAAGAAGTAGAGGTAGCTTAAGTGGCAGCTAAGAAGAATGTGCGCACGACGCGCATCAAGCGTTCCGAGCGCAAGAACATCGTTGTGGGCGCCGCTCACATCAAATCCACCTTCAACAACACCATCGTCAGCATCACTGATCCGCAGGGCAACGTGATTTCCTGGCAGTCCGCCGGCACGGTGGGCTTCAAGGGCTCCCGCAAGTCCACGCCGTTCGCGGCGCAGATGGCTGCAGAAGCCGCTGCCAAGACGGCTATGGAGCATGGCCTGAAGAAGGTTGCAGTCTACGTGAAGGGTCCGGGTTCGGGCCGCGAGACCGCTATCCGCTCCCTGCAGGCCGCTGGTCTGGAAGTTTCCAGCATCCAGGATTGCACGCCCATTCCGCACAACGGTTGCCGTCCGCGCAAGCGTCGTCGCGTTTAACTTCGAAAGGATCTGAAAAATGGCAATTAACAGGACTCCGGTTCTGAAACGCTGCCGTCAGCTCGGCATCGACCCGGTCGTGCTGGGCTACACCGGCAAGGAATCTATCCGCCAGCCGAAGCGCCGCCGCAAGGAGAGCGAATACGGCATGCAGCTTCGCGAGAAGCAGAAGGCCAAGTTCATCTATGGCGTTCTCGAGAAGCAGTTCCGTGGTTACTTCAAGCGCGCTAAGTCCATGCAGGGCATCACGGGCGAGAACCTCATGCAGATTCTCGAGACCCGTCTCGACAACGTTGTCTTCCGCCTGGGCTTCGCTCGCACTCGCAAGGAAGCTCGTCAGACGGTGACCCACGGTCACATCACGGTCAACGGCCGCCGCGTGGACATCCCGTCCTTCCGCGTTCGTCCGGGCGACCTGGTGGCTGTCCACCCGAAGGCGAAAGAACTCCTGGTCATCAAGAGCGCTCTGGTCTCCAACGAGCGCGTCGAGGTTCCGGCTTGGCTGGAAGTCGACGTCGAGAAGCTCCAGGGCAGCGTCCTGTCCCTCCCGACCCGCGATCAGATCGATCTCGATATCCGCGAGCAGCTCATCGTCGAACTTTACTCGAAGTAACCGATTCAGCGGCTTATATAAGGAGGCTTGCATTCAATGACAGAGTTCATGAGGCCGACCGTCACAACCGAAGAGGTCAACGACACCGTTGCCCGCTACATTGTGGAGCCGCTTGAGCGTGGTTACGGCTACACGCTTGGCAACTGCATGCGCCGTGTTCTGCTTTCGTCCCTTGACGGGGCGAAAGCGACCGCCATCCAGATTGAGGGCGTTCAGCACGAGTTCACCACGGCAGAAGGCGTCATCGAGGACATCACCGACATCGTCCTCAACGTCAAGGGCCTGGTCTTCTCCGCGCTGAACGACTCCATCGTGGAGGCAACCGCTCATGTTTCCGCCGAGGGCCCGTGCACTGTCACGGGTGCCGACCTGGAGGTGCCGACCGAGTTCACGCTGATCAACCCGGAGCATGTCATTGCCACGGTCGCCGACGGCGGCCAGCTGGACATGACGATCCGCATTGGCGTGGGACGCGGTTACGTGTCTGCCGAGCGCAACAAGCGCACCGAGGACCCGATTGGCGTTATCCACGTCGACTCGCTGTTCTCGCCGGTCCGCCGCTGCACGCTGAACGTCACCGATACGCGCGTCGGTCAGCGTACCGACTACGACAAGCTGGTTCTCGAGGTGGAGACCGACGGTTCTATCGCTCCTACCGAGGCGGTGACCCGTGCGGCGAACATCATCAACCAGTACATGGGCGCGTTCCTGAGCCTGGGCGAAGGCGACAGCTCGGACGAAGAGTCCGAGGCCCCGTCCATCTTCGCGCCGGAGGGTCAGGAGTCGAATGCCGAGCTTGACAAGCAGATTGAGGATCTCGACCTTTCGGTCCGCTCTTACAACTGCTTGAAGCGCGCGGGCATCCATTCCGTGCGCCAGCTGGTCGAATACTCTGAGAACGACCTGCTGAACATCAGGAACTTTGGTGCGAAGTCCATTGAGGAAGTGAAGGACAAGCTCATTTCCATGGACCTCAATTTGAAAGTTTAGGAGAGATAGAGAATGAGGCATCATTACAAGGGCCGCAAGCTTGGCACCGACTGGAGCCATACTCAGGCCATGAAGAAGAGCCTTGTGCGCGCTCTGTTCGAGAACGACCGCATCAAGACCATCGAGATGCGCGCGAAGGAGATTCGCCCCGACGTTGACCGCATCATTACGTGGGCAAAGCGCGGCGACCTGCACTCTCGTCGTCTTGCTATTGCGAAGCTCGGCGACAAAGAGCTCGTTCGCGAGATCTTCGAGAAGGTCGAGCAGGGCATGTGGAAGGACCGTCCGGGCGGCTACACCCGCATCATGAAGCTGGGCCCGCGTAAGGGCGACGGTGCTCCCATGGTCATCATGGAGCTCGTGACCGAGCCGTGCGTTCCGAAGGCCAAGCGCCAGGCTGCCGCCGCCGAGAAGGCTGCCGCTGCCGCAGCGCCGAAGGCTGAGGAGAAGGCCGAAGAGGTCGTTGCTGACCCGGCCGAGGAAGTAGCCGAGGAGAAGGTCGAGGAGACCGTCGAGGCTGCTGCCGAAGAGGCCGCAGAGGCTGTCGAGGAGGAGAAGAAGGCCGAATAGCCTTCATCGTCCCAACCAAAGGCATGAAACGAACGCCCGAAGGGGATTCCCTTCGGGCGTTTTTGCGCAGTGTGCCCTTTTCCCGGAAGCGCGAGGTGCGATTATCGCGCTCCAAGGCGACAACGAGGCGAAAACGGATTGTCTCGAATGCCTGCCTGCCAGGGAGGCCGCTGATTGTCACCCACGTGCATTGTTTGAAGAAAGCGAACGAAATAGCTCGCCTATACTAGCGCCATGTCTCACGATAACGCGCTGTCTTCATGCTCCTCTCGAGCGACACACAACTGCGATGCACGCGTAAAACTGACGTTGCTGACCGTGTTCACGGTCTCGTTGTTCGCTGTGT
>CHCFC05602__coassemble_407_pt1 | contig 21217 bp, 17 predicted proteins | sample CHCFC05602__metabat2_low_PE_036 | metagenome-assembled genome bin CHCFC05602 | reverse complement strand
TCCTTTCAGTATGCACAGGCCGTCTGCAGAACGAACGGCCGCACGCGTCACTATCGCACGGACGAAGGAGCAGGGTCTCCAGCCGCTCCTTCGAGCCGCTTACTGCAAGCCTACTGCTTACCGTCGCGCAATGCAGCGAGCTTTGCGCGCACAGCGGGCGAAAGGCGTTCTGCCACGGTATTTTTCACCGAAATCGCTGGAGAATCGTCTTGGCGTACTTCCTCTACGAGCATTTCGACCTCGCGAGAAAAGCCGTTCGCGCTCATACGGTCCACCCCGCCGCCGAAAACCGTGTCCTGAATAGTGGCGTCGCTCGTCACGACCATGGTTTCCACGCCGCGCATGCGCGCGTCGTACGCAAGCTTTTCGATCACCTTGTCTGCCGACTGCCCCGCCGGAGAGAACATAATGCGCACGCCGCCTATCACGTCGGGCTCGCCGGTCGAAAAGGCGTTGTCCGCGCCGTCGAAAACGATGACCGCGCGCGTATCCCTGCCCGCATAGCTCACCACGTCGTTGATGAGCGCTTCGCGCGCTCGGTTGAATGCGTCGTGCGTGTAGTCCGGGCCGACGATAAGGCGATAACGGCTGCCCGATCGCAGCACGTTGTAGCCGTCGATGATCAGAAGCTTTTTTCTCTGCTTCGCCACGGGAACGGTCCTTTATGCCCGGGCATCCCGAACGCGCGCTGGCCTGTTCTGGCGAAGGAACTCGTACATGCACGCGGTGGCAGCCTGCGCCACGTTGAGCGAGCCGACCTTGCCTTCCTGCGGCAGCTTTACAAGGAAGTCGCAGCTGTCCATGGTCAAGCGAGCGAGGCCTTCGCCTTCGTTGCCCATGACCAGCACGATTTTGCCCTTCAGGTTCGCATCCCAGATGACATCGCGCGCATGCTCCGTGGCGCCAGCGACCCAAAAGCCGCTCTTCTTCAGGTTGTCCATGGTCTGCGCGATGTTCGAAACGAGCGCGACCGGCATATGCGCGATAGCGCCCGCGGACGTTTTGTACGTAGCGGTAGTCACGCGCGCGGCACGCTTGCTGGGCAGGATGACGCCCGAGGCGCCGACCACTTCGGCAGAGCGCACGATCGCGCCCAGGTTGCCCGCATCCGTGATGTGGTCGAGCACCACGATGAGCGCCGCGCCGTCATGTTCGGCAGCGTGGTCTTCGGCAGCCTTCACGATGTCCTGGATTTTCGCATACGCGTACGGAATGGCCTTCGCGATCACGCCTTGGTGGTTCTCGACCTGGGACATTTCGTCCATGACCTTGCGAGACGCCAGCTTCACCGGCACGTTCGCGTTGCGCGCCTTGCGGCGGATGTCCTCGGTTAGGCCGTCTTTGCGCAGGTTGTCCGCCATCATGACGAACTCCATAGGCACGCCCGAACGCAGCGCCTCGACGACCGGGCGCTTTCCCTCGATGTAGTTGTTCTCTTTCTCGCTCACTGGCTCTCTGCTCCTCCGTACGAACGCGACGTCGGTTTTCCTTTCGATGTGCCGCCCTATTCTATCCCGTGCGCAGCGCAACGCCAGGCAAGAGCTCCCGCATCCTTGCAATGCACAGACCGGCCGTCGTCCGGTCCGAAACCGATGCGCTACCGCGAAGCGCTTTCGGCGCCTTCCGAATGCGTCGTCCTGTCTTCGTCCGCACGTACGAAAGACCCCATCGACGACATTTCCTCTTCGCGCACGCCGCCGCCGACCGGCTCTCCGTCGGCAGGCTCTTCGCATTCGGTGCTCGCCGTCTCTGCGCCACGGCGCTTCGCATGGAAGATGCCCGCAAAGCGGCTGCGATGGCGCTTGCTAGAGCCGTGAAGGAAAATGCCCTTGATCGTGCGCGACAACATCGGCGTCAGGTCGGTCGGCGTGCTCGTACGCCAGTCGAAATAAACGCTCCAATAGCGCAACGCCACGACCGTGAAGACGCACAGAAGCGACGCGGCGATGCCCGGCGAGCCAACGTACACGGCGACCACGTACATAAGCGCGCCGCCAATGCTCGCCACTGCGTAGAAGTTGCTTTCCTTGAAAACGCCCGGCACTTCGCCCACGCACACGTCGCGAATGGCGCCACCGCCCACGCCCGTGATAGCGCCGAGCAGCACGGCGTAGACGAAGCCGACATCGCACGAAACGGCCTTGCTGGCGCCCGCCAGCGCAAAAAGGCCGACCGAAAGCGCGTCGGCGAAAAAGACCGTGGCGTCCAAATGCTTGAACACACCTTGGAAGAAGAACACGAACGCGCAGATGGCCGCCGTGATGAGCACCAGGTCTGCATGCTGCATAAAATAGAAGCCGTGACCATCCAGCAGAATATCGCGCACGACACCTCCGCCATAGCCGGTCATGAGGCCAAGCGTAACGGCGCCCACAATGTCCAGGTCGCGGTCGCACGCAAAGAGCGCCCCCGTGATGCCGCCCACGATGACCGAAAGATAGTCGTACGTCGTCTGCGACGACAAGAACTCGACAATAAAACCCAGGTCCACGATGCACGTCCTCCTTGCGCTCACAATGCCATCGGACCAAAGCTGCTTTTTCCGGCGTGCATCGTATCAGATGAGAGCAGGTTTGTGCTCCCTTAATAAGCAGCGCTTTGCAGGTGAGCGAGCTGCCGCTTCCCGCGCTTTTGCGCGAAGCCCTCACCGAGGCTGACCCCGTCCGACGGTACGCCCGTTCGAGAGAGGCAGTAGGATCATTAATCTAGGCCGCTTCTGTGGTTCTCGTGCTCATTGCCTTCTCTAGAGCCGCTTCGCCTGCCATGCCCGGCATACTGAATTGTTCGCTTGACACGAAACTCTTTCATGCCGTCCCCCGCATTTAAGCCGCTCATGTTGGGCGAAGCGCATTGCGCGCCACCCTGCCGTCTTGCGGCAGGAGGCCGACGGGATTCCGTCGGATCACACGAGACGACACCGAATGCAAAGGAAGACGCATGACCGATTTCGCCGATCTCGGCCTGACCCAAAGCCGCCTGGTGGCGGTCGAAAAGCTTGGCTACGAAACCCCCACCCCTGTCCAGGAACAGGCCATTCCGCTCGTGCTCGAAGGCCGCGATATCGTCGCGACCGCCCAGACCGGAACGGGCAAAACCGCCGCGTTCGGCCTGCCTATCCTGCAGCGCATCAAACCGAACCGCAAACAGAAGGCGCCTGCCGCCCTTGTGGTCACCCCCACGCGCGAGCTTGCCGAACAGATCGAGAACTTTTTCACGACCGCGTCCACCGCGACCCGCCATCGCATCCTGACCGTGGTCGGCGGCCTTTCCTACACGCGCCAGCTGCGCAAGCTGAAGGAAGGCGTGGACGTGCTCGTTGCCACCCCTGGCCGCCTGATCGACCTTATGGACCGCGGCGCAGCGGACATCAGCCATGTGCAGATGCTCGTCCTGGACGAGGCGGACCGCATGCTCGACATGGGCTTTTGGCCGGATGTGGAAAAGATCGTCGCCGCAACGCCCCAGACGGGCCGCCAGACCATGCTCTTTTCGGCCACCATCGACCGCCAGATTGCAGAGACGGTGGAAAGCTCGCTTTCCGACCCGGCGTTTGTGGAGATTGCGCACCGCGGCGAGACTGCCAGCACCGTCGAACAGCACGTCATCTTCATTCCGCACCGGAAAAAGCCGCAGCTTTTGCGCTCGGTTTTAGAGCGTCGCGGCTGCATGCGCACCATCGTCTTCGTGCGCACGAAAGGTGCCTGCGACGAAGTGGCGCAGCAGCTTCGCCAGGCAGGATTCCGCGCCGAGCCCATCCACGCGAACCTTTCGCAGGCGAAGCGGCGCCAGGCGCTGGAACGCTTTAAGCAGAACCGCATCGGCGTCTTGGTGGCGACCGACGTGCTGGCGCGCGGCATCGACGTATCCGATGTCGAGCACATCATCAACTACGACCTGCCCGACGTGCCGGACGACTACATCCACCGCATCGGTCGCACGGGACGAGCTGGCAAATCCGGCGATGCCCTTTCGTTCGTGAGCCCGAAGGGCCAGCACAACCTGAAAAGCATCGAGAAGCTTACCGGGCAGGAAATTCCCGTCATGGAGCTGGACGACCTGCTCGCTCTTCCCGTGCTGGAAGAACCGGAGTACAACGATGCGCCCGCAGCCCGTGGCGACCGCGAGCGCCATCGTGGCGGCAGCCGGTCGGGCGGAGACCGCCAGCGTGCACGCCGCACCGCGAAGCAGGCGGGCACGAATGAGCGGAAGGCGGGCGGCCACGCGAAAAAGCCGCTGCACCGCGAGCATCCAGCAGAGCGTCGCATCAGGGAAAAAGAGCTCAAAGAGCTGAAGCAGCGGGCAGCGCGCACTGTCGCAGCAGCAAAGGGCTCTTCGGAAGCGGCCGAACGCAAAGGCGACGCGGGACGTGCCAGGGAAAGCATGCGGGACTTTGCGACGACCCCCTTGAAGCCCCTGAAAGCGAAAAAGTCGCCAGAGCACCGACCGGGGGGCGTTGCCGCGTTCGGCGAGGCGAAGCTGAACCGCAAGTACCGCAATCGGTAGCCGCACAAGCCCGGCAAGCGCATCCTTCAATCCCGAAAAGCCCTTTTGCGCAGGAAAGCCCGACGGCCGTCGGGCTTTCCTGCGTCACGCTGCGTCCTGTATAGAATGACGCCTCCTTCTTCCCTTCGTTGTCGCTGGTTCTTGCACCGTTTTTCGAGAACGCGCATCATAGTCTGAGACAAGAGAAGGGCGCCCGTCCTGCGCCGAACCTTCCGCGAGCAAAATCGCGGCTTTCGCATGACGCAGGCGACGCATCGTTCGAAGGACGGCACATGCGAAAGCTCGATTTCTTGAAATACCTGGGAGGCCTTTTGCTGTTCGGCTCGAACGGCATTGTCGCCAGCAGCATCCTCCTGCCCAGCTCGCAGCTCGTCCTACTCCGTACGTTTATCGGCTGCCTGCTGCTTGGGGCCGTATTCCTCATTGCCGTTCGAAAACTCACCGCAACGAAGCATCCCCGCGATTTCACGCTCCTGGTCATTTCGGGCGTTGCCGAAGGCGCCGCCTGGCTGTTCCTCTACGAAGCATACGGAGAAATCGGCGTAGGCATCACGACGCTTATCTTCTACGTGGGGCCCGTCATCGTCATGGCCCTTTCCCCGCTTGTCTTCAAGGCGCGGCTGACCGCCCCCATGCTGCTCGGCTTCGCCATCGTCATCGTCGGCATGCTCCTGGTGAACAACAATGCTTTCCAGGGAGGCCAAACGGTGTGGGGCCTGTTCTGTGCAGGCATGTCAGCCGTCATGTACGCCGTGATGATCATATGCAACAAGAAGGCCCCGAACGTCCAAGGGCTTGAGAACTCGGCAATCGTGCTGTTCTCCACGCTCGTGACGGTTGCGCTGTTCGTGGGATTCACGAGCGGATTTGCAATGGACATCCGTACACAGGATCTTCCCGCCATTCTTTTCCTCGGACTGGCGAACACCGGCCTCGGAGCGCTTTTGTACTTTTCGGCCGTCGGCAAGCTCCCTGTGCAGACTGTCTCGATCTGCGGCTATCTGGAGCCCCTGTTCGCTGTCGTGCTTTCCGCAGTCATCCTGGGCGAAACGTTCGGACCACTGCAGGTCGTCGGCGCAATCTGCATCATCGGCGGCGCTATCCTAGGCGAGATCGCCAATTCGAAAGCGCAGAAAACAGTCTAGTCGCAGCAGCGTCGCCGTGCAGGCATGGCAGCGACGCTCTCTTGGCAAAAAGCGATCGACCTTTGCGCCTAGAAAACGCTGCCGCACTTTCATTTTCCGCATCCGTTCGAATAATAGCGCTTTCATTTCAATTGTTCGCCTCGAGCGCCCTAGCAGGCGCAAACATCGGCTTTGTTTCGCCAAAGCGGGTTGCGCGCTTGCCGCAATGCCAGAGCGCACGAATCCCGTCTTGCCATTCCCACGGCACGACGCTCGCGCAACGGCAGGCTTACGCGACGCCAAACTGCAGCTGGTAATACCGCGCGTACGTGCCGCCTTTTGCGAGAAGCTCTTCATGGGTGCCAAACTCCACCACACGGCCCTCGTCCACGACCGCGATGAAGTCGGCACCGCGAATAGTAGAGAGGCGATGGGCGATGATGAGCGTGGTCCTGCCTGCTGACAGCTCTTCGAGCGAACGCTGCACCATGCGCTCGCTCTCGTTGTCGAGCGCGCTCGTCGCTTCGTCCAGGATGAGGATGCGCGGGTCGCGCAGGAAAACGCGCGCAATGGCGATGCGCTGCTTCTGGCCGCCTGACAGCCGTGCGCCGCGCTCTCCTACGAGCGTGTCGTACCCATGCTCCAGGCCTTCCACGAACTCGTGCACGTTCGCCTTGCGCGCAGCCTCTTCTATCTCCGCCTGCGTAGCGCCCGGACGGCCGTAGGCGATGTTGTCGCGCACCGTGCCGCCGAACAGGTACACGTCCTGCTGGACGATGCCGATCTCCGCACGCAACGATGCGACCGTCGCCTGGCGCACGTCCGTACCGTCAATGAGCACTGCGCCCGAAGCAACGTCGTAAAAGCGCGGCAAAAGAGAGCACGTGGTCGTTTTGCCCCCACCGCTCGGACCCACGAGGGCTACGGTCGAGCCAGCGGGAATATCCAGGTCAAGCCCGCGCAATACCTCGTGTTCGCCATCATAGGAGAAGCGCACGTCGTGATAGCACACTGCACCGGGACCGGGCGCGAGCTCTTGGGCGCCGGGGAAGTCCTGGATATCAGGTCGCTCGGCGAGAACTTCGCAGAAGCGACGAAATCCCGCATAGCCCTTCTGGAATGTCTCGACAAAATTCACGAGCTGTTCCACTGGCGCCACGAAGATGCCGATATAGAGCGCGAAGAGCGCCAGGTCCACTGCCTCCATGCCGCCCGTTGCCACCAGGTAGCCGCCGCCCACGACCGTAATCGTGTAGAGCGCGCCCTGATAGAGCGAATTCGCCGCATGGAAAGAGCCCATGAACCGGTAGGCCTCTTTTTTAGTATCAGTGAACAGAGAGTTCACGTCGTCGAATTTGCGAAGCTCTGCCGCTTCGTTGCCGAACGACTTCACCACGCGAATACCACCGAGCGAATCCTGCACGCGCGCGTTGATGCCCGCCATGCGCTCGCGGTTCTCGCGAAAAATCGTGCGGCGAATGTAATTACGCCACACCGCGTACACGGCCATAAGAGCCGTGACGGCAGCGAGCCCCAGCGCCAACGGCAGACTGACCATCGAAAGCAGCACGAACGACCCAACAATCTTCAACGAGCAGATGAGCAAATTCTCTGGCCCATGGTGGGCGAGCTCGGAAATGTCGAACAGGTCGGTCAGCAGTTTCGACATCATGACGCCGGTGTTGTGGCGGTCGTAATAGCTGAAGCTCAATCGCTGGTACTGCGCGAACAGGTCAGCTCGCATGTCCGCCTCCATGTACGCGCCCATCGTATGGCCCCAGCTGGTGATGAAGAACTGACAGCCTGTACGCACGAGGTACAGCAGCACGAACAATGCCAGAATCCAGCCGAGCGCACCAAGCACTTCCGAAGCTGGCCGTAAGAAAAAGTCCTTCGTGAAGAAGTTCAAGAATTGCGGAAACGCCAGGTCAATACACGCAAGGGCCACCGCGCACACCAAGTCGAAAAAGAACAGGAACTTGTACGGCCGGTAATAGGAAACAAACTTCCTGAAAACCGCACCCGCGGATACGGACGGTGCCGACGTTTCGGATGCCCGGAAGTTGGCAGGCGGAATCGTTTCGCTGGGTGCGTCAGGGTCGGCAGACGGAACCGACGCGCCGAATCCGTTAACACCGACGGGCACGGCCGTCTTGGTGGCTTTGATCTTTGTCGATTGGTGGTTCTTCTCCCCGCGAACGCTCACAGCACGCCTCCTCGTTTTCGCAAGATTCGAATGATAGCCGAAAGGAAGAAAGCATGCATAAGTAAAGAGGTCGGTTGGGCGGCCAGAGCGAAGGCTCGGGTTTCGCATATGTCGGCGCGCACATTTTGCTCACCGTCCGCAGTTTGCCCCTTCCCTGAACACGAAAGAGCCCCGTGGCGGAGGTGGTTCGCAGTTTGCAAGGGGATAGGGGATGCGAACCACGCCCGCCAAGGGGCTCTTTCTGGAGAGGATTCCAACCGCCGTCGGAGGGGGAGGCGGCAGCTGGCAGGAGAATGCGAAAAGGCGTCTGCTCCCTTTTCGCCTTTCCGCCGACGCCGCAGGCCGCCTAAGGCCCGACCGCAGCGTCGAGGGGCTCCGGCGGCCGACAGGCCGCCGGAACTTTAGTAGAACATGAACACGGACAGGCCGAGCTCGTAGAAGACGACGCGCAGGCAGACCGCGCCGACCACGGCGCAGGCAGCGCCGGCGGCGCCGAGGGCCAGCCAGGACTTGCCGCCCTTCTTCTGCGCGAAGATCGCGCAGGCCAGCGGGGCGAGCGCGCCCACGACCACGATGCCGAGCCACACGAGCGGGGCGAGATCGCCGGAGAGGACGTTGGTCTCGGCCGCCGCGTCCACGAGCGGTGCGGTCGGGCTCGTCGGGTCGAAGTGGTAGCCGACGTCGGCGAAGGAGCCGGCGGACGCCTGCCACACGGCCACCATCGCGACGCTCGCCACGGCGGAGGCGGCGGCGAGGACCACAGAGGTCAAGGCGCCGACCTTGGACTCCCCGCCCTTGGCCGCGAGCATCGCCATGACCGTCAGGGCGCCCGCCGCGCCGCCGGCCAAGAGCATGGCCAAGGGCCACACGACCGTGTCCCACGCCGGGCGCGCGGCCATCATGTAGCTGTGGGCCGACACGACCGCGAGGACCACGCTGATGGCGATGGCCGCCACGGCCAGCCACTGCGGCACGGTGCCGCCGTCCTCGGACTTGCGCAGCATGGCGAAGTACACCACGGCCACGACCACGAACACCACGATGGCGATCAGCTCCTGCGTGATGCCGGAGGTGATGTGGCCGAAGCCGTTGAAGATGCGCTCCCAGTGCTGCAGGTGGAAGAAGACGGCGACGCCGCTAACGGCCAGCAGCACGACGCTCGTGATCAGCGCCGGCAGCTGGATCTGCTTGCCCTCGCCCTTGAGCGCCAGCACGCCCTGGGTCGCGAACACGCCGCACGACCACGCGAGCAGCGTGGTGAAGATGATGAGAGGCCACTGGAGTTCCATTGCCTCACTCCTTTCTCGACGGGGCGCCGCACGGGCCACCAAACCCGCGCGATGCCCCCTAGTGGGGTTCGAAAGGCGACCTCACGCCGCCCTTCGAACGAACGTCAGAATCAGAGGCAGCCTCTGCTTATTCGCCGCCCTGCCACGTGCGGTTGCGCAGGACGTAGACGAACGCCGGGTCGTTGCCTGCGTTCGGCAGATGGTGGATGTCGGCCTCGGTGTACTCCTGCACGCATTCCTTCAGCGTGATACGCGTCTGCTGGCCCTTCTCGTAGGACGGGTCGCCCTCGGTGACGTCGACCACCCACGGAGCCTCGAAGGAGTCCACGCCCTTGTCCAAATCGCCGAAGAAGCGGGCGCGGCCGCCGCACTGGGCGACACACGCCGGCAACTCGCCCTGGGAGATGCGCTGCTCGCAGAGCGTGCACTTCTCCACGACGCGCTCCTCCTCGTTGAGGTAGCGGACGCCGTAGGGGCAGGCCATGGCGCAGAACTGGCAGCCGATGCACTTCGACTTGTCGATCTGCACCGTGCCGTCCTCCAGGACGTGCGATGCCTCAGTGGGGCACACCTGCACGCACGCTGGATTCTCGCAGTGCTGGCACTGGACGGTCAGGAAGTACATCTCCACGTTCGGGAAGACGTCGCCCTCGTTGATGGGGTTCGGGCCGATGCGCAGCGTCTTGTTCCAGAAGTTGCCGACCGGCACGCCGTTCAGGGCCTTGCAGGCCACGGAGCAGGCGAGGCAGCCCACGCAGCGGTTCAGGTCGGTCGCGATAGCGTAATGCGTCATCTCTTACGCCTCCTCGTCATGCATCTCGTAGTTCGGCAGCCATTCCTTCAGGCGCGGGTCGGACGCGTCGTGGATAATCTCATTGCCGTTCTTGTCGCACGGCACCGGGTTGCCGAACGGGCTGTTCTCCGGCGTGGCCTTGTAAATCTTGACCGGGTAGGCACGCAGATAGCTCGTGCCGGAGATACGATCCTGGTAGCCCTTGCCGGTGGTGACCAGGCAGTTGCAGCCGCACAGGTCGAAGCCCTTGTCGGCCTGGTCGAACTCGGGGAACCACCACTGGTGCTCCAGGTTCACCACGCCCTTGTCGATGCCGTGGTACAGGTCGGCGGTCTGACGAATCTTGCCCTGGTCGTTCTCGATCCACACCCAGTCGCCCTGCTGAATGCCCAGCTCTTCGGCGTCGGCCGGGTTGATCTCAACGCGCGGCGCCGGCCAAAGTTCGCGGCACCACGGCAGCTGACGGTGCTCGGAGTGGAAGTAGGTCGGGATACGACGGCCGGTGGTAGCGATGTAGGGATACTTCTCGCACATCTCTGGGTCGGCGATCGGGCTCAGCGGCGGCTCCTTGTAGGTGGGCAGGAAGTCCTCTTCGTCGTCCGGCATGAACGTCTCGATGCGCGTGTTCCAAATCTCCATCTTGCGGGTCGGCGTACCGAAGCCGGGCTTCGCGAACTCCTCGAGCGCGTTTTTGTCGCCGAAGGCCTTGAGCGGCATCATGCCAGTCTCGTAGCGGCGGTACGTACCCCAGGTGTCCGGAGCGATGACCTTGCAGTCCTTCCAGCCGTTCTTTTCGAAGTCCTCCTTGTACTCTTCCCACGTGATGGGATCGCCGTTGCGGCCGGTGTTGAGCATGATGTCGAGGTTCTCGATGCGGTCAGGCCACTTGTTGTCGTCCGGGCCCCATTGCACGCCCATCTCCTGGAAGATGCGCGTGGTAATCTCGATGTCGTGCAGCGTGTCGGCGGGAGGCTCAATGGCGCGCACCGTGGCGCCCTCGCCGCCGGACGGGCCCTGCGACAGGCGCGGGCAGTCCGTCTCGAGCCAGTGCTGCGCGGGCAGCAGGATATCGGACATGCCAGCCGTCGGGGTCTTCCACAGGTCCTGCGTCACGAAGAAGTCCACGTTCGGGAACGCCTGCCACTTCTGCAGGGAGTTGGACATGCACATAAAGTCGCCCGTGGAGGACCATCCGAACTTCAGCGGGTACGGCTCGCCGGTCTCGACGGCCTTCCAGACGGACGCGTCGTCCGCCCAACCCTGCCACCAACCGAGCAGCGGGTAGTCGTCGATGCCGACCATCTTGTTGAACTGATCAGCGGAAATGTTCGGGATACCCGGAGCCACAGCGCCCAGGCCGGCCTTGAACACGAAGTCGCCCTGCGTGCCGCCGCGGTGGCCGGCCGGGACGTCCCAGTTGCCGGTCAGGCCGATGTAGGTGTCCATGGCGCGGACCATGGCGATGGCGTTGCAGCTGTGCTCGATAGCCAGCTGGTACTGGATGCCGCCGTTGCCGTAGCCGGTAGACGGGTCGATACGGGTCATGTGCGTGAGCGCCGCCTGCTCGATGGTTTCGGCCGGCACGCCGGTGATCTCGGCCACCTTCTCGGGCGTGTACTCGCTCACGCGCTCGACAAAGTACTCCCAGACGGGCTTTACCATGGAGGTGCGGCCGTCTTTGAGCGTGACCTCGAACTCGCCGAACAGCGCCGGGTCGATCTCCGGGTTGAACGGCGTCGGATCGGGCACCCAACCCTGGGACACGCCCGGGATCAGATGCTCCTGCATGCCCTCGTGGCCTGCCGTCGGCGGGGTCCACGTTTCGCCTTCCCACAAGCCCGTGCCCGCGTCGAAGTACGTCATGCGGTTGTTCAGGTTGTCCCACACCATGAACTTGTGCGGGTCGCCGTCTTCCTTGAGGTCGGATTCCTTCAGCAGGCGCGTCTTCACCTCGTAAGTACCGCGCGTGAAGCGGTAATCCTCGAAGCCGCTCGGCTCGACATCGTTGCACACCAGGAAAGGACCGTTCGTCCATTTCTTGGCAAAGAGGTCGTCATAGAGCTCGTTGTTGATGAGCACGTTCAGCCAGCCCATGATCATGGCGCCGTCGGTGCCGGGACGCAAGTGCAGCCAGACATCAGCTTCCTTGCCCAGGTTGGTCAAACGCGGGTCGACAATGATGTGCGTGTCGGCCTTTTCAGCAACGTCGACGACCGTACGGCACGCGTCGTCGTAGTTGGAGAGCTCGGGACCGGTGCCCCAGGACGTGTAGACCTTCGGGCGGCCGACGGTCTCCATCCAAGACGCCTGCATCATAGAATTGAGCGCCGTGGCAAAGAAGCGCGGGCCTTTGCAGACCTGCCACGGAATGCACATGTTGGGCGAGCCGGTCAGCTGGCCCAAGGCCCCGTATGCCATCATGCCCCAAATGCGGCTCGTACCGGACAGGCCGAAGACGGTTTCGCCACCGTAGCGGTCGATGCATTCCTGCATCTTCTGCGCGATGGTAGACATGGCCTCGTCCCAAGAAATGCGCACCCAACCCGGGTCGTCCTCGCCGCGAGCGTTCGTGCGCTTCATGGGATAGTACAGACGGTCAGGATGGTAGGCCGCCTGCAAGGACGCCTGACCCTTGCTGCAATGGTTGCCCATGGACTGGAAGGCGCTCTCGTCGCCCTCGGTACGAATAGCGCGGCCGTTCTCCACAATGACCCACACACCGCACTCCATCTTGCCGCATCCGCGGCAGCACGAGCGCACGCGCTTGGTCTCCCCCGTCGTGGAGCTCGCTGCGTCCGGCGACTCGGCCAGCGCGGTGGTCCCCACCGCGGACGTCGTCGCGACCGCCGCCGCCGTGATAGCAGACAGCTTTGTGAACGCGCGACGCGTCATAGAAAGCTTGCTCATGCATCCTCCTCTCGGATTTCCAAACAAGCTCACCGTACGCGCCTGGACGAGGCCGGAAAATCGAGCGCGATGCCTCATGTTGCAATATCGTGCGATTCGCACGATGCCTTTGAGCTGGGCTTTTGACAGCGCTTTGAGATTCAAGCAACTTCGCACCGTTTTACCCACTACCCCTGCCTATAATTGCCGCGGGGAAGAGAGCAGAGGGGGTTTCATGACTGAAGAGACGAGAAAGTCCGGAGCGAAAGCGTCAGCGCGCGATGCCGTCGAAAGCATCTTCTCGCCCGGCGTGATCTGTCTTGGGCTGGCGTTAGGGTGCAACCTTTCGTGGGTCATGATGGCATTCCAAAGCCTGGGAATCTTCCACAACCAGCCAGATCCTGAAGCGGTGCTGGACGCTACCTATCTCATCTCCATCGTCGTCTCAATCGCGACGTACCTTGTCGTCGCAGCACTGCCAAAACGCTTCCGTGCATTCTCGGGCACGACCGCCGCAAACATCGTCTTCCCCGTCGGCGTGGCCGCGAGCACCGTCCTCATGTTCTTCGGCACGACCACCACAGCCGCGGGAACGGCCTGCATTGCAGCAGGTGGCGTGCTCTCCGGTATCTTTACCTCGTTGTTCATGATGCACTTCGGCATTTTGTTCAGCATGATGAAAACCAAGACCGTGGTCGCTATCGCGTCGGTCGGCTACGCGCTCTCGACGCTCCTGTTCTTCCTGTACCTCTTCTTCGGCCCGCTGGAGGCAACCGTGTTCTGCGCCAGCATGGCGCCCGTATCCGGCGTGCTGCTCACGCAGGGGACGAGCATGCTGCGGCTTCAGAAAAAACAGCCGATCGAGCCGCTTCCTGAGCAGATTCCACCCACGGACGCGGAAGACCGCCGCCAGCTGCGCGACTTGGTGCTCACGTTCTCATGCTGCATGCTGCTTTCTGGCTTCGTGTTTGAAATGGCGCGCACCATTTACGTACAAGTTGGCCAGTTCGCCACGCAGGACGTAACAACGTACGCGTTCACGCAAGGAGGCATGGCTAGCACGGTCACCATCGCGTCTATCGTCGTGACGCTCGCAATCCTGTCCTCCAACAGCGTGCGTGCCCCCGAAACATGCTACCGCGCATTCGTATTCTTCCTCGTGCTCGCCGCTCTCGTGCTGCAGTTGCCGATTGTGCTCCCGCAGACATCTGTTGCCTTCCCTCTCGCCGTGAATACGGCCTCGTTCCAATGCCTCAACATGATGATGTGGCCGCTTGTCTGCGGGGTGTGCAACCAGTACCTAGGCTCCTGCGTGCGCTCGTTCGCGCTGTTCCGCGCTGCATGGGCGGCAGGCCCGCTATTCGGCATGCTCGTAGGTCGGTGGCTGTGGATCAACATTGGGCTCACACACCAATCGGCGTTCTTCGCGTCCGCCACATGCGTGCTGCTGCTGTTCGTCATGAGCAATTTCGTGTTCACGGAGGCGAAGCTCTCCCGCGCGCTCAACATCCTGCCCATCGAACGTCGACGCCGCTTCCAGGACAAATGCCAGGCAGTCATCGAGCGCTACGGCCTGACCGAGCGCGAGGGCGAGATCATGACCATGTTCGCGAAGGGCCGTAACCTGCCTTACATCATGGAAGAGCTTGTGCTGTCGAAGAGCACCGTCTCCACGCACCGTCAGCACATCTACAAGAAGCTCGGAGTCCATTCCGCCCAAGAGATGATCGACCTCATCCAGCGAACGGAGAAATAACCCCCGACGCTGGCCCGGAGCACGGCGGCTGGTGCCCTTGTTGTCTACGCGCAGACAACAAGGGCTCGGCAGCAATTTGCCTGCTGCCGAGCCCTCGAACGAACAGATGCCTTTTGCTCTTGGTTTCTTACTCTACGCTCACGCGCGGACCTTGCGGGGTGTCCTCGATGACGAGTCCGAGCTCTTTCATGCCATCGCGCACCTTGTCGGCAAGCTCCCAGTTCTTCTCCTTGCGCGCTTCCATGCGGCAGGCCAGCAGCACTTCGACCGCCTGCACCGGATTTGCGCCTGTATAGCCAGCCAGCTCCTTCGCCAGCGGAACGACTGCATCCGGATACGAGACCTCCTGCGCGCCGCCCATCATGATGCCGAGCACGCTCATGAGCTCCACGACCACCGCATGCGCCTGGCGCAGGCACGGCACGTCAGTGATGCTCACCGTCTTGCCCGCTACCTGGGCGTTCAGCTCGTTCACGAATCCGAAGACGATGCCGAGCGCACCGGCGGTGTTGAAGTCGTCGTCCATGGCGACGATGAATTCGTTGCGCGTTTCTTTCGTCTGCTTCATAAGCGGCTTCGTCTGGAGCGGGCTGGGGATGTCCTGCGCATTCTCGATGGCCCACTCCAGGTTCTTGACCGTGTTCTCAATGCGAGAAAGGCCCGCCTCGGCCTCGGCCAAACGCTCGTCGGAGAAATCAAGCGGGCTGCGGTAGTGGGTCTGCAGCATCAGGAAGCGCAAGACCTCCGGACGCGTGCGCTCCAACACGTCGCGCAGCAGAAGGAAGTTGCCGAGGGACTTGGACATTTTCTCGGAATTAATCTGCAGCATGCCGCCGTGAATCCAGTAGTTCGCGAACGTGCAGCCGCACGCCGCCTCGCTCTGTGCCACTTCGTTCTCATGATGAGGAAACACCAGGTCGGCACCGCCGCCGTGGATATCGAACGGAAGCCCCAGATACTTGCGGCTCATGGCAGAGCATTCGATATGCCAGCCCGGACGGCCTTTGCCCCACGGAGAATCCCAGCTCGGCTCGCCCGGCTTCGCGGCCTTCCATACTGCGAAATCCAACGGATCGCGCTTGCGGTCCTCAATGCCCTGGCCGTCAGCGCGCAGCTCGCGATGGCCGGACTCCATCTCGTCGATATTGCGGCCGGACAGCTTGCCGTACTCAGGGAAGCTGCGGACGGAGAAATAAACGTCGCCTTCCACCTCGTAAGCGTGACCGCCTTTGATCAGCTCTTCGACCAGCTCGATCATGGCGGGGATTTCTTCGGTCGCCTTCGGGCGGATGTCCGGGTCCTTCACGCCTGCCTTATGCATGTCGTCGATGAACGCCTTCGTGTACTCTTCCGCAACCTCGGCGGCAGTGCGTCCTTCTTCGTTCGCCTTCTTGATAATCTTGTCGTCGACGTCCGTGATGTTCTGCACGAACGTGACCTTGAAGCCGCGCCATTCCAGGTAACGGCGAATAACGTCGAAGGAAATGAACGTGCGCGCGTTACCGATATGGATGTAGTTGTACACGGTCGGGCCGCACACGTACATACCGATCTTGCCCAGCTCAAGCGACTGGAACTTCTCCTTCTGGCGCGTTTGCGTGTTGTAAATCTTGATCATGCTGCTCCCTTATTCATACCGCCCCGTGCGCAACGTCGCCGAAAAGCCGCACCGAACAATGCGCGGCACGACGGAGCCTACAGAGCCTTTATCGCTGATTTTTATCGCTGGTAGCTATTCTCGCACAATTGCACTCATTCGCACGGAAATGGCGCGAAGAGGACGACGGCCGCGCTTTCACGTCGAATGCGAAGCTCGCCTGTGAGCGGCATCGAAACAGCTCCGACTACCTGCGTGCCAGCATGCAGACCGCCTGCGCGCTTATGCCCTCCTCGCGGCCTTCGAATCCCAAGTGCTCGGTCGTGGTCGCTTTTACGCCCACGTTTTCGACCGGAATGCCCATTGCCGCCGCCAGGTTCTCGCGCATCTGCTCGCGGTACGGCGAAAGTTTCGGCGCCTGCGCGGCGATCACGCTGTCCACGTCCACGATTTCCCAACCGGCATCGCGCACAAACTGCGCCACGCGTTCCAAGAGCTTCAGGGAGTCTGCACCTTTGTACGCCGGGTCCGTGTCCGGGAACAGCTTGCCGATGTCGCCCCCGCGCACACCTCCCAGCAGCGCGTCCATAATGGCATGTGCGAGCACGTCTGCATCGGAATGCCCGTCCAAGCCCTGATGATGTGGAATATCTACACCGCCCAGAATAAGCTTGCGCCCCGGCGCGAACGCGTGCACGTCGTAGCCCAGTCCCGTGCGCAACGGGGGAAGGCCCTCGCGTCTTGCTTCGCCCATACTGCCTGCCTTTCAGCGTCTTGAACGCTCGAACACCATTGCCGGTTCATTCTACCGCAAGGGAAACCCTTCACGGCCGATGTGCAAAAGCGTGAGCGGGCGCACGTCAGGCGAGAACGAGCGCTACAATGCAAGACGAACCTGTGCGGGCAGCCCGGCACGACGCACCTTGCCCGCCATGCGATGCGCAAAGCAAGAACGCACCGGTTCGCATTGCCGGAATCCCACGACACGCTGCCGAACAACACGCCCGCAGAAAGGAACCGCTATGACAAAGCTGAAAGGTTTGAGCGAGGAGCAGGCAGCCCGCGTGACCATCGTCGACCATCCGCTTGTCCAGCACAAGCTGTCCATCCTGCGCAGCAAGGACACATCCTCCATGCAGTTCCGCCAACTTGTCAAAGAGCTTGCGCTCTTTGAAGGCTATGAGGCAACGCGCGACCTGCCCCTTGAAGACATCACGGTCGAGACGCCTCTCATGGAAACCACCTGCCACACGATTGCCGGACGCAAGCTTGCTATCGTCCCTATTTTGCGCGCAGGTCTGGGCATGGTCGAAGGCATGCAAGAGCTCATGCCCGCTGCCCGCGTGGGACATCTAGGCATGTACCGCGACGAGAACACGCATGAGCCGGTCGAATATTATGCAAAACTGCCCGCGGATATAGACCAGCGCGAGGTCATCGTCGTCGATCCCATGCTTGCAACGGGCGGCTCTGCCATCGCGGCACTCGGCTACTTGCGCCGCCAAGGCGTTGAGCGCATCAAGCTGGCAGTCCTGGTCGCCGCTCCTGAGGGGTTGCGCGCCGTGCTCGAAGCCGATTCCGATGTCCACGTGTTTACCTGTGCCGTGGACGAAGGGCTGAACGAGCATGCCTACATTCTTCCGGGTCTTGGAGACGCGGGAGACCGCATTTTCGGCACGAAGTAAACAGCGAAGGGCGTCTTGCGCGCTATCGCACAAGACGCCCTTCTTTATACTTGAGCCAAGAGCTTTGCGGGCAACGGTGAACGTAGCCCCGGCTCTTGGGCATCAAACCGTCAGATGCATCATATAGAACGCGAAACGTACGATAAAAATGCCCGCAAAAACGAAGAGGCATCCTGCGAAATTACGGACGACAAACCTTGCGCTCGGCGCACCTTCTTCAGGTCGTTTTCCCGATGCCAACGGCAATACGACAAGACACCAGCCTACAAGGGAAAGCACGGTAAAAGCCGCCACCATTGGAAGGTACTGCGGCACAAGCTCAATACCGCTTGCCAACGCATTTTCCGCATCCAGCAAAACACGATATTGCAGCAAATGCATAACCACTCCGCCCACAAGACCCGCTGCAGATAAAACGGCAAAAGAAGACTGCAACTTTTTCGGCAGGCACCTTGGACAAGCCCAGCGCATGGTGGCAAGCGCAAGCAGCGGGCCTCCGCACAGGGCAGTCGCCCACAAGCCAGCCGGCACGTAGGGCGTATGCCACGTCGGCACCGTTACGGTATCGTAGGCAAACGCAACCGCAGTCACGAACACCGCAGACGCAAGCACGATTAAGCACGCCACAGCAGTGCGCACGCCCCAAAACCCGCGCCGCGAAAAGGACAGCAGCCAGTACATGCCCGAAAGTCCTAAGAAAACAACCGCCGCAGCGACTTCGTTGGAAAGCGGGCTGCTTCCCACGCCGAGCAGAACGTACAGAGCGTTCGCTGGATTGCCCAAATGGGTGGAGGACGCAACCAACCCTACCAGCGAAATCACGATGGGAGGCCAAAGTCGCTGATCGATGCGCGCACGAATCGACCTTTCGCCCGGCACGGCCTCCGAAGGCGCAGACGGAGCAACGCCCGCTCCCCCGGCACCGTCGTCCGAGCTTGCGGCTATGCCCTCTTTGGACCGCCTTGCGTTCTTCGATGCGAGCAGGGAGCACACGACCATAAGAGCCACGGCAACCGCCCCCGAAGGAGCAATGGTCGTGAACAGTACGAGAGAGAGCTCGCTCATCGCCATCTCAAAGCCCATACGAGCCTTCTTTACCGATAGAATCGCGGATGGACGACCTCGAGGCCAAAAGCGCTTCCCATGCCCTCGAGACTCAGGCGCGCAAGGTGCGCAAGTCCTTTGTACAACGGCTGTGCAGCCGCCTCCTCAAGCTCTTCGAGTAGATGAGAAGACCAGGGAAGAAGATGAAGACGCAGGTAATCCTCGAGCAGCTCGGGCCGATGTTCGGCAATCCACGCCAGCAACAGCAGCATAAGCCCAATATGGTCCTCGGGATCCCGCTCTTCGCCCAGGCGTTTGATGCCCACTTCGCGCATCCATTGCCGAAGCTCCAGGCACGTTGCGCCGAATACCACGCATTCGCGGTCAGTGTAGACCGAGCCCCACGGTGGCGCAGGCTTCGGGGCAGGACCCACAAACAGACGACGGTACTCCCATACCACTTCGTCGCTTTGCGCACCCGCCTGCGCACCCTGCTTCATGAGCGAAAGCGCGACGTGCGCTTCCTCCGCCTCGACAAACGGCCATTCTTCAGCCGCGGCGCTCACGTCAAGACGCGCGAATGCCTCAATGGCAGGCACGACGCCGTCCTCATGCGCCGGATCGCTCAAAAACAACGGCCCAAGCGTCTGCCCCACGAACGCAACGTTCTCACGTACGCCGACATCGGTCAGCAGTTCGTTCATTCCGCTCCCTCTCTGCTTTACGATCGAATCTCACCTGACAGTATGACGGAAAGCGCAGCCCCTAAAGGCTGCGCTTTCACAAGGAGGGTTCTCCACGCGCTCCGACAGGAGGGGGATCCCGCCAGAGTCGCCCTTTACAGAGCGATGGAGAGCTGAATAGCGTAGAAGGCAAAGCGCACCAGGAAGATGGCAACGATCGCCAGCACAGCAGCAGCCGCAGCCATGCCAACGGACGCCTTCTTCGCGCAAACAGCAAGCGCCGCAACGGAGGCAATGCCGCACACTCCGAAGCCGACCAGGTAGCCCGTAACGCCTTCCGCCAGCGTCGCGCCAGCGACGAAAGCGCTCGAAAGAGCCTCAAGCACGCCATAGTGGCCAACGAGCGCGACGAGCGCGACCGCATAGCCCACCAACGCGATAACGAAAGCAACGGTCGCGAACGAGCGGGTCTCGGCACCCTGCGCACGGCAAACAGTCAGGAGAACCGCACCGAATGCGGCACCGCCCAACAGGGCAAAGCCAAGCATCTCAACCGGCACGAGCGGCGTGTTCCAGGAAGCAATGGTCGGCATCATGTACGCCATGCCCGTGAACACTGCGAAGACGATAGCGAGCACGGCGACGACCGCCGCGAACGGCCTGCGGGAAGCGTCAGTCAGCTTACCCGCAAAGGCCATGATAGCGAAGACAAGCGCCACGACGAAGAACACGATGCCCACCGCAATCTCGTTGGACAGCGGCGAAGAGCCGATGCCGGAGAACACGCCGAACGCGGAGAGCGGGCTTGCCAGGTGGAAGAACGAGGCGATGAAGCCCACCGCGACCACCGCGAGCGGGGCGATGGAGAGCTTGTCGAGCTTCTTCAGCTCGTCGGCGCCGAACTTCGTGGTGAAGAACGAAATCGCCAGCATGATGAACGCACCGGCGCCGAAGGGCACCAAGGTGGTGAAGATTGCCAAAGGCAGTTCAGCCATTGCGTTTTCCACTTTATTCCACCTCCAGCGGGTTCACGACCTTGCCGTTCGGAGCGCCGAAGGGCAGCGCGTCCTCGGAAGGCTTGATGTACAGGTTCGGCGTGGTGTAGGCCGGGTCGGGCAACGGCGCGACGTCGGCGATGCGGCCGAGCGCGCTCATCTCCTCGACGGTGCCGAAGTCCAGCGCGCGGGCCGGGCAGGCCTCGACGCACACCGGCTTCTCGCCGGCGGCCACGCGGTCGGCGCACCCGTCGCACTTGACGGAGTGGCCCTTCGAGCGGTCGACCTTCGGCGCGTTGTACGGGCACGCCATATGGCAATAGCCGCAGCCGATGCACTTGGCGGTGTCAACGCTCACCAGACCCGTCTCCGGGTCCTTGTGCATAGCGGTCGTCGGGCAGACCTTCACGCATGCCGGGTCGTCGCAGTGGTTGCACGACATGGAGAACGGGTAACTCACGCACGAAGTGGTGATGATACCCTCGGCGTCCCTCGTGGTCTCGCCCGTCGTGACCTCATAGACCTTGCGGTAAGCGAAGCCCAGATCGAGGTCTTTAAAGTCCTTGCAGGCCATCTCGCAGGTCTTGCAACCGGTGCAGCGAGTGCCGTCGAAATAGAATGCATACTGAGTCATGATTCTTCCGTTCCTTCCTCGC
>CHCFC05602__coassemble_406_pt1 | contig 21322 bp, 15 predicted proteins | sample CHCFC05602__metabat2_low_PE_036 | metagenome-assembled genome bin CHCFC05602 | reverse complement strand
GAACATGCAGAACGGCCTGGCGGCGTTCGAGCGCATCTACGAGTTCTTGGACGTGGAAGAAGAGACGCCCGACACGCCGACCGAACAGCTGGATACTACGGCGCTTTCGGGCGCGGTGGAGTTCGACCATGTGAAGTTCGGCTACGTGCCGGAGAAAATGCTCATGAAGGACGTGAGCCTGCGCATCGAGCCCGGCACCGTAGCGGCTATCGTCGGACCGTCGGGCGCGGGCAAGACGACGCTCATCAACCTGCTTATGCGCTTCTACGATATCGACGGCGGCGCTATCCGACTGGACGGCTGCGACATCAATGCCATTACGCGTCAGGGCCTGCGTAGCCAGTTCGGCATCGTGCTGCAGGATTCGTGGGTGTTCACCGGTACCATCGCCGAGAACATTTCCTACGGCAAGCCGAACGCCGCGCGCGAAGAGGTGGAGTCGGCGGCGGCGCGCGCAGGGTGCACCGCGTTCATCGAGAAGCTACCGCAAGGCTTCGACACGATGGTAAGCGAAGATAGTTCGGCCCTTTCCGCTGGCGAAAAGCAGCTTCTGTGCATTGCCCGCACCATTCTGTCCGACCCGAAGATCCTTATCCTGGACGAGGCGACCTCGCAGGTCGACACGAAGACAGAGTATCTGATCACGCGTGCGATGGAAGAGATGATGCGCGGTAAGACGAGCTTTATGATCGCGCACCGCCTGTTTACTATTCGCAATGCTGACGTCATCATCTTCATGGTCGACGGCGACATCAAGGAAGTGGGCAGCCACGACGAGCTGATTGCTCGGCAGGGGCTGTATGCATCCATGTACAACAGCGCATCGCTTGCCTTGTAGCGGGCGGTGCTGAAGCAAGAAGGAGGGCTCATGAGCCTCGACATCGTGAAAAACCGCGACGGTGGCGTGCTGGAAGTCGTGCTGAGCGGACGGCTGGATACCAACACCTCGCCCGATCTGGAAGTCGTGGTGAAGCGAGAGCTCGACGGCGTTGAGGAGCTGGTGCTCGACATGGCCGGGCTCGAGTACGTTTCGTCGGCGGGCCTGCGCGTGATCCTGGCTGCCCACAAGGCGATGCTCGCGCAGGGGACGATGGTCGTTCGCAGTCCGCGCGAGGAAATCAGGAACATCTTCGATTTGACGGGGTTCCTCGATATCTTGACGGTCGAATAGCGGTATCCGGGCGGCGTGGAGTCGCGATTCGCCAGTGGGCAGCTGCGCGCCCTTTGGCGTGCGTGCCCATCGTGTCGCGCGGCAGCGGTACGGCATTTTGCTTGCGGCTCCAGCCTGCTTGCGGTTTTCGCTTGCCTTCGAAAGGACGAACATGGGCGTTCGGATTATGGCGGTCGGCGACGATCTCATCCACAAGCAGCTTTACGAGGCGGCGCGCTTGCCGGAAGGCGGCTACTGCTTCGACGGCATGTTCGACGGCGTGCGCGATTTGATTGCGCAGGCGGACGTGCGCGTCATCAACCAGGAGACCATCCTGGTGGCGGACGAAGCGCAGGTCAGCTCGTTTCCGGCGTTCGGCTCGCCCGTCGCCGTCGGGCAGGCAGCGGTGAACGCCGGGTTCAACGTGGTGACGCACGCTTCCAACCATGCGCTGGACAAAGGGCTTGACGGCATTGCCGACACCCTTGCGTTCTGGGAGCTGCACGAGGATGACGTTTGCATGCTCGGGCTGCATCCGTCTGCCGCCGACCAGGAGCGCGTTCGGATTATCACGGTCGACGGCGTGAAGATTGCGCTGGTCAACTGCACCGAAAAGCTGAATTTCCGCCGCCTGCCGCGTTCGGCGCGCTACTGCGTCGACGTGATGAAGGGGTTCAGCCGTCGTGCGCTTGCGGAGCGTATCGGTCGTGCGCGGCAAGAGGCGGATTTCGTTATCGTGTTTCCGCACTGGGGCTGCGAATACCTCTACGAGCCCATCGAAGCACAGCGAAAATGGGCGACGTTCTTTGCCGAAGCGGGCGCAGATTTGATTATTGGCACGCATCCTCATGTAGTGCAGCCGGTCGAATGGGTCGAGCGTGGCGACGGTGGAAGGACGCTGTGCTACTACTCGCTCGGCAACTTCATTTCCTGCCAGGTGGGAGCAGGGACGATGCTTGGTGCGCTTGCGGACGTCACGCTCGAGCGCACAGACGATGGCGTGCGCATTGCGTCCCACGACATCATGCCGCTGGTAACGCACACCGATGCTGCGTACGGGCATTTCGTTACGTACCCGCTGGCGGACTACACTGACGAGATGGCCGCCGAGAACAAGATTTTCGCGGTGGTGGAGCGGGCTCAAGGCATCCACGTGGACTGCGCCTACCTGGGCAAACTGTTCGACGACATCCTGAACTATCGTGCGCAGGCGTACAACAAGTACAAAAGCCCCTGGGATGTGAACAGGGGCAACCTGAAAGGCGTCCTGAACGCCCTCCGCGGCAAAAACGTGAAAGCATGAGACAAAGCGACTGACTCCTTTTCTCCTCCCGCTTGTTTCGTGGGGGTGCAGGCGAGGGCGCTGCGTCTTTGACGCCTTCGTGTATCATCGACTGGATACTTAAAGGAGGATTTCATGCACGTTGAGCTGCTCTATCATACGCCTGATCCCGAACGCGCCATCGCCACGGCGGCACGCTTGTGCTATGCGCCCGTGGGCGCGGCCGAGCTCATGGAGACCATGCCGGAAGACCGCGTACGGAGCGTGCTTTCGACCGTGATCAAAAGTGGTCACCTTTCCACGCTGGAGCATGCGAGCTACACCTTTGCAGTGGACGGCGTGTCCCGCGCGCTCACGCACCAGCTGGTCCGTCATCGTATTGCCAGCTTCAACCAGCAAAGCCAGCGCTATGTGAAGTTCACGGACGGCGTGCCGGTCGTGAAACCGGGCACCGTGGCGGCGAACGAAGAGGCAGGCCGCATCTTCGACGAGACGGTGGACGCCATCGAAGCGGCGTATGCGCGCCTGCTGGAGCTGGGCATTCCGGCAGAAGACGCGCGCTATCTGCTCCCGAACGCAGCCGAGAGCAAAATCGTCATCACCATGAACGTGCGCGAGCTGCTGCATTTCTTCAGCTTGCGCTGCTGCAACCGCGCCCAGTGGGAAATCCGCGAAATGGCGCACCGTATGTTGGAGCTGGCGCGTCCCACGGCACCGTACATCTTCATGGACGCAGGGGCGGGCTGTGTGCGCGGTGCGTGTCCGGAAGGAAAGATGACCTGCGGAAACCCGTACCCGAAGGTGGTGCGCGACTAGATGGCGGAACGCAAGAAGTCCGACCTTTCGCGCGCATTTTCCGAAGATGGCGCGCGCAAGACGCACGTAGGCGGCCAAGCGCTCATCGAAGGCATCATGATGCGCGGCAGGTACAACTGGTCGGTCGCCGTGCGCGAGCCTTCAGGCAACATTTACACCGAAGAGCGCGACCTGGCATCCGGCAAGCAGAAAAACGGCTGGATGTACTGGCCGCTCGTGCGCGGTTGCCGTGCGCTGGTGGAGTCGCTCATGCTGGGCTACCAGGCGCTTGAGATTGCGGCGATGCACGCGTTCGCGGACGAGAGCGACGAAGATGCCGCGAAAGCCGAGGTCGCGGGCGAGCGTGCGAACGTCGCCGGGCGTGTTGACGGGGTGGCAGACGGCGCCGACGATGCCCGTCCGCTCGAACACACCCAAGGCCATGCCGCGGGTTCCGGCGATTGCGCGAATGCGGAGGGAAGCCCGAGGCAGGCAGGCGCCTCTTCGGCGGCAGCGGTTGCCGCCCCCAAAGAGGCGCACAAGTTCTCATGGAAAGACGACTTTGGTCGCCCGGAGATCATGATAGACGGCCTGGGCGCCCAGCGAACGCTCGAGGTCGTCGAAGAGGAACCGGGCGGCACGGTGGAGACAATCGCGTGGTCGGACGTGACGGACGAGGTCAACGCGAAGCTTGCATGCGGTGGTTCTGATGCTGAACCAGGCGCAAACGTTGCTCCGACTGCCGATGGGCTTCCTGTCGCGAATGGCCCCGAATCCGAGGCTCTCCGGGTTTCTACCGCGCCCGCTGCGGAAGACGTCCCGACTGCCGTCAAATCCGAAAAACAGGGCTTCCTCGACAAGGAAGTGGAGTTCGGCCACAAAGAGATGGTCGTTTCCTTGGTGCTCGGCTTGGTACTGGGCGTGGTGCTTTTCATCGTGGCGCCGGCCGCGGTCACGAACCTTATCGTGGGCGAATACGACTCCAACACATTGCTTTGGAATGTCGTGGACGGCCTTTTGCGCGTGGCGGTCTTCGTGTTCTATATCTGGCTCATCGGCCGCATGCAGGATATCAAGCGCATGTTCGGCTATCACGGCGCCGAGCACAAGACCATCCATTGCTACGAGCACGGTCTGCCGCTCACGCCGGAGAACGCGCGCAGCTTCCCACGCCTGCATGTGCGCTGTGGTACGGCGTTCCTGATCATGGTCATGATCATTGCCATCTTGGTATACACCATCACGCCCATCAACGGTCTCATCAGCGCGTGGGGCGTGCCCGACGGCCTGCCGAAGCTGGCGCTCGTTATCGTGGCGCGCATCGTCCTCATGCCGGTGATTGCGGGAATTTCCTACGAGATCACGGTTCGCTGGGCGGGAAGCCACCCGGAAAACCCGCTCGTGAAGGTGGTGCTGTGGCCGGGCATGCAGATGCAGTACCTGACCACGCGCGAACCTGACGACGGCCAGATCGAGTGCGCTATTGCCGCGATGCAGCTCGTGCTCGAACGGGAGGAAGCGGAGGCGGCGAAAGCCTCTTAGAAAGCGACGAAACGGGAACGCCGCGCGCGAATGCGCGGCGTTTTCGTGTATGCTTACGGTTGTTTGAGCCGAAAGACCGTCGCAGGGACTTCGCGGCCAGGGTTTCCGGGCATGGGGAAGGCGGGCTCCCGCAAGGCGCTTCGTATGCTTGCCGGGTGTTGCCGCCGGGTCGACATGCGCCTGCGCAGAAGACCGCCCGCGAACGCCCACCGCGCGTTCGCGCCGCGCTGCGTTTTCGGCATCCCCGCACACGTTAAACAAACGATGGGGCATCGTGTGAAGCGAACAGGGAGGGTGTAGATGAAACTCGTCGTCACGGAGAAGAACGACGCTGCGCAGAAGATCGCCGATCTGCTTGGGGCGACCAAGCCGAAGGCGGACAAGGTCTACAACACGCCGGTCTACCGGTTTACCGTCGACGGCGAAGAATGGGTGACCATCGGCCTGCGCGGCCATATCCTAGAACCGGATTTCGCTCCTGTGCTGACGTACCGCAAGACCAAAGGCTGGATGGGCGTGACCGAAGACGGGAAGACCCTTCCGGCGCAATTGCCCGACACGCTGGCGAAGCCCCCGTTCAAAAAGAAGAAGCCTTTCACGGAAGACTCCGTGGAGCTCAAGGCGTGGAAAATGGACGCGCTGCCGTATCTGGTCTATGCGCCCATTGAAAAGCTGCCGAAAGAGAAGGACATCATCCGCAGCCTGAAGAACCTGGCGAAGAAGGCGGACTCTATCGTCATCGCCACGGACTTCGACCGCGAAGGCGAGCTTATCGGATCGGATGCGCTTTCCTGCATCAAGGAAGTGAACGATACGGCGCCTGTCTCCCGCGCGCGGTATTCGGCGTTCACGAAGGAAGAGATCACGCATGCGTTCTCGAACCTGGTGGAGCTGGACACGGATTTGGCGTCTGCGGGCGCATCGCGCCAGGACATCGACCTGATCTGGGGTGCGGTGCTCACGCGCTATCTCACGCTCGTGAAGTTCGCAGGGTACGGCAACGTGCGCAGTTCCGGTCGCGTGCAGACGCCGACGCTCGCGCTCATTGTGGCGCGCGAGCGGGAGCGCCTGGCTTTCGTGCCGGAAGACTACTGGGTTATCAAGGGCGCGTTCGACTCCGGCGCCACGGTCGGGCCGACCGACGGTGACGGGGAGCTTGCGTTCGAAGCGCCGTACGAGCATGCGCGCTTGAAGACGCAGGAAGAGGCCGATGCGGTCATGGCGAACGTGGAAGGCGTGCATTCTGCGCGCGTCGCTTCCATCGAAAAGAAGAGCCGCAAGGTGGCACCGCCCGTGCCGTTCAACACGACGAGCCTCATGGCGGCCGCTTCCGCCGAAGGCCTCACGCCGGCGCGCACCATGCGCCTGGCGGAAAGCCTTTACATGGACGGCTATATTTCCTACCCGCGCGTCGACAACACGGTCTATCCTAGCTCGCTTGACCTGGCGGACACGGTGCGCCGCATTTCCGGCAACCCGGCCTATGCGCCTTACTGCAAAGAGCTCCTGTCCGGCGGTCCTTTGCGCGCAACGCGCGGCAAGAAGGAGACGACGGACCATCCGCCCATCTATCCGACGGCCATGGCTACGCCGGACAATCTGCCCGCCGCCGAATACAAGCTGTACAACCTGATCGCCCGCCGTTTCTTGGCGACGCTGTCCGACGCGGCGGTGGTGGAGGGCACGAAGGTTTCGCTCTCCGTGGGGCCGGAGGTGTTCGTGGCGCGCGGCGACGTCCTGGTGAAGGCGGGGTTCCGCGCCATCTATCCCTATGGCCTCAAAAAAGACGAGCAGCTGCCTTCGCTTACCGAAGGCCAGGAGATTGCCTTCAACGGTGCTACGTGCACCAAGAAGCAGACCGAGCCGCCTGCGCGCTACAGCCAGGGCAAGCTCATCCAGGAGATGGAGAAGCTGGGTCTGGGCACGAAGTCCACGCGCCATTCCATCATCGAGCGCCTTTACACGGTGAAGTACATCCAGAACGACCCGATCGAGCCGAGCCAGCTGGGCATGGCGGTATGCGACGCGCTGGACCAGTATGCGCCCCATATCACGCACCCGGAGATGACGGCCGAGCTGGAAGCGGAGATGGACAATATCGCGGCGGGCGAGACCACGAAGGACGCGGTGGTGGCGAATTCCCGCAGCCTGCTGTCGGAGCAGTTGGCAGGCTTGCTGCCTCACTCCGAAGAGGTGAAGGACGCCTTGGCGGACGCGGTGGCGGCCGACGCGTACGTGGGCAAATGCCCGAAATGCGGCAAGGATCTGCAGCTGCGCGTGTCGCAGAAGACGCGCTCTATGTTCATCGGGTGCTCCGGTTGGCCTGAGTGCGACGTGACCTATCCGCTGCCGAAGGGCAAGATCGAGGCTCAGGAAGAGCCATGTCCCACCTGCGGCATGCCGCAGGTCAAGGTGACGGCGTTCCGCTCGAAGCCGCGCGTAATCTGCATCGACCCGCACTGTCCGACGAACCAAGAGCCCGATTTGGTGGTAGGCGAATGCCCGACGTGCAAGGCGCAGGGCAAGACCGCGAAGCTTATTGCGCAGAAGAATCCGCGCACGCTCAAGCGTTTCATCCGCTGCGAGAACTACGACGAATGCGGCACCGGGTACCCACTTCCGCAGTACGGCAAGCTCACGGCCACCGAGGAGGTCTGCGAGCATTGCGGCGCGCCGATGGTCATCGTGACCACGAGCCGCGGCCCGTGGAAGCTTTGCCCGAACTTCGACTGCCCGGGCAAGGAAAAGGACGATGAGAAGAAGGCCAAGGGCGGCGCGAAGAAGACGACGCGCAAGACCACGGCCAAGAAGTCTACGACGAAGAAGAGCGCGGCGAAGAAGTCGACGAAGAGCGCCGAGTAGCGGCGCCTCTCTTTCGCACACTTTCGCGTACGTACGACCGCCCTGTCGGCATGGAGACGAACCGTGTCGGCAGGGCGGTTTTTTACGGCTTCGTTCCAGATGCGCCGATTCGCCCTGTCGCGGTGTTCGCGGGCGCGCACGACGGTTATCCTGCCAAGGAAAACAACGAAAGGACAAGCATGAGCGCAATCGACACGATTCGCGCACGCCATTCGGTGCGCGAGTACCTGAACAAACCGATCGGTGGCGTGCAGCTGGCGGGGTTGCGGCACGCCATCATCGAAGCCGAGCAGAAAAGCGGGCTGGACATCCAGCTGGTTAGGGACAACCCGGAGGTCTTCCAGGTGGTGGCACGCTTCGGGCTCGTGCGCGGCGCCACGGCATCCATCGTGTTTTGCACTGACGGGAAGGACACGGACGAGGCTATCGGCTACTGGGGCCAGCGCATTGTGCTGACGGCGCAGGAGTTGGGGCTTAACACCTGCTGGTGTGCGCTGTGTTCGCGCAAGAAGTCGAAGGCGGTGCTGCGTGGTGACAAGAAGGTGCGCATCGCCATCTCCGTCGGTCTGGGCAAGACGCAGGGCAGCAACCGCAAGACGAAGCCGCTCAGCGAGCTGTGTACGGTGGAAGGCGGCAGCATGGCGAACGGTGCGGGCGAAGGCGCCGGAGCGTGCGCCCTGCCTTCATGGTTCGCGACCGCTATGGAGGCGGCGCAGCTGGCGCCGACCGCCATGAACGCCCAGAACTTCCATATCACGCTGCGCGTCGACGGCAAGACCGTGGCGGCGCGCACGACGAAAGAGGGCGCGTGGAGCGCTATCGACTTAGGCATCGTGCGTCGCAACTTCGAGGAGGCCGCCAACGAGACCGGTGCCGACTGGCGCTGGGAGTAGGCTCTTTGCGCCCAGCTCACGGCTTCGCGCGACGCTCGTCCGCGGAAGACGCTTCTTTTGGGCGGAGCCTGTTGGCGAAAACCCCCTAGAGGCAGCTTCCGGCAGGGACTTGTAGAACCCAGCAGAATCCTGGTGGAACTCCCGTCAGAACTCCCGCCCGGCGGAAACCCTCACCTTATCCTCGTTTTGGCCGGAAAATGATGAGAAAAGGTGAGGGTTTGTGGATTGAAGCGCGGAGCGAGGTCCGTAGAGCGAGGTTTATGAAGCGGAGCCTATGCGAGAAACGACGCGGCAACTCTCGCACGCTGCAGGCATGTTATGCGTGTCGTCGGTTATTCTGCGAAGAAGAACCCGCAGGTCATATCGAGGTAGTTCTCGCCAGCGTACTCGGGGAAGCGCTGCTGGACGGCGGCCTTGAAGGAGGCGGCGTCGGCGGACTGGGCGGCGATGGCCTTCAGGTCCTCAAGGTAGTCGATTTTCGTCTGAACGTCCTTCAGGTCTTCGGGCGTGTAGTGGCTCGTGAGCACCAGGTCGATGCCTGATTCCTGGTAGCCGCGCAGCTGCGCGACGATGGCATCAGCGTGGCCTGCGCCCGCCACGATAGAGTGGCAGTCGTGGCCGAGCATATGGGTGTAGACGGCGTTGAGCTCCGGAATTTCTACGTCGAAGGCATCAGCGGTGCGCACGATGTTCATGCGCACGCCGGCAAGCTCCAGCTCATCGTCCTCGATGACGTTGGTCACCGTGGCGATGGAGGAATCGAACGCGTTGCCGAACGCGGCCGTGAAGTCGTCGATGAGCGCCTTGCCGCCGCCGGTGTGGCCGTACTCGTCGGCTTCGCGGGTGGCGTAGACCGGCGCTCCTGCCAGGAAAGACGCGCCTGCCATGTGGTAGGCGGCCACGATGCCTTCGATGGCGATGCCCTGGTCGGCGATGTAGGACTCGAGCTCGCTGATGTTGTCGAAGAAGCAGGGGTATTCCAGCACGAAGCCGCGACCGTCCTTTTCGACGATGAAGACCTCGTCGTCGATGAGATCGTTGGTCTGGTAGGCGTGCAGTTTTGCGGTTCCGAAGTCGTAGATTCGGACGTTGCCTTTAGCAAGGTTGATTTCGGTGTAGTCGGTCTTCTGCATGGTGGGTTCCTTTCGTTCGAAGTGGAGAGGGCTGCCGGTTTTGCGTTTGGCGCCCTGCTTGCCTCGGTGTGGTTCGAAGTCTAGAATCGATACGTGATAAGAGAAAGTAGGCACATTATTGTGCTGTAGGTACCTAAAAGTAACCGACTACGAAGAGGAATCATGCGTTCGCGCTGCAGTGTCCGCGTTCGAAGCGAGGGAAAGCGGGGCTTCAGAGCAGGCTGAGCAGCGAGGATTCCTGAATCGGTTCCGGTAGAAAGGGGCGCTCATGGCCGAAACGGCGAAAGAGAGCATGCCGTACGTGGAACATCGTAATGACGCGCGTCCGGCGCGGGAGGATTTGCCGGCGTGCCCGGTGGAAACTTGCGCGCAGCTTATCGGCAGCAAATGGCGGCTGCTCATCATGCGCGATCTGCTCATGAACGAGTCGCTGCGCTTCAAGCAGCTGCAGCGTTCGGTGGGGAACATTTCTCAGAAGGTGCTCACGTCGAACTTGCGCGACATGGAAGATGCTGGTCTGGTGGCGCGTCGTGTGTACCCGGAGGTACCGCCGCGGGTTGAATACTCCCTTACGGAGACGGGACAAAGCTTGCGCCCGATTATCGAGGCCATGTGGGCGTGGGGCGAGCAGTACCAGGCGGCTGCGGAGCGATAGGACGTGCTTTCGGGGACGAAGCGTGCTTTGGCGGTCGTGCTTCCGAAGCGTTCGGAAACGGACGAGCGAAGGGCGTGTCCCGAACATGCAGAGGTTGGTTTCTTCTGCGTAACCAGGGAATTTGCAAGTGCGTACTTCCACGGGGGAGTTGAAGCGCGCACAATCGGGCATGACCGAAAGGCTGGCAGGCGGTTGCGAGAAGTCGAAACGGCGCCATCTGGCGTTCAGCTGCGTTTCGATCGCTGTACTGACGCTTTCCCACCCGATGGAGGAGTTCTATGCACACGATGCTTGCAGACGCTATGCGCACAACGGATGCGACCTATCGAGAGTCGATCGAGAAACTGCGCGAGGCCCTGAACGCGGCCGATGCGGTGGTCGTAGGGGCTGGCGCTGGCCTGTCTACGGCGGCAGGCTATGCATATGGTGGCGAGCGTTTCCATGCGCACTTCGCGGATTTCGAAGAGCGGTTCGGTATCCGCGATATGTATTCGGGAGGATTCTTCCCCTTTCCCACGCGGCAGGAGTTTTGGGCGTTCTGGAGCCGTATGATTTGGCTCAACCGGTATACGGACGACCCGAAGCCTACGTATCAAAAGCTGCGTCAACTGTTGGAGGGGCGCGACTACTTCGTCATTACCACGAACGTCGACCATCGTTTTCAGGCGGCGGGGTTTGAAAAGGAGCGCCTGTTCTACACTCAAGGGGATTACGGTCTCTTCCAGTGCTCCAAACCGTGCTGCCAGGAGACGTTCGACAATGAAAAGGCGGTTCGTGCGATGCTGGAGCAGCAGGAAGGGATGCGCGTGCCGGAAGGGCTCCTGCCCATGTGCCCGCACTGCGGCAGGCCGCTTGTTCCCAACTTGCGCAGTGACGATACGTTCGTGGAGGACGCGGGATGGCATACAGCGGCCGACCGCTATCATCGGTTCTTGCGCGAGCATAGGCAAGGTCGCGTGCTCTATCTGGAGCTGGGCGTAGGATATAACACGCCGGTCATCATCAAGTATCCGTTCTGGCGCATGACGGCCGATAACCCGGAAGCTGTCTATGCGTGCGTGAACTATGGCGAAGCGTTCTGCCCGGAAGAGATTGCGGACCGTAGCGTGTGCCTGAATGCGGACTTGGACTGCGTGGTAGGGGGTTTGGCAGGGGAATAAGGAGCCTGCGATTTGCGGGTTTGAAGCGCCTCAAAGTCGCTTCGCACGAATACGTGCGGGTGTGAGGAGGGGTATTGGCGGCTGATTCAAGCGGATTGCTCCGAATGCTTGGATGCTAGGACGAGCACGTATCGACGCCTGCAAGAAAGGCGGCACGACCAGAAGTGCCGGGTATAATAAACGTGCGGAAAGGTCGTGTTTGAGAGGGGAGTATGGTCGAAGAGCGCGATAGTTCCGATAAAGAGAAATCCCTCACAATTGGAGAGGTCCTTCTTTCCGCCGATTGGAAAGTGGTCGTGGGGCTTGCGTTTGCGCAAGCATGGATTACCGTACGCTGGTTCTGCCTGTCGAGCGTTTCGTTTGCTTCTGACGATATTGCGGTTTCGCTGATGTCGTCATCATGCTTGGTCGCAACCATCGTTCTGCTGATTTGTGCGTTGTTTGCCGTCCGATTGGACTCCTTGGCGCTCACGCCGCGTTGGGCGGTTTTCGTCGGGACGATTTGCCTTGCTGCTGCGTTGTACGTTCCAACGCATGGTCTTTCGGGCGCTGGGACCGAAGCCTGGGCGCTCGGCGGCGGTGTCGTTACGGGAGTAGGGTCGAGCCTGCTCATACTTTCCTGGTTTGCCGTGTGCGCAAAGGAGGGGAATGTAGCGAATCTCTCGCTGGGTTTCCTTTTGGCAGCAGCGCTCATCTGCGTTTCGGTCGTGGTCGATGAGATTCTTCCGCCCAGCATGGTGTTTGACATGGCGTTCAGTGCGGCGCCGGTGCTTTGCTCCTCGGTTCTGCTGACGGTCAAGTGCTTGGGCGTTAACGTGCATGGAGGGGACGACATTCCGACGGTCGACCCCGGAGTGAGCGATCGGGTCTTCCGTTACTTTGCAAAGACGTGTCTCGGAGCGCTTCTGGTCGGGCTTGCGAACGAGCTCATCCGGTTCGTGAGCCCTTATGGGCCAGTGCTCTTCTCCACAACAGACTCGTTTTATTGGGTGTCGGTCATTGTTCTTGTCGCCGTCAATCTGGGGATAGCCAAGCAGCTCGCTTCCGGCAAGCCGTCGAGCTTTTATTTCGTCTGTAGAGGGGCGATGGTACTCAGCATCGCGGGTGCGCTTCTTTACCCGTACGCAGAGAATGCGAATGCGCTCATGATGTCGATTAGCACGGCGGGAAGGCAGTGCGTCCAGATTCTGGTCTGGATTATCGTCCTCCAAATATGCCTGAAATACCGGCAGTCGGTCGTCAAGCTATTCGGCGGCATGTGCGGCGTATGGTATTTAGGCTCGTTCCTCGGGATGCTCGTCTACCGCTTTGTTGGACGCGGCCCTTCGATCGGGGAACCGTTCGGAGTCGAAGCGGTTTCCGTTGTGGCCGTGCTTCTGCTCGTGCTGGCGTTCGGGCTCGTTTTTTCGGAAAAGGACAGCGCGTTCGTCTTTGAGAAGCGCGATTTGCCGAAACGCCGGGCTAAAGCATTCACGCGTGCGTGCGAACGCTTGATAGAGCAAGGGCGCCTTACCAAGCGTGAGGGCGATGTCCTTCGGCTGTTGGCGAAGGGCGCGTCGGTTTCGCACATCGAAGAGCGTCTCTATATTTCCTCGAGCACCGTGTCGACTCACATGAAGCATATTTATCAAAAACTCGACGTTCATTCGCGCGGAGAACTCTTCGATCTGGTGGAGCGGACGACGGCGCTATGCGCTTCCGAGGCGGTCGAAGACGATGGCGAACGCAATTAAGGGAGTTTTTCTGCGGCAAATGCAAGCAGGCCTATGTTGCTCGCGATGCATTCTCGATACCATTATTGACCTGGTATTTTACAAATCTCCCCTGTAACAGGGGATGTTCTCACCTAGCGCGCAGGATGTGCGCGCGCGATGTTTCGGCTTCACTGTGGTCATGGGCGCGGCTGCAAGCTGACGACGGCCTTTCCGCAAACCGCTCAACGCGTGCGGTCGCGTCCTCCTGTCATTCGGGAGAAAGGCGAGACACATGGGGGATTTAAAACTGACGCGGCGCAGCTTCCTTAAGGCAGCTGCGGTAACGGGTGCCCTTTCGCTCGCATCGAGCGGCGTGCCGGTCGCGCTTGCAGAAAGCGAGACGTCTGCATCGGTCGAAGTCAAGCGCGTTCGATCCTGCTGCCGTGCGTGCGGCAAGATGGAGTGCGGCGTTTGGGTAACGGTCGAAAACGGTCGCGCCATCAAGGTCGAGGGGGATGAAAGCGCTTTCCATTCGCGCGGCAACTGCTGCAGCAAATCGCAGTCGTCGTTGCAGGCGGCGTATCATCCGGACCGCTTGAAGCATCCGATGAAGCGAACGGGCATCAAAGGCGAAGACCCCGGTTGGGAGCGCATCACGTGGGATGAAGCGTTTTCGACTATTGGGGCGAAAATCAACGAAACTATGCAAAAGTACGGTGGCGAGGCAATTTTCAGCATGATCGGCACCAGTCGTATTTGGTCCATGTCGGGCGGTAATGCCATGACATATTATTTCGAATCGCCGAATGTCCACTACGCAAGCCAGATTTGCAAAGGCCCACGCTTTGTCGGCACGCGCATTAACTCCTATGACGGCATGTTCTGGATGGCGACGACCGAACGCCCGCGCGTGTACGTGCAGTGGGGTGGCGCGTCCGAGATTTCGAACTATGATGACTCGTGCCGCACGACGGTTGACACGGCGACGCACGCTGACGCGCACATCATCGTCGATCCGCGCATGACGGGGCTTGGCAAAGAAGCAGACTACTGGGCTCCGCTTCGTCCGGGCACTGACGGCGCGATGGCGCTATCCTGGGCGAACGTTATTATCGAGAACGAGCTGTACGACGATCTCTACGTGAAGCGTTGGACGAACGGCCCGTTTTTGTATTGCGAGTCCATTGAGCCGTCGGGCTTTGAGACGACTGGTCCCGCGAACAAAAAGTTCGAGGTCAAGACGCGCTTGCTGAAGGAGTCCGACGTTGTGGAAGGCGGAAGCCCGAAGCGCTTCATGATTTGGGACAACCTCAAAGAGGTCGCAGGCGCTGTCGGCAACGATTGCCTGACGTACTACGACGTCGAGACGGGATCGTTCGAGGGGGAGGCTCCGTGGCAACCGCAGACACAGGGCATCGAGTCACCCCAGTACGCGGAAGGCGCTGTCCCTGGTTTTTTGCCTGACCCTGTCCAGTTCGATCCGGAGAAGGATCCCGCCCTTTACGGCGAGTTCGAAGTGGTTTTGAAGGATGGGACTACGGCAACGGTTCGTCCTGTGTGGGATATGTACGCCGAACGGTGTGCTGAGTACGCGCCTGAAAAGGCCGCTGAGATTACCGGCGTTCCGGCGGAGACCATTGAAGCGTGCGCGAAGACCTACGCCACGCGCATCGACCCGACGACCGGCTACGGCAACGGCGGCATCCAGTACATGCTTGCTATCGAGCATGCTGGCAACGCCGTCATGAACGTGCGCGATTTCGATATCCTCGTGGGCATCACGGGCAATTTCGACACACCGGGCGGCAACCGCGGCGGCACGAAAGGCGGCTGGGGCGGCCAGTTCACGCCGGGTGGAAAGATGAACCCGGAATCGGTCACGTCGAAGATTCTTGGCAAAGAGCAGTTCCCGCTACTGTACCCGTGGCTTGGCATGTTCTCTGATGCGCGCTCCGTGCTTGATGCGGTCGCGACAGGCGAGCCGTATCCAGTTCGCGCGTGCATGCTTTCTTCGGGCGACCACATGAACATGGTGAACGCTAACTATGCATGGGACGCTTTGAAAACGCTCGATTTCATGTTTGCCTCTGAGCTGTGGCATGCGCCGACGTCCCAGCTGGCGGACATCTTGCTGCCTGTCTGGCATTGGCTCGAGGTTGACTGCGTGCGCATCAGCCAGGGTGCGACAGGCGCCGAGGGAGCAACGTGCCGGGCGATTGAGCCCCCTGCCGACACCATGTGGGATGTCGACATCTACACGAACGTTGTGAAAGCGATGGGCAAAAAGTACGAGACCACGTGCGCGAACCCATATCCGACGGGCGAGGAGCAGCTGTCCGAGACGACGATGAAGGCTTACCAGATGGATTGGCAGCAGTTCCGCCAGCATTTCCAGGAGAACGGCTGGACCGACTGTAAGGAGAAGTATCCGGACACATGGGGTACCTACCGGCGTTATGAAACAGGCAAGTATAAGACAGGCGAACCAGGATTCTGGACCCCAACGCAGAAGCAGGAGATTTGGTCCACGGTTTTGGAGACGTTCCAGGGCGGTAACGACTTCGAGCTGCCGAACTACTTTGAGCCGCCACACAGCCCTATCGCTGACCCCGACCTGTGCGCGGAGTATCCCTACATCATGACTACCGGACGTCGAATTCCGGTGTACTTCCATAATGAGCACCGTCAGCTGCCGTGGTGCCGCGAGCAATGGCCAGTTCCGCGGGTGGAGATCAATCCTGAGGACGCGGCGGAGCTCGGAATTGAGCAGGGTGACTGGGTATGGATCGAGTCGGCCTGGGGGAAGATTCGCCAGGTTGCGGATTTGTACTACGGCATCAACAAGGGCGTCGTGAACTGCGAGCACCAGTGGTGGCTGCCTGAGTTCAAGGGCGCGACGAAAGGCTTCGATTTAGTGAACGTGAACTGCCTGACTGACCGAACGGCACAGTGCCCGATCGGCGGTGCCACGAATGTTCGCGCGTATCCGGTCAAGCTTTACAAGGCAACTGCCGAAAACAGTCCGTTCAACAACCCTATCCCGTGCGATGAGGACGGAACGCCCATGATCACTTCGGCAGACGATCCGCGCTTGAAAGAGTGGTTGCCGACGTACGAAGAGGAGGAGTAGCCATGACGCATTATGGAATCGTCACGGATTTAAACCGCTGTGTGGGCTGCCTCGCGTGCACGGTTGCCTGCAAGACGGTGAACGGCGTGCCTATCGGCAGCTACTGGCTTAAAGTGCTGCGCGTGGGCCCGAACCTGAAAGAAGGGGGCAGCGGACATTTTCCCGATGTGGAGATGTACTACCTTCCGCTCCAGTGCCAGCACTGCAAAAACCCTGCGTGTGTGGCGGTATGCCCGACCGAGGCAAGTCATGTGCTTGAGGACGGCACCGTTCAGATTGACAAGGAGAAATGCATCGGTTGCCAATTCTGCGCCATGGCCTGCCCTTATGGTGTGCGCTACCTCAACGAGGACGAAGGCGTTGTTGAGAAATGCACGCTCTGCGAGCAGATGGTCTCGCAGGGGGAGCTTCCGCAGTGCGTAGCTCAGTGTGGAGGGCGTGCCCGATTCTTTGGCGATATAGAAGGTGATATTGCTGATTTGCTCGGTCCTGGCGATGTCGCGGCGCTCGAAGGAGCGTCATACGACGACATCCACGGTGCGCGCGTGCGGCTGGGCGATTACGTTAACGAGTTCGAATCGACGGACGTTCACTATCTGCCGGATGTCGGGAACAATCCTGCGTTCGCCTACATCCTGCGCGATCGCACCTGGCAGGGAAGGGAGTAACCATGGAGCTTCAGTGGCCTCTCATCATCTTCACCACGCTGCTCGCGTGGTCGTGCGGCGTGTTCGCGACCCAGGGCGTGCTGGCGCTCAAGGGCGAGGGCAAGCAGATCCAGCTGCCGGCGCTGATCACGAGCGTCGTGCTGCTGGCCGTTAGCGGCGTCGCCGTCTTCTTCCACCTGCAGCACTGGGAGCGCATCTTCAACGGCTTCGGCCACATCACCTCCGGCATCACGCAGGAGCTGATCGCCATCGTGGTGTTCGTGGTCGTGGCCGTGGTGTACTTCGCCATGCTGCGCAAGTCCGAGGACGGCGGCACCGTGCCGCAGTGGCTGGCCGTGGCGGCCATCGCCATCAGCGTGGTCCTCGCGGTCGTGTCGGCCCACAGCTACATGATGGCCGCGCGCCCGGCGTGGGACACGGTCGTGTGGCCCTTGGCCATGCTCTTGGCCGGCGGCGCGGCGGGCGCCCTGACGGTCATGGCGATGCTCGCGGCCAAGGGCGGGGAGTCCAAGGTCGGCGCCTTGACCTCTGTGGTCCTCGCCGCCGCCTCCGCCGTGGCGAGCGTCGCGATGGTGGCCGTGTGGCAGGCGTCCGCCGGCTCCTTCGCCGACGTCGGCTACCACTTCGACCCGACGAGCCCGACCGCACCGCTCGTGGACGCGGCGGCCGAGACCAACGTCCTCTCCGGCGATCTCGCCCCGCTCGTGTGGCTCGGCATCGTGGTCGTGGGCGCGCTCGCCCCGCTGGCCTGCGCGATCTTCGCGCAGAAGAAGGGCGGCAAGTCCTGGCTGGCCCTCGGCGCCGCCGGCGCTGCCTGCGCCGTGGTCGGCGCGGTCTGCCTGCGCGTCGTCTTCTACGAGCTCGGCCTGTCCGTGTTCATGTTCTACTAGGCCGCGATTCTTCCCGATGCGAAAAAGGGACAGACACCTTTTCGCATCGGGCGGCGCGGCAGGGGGAGGGGCCTTGTCGGCCCCTCCAAAACGCGAAAAAGCTCCTGTCCCTTTTTCACAACACTACCCCGGCCGCCCCCTCCTCTCCCTCCCTTCAGCGGCGGCCGGAATTCCCTCCAGAAAGAGCCCCTTGGCGGGCGTGGTTCGTACCCCTATCCCCTTGCAAACACGAACCACTCTCGCCCAGGGGCTCTTTGCGCGCATGGGGATAGTAGGGGGAAAGCTATGCCGCCTTTTCTTTTGCCATAACTTCGGAGAAGCCGCCAATGAGACCGGCATCGACTGACGCCAGGAGTAGCATCTTCCATCTTGCATTGACTTCCCGGACCTCGCTTGGTGTTCGGTCGGCTCGTCGTATTGTCTAACGGCATTGCAAACGATTTGCGCGCTGGTGACGGATGCGTCCGGTGCGCGCTGGGAGGAAGCATGGTCGAGCATCATCGCGAGCTGCCGCACGGCGGCGAGGGAAGAGAAAGCGGGTTCGCGGACGTAATTGGCGACGAGGTCGCGATAACGCGGCAAGAGGCCGCCATGTTCGGATGGGAGTTCCTTTCGAACGGACGGACGCGCGCGATCATCGCGGCGGTTTTGGCCGTGGTGCTGGTGGTGTGCGCCATCCCGTTGGCGAACGTGTTCTCGAACCAGGAGACGTACGCAGGTATCGTCCAGTCCCTGGACGACAAAGAGAGCACGGTTATGACGCTGGTGGCTTCGTCGGCGGCCGTGTCGACGGCGGTGTCCCTGGCACCGGGCGACGCGGGCACGCCGCTGGCTGACAAGCTCATGGATTTGAGCGCGGACTTCACCTTTGTGCTTGCGGCTATCTACCTGGAGAAATACCTGCTGACCATAGCGGGGTTGGTAACATTTCGGTTCATATTCCCGCTGGCGTGCATCGCGGGCATGCTGATGATGGCGTCTTTCCAACGGCCTGCGTTCTTTGCGGCGCTCAAACGCCTGGCAGCGAAACTGTTCCTGCTAGGCGTGGTGTTGGTCGCCACGGTACCCGCAAGTGTGGCGCTGACCGACAGCATCGAGGGGATCTACGAGGAGTCGATCAACAACACCATTGCCACCGCGGAGAGCATTTCCGAAGAAGCAAACACCGCTGACCAGGAGGAATACGGCCAGGGCGCGAACGAGAGCAACAACGATAACGGCGCCAACGACAGTAGCGCCGACGAAAGCAACGGCTCGATTTTCGACTTCTTCCTGTCCATTCCCGACAACGTTGCGAACGGGGTTTCCGAAGCTGTCGACGAAGCCGGAAATGCCCTCACGGGCGCGGTGGACGAAGCTCAGAACGCGATCAACGGTTTTGTCGAGGCACTTGCCGTGATGCTCGTGACGTCGTGCGTCATTCCGCTGTTGGTGCTGCTGCTGTTTCTATGGGTGGCGAAGCTCGTGCTGGGCATCAACGTGGACGTGCCCCTGCGGATGCTGAGAACGCGGAGACTGGTGAGGTAGGTAGGAAAGGCCTGCTTCCGAAACAGGCAGGGCCGATGCGCCTCTCCCGGCGCGTCGGCCCTGCCTCGTCTGTTTTCCCAAAGGGGGTTATTCGATTCCGTATTGCCGATTGTATGATTCGTCGGCGTCCAGGGCTACGACGATAGAATCGCGTAGTGCTTCGACGTTGCTTGCGTCGCAAGGGAACACGAGTAGTTGAACATCCTGATCGTATTTCACGTCTGCGTAAACGTCAGGGTTGCCGAGACCGACCAGATCCTTCCAGATTGCTTCTCCTATGCACTTAGCGCCGCCGACGTACACATCGCGGAAACGGGCGAAGTCGTTCTTCCGAGAGAGCCTTCCGAACGTTAGTGCAACGTAGCAGCCGGGGAAGGCAAGATATTGATTAGCGTCAGCGCCTAGAGAAGATGCTCTCCAGTTTTCAAGGAATTGATCCGCCTCGAGGCGAAGTCCAGCTCCTTCAAGCAACACCCGACGGGCTTCTTCGCGAGATTTCATTTCTTCGCGTGCGGCAGAGGCCTCCTGCGCTTTTTCCTTGACGGTATTCGTTGCCGCGCTCGCCGCACTTCCGATGGAGCTTTTCACTTTCGAGAACACGCCACCGGCTTTTGCCATGACATCTGGCGCCGATTGGGCCGCAGCGCTCGAAGCGGCGGAAACAGCTTGAGCCGCTTTGCCAGCGAGTTCGGGGTTGCTGGCGACTACTTTCTTTGCGCCCACGACAGCAACTTTGGCAGTAGGTGCTGCTTTGGCAGCAAGTTTTACAACGCCCTTTGCCGCACCAGCGGCGGGCACGAAGGACAGCGCGATATCCGCAATATCAAGGATAGTGGAAAGGGCTTCAGCGTAATCTGCTTCCGTTCTTTGATTCGATACTGGTTGCGAGTCATTCGATTTGAGAGTGCCTTCCGGAAGCTCGTATAAGTCGGCAGCGGGAGAGGTGTTAGGTTGGAGCGAATCAGCAGGTGGGTTGTGGCCATTGTCGGTTGTGGCGGCATGGAGGTCGGGCATGAGATCCCTTTCGTCGAATGAGTGCTATACGTTGGGTGATGTTGGCTTTATCAGTTGAAATGATTATAAGTGCCGAAAGGATTGCTGGCTTGCAAAATGAAAGCGCAAATAAGCAGACTGGGGAATACGAGCAAAGGGTTGAGTGCTGCAAAGCGCTCACATGCTTCTCTGGTCGATTGCTGTTTTCTTGAGGATGCTGAGAAGGCGCCGAGGGCCGCCGCTCTTAGATTTCTGGTGGGAGAGGCTGTTGCAGGGGGTTGTATTACGCTGCGCTTGTCGAACGCAGATATTTTGCTGCTCACAATCCCAGCGCATTGGCGGTAGAGCCGGTTTTCGCCGCCACGAAGCAGTCGAGCACGCCCGCCTCCTCCACGTCCATGATGTCCGCAAGCAGCTTTATGCCGCGGTAGCTGTGAATGGCGATCAAGACGTGTGCTATTGCGATGATATCTTGCGATTTTTTCTGTCGTGCGGAGGCCTTGAATATCGAGGAGTGTGATATTTCCCTTTTTGATTTCGCGGGCAAAACACTTTCGCTTTGCTCTTGATGCTTGAGAGCGTATGTCTTGTCGAAAACTGATGCGGTGACGTGTCCATTTCCTTGCCGACTAGCGGATTCCAAGCACTCTTTCGTTTCTATTTGAGATAATCCATGAGGGCGTGATGCGGCAAACGTGTCAAACTAGCATTTGAAGTTGCTATTGCGCTGCCGCGTACACGAAACGATTAGTGAATGATGGTGCATCTGGCGGATGCTGGTGTGAAACGAGGTGTTGGCATGGAGTATGCAGACGCCATGCTAAAGGCGTTGGCTTTCCGCAAAGATCGAGATTGGGAGCAATTCCACAGTGCAAAAGACTTGGCTATCTCCATCAATTTAGAAGCTTCGGAATTGCTCGAACTCTTTCAATGGTCAGGATCGAGCCT
>CHCFC05602__coassemble_377_pt1 | contig 22601 bp, 15 predicted proteins | sample CHCFC05602__metabat2_low_PE_036 | metagenome-assembled genome bin CHCFC05602 | reverse complement strand
TGCCCGGTCGAACGCTATTCCGAAACATGGCGCCATGTGAGCTCCGACGGTTACCTGCGCAAACGTGCATGCCTTGTCAAAGACCGCGAAACCGGGCGCCACTACATCTACCGGAATCTTGTCGACAACGATGGCATGCACGGCATGTTCGAACTTGTCGACATCAACGCACCGTTCACTGACGCCGATATCGCACTGGTAGAGTACGTCGCGGACCTGCTTATGCTGGCAGTCCATCGGAGGACCTACCAGGAACTGTCGAACATGGCGAGCGATCCGCTCTACAGTCTGCTCGCCGGTAGGCCCGTCAGCGAACTCGCACTGCGCAAGGGTCTGGAAAAGCGCGAGTGGGACGTGCAGGACGCGTACTATGTCTGCTTCGCCATGAACTCGGTCGACACGCTCGGCCGAGGCGTGTCGAAGAGAGCGCACCTCAGCCTGACGGCCGACGTGGCGTTAATCTACCCCTCGAAACCAGGGAATGCAGACTTCGCGACCGAAACCGAGCGCTACGAGATGGGACGCCATGTCCAGCAGCAGCTGGAGCGCAATTTCCCGCGCTCGTGCGTCTTTTCGACCAACATTGGCTGCGTCATGGTCGTGCGAGAGAAAGACCACCCGTTCGCAGAGATGCGCGACTCGTTCGTACGCAAAGCGCTCGAGGCAGACGACCCCATCGAACTGCTGGTAGGCATAAGCTCGGTGCGAACGGACTTCCGTAAGCTCTCTGCAGCCCGCTCGCAAGCAGAGCGCGCCGTCGCATGGGCAGAAACCGAGCACGGTGGCATGCTGGGACATTCGCGCGCTTGCTTTTACGATGACGTCTTCTGCCTTGATTTGGCCGACCGCCTTGGCATCGAAAAGGACGCGAACTGGCTGGTGCCCGAATCCGTCGCCCAGCTTGCTGCCAAGGACGCCGAGGAGAGCACCGAGTACGTTGCCACCTTGCGCGCCTACTTGGAGCATGGCTGCAACGTGAACCGTGCCGCCGACGCGCTGTTCGTCCATCGCAACACGCTGGCATACCGCATCAAGCGCATTAAAGCGATTGCAGGCATTGACCTTGAACGATTCGACGGCGCAGGAGACGACCTTTTGCGAATCTGGCTTGCGTGCCGCCTCTTAAAAGACATCCAACGTCCGTAAAACGTCCCCTCAGGTTGCTTCGAATCATCAACACAAACTTGTGCAAAATGCACTATAAAAGACACAGTTCGTATTGGCTCTCGCAGAAAAAACGACGGTGTGCATGATGAAGCTTGCCGCTTCCTCACAGCTGCCGCTACCATAGGCGCCGCGTAAGGACGAGAAGAACCTTATCGCTGAACAGGCATGGGGCAGGATGCGCTGTTCAACATCCCCTTGTCCGGAACGCAAAGCCAGACGCCAGGACGTCCTTCAAGGAGGCAGAAGGACGTCCTGGCATGCACGACAACCTTGAAGGGTCTTTTTCGAAACAAGCCTTGCGCACAGGATCGACACCGGCGGCCGCCTGCGCGCAATCAGCGAAAGCCAGACAAAAGACAGGAGTATCCATGGGAATTGGCGGCATCGACCCCCAACAGGCAAAGCGCGGTTTCGTCATCGCGTCCGCTTCCATGCTCGCCGTGTTCGCGGCAGGCGCTGCGCCTATCCCCCTGTATTCCGTCTACCAGCAGACCATCGGCCTGACCGACCTGCAGATTAACGCAACGATGTTCCTCTACCTGCTCGGCATCATGGCCGTACTGCTGTTTGCGGGACGCCTTTCGGATGCGCTGGGCCGTAAGCCGGTTGCCCTTGCTTCCTTGGCGTTGGCCCTGGCAGGATGCCTTCTCTTCGCTGTCGCAGCGAACCCGTCCTGGGTTCTTGCGGCGCGCCTGGTCCAAGGGATTTCGTGCGGGCTTGCCATGAGCGCGCTGTCGTCCCTTGCTATCGAGTACGCCGTCATTGCCCGCCATGGAACCTGGGGGTCGACCATCACAGGCTGCGGATGCCTCGTGGGCATCATGATCGGATCGCTCGGATGCGGCATGCTGACCAGTGCGATCTCCCCTATCCAGGCAGTGTACTGGATTACGGCAGGAATCTTGCTTGTCCTCGCGCTTGCCGTGGTCACCGTTCCCGAAACGGTATCGCAGCGTAGGCCGCTCGCTTCCACGATCAGGCCGAGCCTGTTCGTCCCGAAGGGAGCAGGCCGCTTGTTCTTCATGGCAGCCGCCGCTTACGTCTCGACATGGGGAGTCGGCGGGTTCTTCCAGTCGTACAGCGCCCCGATAGCCACGGAGGCCCTCCATGCCAACGGCACTCTTTTGGCATCGGCCATCCTTGCCTGTGCCATGGCGACGAGCGCTTTGAGCGGCCCGCTTTGCGCGCACATTGCAGCACCTCGCGCGCTCAAGGCGGGTATCCTGGCATTTCTTGCCTCATGCCTCATGATGACGGCAAGCCTTACCGTCGGCGCGACCGTGCCGTTCCTTGCGTCGTGCGCATTCTTTAGCCTGACCATGGGCGTGTGCCTTTCCTCCAGCCTGCGCATCCTACTCGCTGAATCGTCCGCCGAGGACACCAGCGCCCTCGTCTCCTCCATCAACCTGGTCGGGTACTTCGGCTGCACGATCATTAGCTGCGGATCCGGAATGCTCGTCGGCACGCTTTCGTTCCCCCAAGTGTTCGTCGTGCTGACGCTCGTCTCCACAGTCGCAACGCTCGCTATCGTTACCGCCCTGCACGCAGGCCGCACTGTCCGCGTCGCCCACAACGGGTAGAATGCTGCGTAACGGCCGACGGGAAGATCAACCGGCCACGCCCGCCTGCCGCCTGCCCCCGATTCGAAACGCGAAGGCGAAAGGACAGACGCGATGAGGCTGAACCTCGACCTGGTGGCAGCAGAGCTTTCCGCCTGGCGCCCACGGTGCTTTTTCCCGCATTCCGTCGCCCTTCCCTACGACCGCATCGAAATGTTCGATGCGGCTTCCCGCCCTCGCAACGGCAGTCTCTTTCTCGTTGACGAGCGCACATACCGTGAACTTCCGAACTTGTGGGAAAACGCAGGCTGCGGGTTTGTGGTCATCGGCGCACTTGAGAAGCAGCGTGCGGGCATGCCCGCCCTCGCGCTTGAGAGGCCATCTTCGCTTGCGTCCATTCAAGACAAGCTTTTATCCCTGCACGCGCGCCTGAACGCCTGGACCGACCACATCATGGACGCTATCGCGAGCGGCGCACCGTTGCAGGACGTGTTCAACATCGTGGCGCAAGAGTTCCGCAATCCGCTCATGCTGTCCGACGAGGCGTTCCTGTTCGTCCTGACCGCCGGTCATGTGCCGGAGGATTTTCACGACCGGTTCTGGACGCCCGCCATGGAAACGGGAGTTTGCCCGGTAGAGCGGTATTCGGACACCTGGCGTCGCGTGGGAGCCGACATCCATCTCAGGCGACAAGCGTGCTTGGTGGAAGACCGCGAGACCGGGCGCCACTATATATACCGCTACCTTGCGTCCGACGAATCCTTGTACGGCATGTTCGAGCTTGCCGACGTGAACGCGCCATTCTCGAACGCTGACATCGCGCTCGTGGAGCACGTCGCCAGCCTGCTGGAGCTTGCAGTTCGCCAAAGCGCGTTCCGCAAATACTCCGAACAGGCAAATGACCCGCTGTACCGACTGCTCGAAGGCCATCCCGTCGACGACTATGCCCTCCACGCGCTTTTGGAACGGCGCGGGTGGAGCGCGGCAGACCCGTTCTACACGTGCTACGTCGTCAACTCCGTCGACATGCCTGACCTGGAATTGTCCGCGCAGTTAAGCATGACCGCGAATACAGCATTGCTTTATCCGCTAGAAGAAGAGTCACCTGACACGGCGGTAACGGACCCAAGCTACGAGCTCGGACGCCATGTGGAGCGGCAGATTGCGAACAGGCTTCCCTATTCGTGCCTCTTCTCGACCGAGGACGGTTGCATCCTGGTCGTCCGAGAGGAAGACCACGCTTTGAGCGACCTGCGAGACCGCATGGAGCAGAAGCGTTTTGACGAAAACGACCCTATTGAGCTTTTAATCGGCATCAGCTCTCTGCACACTGGCTTCCGAGAGCTGGCAATTGCTCGAGACCAGGCAAAACGCGCGCTGCGCTGGGCAAAGACCGCGCAAGGCGGCATGCTCGGCTCTGCACGGGCATGCTTTTACGACGATGCGTTCTGCCTGGACCTGGCCGATCGGCTCGACGTGCAAGAGAACGTCAAATGGCTCGTGCCGGAATCGGTCGCGCGGCTTGCCGCATACGACAAAGCCGAAAATGCTGGCTACCAGGAAACGCTTATTGCCTATCTGGAGCACGGTTGCAACATGAACCGAACGGCCGACGCGCTGTTCATCCACCGAAACACGCTTGCGTACCGCATAAAGCGCATCCGCGCCATTTCCGGCATCGACCTGGAAAACCTCAGCCCCGGCGACGGCCTTCTGCGCATCTGGCTCGCATGCCGCATCCTGAGGGATTTGCCGCAGTAGGGCGGCGAGCTAAGCCGACTGCAAAGTCTTTTCGTTCGTCTGAGGCGGCACCCTATCCCGACAGCGCGTCATCCGAAAGGCATTTTCTGGACGGAAACGAAAACCTAGAAGCGTCGTCGAACGCCACCGCATGCCTCCGAGCGCCCATCCCGAACGGACTTCCGGAGTTTCCCCAGGTAAGACGGATTCTATTTGCGGCAAGGTGTGCCGGAGACAGCCTCCTGGCCCCGCCCGTCCTCGCCTAGATGCTTCTCAGTTTCCATTTCCGTCCACAAACAGGCCTTCGCCTGTCGCGGTGGGGAGAACAGAGCCAGCGAACACGCTAAAAAGCAAAAAGCGACGACCCTTTTCTTGAGCGCAAAGCGAGCGAAAGAACCTTCCAAGCCCCTATGTGCGTACGTCAGCATCGCGACCTCGGAAGAAAGCGGCACGCCCTTCCTCATTCGTCGAAATCCGGTTCTTCCCCTTCGTCCACGAAACGGCGGCCGATCATGCCGAGCACGAAGCCGCCCACGCCCGCACCACAGGCTGCCAGATACAGCGGCAACCCTGCCGCGAACCCGCCCGCAAGCGGGTCAAACAGCACGCCCACGACAGTCCCGGCCACAATCGCCGCCATGCCGCCGACCGCGCCAATGAACACGCTGACGGCGGTGTCACGCTCCGCAGCCCAACTGGCAATTCCCGCCGCCGCCATCCAGCCCACGGCAATGCCCCAGGTGACAGGGCGCGCCAAAAGTCCCAGGATGTTCGCGCCAACGTTCTCGCCTGAAAGCCCCGCAAACGTCAGGGCATCCCATCCAGCAAGCGTGCCCGACCCCATGCCGGCAAGCACCAAGTTCAGCCCGAGCGCCCACGCCGCGGCAACGATCGCATAGCGCGGACGCATCATGCCGCCTATCACGAACGGCGTGACAAGGCCAAACGATATCGCGCCCGTGGAGGCAGGCGTCACCATGGCGACCGCCTGCTCTTTTCCGAACCGCCCGAACGTCCACCACCACGCTCCTGCACCCACCAGCACGATAATGCCCGGCAACAGTGCATTGCCCATAATGAGCGCAAGAGCCAGCAGCACAAGCGCCACCAAAGCGCCTACATGCGGCACGATGCCGCATATGACCGCAACCGCTACGAGCGTCGCCCAAAACACCGGCGAAGTCCACCCGCCCGCCTGCGGAATGTTCGTGAGCGCAAGGCCCGCAAGCACCGCGCCGCCGATTGCGGCCAAAGCGCGCATAACACCATCCCACGGAACAACCGGGATACGGTCCACAAGGCGCCAAGGCTCGGTCGGCACGCCCGGAGCATCTTGTTCGTCCTCTTCGTCATCGCGACTTGCCCACCCGACCAGCTGCGCCAGCTTCTTCTGGCCGCGCCGCGCGCTGCCAAGGCACGGCTCCAGCTCTTCGGCAAATTCCACCACCGTCGGATAGCGCTCCTCGCGCTCGGGATCCAGCGCGCAGAAAAGCACGTCGTCCGCTTCAGGCTCTATCCCGTCCATGCACAGGGAGGGCAACACCAACTCCGCGTCCTCGATCGCACGCTCCGCTGCCGCCAAATCGCGCGCCCAAAACGGGTTCTCCCCCGCTATCATCTCGTACGCGATGCTCGCGAGCGCCCATTCGTCGCACCGCTCGTCAAGCGCTTCCAAACGCATCTGCTCAAGCGGCATGTAGCCGATAGTGCCACCGCCTGCTTGGCCGAAACCTGCCGCATCGGAAAGCTTTGCCAGACCAAAATCGGTCACTTTGACCTGGCCTTGGCGGTTAATGAGAATGTTGTCGGGCTTGATGTCCAGATGGAGCACCTGGTTTCCGTGCGCAATCTCGAGCGCATGCGCTACCGTCGAGAACACGTACGCAACCACGTCCGCATCAATATCGTCGCCGCATTCGCGCAGCACGTTCGTAAGGCTCATGCCGTCGACGTATTCCATGATGAGGTAGGCGACGCCGTCGCTCACCTCGAAATCGTAGACGCCCACGATGGATGAGTCGGAAAGCAGCGCCGCAGTCTGAGCTTCTTCCAAGCCGGGCATCTTCGCGGGAACCCCCGGCTCAACCGGCGCCGTACGCTGCTCGTCAAGCCGAATGCACTTGATGGCAACACGCCGTTTGATGAGCGTGTCCCACGCCAACTGCACGGTCGCGAAACCGCCCGAGCCCGCTTCTGCTATAAGCCGGTATCGACCAAGTATCAGCTGGTCTTCCATGATGCCCCCTGCCGTGCGAGTGCTGCGTTTCAATCCTGTTCTTTCGCGCCAGGCAGTGCGCGCTCTCGCGCTGCGGCGTTCCCCTTCTGCTGCGATCAACGTCTCGCGACGCCTTCTTGCATAATACCGGATTGCCGCCTTCGGCACGCCCGAACATCGAAGCGTTTGCTACGCGTTGACGTCCCTGCCAAAATGCCTTTCCACGGTGGTTCCGCTACCGTTCGGATTGTGCGCATTCGAGGGCTCTTTTATCGCACGCTGTCGGCCTAGATATAAAAACACCACTGCGAACAGGAAAAACGTACTGATCTTTGCTCTATGACAGCCTGGCAACGTCGCAGAGGAGCGCAATCCTGCAGTTTCATTTCCGATACAATGTGACGGACCGACACCGTTCAAGGAGACGCCATGACCAACGCCGCCGAAGCCAGCGCGCACATGCCCTCACACGTTCCGTCCGCGCAGACGCCCGATGGCTCGCCCGACCGCAAGAAACTCCCCCTTGCGCTTAAAATCTACGGCATCTTGCTGATTGTCGGCGCCCTCATCTCTCTTCCCGTCTTCGCGCTCGTTATCGCGGGCATGGTGCTCGGTATGCAGGAGCTCACCGCCCAGCTCGATGTGAACACCTATGTTATCTTCGGCATTTACCTGGTCGCGAACGCCGTAAGCGCCGTGACAGAGCTTGTATTCGGCATCAATCTGCTGCGCAACAAACGACGTTTCGCCCGGCAAGTTTGCGAAGTCCTCATCGCCATCAATGTCGGCATCTTCCTGTGCGAGCTCATGCTAAGCGGCACCGATATTGCCAGTGCCCTTGGCTACCTGGTCCGTTTTGGCATCCTTATCGCCGCCATGGTCTATTTGGACCCCTCGCTGTCCGAAGAGCGCGCCCTGCAGCGTAAACTGCGCGACATGGAAACGCGCGAACGCGCCGAAGACGGCACGCTCGGCCTCGACGAGACCGGCAAGGGCTACATCCAGCTGGACTTCTTCAATCTCTTTTGGATTTTCGTGGTCTGCTGCGTGCTCGGCCTTGTCATCGAAACCGTCTACCATTTCGTCGTGGTCGACCCCGGCCACTATCAGAACCGCACCGGCATGCTCTACGGCCCGTTCTCGCCCATTTACGGATTCGGCGCTGTGCTCATGACCATCGCGCTCAACCGTTTCCATAAGGCGCCGCTTATCGTGGTATTCCTCGTCAGCGCCGTCATCGGCGGCGCGTTCGAATACCTGGTCAGCTGGTTCCTCCAGTTCGCCTTCGGTATCGTCGCATGGGACTACACCGGCACGTTCCTGTCCATCGACGGCCGCACGAACGGCATGTTCATGGCAATGTGGGGCGTGCTTGGCTGCGTGTGGGTAAAACTGCTGCTGCCGCGCATGCTGAAGCTGGTGAACCTCATTCCCTGGAATTGGCGCTACAGCCTGACCACTGTATGCGCGGTGCTCATGCTCGTGAACGGGTTCATGACGCTTGCCTCCCTTGACTGCTGGTACCAGCGCGAAGACGGCAAGCAGCCGCAGAACGCGCTCGAGCAGTTCTGCGCCGAGCATTACGACAACCAATTCATGCAGGATCACTTCCAGAGCATGAGCATCAACCCGGACAACTCGACCCGTACGAACTAGCCGAAAGCAACCGCATGCCGCGTGCGCGCCGGCAAAGATAGCAAGGCGCGCCCTCGCACCCAAGACTGTCGCTCAAGACCCCTGGGGCTGGCTTCGGTCCGCCCCGGAAGTTTTGAGCGACAAGATTGGATGCCAAAGCCTGCCCCAGCAGCAACTTGTTCGCCCACTCGGCAGAACGGCGGAACAGCAGAACGAGCGCGCTATGCTATCTCCCGCCCTTCGCGGCCTTCGAGGATGAGGCGACATGCCAAGTGCACGCGCAGCAGGTCGACGCCGCTCTCTTCAGGATGCTCCAACTCAAGGCCGTAAAGTGCCTTGATGCGCTTCAAACGGTACGTCAGCGTATTGCGATGGACGAACAAAGCGGCAGCGGTCGGGTTCGCGTTGCACGCGTGGTCTAAGTACGCAGCTACGGTCGCCACGTAGTCCGTGCCCTCCTCTGCGTCCGAACGCGCCAACTCTGCCACCGTCCGAGGCGCAAGCCAGGCAGGCCCTTCCTCGAACCTCAGGCAATCGGCCACGTCGGCGCAGTAGCTGTCGTCGAAAAAGCACGTGAGCGTCCGCCCGATCACGCCGCCATGCCGCCCCCTCACACGGGCGAACGCCGAACGCGCCTGTTCGGCGGCAATTGCCAGATTGCGGAAATCTCCCTGCACCGCGCTCACGCCCGCCTGAAACTGCGCATCGTCCACCTGCGTAGTTCCGAGCTCGAACCGCGCGCGCAAGTTCTCGAACGGATAGTCCTTCTCGCGCGCGATCATGACGCAGCCATCCCCGTCGGCGAACACGCTTGCCATCGGATACGAGAGCTCAAAACGGCGCTGCGTTTGCCGCCGCCACTCTTCTTGCGCCTCGCTCTTCGTCAGATGCTCCACATATGTCACATAGTACGCATCATCCATGGCCCACCCGCGCATGCGCAGCCCGTAGCGCAAGACGGCATCGCGCACCGTCGCACCTTTGACCGCTTCGCACAGCGGGTCGTTCGCATCCACCGCGATTTCCGAGAACGCCTGCCGGGCAACCGCTGCCTCCAGGAGGCGGCCAGCATGCTCAAGCAGCACTTCGTCGGAATCGCACAACGGAACGTTCGCGTCGACCGTCTCCACCAAACCGTGCACATGGCCGTCCACAATGAGGTTGCGAAAGAGGTAGGTATGGCCCGTCGAGCTGCCCTCAACGCGGCAGACATCAGCGCGCGAGAAAGCGTTCGCGTCGACGCTCGTCCAAGCCTCGCGGTACAGCTCGATCGGGCACACGCCGGTTTCGATGGCGGGCGTCCACAGGCGGTCGTAGAAGTCTTCGGGAAGATGCCCTGCCGTCAGCACGAAGCATAGGGCGGAATCCGACAGCATGAGCGGATTCTTGAACGCGCGCGCCAACACGTCGAACGCTTCCTTGAGCGAAATCCTGCCGACCATGGCAAGCAGCACATCGCGCTCCCAATCGGCCAACCACGTGCGCATCTCCTGTACGTTCTGCAGCAAATCCTCAACCGAGGCCCCGCCGTCAAAGAAGATGGTCGGCACAAAAGCCCGCTGCTCCCGTCTTTTGCCCACGACCAAAAGCCCCGCGCCCGGCTCCGCCCATTCGACCGGAAGATCCGCATAGGCTCCGGCGTCCATGATGTAGAGGCATCTCTCCTTCAAGCGTTCTTGGCCTGTGTACGCCACCACACGCTCAAAGTCCAGCTCAAGAGCCCTCTTGAAGCACCGGTGCACCGTCGCATCTCGATGGATGTCACCCAAGCAATCGGCAACCAAGGAAAGATTGAAATTCATACTGTGCCCCTTCGCCATGCGCGCCGTACAGCATTAGCCATCCTTTGTCATTTTCGCACAATGAATCGTCTTGCATTTCTCCCCTTCGGCTAAAGACCTCCGTATGCTCGGTCACTAGACTGGTCGCGTCGATTCAAGGGGACTCATTCGCGCAATTCGTTCAATTCGTACAGAAATATACTGCGTCAACACGGCATGGCCGTCTGGGAAGCAGGCATGCGACCGAGCGGCCATGCATCCAAGCGTGTCGTCGAATGAATGGATTAGCATTGTGCACCGCGCCTAAACATCTCCTCGATCGGCGAACAAATCTGCGGCATTGCCGCCGCACGCGAGAAGGAGAGGGAGCTATGGAATTGACACGACGCAGGTTTCTTGCGGGCGCTTTGGGAGCCGGAGCGGCTCTGGGCGTCAGCGGAGCCTCCGGCATGTTCTCAGCCTCTGGCTGGCTTGCGCCCGCCGAGGCCAACGAGCCTGCTGACGAGCACACTGCCTGCACCTACCACCAAAGTCACTGCGGTGGCATGTGCCCGTTGCGCTGCACCGTGCGCGATGGGCGCCTGGTAATGGTCGAACCGAACCACTGTGCTGAGGACCGTTACGAGACCATCTGCCTGAAGGGTATTTCCGAAGTGCAGCACATTTACGGCGACCACCGCGTTCAGTCTCCGCTCAAGCGCACGGGCGAGCGCGGCGCGAACGAATTCGAGGTCGTCTCGTGGGACGAGGCGCTCGACGACATCGTCGCCCGCATCCAGGAAATCCAGACTGCCAACGGCAAGGACGCCGTCATGGTCACCGCGAGCGCCGAGGCGAACTTCCCGTTCTTGGCGGCTTTGCTGGGTGCGCAGACGGGTGGTAACACGGGCATTGACGTTGGCTACGGCAACGGCCTTGATCCGGCAATCGGCTGGGGCGCGGGCTACGCCAGCGCCACCGGCGAAGCGCGCGACTGGGTGAATGCGAACATGGTCCTTACGATGGGCAGCAATTTCTGCGAATCGAGCCTGCCGAACGCCCGCCTGTTCTTCGAGGCGAAAGAAGCGGGCACAAAGATGGTCACAGTCGACCCGCATTTCTCCACCACCGCTGGCAAATCCAACCAATGGATTCCCATCGAGCCTGGCACGGACGCTGCGCTGCTTTTGGCCATGAACTCCGTCATTCTGGACGAAAAGCTCTACGACGAGACGTTCGTCCGTGAGCACACGTCCTTCCCGTTCCTGGTGGACACAGCGACCGGCCAGCTGCTGCGCGACCATGCCGAAAGTCCTGAAGCCGAAGAGCCCGAAACCGGCGAGACGAACCCGTTCTTCGTCTGGGACCAGGACAAGAATGCGCCCGTACCCTACACGGACGCGGTCGCCAATCCGGCGCTTGAAGGCACCTTCGAACATGAGGGCCGTACGCTCACCACCGTCTGGAGCCTGCTGCTCGAAACCCAGAAACCGCACACTGCTGCCTGGGCGGCAGGCGTGACCGGTATTGGCGAGGACTCTATCGTCCAGCTCGCCCGCGAGTATGCGTCAGGTCCTTCCTGCCTGGCCATCGGCTGGGGCGGCAACGACAAGATGTCGAACGCTGACGTTGCGGGCCATGCGGCCGCCGTCCTCGTGGCGCTCACCGGCAACATCGGCAAAGTCGGCGCGCACGTAGGCGTGTTCGTCGGCGGGTCCTACAACGGCCATACCGCCTCCTTCGGCTCATGGGAGCTTCCCGAAGAACTCGCCGCTGGCGAGGACGAGATGGCCGCGTACGATATGCGCACGCAGGAGAACAAGGTTCGCGCGTGGATTTGCTGCGGCGACTTCGTGGCGCAGCATTTTGCCAACATGGCCGTGACCGAAGAGTGGGTGAAAAAGCTCGACCTCGTCGTATCCATCGACCCGTACTTCACCGAAGGCGCCAAATGGGCCGACTATGTGCTGCCCGCTACCACGCGCTTCGAAAACGACGCAAAGGTAGGCAACGTCGCCTGCGGTTACAGCCAGATTATTTTGCAGGAAAAGGTCATCGACCCCCTGTTCGAAGCCAAAACCGACTTCTGGATCCAGAAGGAGATTGCCAAACGCCTCGGTTTGGAAAACGCCCTGCCGGAAAGTTCCGTCGAGCTGGTAGAGACCATGCTTTCCACGTCCGAAGAGGAGTACGTGAGCAAGCTCACCATCGACCAGCTGGTCGAGCACAACGGCGTCTGGCCTGTCGAAGGCTACGAAGAGCCGCGTCGCGAGTACACCGACTTCGCCTTCGACACCACGTCGGGACGCATGGACGTCTACTACGACAACTTGGCTTCGTACGGCCAGGCACTGCCCGTGTGGGAGGAATGCAGCGAAATCTACGCCGACAACCCGTTGCGCGCGCAGTACCCGCTGCAGCTGTCCAACGTTCGCACGCGCTTCCATATCCACAACCAGTTCAACGACGCGCTGTGGATCCAGCAGTTCGGCGAACCGTTCATCGAGGTCAACCCGACGGAAGCAGACGAGCGCGGCATAGAAAACGGCGACGTGGTCCGCGTGTTCAACGACCGTGGCAGCTATAAGTGCCGCGTCCATGCCAACGAGGCAATCCGCCCCGGCTCCGCCCGCATGTGGGAAGGCGCCACGGCCGACTATCTCGAAGAAGGAAACATGCAGAACGTCACGAACGACGTGCTGAACGAACGCGGCGCCGAGCTGCTCTGCGGTCCGGTCATCCCGTTCTCCGACACGCTCGTGCAGATCGAGAAAGCGTAAGGAATCGCCATGACGAAGCTTGGAATCGCCATCAACCTTGACCGCTGCGTCGGGTGCCATACGTGCTCGAACGCATGCAAGATGTCCAACAACGTGCCCATGGGCATGCTCTGGAACCGCATCCTCACCGAAGGCGTGGACGTCATGGACGGAGCGCAGGGCACCTACCCCAACCTGTCGCGCTCGTACCTGCCCATCCAGTGCCAACACTGCGAAAACCCCGCCTGCATGAAAGTCTGCCCGACCGGCGCTACGTACAAAGACGACAAAGGTCGCGTAGAGATCAACTACGACAAATGCATCGGCTGTCGCATGTGCATGGCCGCCTGCCCGTACAACGCACGTGTGTTCAACTGGGACGAACCGCGCCGCGAGCCAGACTTCAACTACGGCGACGCACGCGTGCCCGTGCGAAAGAAGGGCGTGGCGGAGAAGTGCACGCTGTGCAAGGAGCGCACCGACGCGGGCGAGCTGCCCATGTGCGTGCGCGTCTGCCCGGCGCGCGCCCGCACCTTCGGCGATCTGGACGACCCAGAAAGCGAAATTTCCCGCATCGTTCGCAAGAAGGGCGCCACACAGCTGCTGGAAGACAAGGGCACCCGCCCGCAACTGTATTACTTCGGCTAGGAGGCCTTTGGTGCTTGGCCTTACGGCCAAAGCACCGCTCGACGCCGCGAGGCGTCAATGCGCCCCATTCCGGCCCTTTCACGCTTGCCCTCACGTGCCAAAGCACGCTCGGCCGCGCGACGGGTCGGCCTGGAGTAGCCTGACACTTCTCGCTGACGTCGCATGAACCTGCAAGGTTCGCTTGATTTCGAGAAAGGTTTCACATGCAACTCACTCGCAACTACAAGATAGCCATCGGCGTCTTGGCCGTGCTGGCGCTGGCAGCCTTTGGTGCGTACTGCTTCCAGTTCGTCAACGGCCTGGGCGTGACCGGTATGAGCAACGGCACGTCCTGGGGCCTCTACATTGCCTGCTTCATGTTCCTGGTCGGCCTGTCCGCCGGCGGCCTTATCGTCGCCTCTTCGGCTTCGATCTTCCATGTGACAGAGTACAAAAAGGTCGCACTGCCTGCGGTTATCGTGTCCACCGTGTGCATCTGCCTCGCAGGCGCGTTCGTCCTTATCGACCTCGGCGGCATCGTGCGCGTATGGAACATGTTCCTCACGCCGAATTTCGCGTCCCCGCTGCTGTGGGATATGACCGTCATCACGTGCTACCTGGTCATCAACCTGGTCTACCTGTACTTCATGACCTCGAAGAAGGCCGATCAGAGCAAGATCGCCATCGTTTCCCGCTTTGCACTGCCCGTCGCCATCCTGGTGCACAGCGTGACCGCATGGATTTTCGGCTTGCACATTGCCCGTGAAGGATGGCACACCGCCATCATGGCACCGCTGTTCGTGGCATCCGCCATGGACTCCGGCCTCGCCATCCTGCTGCTCGCGCTCACCTGGTTGAACCGCCGGAAGATCTTCGCCACGTCGAAGAAGCTCATTGCCAACCTGGCGGGCCTGCTGGCCACCTGCATCGCCGTCGACGGTTACATGGTCGGCTGCGAAGTGCTCACGACCGCCTACCCTGGCACTGAGCATGCCAACGAGCTTTTGGGCGAGATGTTCTTCGGCGCGACGGCTCCGTTCTTCTGGTTCGAGATTATCTGCGGCGTCATCATTCCGTTCTGCATCCTCGTGTTCGCAAAGAACCGCCAGCGCACCGGGCTGGTCGTCGTCGCGTGCATCGGCGTGGTGCTCGGCGTGTTCTGCAAACGCCTGTGGCTCCTGTTCACGAGCTTTATTCACCCGAACGTGGCAGGCGCGCCCGGCCTCATCTCCGGCTCGAGCGCCGCGCGCGCAAGCGAAGGCGTGGACGCATGGGCCGTGGTAAGCTCGTACGCTCCCACGCTGCCTGAAATTGTCATCGCCGTCGGCGTGTTCGCGTTCGGCATCCTGGCGTTCATCCTGCTGGCAAAGAAGTTCCTGCGCTGGATGCCCGAAGGCGACAACGAGCAGGCGAAATAGCCATGACACCCAAAGTGACGAGCGCCCAGACCGACTGGGCGCTCCATGCCGACTTGTACGCGTTTTTGGGAAACAGTCTGCTCGCACCTCTCCGACCGGATGCCGCCGTCGGGCTTGACCCCGCATTCTGGGATGTGTGGGCATGCGACGGCGAAAACGAGCACGTACACAACGGAATCTCCACGCTTAAAAAGCACGCCGCCCGCCTTGCCTGCGTACCGCCTGAGCAAGCCGTCCAGCAGGTGAACGTGGAGTTCGCACGCCTGTTCGTCGGTCCTCCGAAACCGGCGGCTCCGCCTTGGGAAACGCTCAACCGCAACCCTGAGGCAACGTGCGGGTTCGGCGAAGCCACCTTCGCTATGCGAACGCTGCTACGGGAAGCAGGGCTGTGCGTACAGAATGAGAACCACCAATACGAAGACCACCTGGGCATCGAGCTGCTCTACCTCTCGGAGCGCTGCCGCGCGTTTGCCCAACGCGAGCCCTCCTTTGAAGAAGAGACTGCCGTGCGGGAATTCGTGCAAAAGCACCCGCTCGCCTGGATTCCCGCATTCCACGCGCGCATCCGCACAGCGGCACCCCACGGCTACTTCGATGGCCTGGTCGAACTCGCATGGGGACTGCTGGAAGCGGAGGTATAGTGCCGTACATTCGACCTGCAGCTCGCTTTGAGCTCCGGAAGAGGGTGGGCCGAAGGTTCGACGTTCCGCTGTTCAGAAGGCCTGCCCTCATAGAGGGCAGGCCTTCTTCATGCGCTCCACTGCTTCGTGCGTATTACGGCGCGCTTCGCGCGCTTTCAGGAAAATCGCTCAGACTCACCTCCAGCCCGCCACCCTTACGGGTTCGAGAATAGCGCACCGCGGCGGCGGCACGTTCCGCCGTTCGTGAGAACGGCGGAACCCTAACGCTGCCGGTAATAGCTCAAGAAGTCTGCCAGTTTTTCCATGGCTTCCTGCAACACTTCGATACGCGGCAAGAACACGACGCGGAAGTGGTCGGGCTTTTTCCAGTTGAAACCAGTACCCTGCGTGATCAGGATCTTCTTGTCGTGCAGGAAATCCAGCGCGAACTGTTCGTCGTTGGTGATATTGAACCGTTCTACGTCGAGCTTCGGGAAGATGTAGAAGCCTGCCTTCGGTTTCACCGCAGACACGCCCGGAATGCTGTTGAGCGCTTCGTAGACGAAATCGCGCTGCTCCAGCACGCGGCCGCCCGGCGCCACGTAGCCCTTGACGCTCTGATGACCGCCCAGCGCTGTCTGGACGATGGACTGGCCCGGCGTGTTCGAGCACATGCGCATGTTGCAAAGCATGTTGATGCCTTCGATGTAGTCCTCGGCGCCACGCTTGTCGCCGGACAAGACCATCCAGCCGATGCGATAGCCCGCAATCATATGAGATTTCGACAGGCCGCTGAACGTGATGCAGAACAGGTCAGGAGCAAGCGAAGCGGTGGAGATATGCTCCAGGCCGTCCATGACCAGACGGTCGTAAATCTCGTCCGAGAAGACCAGCAGGTTGTGCTCGCGGGCAATGGCAAGGATCTCTTCCAAGACCTCTTTCGGGTAGAGCGCGCCGGTCGGGTTGTTCGGGTTGATGATGACGATGGCCTTGGTGCGCGGCGTCACCTTGCTGCGGATGTCGTCAATGTCCGGGTACCATTCCTGCTCTTCGTCGCAGACATAATGGACCGCCGTACCACCCGCCAGGTTCACGCACGCTGTCCACAGGGGATAGTCCGGAGAGGGAACGAGCACTTCGTCTCCGGTGTCCACCAACGCCGACAGGCTGATATTGATGAGCTCGGAGACGCCGTTGCCCGTGTAGACGTCGCTCATGGAGACGTTCGGAATATGTTTCACCTGCGCATACTGCATGATGGCCTTGCGCGCAGAGAATAGGCCTTTCGCGTCGGAATAGCCCTCTACCTCGGTCAGCTGGCGACGCAGGTCGTAGATGACCTCGTCAGGCGTGCGGAAGCCGAACGGTGCCGGGTTGCCGATGTTGAGCTTCAGGATGTGCGTGCCCGCCTCTTCCATGCGGTGCGCTTCGTCTGCGACCGGCCCGCGCACGTCGTACAGGACGTTGTCCAGTTTGCTCGATTTCTTGAACTCCCTCATATTCCTGCTCCTTGATTGTTCGAAGTTCGCCTCAGATTTCCCGCCGTCCTGCCCGACAGACGCACCAGAACCGTCGCCCTCCACACTTTCATCTGCGCTGTCAACCACAGGCAGCGAAATGAAGGCATCTGAATCTGCTTCGGTATCCGGTTTCTCAGATTCGCCGGATTCATTCAACTCGCCCAAAAACCACTCTGGCGTAGTCCCCAGAATTCCCGACAATATCTCGAGCACATCTCGGCGCGGAAGAGTCTTCCCGCTCACATACTGGCTGACTTGGCTTTTTCCGAGCTTTTGTCCGCGCTCTTCAGCCGCCCTAATCAAATCGACTTGCTTCATGCCGCATGACGCCATGGCCTCTTGCAATCGACATGCGAACGTTTCATGGTCCATGCCCGTGGCTCCTTATAGTTCAATTTCATTTCCTGCAAGTTCAATTTGCAAGAAATCGGTCTTGCCCATCCTACCAGAATTTTGAACCTATGGACACCATAAAATTGAACTTTGAGTTCAATTCCGTGAACGGCCAGTCTGCCCCGGCATCTTACGCCACGCGCTTTGTCGGAAGCCGTCCGCTGCCTTCCTGCGCTACTTGATGCGACTCGCCCATCTGCTATACTGGCCCCGCCTGCCGAGTGGACAATCCCGTCTGCAGTGCGTGTGGCGACGCCATCGGACAGGCAGAAAGAAAGGATTCAGTGCGCATTTTCTAGACATCTCCCCCGTATGCGGAATACCGACCGCACCACCATGCTGCTGCAGCCTTGCCGCAGCCTATCCTAAGGAGAATGTCCCATGCAGCTTGCACTGACCGGCGTCACGTTCGCCTACCCGTCTGCGCCAGAACCCCTCATCAACAATGTAACCGTCGCCTTCCCCGTCGGGTGGACCGGCCTGCTCGGCGACAACGGCTGCGGCAAGTCCACACTGGTGAACCTTGCCTGCGGCATCCTGTCGCCCGATTCGGGCTCGATCACGTCAGGCCTGTTCTGCGCCGTGTGCGCTCAGGACGCGAGCACAGCCCCCGCCGAACTGGCCGACTTTGCGCTCGATTACGGCCATGATGCGCTCGAGCTGCGCCGTATCTTCCGCATCGAAGACGACATGCCCTGGCGCTTCGACGCCCTTTCGTTCGGCGAACGCAAGAAACTTCAAATCGCATGCGCTCTCTGGAAGCGTCCGGACGTGCTGGCGGTCGACGAACCGACGAACCACCTCGACCAGGAGGCCCGAGCGCAGCTGACCGACGCACTAAGACGCTTTCGCGGCATCGGCATCCTGGTCAGCCACGACCGTGAACTGCTCGACGCGCTTGCGGATCGTTGCGTATCGTTCGAGCCCGGTGGCGTCCTGACCGTCCGCCCCGGAGGATACACGAAAGCATGCGGCCAGCTTGAGCTGGAGCGAGAAACCGCCCGACGCGAACGAGCGGAGGCGAAGGCCGAGCTCGCGCGATTGCATGCAGAGCAAGACCGGCGCGCGCACGAAGCCGCGCGATCCCAGGCACGCCGTAGCAAACGCCATATCGACCCGAAGGACAAAAGCGCGAAGGCGATGATCGACCTCGCCGTATACACCGGCCAGGATGGCGTTGCCGGCAAGCTGTCTGCGCAAATGGGCACGCGGCTTGCTGCCGCCCAAAATCGCGTCGCATCTGCGTTCGTGCACAAGCGATACGACGGAGAACTGTGGGTCAACGCACAGCCGAGCCCGCGCAAGACCATAGCGCACATCCCGGAAGCGAACATTCCCTGCGGTGCCGATACGCTGGAAGTCCCCGAACTGTTCGTGGGCAACACCGACCATATCGGCATCGTAGGCCCCAATGGCGCCGGAAAATCAACCCTGCTCGCGCACATCCGCACGCTGCTCGCCGATGACCTTTCCGTGCTGGACATCCCGCAAGAGCTCGACGGAGCGGCACGTGCACGCATGCTCGAACGCCTTGCTTCGCTTGCGCCCGCCGAGCGCGGCGCCGTGCTATCTACCGTTGCCCAGCTCAACTCAAAGCCAGGACGCATTCTTGAGGGAGAAGACGTCAGCCCGGGAGAGATGCGCAAGCTCATGCTAGCCATAGGCATGCTGCGCAAGCCCGTCCTTATCATCATGGACGAGCCCACCAATCACCTCGACCTCCATTCGGTCGAAGCGCTCGAACGCGCGCTTGCAACGTACCCTGGCGCACTGCTGCTCGTAAGCCACGATCGCACCTTCTTGGCTGCGTGCACGAGCACCGTCTGGGAAGTGCGCGAAGGGCGCGTGACCGCGCGATAGCGTCACCGCTCCAAAGCCAGGCTCGCCGTGCGCAGCCGAGCAAACCGCGTTGTGCCCTTCGCCCGGTCGCACGCTACCCGCACGAAAAGCTTGCAGCAAAATATTCGCAAATTCCCTCTTGCAAAGCCCTTATTGCTCGGGTAATATACAGTCTCGCTTCGCAAGAAGCAGACGGATTGCGGGCGTGGCGGAATTGGCAGACGCGTACGGTTCAGGTCCGTATGGGGGCAACCCCATGAAGGTTCAAGTCCTTTCGCCCGCACCATTTCAACCCCTTTACCCGGCCTCGGCCGGGTTTTTTATTTCCCAACAACAGTCGCTCCAAACAGGACGCGACCGCTGAAGGCGCACAAACCGTCCGCGTCCGGTACAATCAGAGCGCAGCCTCACAGCACGACCCCACCAAGGCACGTCAAGGAGACCTCATGGCAGAAATCGAAATCCAGGAAGCAGCGTGCGAGGAATGCGCCGAAACCGACGCGAAGCAGGAAGCCGCACGCAGACGCGCCATGCGTGCGCACAGCATTGCGGGCTACACGCGGTTTATCACGGCAGTCCCCTGCATAGGCCTGTTCATCGCCGCCATCGCGCTGACCGTCTCCACGCTCATTTCGACGGTGCTGACCACTATCGAGGCAGTTCAAGGCCATTTGAGCATGCACGACATGCTTGTCGAGTACATCGAGTACGCCGATTTCTTCCTGCTGTCCGTCGTGCTCTATATTATGTGCATCGGCCTGTACGCGCTGTTCATCGACCATGACGTCGTCATGCCATCCTGGCTTGAGATCGACACGCTCGACGACCTGAAGGAAAAGCTCATCGGCGTCATCGGCGTGGTCATGGGCGTGTACTTCCTTGGCCGCCTTATCCATGGGACCGACCCCTTCGACCTGCTGCTCATTGGCCTGGGCACTGCCGCGGTCATCACTGCGCTCGCCTATTTCGTGAAGCACGTCATTTCAAGCCACCAAAAATAGCTTGCCGACAGGCTGTCCACCGCCTTCACCTGTTGGGCGAACGTATTTTCGACGTACGCACACCGTAGTAGACTAGATAGGTTGTTTTCAGGAGGAAGGCTTTCATGGATACGAGCACTGGGCAGGCTGTCACACCGCAGAAACCGCACGAGAAGGAAGAATCGACCGTCTCCGTTGTCGCCGCGGGCATCGCGAACGTCGTTATCGCCGTGTCGAAAGCCGTCGTCGGCACGATTACCGGTTCTTCCGCCATGATTTCTGAGGCAATCCACTCGTTCGTCGACACCGGCAACGAAGTGCTCATCCTTTACGGCTTGAAGCGGTCACGCAAGGCACCCGACGCCGAGCACCCGTACGGTTACGGGTCGGAGCTCTTTTTCTGGTGCCTGGTCGTCGCCATCCTGATCTTTGCGCTCGGCGGCGGCCTGTCCATCTGGCACGGCGTGGAGACCATCGTCGCAAACGACATGGCGGCGCTCGCCCAGTCCCCCATCCCGAACTACGTCGTCATCGCCATCGCGGCAGTGGCCGAAGGCACGTCGCTTGGCATCGCGCTCAAACAGCTCAACGCCAACCGCGGCGAACGCAGCATCATGGAATACATCCATTACTGCAAAGACCCGTCCGAGTACACTGTCGCGCTCGAAGACTCGGCCGCCGAGGCAGGCTTGCTGTTCGCGTTTTTGGGTGTGTTCCTCTCCCATCACCTGCAAATGCCCTGGATCGACGGCCTTGCTTCCGTGCTCATCGGGGCCTTGCTGGTCGTTGTGGCCATCGTGCTGCTGAGCGAAACGAAAGGCCTGCTCATCGGCGAAGGCCTCACGGTTAAAGAGACGGCTCGCCTGCGCAGCATCGTAGACCGCACGCCTGGCGTCACGGCGTGCGGAAAAATCCTGACGGTGTATTTGGGCCCGAAGAGCCTGGAGATTGCCATCGACGTCGACTTTGCGGACGGCCTGGACGAGCAGGACGTCATGCGCACGACCGACACGATCGAGTCGCGCATCCGTGCTTCCTTCCCGGAAGCCGACCGCATCACGATTGAAAGCCAGTCCGCCGAAGACGTCGCGAAAGGACGCCGCGAAGACGAGCGCCTGGCGCGGGAAGCGAGCGAAGACTAGCCTTTACGGCAAGCGCTCTTTGCCCGTAAACTCGCGCACGGCAATACGGAACACGCCAGTGCGCTCTACCGCCTTCGGCTCGAATTCGGCCGAGGCATCCGGTGCCATATGCTCCATGATGAGCTGCAGCGCATACTGCTTATCGGCGAAATCCTCCACCGGCTCGATGTAGCCGACCCCCATGATGCTGCGGTATGCCCGCGAATACGCGCACGCCGAATCGCCGACGATGTTGCCCATGTCGATGTCCATTTCGACGGCGACATTCGCACCGCGCGAAAACAATCGTGCCTTGCGCCCGTCCTTCGAGGAATGGATGTACAGCGTGAGCTCAGGACGGGATTCCGGCGCTTCCAGCTTTCCTTCGTCCACGTCGGCGCGGTCTTCCAAAAGCACGTCGGAGTCGTATTCCATGACGTCTCCCGGGCCTTCGACCTCGCGCCATTCGTAACCGAAGTTCACGGGCACCACGAATACGCCCTCTTCGTCCACCGCGCCAATGCGAACTACCCGGCATTGGTCGATGACGGCATGCAGTGCGCACGCGTCCGTGATTTCTCGCTTGCTCAGCCTCAACGTTTCACCGCCCTTGATCGGGCGCGCCGAATGTGCGCGCGACCACGTTTGCGAATTATTCTGTCGATGGTAGCGCAGAAGCGGCACGCCGACACGCAGGAAACGGGCAGAGCGCGAAACAAGCAAGCCGACGGCTCTCCCTTCGAAAAACCGGCAAGCCCCTGTGACGCAGCATGAAGTGCGTGCTACCATTTCCCCCATGGGAGAAATGGGGAAAACAGATTCCGCCCCACGCGAGTCATCATGCACGACCTTGAAGCAAGAGCGCGCATGCCAGCACACGCCTTCTGAACAGTCTCCCTCTTCTGCCCAAAAACAGGCAATGACCTGCGCTTCCAAAGAAAAGAGCACCGAACCTCCGGAGCAGGACGGCCTTCCTAAGCGAGAGCGCATGCTCGTCCTTGGCATCATGGTCACCGGCACGACCGCCGCTTGCATTTCCCAAAGCATGATGACCGCCGCCCTGCCCACCATCATGCACGAGTTCGGCGTCGGGGCCACGTTCGGCCAGCTGCTCACGACCGGATATATATTCACGCTCGGCCTTATCTCCGCAATGACCGCCTACCTGGTAAACCATGTCGGGTCGAAGAAGCTGTTTCTCGTTTCCATGCTCTGTTTTACCGTCGGCTGCGCAGCCGCGCTTGTAGC
>CHCFC05602__coassemble_375_pt1 | contig 22633 bp, 18 predicted proteins | sample CHCFC05602__metabat2_low_PE_036 | metagenome-assembled genome bin CHCFC05602 | reverse complement strand
CGAAGTACAGGCAATGAACGATCGCTCGCTACACACTTTTTGAAACTTAACCCCGTTCATTTTCCTCGGGTACGCAGGGAATTACAAAGACAAAGCCGCCGGACAAACATGTCTGGCGGCCTGCATTTTCCATGGTGCCCCCGGCGCGATTCGAACGCGCGACACCCGCTTTAGGAGAGCGGTGCTCTATCCCCTGAGCTACGGAGGCTTGGGGTGTTTATTCTACACTAAGTCCGTCGAATCTGCGCGCTTCCACAGCTGGCTCATGGGCATGCCGCTCGCAACGGACTCCGCACTGCCGTCGGGCTACTGCACGCACCCTTGCGCTTTCAGCGCATCCGCCACCTTGCGTGCCGCAGCGGTGATGGTCAGGTCGTCCACGTCGACGGTTATCTCGGCATAGCGCTCGTAAAGCGGAAGGCGCTCGTTGAAGAGCTCGCGCAAGCTCATACCGATGCCGTTCTTCATGACCACGCCGCGCTCGCGCAAATCGCTCAAACGGTGCACCAGCTGGCTGTACGAAATCTTCAAGTAGACCACGGTGCCGATCTCCGTCAGGTGTTTCATGGCCGCATCCGAATACACCGCAGATCCGCCCGTTGAAATAATGCTGCGGTCGGCGTCGATGTCGCTCAGAATGTTGTTCTCTACTTCGATGAACCCTTCTGGACCGCATGCGTCAATAATCATCTGCAATGTCTTATCGCATTGGTTTTGGATGACCAGGTCAGCATCGATAAAGTCGTATCCGATAATCTTCGCGAGCACGACACCCAGCGTGGATTTCCCCGCACCTGGCATACCGATCAGTACGACGTTACGTTTCATGCCCGTCGCGCCATCCGTGTTCTCCATGGCACTCCTCCTGCCGTTACCGCGACCGCACGTGCGCTCTGAGCGCATCGCGTGCCACTTTCCACCCTTCGTCAAGCGCACTTGTCAACGCATCCGCCCCTTCGGGAGATGCGACACCGAGCACGTACGCATAGATTGCCAGGTTACCACGAAGCTCGTCGTTCTCCGATCGATCGCCCTCCGACGCGCCACGCGGCATCGTATCGTCGACAGGCGTATCGCTCGCCCCGCCCGCACGCTCTTTCAGCCAGGCCCGCAACGTTTCGCACTGCGCGTTCAGCTCAGCGCCCGCCTGGCTCCGACGCGGCATATGGGCGCCGCAAAGCATCAGAAGCGCGCCCGTTGGCACCATGATCGCTGCATAGAACGCATCGCGCAAGAAATACCAGCACGCAAAGCCCGCCAGCGCCCATACCGCACCAAGGACCATGATGGGAATCTGAAGCCTCCAGCCTTTCTTCTCGAACAGCTCCTGCGCTTGCACGTCTTCGCTGAGCACTTTCTGCCAGTCGTTCAGCCACGAAAGGAACTCGTGCGGATGCTCTTCCGCAGCACGAACGATCGCAGAAAACGGCAGCGTGCGCGCTCCGTCCCCACAGCGTGCAAACAACAAATCGAGCGTCGCCCGGTCAAGCGCAGAAAAGGCGTTTTTCGGTGCGTTTGGCTCCTCTGCCGAAAGCGCCGGAGCGAATCCTTCGGCAGCGTCAGGCGAACCGCTCGCGCACGCGGACCGTGTGCAAGCCAGCACATAATGCCCAGGTTTCGCATCATCGCCCTGCGGCACGGCATCCCGCTGTATAGACACATACCCTTCGGCGACCAGCCGCAACACTGCGGCGGTTACGTCGCTTGCGCTTTCCCGGTCAAATCGCCACAAACGCCCTGCAACAGCAGGGTGCATATCCGTCCAGGAACCCAGCTCTTCGGGCTCGAATCCGCCTTTCCCGCGCGGCCGGTGCTCTTTGCCAATGCATGCCCACAGCACGAAAACCGCCAAAAGAAGCAGGATAGAAAAGCCCGCTAAGCCTGCTTTCGCCGAAAGCCAGTTTCCTTGCTGCTCGCTCGCAACGTCCGTCCAGCCTTCTTCCTCCTGGACAACGTCGTCAAGGATGGCAACCGTCTGGTGCTTCTGGCGCACTTCGATCGGCACGTCCACCAGCCAAGACGACGGAAACACCAAGCGAACGGCAGCGTACTGACCTGCACGCACCGTCGGGCACGTGCAGGTCACAGAACCGTCAGCGTTGATGGCAACTGCACCGTCTTGGGGACCATGCCCCCAAGCCAGCACATCTTCCCCTGGCGTGACCACCGTGTCTGCTGGAACCGGAATATGGACGTTCAGCGTCACGTTCTGGGAATCCGTATCCCAGTTCGAAGCGACATAAGTCCAGTACAGCTCCCCGACATCGCGGTACACGCCCAGCGCATCCTCAACGGTGTAATCCAGCGTGATCGTGCATGCTTCGTCCGCCGAATTGAAATAGACGTAGATGGTGTCGCGCGGTTTGTCCACGGCATAGCTCGATACGCTCGGGCCGCCGCCCTCGCGCCAGTCTTGGTCGAAGGTCACGTTCCTGAGCGGCGTGCTGATAACATTCCCGTTCTGGTCGATATCGTCCGGGTCGCCCATCCATACGCCGTTGACCACCAGCGTTCCGTCATAGGGCAAATCGAGGGAAAACCGTGCCGAAGAATACCCGCCCGAAAACGCGAATGTCCGCTCTTCGACTACATGCAGCGAGCCGTCAGTGCCCACGGTTGCGTCAATGTTCACCTGCGGCATGGAGTAGTCTTCAGCAAATGCGACACGCGGAGCAACCGTTATGACCGCAAACAACGCCAAGGCAAAGGCGAACAGCGTCACGAGCAAACGGGCAAAGCGAGCGCGAGCATGTCGAACGGCCCGACCGAATCCTGTACCGTCAAGGGAGTTCGAAGCGGCAACGGCATCAGTTGGCGCAAAAACGTTTCGCGCGCCCACAGCCGCGAAAAGCGCACGGTGCTTTCCATCCGTGCATTTTTCTGCCCTCTCCCAGGCGAACTGTCCTGTTGCACGCTGATTCCGCACAATCCCTCCCCTGCAAGATACCTGCTTGCAAGGGTATCACAGCCGGTTGAGTTACTTTTCGGCGAGTCGACCGAGGGGCAGAAAGCCGCCGGCCCCTCTTGCCAAGCTTTTCGGACGCACACGTGCACCATGAGAGAAAGATCAGACTCTCCCTCATGGCGCACAAGGACGCTTATGCACCTGCCGTCATGCAGGCGTTATTCGGAGACCGTACGCGCCCTCTTGCGCTCAGAAGATGCACTGCGCGCAAGCGCTTTCATGGATATCGCCTGCGCCGGACACTGCTCGATGCATTTACCGCACTTCGAGCACTCTGGAATGGACAGGGTATGAGGGTCGACCTCTTCGGGGCATACGGTCACGCATACACGGCAGTCAACGCCCTGGGAACGTAGGCACTTTGCTTCGTCGACCTCCGGCTTAAAGGTCCGGTTTTTCGATGCGATGAGCGAAAGCAGCGCCGAAATCGGACAAAGCGTCGTGCACCATTTCCTGAAAACGACAAGCTCGAGCACCAGGATGGCTGGGAACAACAACAGCCCCCAGGTGGTCTCGTTGAACTGGAACAGGTGCCAAAGGCCAATGAAGGTCGCAATGGTCAATCCGACCGGGCACACCAGGCAAAACACGGGGAACCCGAACACTGCCGCCGACAGGATAGTACCGCCCAAGACCACATGGCGACCGTCAAGGCGAAAGCCGTCACGTTTGCCACCGACCTTTTCGAGCGCTTTCGCGCAGCCTGCGCACGCAGGCATGTCGCCGCACTGGGGAATGGACACGCTGCAGTCGTCCGTCGCTGCTTTGCCGACAGCGTCTTTGCCGTCAGCATGCTCCGTCGCATGCCCTTGCTCCTTTTTATGCTTGCCGCCATGGAAAAAGCCTTGGATAAGCTTGGTGGGGCACGCCCACGAGCAGAATGCTTTGCCGAACACGAACGTCAACACCACCACTGCTACAAGCAGCACCACGCTGTGCACGGCGATGCCACGGCCGGAAACGGCGGCTTCCACAATGCCCAGCGGACAGACTGCCGCAATAGACGAGATGCCCAATGCGGAGAGCGAGCCACCTCCCGTATGCCAAATCAACGACGCAATAATGAACAGCGCGATAGCGCCCATGAACAGACCGCGCGCCCGCGTCCACGTCTTCCGGACTTTGTTCGAGCCGTCAGAGGCGGCCGTATGCTCTTCTTTCCTCATCGTCAGCCCCTTGCCTCAACGTTCACGCCGCGCGTGCCCGAACCGGAATAGCTTCCGTAGGTCGCAGACGGGCACACGTACTCGCACACGCCACATCCGTTGCAGACGACCTCGTCCACGACAGGACGCCCTGAACCGTCGACGCTGATTGCCTGGTAAGGGCACGCATCGACGCACACACGGCAACCGCCCTGACGAAACGCGACGCATTCGCTCTCGTCAATGACGGCAATGCCAATCTTCTCGCGCGCCTCGTCGAACGCGACGATGGCGGAAGTCGGGCAGACTTCGAGGCACTTCCCGCAGAAATCGCAGTAGCCGCGATGGAAATCGAGTAGAGGAGTGCGCGCTTCGGCAAGGCCATCCTCGACCAAGGCGGTCACGATTGCGCCTGTCGGGCAGACACTTCGGCACCTGTCGCACTTGATGCAGTTCGCGAGCAAGCGCGCTTCGTCCTGCGCCCCCGGAGGACGAAGCAAAGAGCGCTCCTCCGGCGCGTCCAAGGCAATTGCCGCGCCGCCGACAACGAACAATCCTGCGGCACCTGCGGCACCGATCAGGAACCCTCTTCTGGTGATGGGATCCATGTTCTCCTCCCCTCACGCCCTACGCCTCATCGGTCACGATTGCCGACCAGCAGTCGGCGATCGCCCTGGCAGTCGTTTTCGACGGCGCTACAACCGTTCTTCGATCTCTTCGATGACCGCAACGTTTTCCTTTAGATACCCGACCGTCAAATCCATGATGGCGGGATAGAACCGCAGTTCGGCAATCTCGCGCACGCGGTCGCGCAGCTCCGGCACCCAGTTGAGCAGATGTTCTCGAACGAACTGCTTCTGCGTTTTCAGCAGTTTCGCCACTGCACGGTCATCGCTCGCCTCCTCGGCAATGCGTTCGCACAAATGTGCCATGAACTCCAGCTCGAAGCCCAGATGGTCTTCCGGAACGTTCAGGTCGGGGTCGACGGCAAGGCCGTTTTCGCAGTAGATGTGAACGACCTCGTCGCGCGAATCCTGCATGAGAATCTTCTCGGGCGAGGTATATACCGACTCGTACGGAACAGCAGTATCCCCCTCGTACACGCCCGCCGCCAGGAACACGCGCGCGTAATCGACCGCCAGGTCTTGACGCGCGTTGCCTCCGCGACGGTTGAGGTAGGTGCGAACACCCTTCAAACCGCGGGCAAGATCGCTGCCGTCGTCTTCGCACTCAAGGGATATGCCGGTGAGCGCCTCAATTTGCTCTTCGGTGAGCTCGCGGACGAATACGCTTCCCAAAAACCGGTAGAACGCGGCGGATTGCGCAAAGTAGTCCGTAAGCTCAGGCGCGCAGGCATCGCTCTTTGCTTCGAGCGTCTCTGACATGACAGGTCTCCTCTCGGTTGTCGCGAACGCGCAAAGCCGTCCGCGAAGGCGTCGACAGGACGCGCCGGGCGGGGGTTTGGGAGGGGTGCAGGCCCGGCACGCCACTGTTGAAATAGAGCCGACGCACAGCGGCGTCGGCGATGTCGGGACGTCCGCTCTCAGCTGACGTCCCGACGTTGTGCCCACCGTTGGCTTACCGCCGACGGCAGAAGCGAAGATTACATCGCCGCGAAATTGGTGATGTAGGGAGCGCCCACGGCAGCAAGCGCAAACACCTGCCACATGATGACGCGGAAGCAAGCGGAACCAACAAGGCCGCCCACCAGGGTGACCACGCCGAACGTCGCCGTACGCTCAGGCGTCTTCATGCCCATAACGCCGCACACGACAGGCACGACGCCGCCGCACAGGACGCAGCCAGCCCACAGCGGAGCCATTGCGGATGCCGGGAAGCCCGTCACCGCAACGTACGCCAGGGAGGCGATAGCTGCAAGCACGCCGCCGACGATAGTGCCGATCGAAAACAGGCGCGCCGAGTCGCGGTCGCCCGCGCCCACGACGGCCAAGTAAGCGCCCAGGCCGCCCGGGATGGATGTGCACAGATAGCCGATCGGCAGCAGGACGGTGTTCCACGTCGAAGTGGAGCTCATCATGTAGGACGAGCCTGCCATGAAGGACAGCACGATGCCGAAGATGGCGCCCAAGACCGCGAAGACCTTCTGCGCGCCGGCGGAAGCGCCGCGCTTTGCCAGAATGATGAACACGATCATGCACACGCCCGCAAGGCCGACGAGGACAGCCTCGACGAAAATGCCCGATGTGGGATGCGACAAGGCCGCAAGCATGCGGTCGGGGTGCGAAAGGTGCGTCACCGAAGCGATGCCGCCGACCGCCATCACGATCAGCGCGATGAGCCCGGCAAGGAACGCCTTGGGCTGGTTCTTGCCGCGCAGGCTATCGAATGCGACGCCTGCGAACATCCAGCCGGCGATACCGGTCAACACCGTGAACAGAACGAGAGGCCACTGGATTGCCATGCTTAATCACCACTCTTCCACTCAGCGAAACGCGGCGAGAGCACGTAGGCGGACACCGGACGGTTGCCGACATCGGTCAGATGATGGATATCGGCCTCGTCGTAAGAAGCAAGCAGCTTGGAAGCGTCGCTTTCCGGGTCGTCGAGGTCGCCGTAGAAGCGGGCCTCTCCGCAGCATGCCTTGACGCACGCAGGAAGCTCGCCTTGCGACGTCAGCTGGCCGCACAGAGTGCATTTCTCGACGCACTTTTCGGCGGCGTTCCACGAGCGGACGCCGTACGGGCACGCCATCATGCAGTACTTGCAGCCGATGCACAGCTCTTTGTTGACGAGCACCACGCCCGTATCTGGGTCACGGTAGCTCGCGCCGGTCGGGCATACGTGGACGCACGGCGCGTCCTCACACTGCTGGCACATGGTCGGCAGCCAGTACTCTTCGACATGAGGATGAGTGCCGGTCGGGCCGACGGCCAAAACCTTGCTCCAATACTCGCCCAAGGCGACGTTGTTCTCTTGTTTGCACGCGACCTCGCAGCTATAGCAGCCAATGCAACGATTGAGGTCGATGACGATAGCGTTACGCGTCATAGACGGCATAACCTCCTCCCGTTTCATCGGAAACCTCAGGCAGCCACGGCGTGAACTGCTCGGGCTCGGTCCATACGCCCTCGGGCGCGCTGTCGGCCTTCGTGACCTTCACCTGGATGCCACGTAGCGTATACGTGCCGAACTCGGGATTGTACGGACCATCGTTTTTGGTCAACATGTTGACGTTCATGACCTTCCAAGCACGACTGGGGTCGTCGCTGTCCAACAGCTCAGGATTCCAGAAGCGCTCCTGGTACACCACGCCCGGCGCAATGCCGTTCGTGACATGGATGCGACCCTGGATTTTGCCACGGCGGGACTCCACGAAGCACCAGTCGCCGTCCTCGACGCCGATCTCTTCGGCCGTCGCGGGGTTGACCCAAGTCTCAGGAACGGGGTACAGCTCGCGCATCCACGGGACGTTGCGCAGCGTGCCATGATGGTAGAACGGCACGCGGCCTTCGGTCAGGGTGTACGGGAACTCGGTATCGTTCAGCGGAGACTCGGCAGGCTCCACGTACTTCGGCAACGGCAGGTAATCCTGCGATGCCGCCGGAAGCACATAGCCGTCCCAGAACGACGTGCCCGTCGGACCGCCCGTGCGGCCAAGGATGGTCATGGCCTCGCCGTAAGGCTCCATCTTCTTGGAGTTCGTAGCGAAGCCAGCAGGCAGGCCGGTCGTCTCGTCAATCTTCTCGTAGCTTTCGTACGTGGACGTGATCCATTCGTCCATGCTCACGAACTCTGCCGGGAGCTTCTCGCAGCACTCTTCCCACGTCCACTTCTCGCCGAACGAGTTGCTCATGAACGTAGCGAGGTACTCCTTGTACTCGTCGTACGTACGCCAGTACGGACCCGCCTGGCCGCAGTTGGCTGCGTCGAACGCCATGGCGGCATGCTCGTGACCGCGGTCGGCGATGGCAGCTGCGAACCACGACCAGATGAGCGTTTCGTCCACGTGCTCGAACGTATGCACCACATCGCGGCGAATGAGCCAAACGTTACAACGGTCGGCGCCGTACGCGGTCTCCAGCCACTCTGCCGTCGGCAGGATGATGTCTGCCAGCTCCACGGAAGTCGTCGTCGGATACATGTACATGTGGACGATGAACTTCATCTTCTTCATGGCTTCGAGGAACGTCTCCGCGCCGCCGATCATGGCCAGCTTGTTGCCGGAACGGTCGATCCACATCTCCGGCTGGTACGGCTCGCCCGTGTTGAGCGCCTCCATGATGGTCGGAATATGGGACGCCATCCAGTAGCCCAGGCCCTTGTGCTCGATAAGGCCAAGACGACGCTCGACGACCTCTTTGCGCGGGGTAAGCGGGGTCGGGCCAAACAGGTTGAACGGGAACAGGAAGTACGTGCCCAACGACTGGTTCTTGCGCGACTGAATCGCGTTGCCCTGATGGCAGGCGTTGCCCATAAGGCTCTCGATGATGGTCACGCCTTCGGGCGCCTGCGCGGACTGCTCGTACTGGTCCGTCGCCACGCCGATGCTGATGCCAGAGTGCGGCGATCCTTCGCAATAGATCTTGATGGCCTCTTCGATGGACGCGGCTTCGCAACGGGTAATCTCGGCTGTGTGGTCGAGCGTCCACTCTTCGACGTTTTCCACGAGCGCGCGGAACGCCGTGCGGCTCATAACGCCGTCTCCGACATCGAATTCGCCGTCGAGCTCAGGATCGAGCGCGTCGTCCCACGGGTACGGCATTGCCTTCGGGGAATTCGTCTTCTTGTCCCAGACCACGTAGTCTGCATGGTCACCCAGGCCGAGCTCGTCGGCATGGTAGAGCAGCATGGTCTCTTCGTTAATGAGGAACGGCAGGTTGGTCCACTTCAGGCACCAATCACGGTCGTACAGCTCGTTGTCGATGATGTACTTAATCCAGCCGTTCATCATGGCGACGTCGGTGCCCGGCCGGATGGGCAGCCACACGTCCGCCTTCGCGGCGTCAGGCGTGAAGCGCGGGTCGACGACGACCGTCTTCATGCCCTTCATGCGCAGGTCGTTCACGGCACGGCCGCCGGAAGGGATGTGGCTCTGAGACGGATCGGTGCCCCACATGACGAGGCAGTTCGGAACGGTCTTCGTGTAGTAGATCTCGCCCACGGTAGAGTCGGCGATCGACGTGTCGTTGCAGCCGTTCAGGATTGGCTGGGTGCACATACGCGGCAGGTAGCACTGGGCGCAGCCCGGCTCGAAGAAGTTGCCGCCGTCGAATGCCTGCAAGAAGCGGACCAGGCCGAAGAACTGCGGGTTGCCGCCGCCGCCCGTCGAGATGACGAGCTTCATCGGGTCCTTCGCGTAGATTTCCATCAGGTTGTCGGCAATGGTGTCGATGGCCTCTTGCCAACTGATGCGCTCCCATTTGTTCTCGCCGCGCTCGCCCGCACGTTTCATGGGATACTTCATGCGGTTCGGATTGTAGAGCGCCTGAATGGCCGCCAGGCCCTTCGGGCAGATGCGTCCCTTGGACATGGGGTCGATTTCGTCTCCCTCGACCTTCGTCACGCGGCCATTGCGCACGTGAACGAGCACGCCGCAGTTGGAAATGCACGCACGACATGACGAATGGACGATGGTCTCCTCCTCAAGGTCTGCTGCTTTCGCAGGGTCGACCTTGACGAAACTGCTCGCATATCCACCCACCGCGCATGCTGTCGCAAGCGCGCCGGTCGCCTTGAGAAAACCGCGGCGTGTCAGCGTTGATTGGCCCATGGACTTCTCCCTCCTTCTGTGTCAAGCAGTTGCGTCTTCCAGATCGCCAGTAGCCAAGGCAGCGCTACCTTTTCCACTGGTGACCCACGTATTCCCATTCCACTCAAGCGCGCCGACGCGTTCCAGCTCGCTCGTGAAATAGCTCGGATAGACAAGCGGGAGCCCGGTCCGTTCGTCGGTCTCCCAAGCGCCCGCTTCCTTCAGGACGCCTTCAAGATCGTTCGTCGAAACGCCGTCCGGCGTCTCGCAAGCTTCGAGCACCGCACGGAACCCGCGCGTCCAGCGCGGGTGTTCGCGAACAAGGGAAGCGACGGAATACACGTCGTTCATGCGGTCGGCAACGCGCGCGCCCATGTCAGTCGTGTCCTCGAAGATTTCGACCTTTGCGTCCTCGGGCACGTCATCGTCAGATTGGAGCTCTTTGAGCGTTCCTTCGTAGATTTCCCCGTCGACCAGGATGGTCTGCTCCAGCATGCCGACAGACACGAGCGATTCGACCAGCGAACCAGCGCTGCGAATCTGGCTTGCAGAACGGCGCAGTGCGTCGATATGGGCAATAACTTCCGATTCGGTCCGACGCTCCCGGCAGAATTCGAGAGCAGAGAGATACAGCGTGCGGTATGCAGGGCTGTTATCGAAGAATTCGAGCGCACGGGCAACCATGGCATCGTTCGGCTGCATGACACATCCCCCTTCGCATCAAACATGCCTGTTTTGGGAAGGGCGGTCGTCCTGTTCGCGCTTTGCGGCCCGAATTGCTGTGCCATAGGCTATCTCCTTCGGCAGCATGCCAAGCACGCTGCGGGCCAGAACGCCCGTCCACGCACCATCGGACACGCGCGCGAAACCAAGCCCTCGCAGGGCCGTCCGCCGCTTCCGACAGCTCCTCCTCGCTGTCTGCAGCCATTGTGCAGCGCGCTTGCTAACGGCGAATCGCGCATGGTGAGTGAATTACAGAAATGCCTGATGAGAGGGTGCTAATCACCCATGGTGTAGTATGCGAAGACGAAGGGCCGACACGGGTATTTCGGGCGTTATTCCAGCAGTTCGAGCTTGCTGTTGTTCACCAGGTCCATGAGCTCGTGGCGACTGTGCACGTCCAGCTTCGTGTACACGTGCCGAATGTGCGTACGTGCGGTGTTGAACGAAACGAACAGCTCTTCGGCAACCGCCTGGGCGTCGCGTCCGCGCGCGAGGAGCAAGAACACTTCCGCCTCGCGCGACGAAAGACCGTGCTCTTCGGCGATCAGCTGGCACTTAATTTTGAACTGGGGCTTGCCTGTGCTCGCCGGAAGCGCATCGGCCTTGTCGTCTGTCGGAGCAGGTGCACCATCCTGCCTGCCTGCCGCCTGCTCTGGCGAACCATCGCATGTCGAGGCGGCCTGTTCGCCCTCGGCGCGCTCGCCGTCGGGCACGCCGGATTCGCCAAGCTCCACGGGAACGACCACGTTTGCCATGTCCTCTTTGCGCAACAGCACCAACGCCGCAACCAAGCAGGCTGTCACCAGCGCATATCCGACCATCGCAACGCTCGTTTCACTTCCGACCGCGTACAGCCTTGCACCCAGCACGAAACCCGCTGTCGCGGTCAGGCAGTTGAAGCCGAAACCGAAGCCAAAAACGCGCACGACCGGCGCACCGCTGCGATACGCAACGCGCGAAAGCCATGCCCAGCCGGTGATCATCGAAACGCCGAAAGAGATTGATCCCAGCACGCCTGCGCCTAAGGACGAAAAGCCCAGCACCGGAACGAGCACGACGGACAGCGTCGCCACGATAAGCATGCCGTAAAACAACGAACCGTACGAGGTTTTGCGCGGAACGAGGACGATCGCCATCATGCCGACGATGCCGATCGCGATAAGAATCAGCCCGACGATGGTGCGGGATACGGCAAAGGACCCCACGTCCGTCGCGTTCGGATAATAACCGCGCACCGAGCACAGCGCAAAAAAGAGTATGGCCAAAAATGCGACCAGCCGCCAGAACGACCGCGGCAGCGAAAGGGACGGGTCGAATTCGTCCTCTTCAATGTCGCCCGCAATGAGCAGCACCGCCGATGCGGGCACGAGCAGCCCGAGCGAAACGATAGAAAACCACGCGCCCAGATGAATGCGCGCAAGCGAGATGGTCCCGTACGCCATCACCGACACCACAAGCGCTATGAACATGCCCAGGACAGCGTCTTTGATGTCCAGGTTCGCCGTCCATTCGGCGCAGCGCAGCGCAATGACGGCGGTCGTCAGGCCCGTCAGCACCGTGCTCGCCACGAAAAGCGGCAGTATGCTCGACGAAAGGGAAGCTGCGACAGAAGCAACGCCGCCCACGCACGACGCGGCGATTAGGCCGCGCGTACTGCGGACAAGCCGACTGGCCTGCCGCGGAAAGCACGCCGCTACGATCAGGCCGACCGACAGCGCGAACGTTGAAAGGATGAAAGCGGAGGACGAAGCATCGTAAGCCTCTTTCGGGGCAGCCAAGAACGAATCGCCGCTGTAGACGACCATAATCCATGCAAGCCAGCAGGCAGCACCCGCCGCCGAGGCGCATGGCGCAAAACTCCCGAACTTTTGCCGCATCGGCATCTCCCTCCTCAAGCTCGCCATTGTAGCAAACCGAGGGCAATGCCTCACGAGCGCCTCATAATTCTTCCCTTGCAAGATACTCGATTGCAAGCTATTATATTCAGCCGATTTACTTTTCGGAGAGTTGACCGAGAGGCCGAAGGTGCTCGCCTGCTAAGTGAGTATGCCCCACAAGGGCATCTAGGGTTCGAATCCCTAACTCTCCGCCAGCAATCTCACTCCCCCTGCGAGCCTGACTTGCGGGGGGAGTTTTTGTTTCGAGCAGAAGGGATTCGAACCGATGAGGTGGCTTTCCGTCAAGAAAACTGCCCTGCGGGCAGTTTTTAGGAAACCGCCCGACCGAGCTTGCGAGGGAGGGGTAGAGCGTCACGCGAAGCGGGGCGCGGGAATCCCTAACTCTCCGCCAGTATGCAATACTCCCCTGGAAGCGAAAGCTTTCAGGGGAGTTTTCGTTTCGAGCAGAAGGGATTCGAACCGATAAGGCGGAAACGCGTGAAGAAAACGCGCCAGCGCATCCGCGACATGCACTCCCGCGCATGCCTTCTGAAACATTTCCGAAGCTGCACGTCTTGAAATCCGTTTCCCCTCTTGAACAAGAACGTTTGCGCTATCACAATGACGAACACTGTTCGTAAAGAAACGCTTCGGCAGCAAAAGCGCGAGAGGCAGGAAGGTATGCGCAAAGCAACGCTCACGTACGCACAAGGTCTGCGCGGGTTCGTTATCGCAACAGTTGCGTTTGTCGCGCTGTTCGCGGCGTCTGCGGTGCCGGTTCCGCTGTACTCCGCTTACCAGCAGCAGTTCGGCCTTTCCAACATGGACCTGACCGTCATGCTGCTTTCCTACCTGGGAGGCGTCATCGTGACGCTTTTGTTCTGCGGGCGCATTTCGAACGCTGTCGGGCGAAGGCCCGTCCTGCGCGCTGCGCTTATATGCTCGCTTGCAGGGTGCGTGCTGCTCATGGTGGCTGACGGCGCGCCGCTCCTGTTCGCCGGACGCCTTTTCCAAGGTATCGGCTGCGGCCTGGGCATGGGAAACGTCGCCACTTCCGCTATCGACTGCATCGCCGATTTCCACCTTTCGTGGGGCTCGACCGTTTCCGCCACCTGTCCGCAGCTGGGCCTGCTGGTCGGATCGCTGGGTGCGGGCGTCATATACAGGGCAATCCCTTCCTACACCGCCGTGTACGGCTGTATTATCGCGCTGCTTGCAGCCTCGCTTATCTCTACGCTCGCTTTGCCCGAAACCGTGGTCGAAAAGGACGCCCTCCGGCCAACTATGAAGCCCAATGCATCCGTACCTCCTGCAGCAAAAGTGTTCTTCCCGATGGCGGTGGTCGTCTATTCCGCCACCTGGACCGTTGGAAGCTTTTTCCAGTCCTATAGCGCGCCCATCGCCACCGTCAACCTGCATACCGACAGCACGGTCATTGCGGCGCTCATTCTTTCGTTCGCATCGCTTACGGTTCTGGGCGGGCCTTTGGCATCGCGCTTTCGTGCGAGGACGTCGCTCCTGATCGGTATGGCGTTGTTCGTGATATCGAACGTCCTGCTCGTTCCCTTCTTGTCTGCCGAATCGACCCCGGGAACGTTTTTCGCATGCCTGTTGTTCAGCTTGTCCATGGGCATCGGCACTGCCACGTCGCTTCGCCTGCTGCTGCGCACGGCAGCGCCGTCGGAGACCGCTTCTATCGTTTCGGCCGTGAACCTTGGCGCATACCTCTGCTCTACCGTAATGAACACGGGCGCAGGCGCGCTTACTGAATTGCTTCCTTTTCCCGCCATCTTCATGGTCTTCACGGTGTTCGCTGCGTTGACGACGCTCTATGTCGTCATTTTCCTCCGCATGCAGCAGAGCGCAGCCGAACCGAGCACTGCGTGCTAGGGGCCTGCCTTCGTCGGCGGAAGAAATAAAAAGACAACTCCATCAGCACTTTCGCGGAACGCTCGCTCTGTGTGCGTCGTATGTTTTATTAAGGTTCCTGACTATATTAGTTCGGAAACTGATTATTATAAACGCGTAACACACGGGGCTTCGGTGCACGAGGCCCGGACCAGAAAGGACCGCTTATGGCTATCGAAAACGAAGAGCTCCTGCATCAACTCCAGCGCGCCGCCATCCTCTCCCGCCGCAGCAGGCGTGCGCATGTAAAGCGTCGCGTCGATGAGCAGGGCGGCGAAAAGCGTCATGCCGAAGGATGCGGCTGCCATCATCACGGACATCGCGGCGGTCGTCAGGCTATGGCATTCGGCGACCCTGAAGGTGCCCACGGTTACGGCAACCACAAATGCCATGGCGGCTCCGGCCGCCATGGCCAGAACCGCGTGCTTGCCATCCTGATGATGCAAGACGGCACCAGCCAGAAAGACCTGGCTTACCTGCTGGGAATTCGTCCGCAGTCGCTGTCCGAAGCGCTCGCCAAGCTTGAGGCGTCCGAGCTCGTATTCCGCAAGCACAACGAAGAGGACAAGCGCGTGGTGAACGTATACCTGACCGACGCGGGACGCCGTCGTGCCGAAAAGGTGGCGGAAGATCGGAAGAAAAGCGCAGCCGATGTTTTCTCTGTTCTGACCGAAGAGGAGAAAGAGCAGTTCGCTGCCATCATGGACAAGATTATCGCGAAGCTCGACGACGACCTTTCCTGCAAGAGCCGCTCCAAACGCGACGAAGAAATCGCTGGCTCGGAAGGCGAGGAGAGCGCCGAATAACGCGCTGAGCAGCGCTCCCCCGAATAAAGCGCCCGTGCAGCTCACACGGCCGCACGGGCGCTTCTTTGTGCTTCGCTATCGCGAAGCTGGCTCATCGGCCCTCCCGCAAACGCGAGCAGGTCGATGCGTTCTTTTCACGCGCGAAAGTCACACCTTGCCACAAAGCGGAAGCAACGCGCAAATCGTTCGCTGCACCCCACTATCGTGCGTTACGCGCGTTCGTCGATCGGCACGTAGTCCTTGTGCTGGCGAACCGTGGATTTGTACGCCGGACGGATGATGCGCTTGCCGCTCACCAGCTCTTCGAAACGGTGCGCCGCCCAGCCGGCCATACGCCCGCACGCGAAAAGCGGCGTGAAGATGTCTTCGGGAATGCCCATCATGGAGTACACAAAGCCGGAGTACATGTCCACGTTCGCACACATGTCCTTCTTCGTGCCTTTCACGTTGAGGATGACCTCGGGCGCCAGGCGCTCAATACGCTCAAGCAGCTGGTATTCGGCCTCGAATTCCGTGCCCTTCGCCATCTCCGACGCAAATTTCTTGCAGATAACGGCCCGCGGGTCAGACAGCGTGTAGACCGCATGGCCCATACCGTAGACGAGACCGCTGTGATCGTACGCTTCCTTGCGCACGATCTTCGCCAGATAGTCGGCTACCTCATCGTCGTCTTCCCAGTTCTTCACGTTCTCTTTGATTTCGCGCTGCATGGCTAAAACTTTGTGGTTTGCGCCACCGTGCTTGCTGCCCTTGAGCGAGCTGATGGCCGCCGCGTACGCAGAGTACGGGTCGGTATCGGCCGAAGACAGCACGCGCGTTGTGAACGTGGAGTTGTTACCGCCGCCGTGCTCGGCGTGCAGGCACAGCATGATGTCGAGCATGCGCGCTTCCTCCGGCGTGAAATGGCGATCGGGACGCAGCATGGACAGAATGGTCTCGGCCGTAGACTGACCAGGAATAAAGCGGTGCATGATCATGGACTCGTTGTTGAAGCGCGAGCGTTTGGCGTAGTACGTGAGCACCATGATGCGCGGCAGACGCGAAATGAGCGAAAGAGCCGTCGTGATCTCGTGGTCGAACGAGCGGTCTTCGGCATCGGGGTCATAGCCGTAGAGCAGCAAGACCGAACGCGCAAGCACGTTCATGATGTCAGGCGGCGTGTTGCGCATGATCATGGACGCCGTAAAGCCGTCGGGCAGCTCACGGAAGCTGTCGATAACGGCAATGAACTCGCGCAACTGCTCCTCCGTGGGCAGTTCGCCCATCAGCAGCAGGTACGCGATCTCTTCGTATGCAAAACGCCCGTCAAGCGGTGCGCGCTGCAACAGGTCGCCGATGCGGTAGCCGCGGAACGTGAGCACGCCTTCGTCAGGACGCTTGTCTCCTTCGGAAAGCACGTAGCCGTGCACGTTGGAGATATTCGTCACGCCTGCGATGACGCCCGATCCGTCGGCGTTGCGCAAGCCGCGCTTCACGCGATATTGCTCATAGAACGAAGGATCGATGGAGTTGACCTCGGTAAACCGGTCGAACAGGTCGATTTTCTCTTCCAGCGTCATACCCAGCCTCTCTTCCCTTGCGTGTAGATGCTCGTTGCCGAATAGTCGTCAGTGCGCCTCAGGCAGTTGCTTTGATTTCGTGCAGCACGCAAGCATGCCGAAACCAGAAAGGGCTTTTCCGTCCAACCTGCAAGCTCTTCAAGCCAAAGACTTGCATCGCGTTTTCAGCCGTTTGCTCGTTGCCTGCCTTGCGAGCCATGCCCTTTCATGAAGGCCGAGCAGCGTTCAGCGAGCTTTCGTGTCCTTTGTAATATTTGCTGCATTTTATCCGCTGAAATTCACGTGTGAGTTAACAGATTGGTACCTTTCGACCAGCGTCCGCAAAGCAGCGTTGCACGCGTTACAATAGGGCAGCTTTGCCCCTTTTCCGCACGCAGGGGCCTTCATGCTCATAGGAGGAATCATGGCCGAAGCCATAACCGCACAGACTCAAGCAGGCGTCCTGTCCGTCAGGGCGGCCTTGCCGGAAGAGCTGGACGAAATCCTTGGTTTCTACTACCAGCTTATAGACGACCTGGAAGGAAAAGCGGAAAGCCCTCGCTGGGAAAAGGACGTGTGGCCCTCGCGCGACATGCTGGCGAAAGCTATCGACGCGGGAACTCTGTTCGTCGGGCTGCTCCAAGGCGCCGTTGTCGGCGGCATGATTCTCGACCATGAGCGTCCCGATGGATATGACACCGCCCCCTGGCAAGTGAAAGCTGACGAAGGCGAGGCAATGACCGCGCATTTGGTCGCGGTATCGACCGCATGCCAAGGAGGCGGCGTCGGCAGCGCGCTCATGACAGCGGCTGCAAAACTCTGCCGCGAAGCAGGCGCGAAAGCGCTACGGCTGGACGTTATCGAAGGGAACCGCCCTGCCGCACGGCTGTACGAGAAGGTCGGTTTTGTCCATATCGCAGCCGTGAGGTTGTTCTACGAAGACACCGGCTGGGAGAACTTCGACCTGTACGAACTGCCTCTGTAGAAAAGGCCGCCCACCACAGACCCTGCGCCTTGAGGCGCAGGGGTACACCCGAAGGCCGCCCCGCAAGCTCAATGGGCCCGTAATTCGTCTGCGCTATTATGCGTTTTCGAGAAACCGCTTGTATGTTGCTGGAATTTTCTCTGCAACCACCGCTTGACACCGTTTTGATGCAAGCGGATAATAACGGAGATGCATTCGAGATGCGCCGTTACCTCAGCTGGATAGAGGGACTGACTACGAATCAGTACGTCGGGGGTTCGAATCCCTCACGGCGCACCACTTTTTCAGCGCTCGCAAAGCCCCGGTTGGGGCTTTTTGTTTTTTTGGGAATGCCGTGAGGGATTCGAACCCGAGAAGGGGCAACATGCCTTTCGGCATGTTGCCTGCCGGAGCGCGCTGAAGGCGCGCGCAGGCGGTGCGACTTCGCGAAGCGAAGGCGCGGACATCCCTCACGGCGCACCACTTGCAGCATTTTTTATGCCCCGAGTCAGGGGCATTTTTCATGCCCTGACGCGTGAGGGGTTCGAACCCCGAGAGGGGGCAACGGCTTGAACGGCCGTTGCGGCGCGAGCACCGCGAAGCGGGGCGCAGCGCTGCGGGTTCGCGAAGCGAAGCCGCTGAATCCCTCACGGCGCACCACTTGCAGCATTTTTTATGCCCCGGGCCAGGGGCATTTTTCATACCCTGACGCGTGAGGGGTTCGAACCCTCTTCTCTCTGCTTTGATGGGTTCACCAGGAGCGTTTTGTCCGCTATTATAAGAAGGCTGCAGTTGCATGCGACATTTTAGAAGCCGCAGCGCTGCAGCAAACTGCAATAAGAAGGAAAGGAACGTTCGTGAAGGTTCGAAAATCGAAGCCTCACAGTAACTAAGCCTTCGGCCTTCGCCTCCCTTGGCGGCGGTCGAAGCAGACTGCCGCATCGCATCAGCGCAAACGCTCATCGCACTCGCTTGCACATTCGGCACCTCATGGCAGCCGGATTGAAAAGCCGTCAAGCCGCAGACTTCGCTTGCCACGCAAAGGCCGCAGCTTGCCGAATCGCCCGCCTGCGCGCACCGCGCCGATGCCCGACATGACAAGGGAGTGCCATGCTCTACCTCTCTCAGATTATCGGGAAGCCGGTCGTCGATGCCCTCGGCGAGAAAATCGGCTCCATTTCGGACGTCGCTATTTCTACCGGCGAAGTCTTCCCGCGCATTACAAGCCTTGCGTTCGTCGGCCCGGGCAAAGTCCCCTTCATGATCTCGTGGCGTAAGTACGTCGACCAGTTCGACGAGGACGAAGGCGTAACGCTCGCTTACGAGGCTACGGGAATCCGATTCAGCTATCTTCAGCCTGACGAAGTACTGCTCGCACGCGACCTGCTCAACCGCCAGATCGTCGACACGCAAGGCATGAAGGTCGTGCGCGTAAACGACCTCAAGCTTTCCGTGTCGGGCAGCCAAATTCGCTTGCTCGGTGCCGAAGTGGGCGTACGCGGTATTCTGCGCGGCCTTGCGCCCTGGGTCGAACGCGGTGTCTGTGCGGTGGCAAAAGCGCTGGGAAAGAAAATCGACGAGCAGATCATCGCATGGAACTACATGGACCTGCTCGACCGCGATCTGTCTGAAGTGCAGCTTTCTGTTACGCACAAACGCCTCGACGAGCTACACCCTGCTGACGTTGCGGACATTCTGGAACAGCTCGACCCACAGCAGCGCGCCAACGTCTTCAAGCATCTTGACGACACGCGCGTGGGCGAAGCCATTTCCGAAATGGAAGACGAATACCAGGCGGACGTCTTCGACGACCTGGACGATGCGCGCGCCGCAAAGTTCCTCGGTCAGATGGACCCGGACGACGCAGCGGACATCGTGCGCGGCCTTTCCTACGAGAAGGCCGAAACGCTTTTGCGCCTCATGGGCGTAGAGGATGCCGCGGAAATCCGCCGCCTGCTGGGGTACAAGGACGGAACTGCCGGCGGCATCATGACCACACAGTTCGTTTCCGTCGAAGAGGACACTACCGTCGGCGAGACCATCGAGGTCATTCGCGAGCTGCCAGAGGACTTCCCGTCCGTCCATTACGTGTACGTGGTCGACGAGTACGAAAAGCTGTCAGGCGTTCTTTCGCTGCGCTCGCTCGTGCTCGCGCACAACAGCACGCCGGTCTCGAAGGTTATGTACGACGACGACCTGATTACCGCGCTGCCGGACGAAGACGAGGACGAAGTCGCTTCGGACATTTCCAAATACGACCTGCTGGCACTGCCGGTCGTGGACGAGCGCGACCGGCTCCTCGGCATCGTCACCTTCGACGACGCGCTCGACGTCGTGGAGGAGGACAACGAGGAAACCGGCCTGCGCCAGCGCGTGACCTGGATAGTCTTCATCGTGCTTGGCGTCTTGCTCGGCCTTGCCGCTTACACGTTCATCCTGTTCCAGATTATCGGGTACCATCCCGGCGCGTAAGGAGGTCTTGGCATGGTCATTAAAAAGACTTCCGAAAAAGAGACGCGAAGCGGGCGCGCAAGCGGTGAGATTCGCACCGGGCACGGCAGCGCCCACATCGCAAGCGTACGCGCCGCCACCGATGCATCAAACACTGGTGACGAGGAGAAAGGGCTCCTGAAAGATCAGCCGACGTCGAAAGCCCTTTCGGACGCCGACATGCCTAAAAAGAAGAGCAAGCTGCTGCTCATCCTCGCCGCCATGGGGCCCGGCATTGTCACGGCCATGGCAGGCAATGATGCGGGCGGCATCTCGACCTACTCGACCGTAGGCGCAGAATTCGGGTACACGAGCCTGTGGGTCATCCCCGTTATGTGCGTGCTGCTTATTGTCGTGCAGCTTACCGCCAGCCGCATGGGCGCGGTCACCGGCAAAGGCTTCGCAGCGCTCATTCGCGAGCGTTTTGGCATCAGGCTTACGGCGCTCGCCATGCTGTGCCTGCTTATCGGCAACGTGTGCACGACGTTTTCCGAGTTTGCAGGCATCGCCTCCGGCATGGAAATGTTCGGCGTACCCGCCTGGGTCTCCGTTCCGGTCGCTGCCGCAGGCGTTTGGCTGCTTATCGTCGGGGGCAGCTACAAACGCGTCGAGAAGGTATTCCTCATTCTCTCGTTCGTGTTCATAACCTATATCGTGGCAGCCTTCATGTCCCAGCCGAACTGGGCAGACACTATTCAGATGACCGTAGTGCCGCACGTAGCCCACGAACAGAGCTTCATTTCGCTCACGATCGCGATGATCGGCACGACCATCGCCCCGTGGATGATGTTCTTCGCTCAAAGCAACATCGTAGAAAAAGGCGCCACGATGGACGATGCGCTTTCCCTTAAGGTCGATGCGATTTCTGGTACCATCGCCGCGTGTCTGGTGGCATGGTTCATTATCGTGACGACCGGTACGGTGCTGTTCCCTGAAGGCATCGTCATCGAAAGCGCCGCCGACGCCGCGCACGCCCTTTCGCCCTTTGCTGGCCAATACGCAGAGGTGCTGTTTGCGGTCGGCCTGATTGCCGCATCGTTTTTGGCAGCGTGCGTGCTGCCGCTTACCACGAGTTTCGTTATCTGCGAGGCGTTCGGCTGGGAAGCGGGCGTGTCCTTCAAATGGAAAGAAGCCCCGATGTTCAAGGGCATCTTCACGTTCGTCATCTTCTTCTCGGCCATCGTGGTCATTTTGCCGAACATCAACCTGATGGCCGTGATGTTGACCGCACAGTTCGTGAACGGCCTCATCCTGCCCGTTCTGTTGGTCTTTATGGCCATCATCAGCTCGGACAAGCGTGTCATGAAGCAATGGCGCCTTCCTGTCGTCATGCGCATTCTGCTTTGGGTGACCGTGGCCATCGTGACCGTGCTGACCGCTATCTTGCTGGTCATGCAAGTGCTCGGGATTGGATAGCGGGGCTCGTTTGCGCTATGCAAACAAGGCCTCCCAGCACCAAACCCTGTTTCTTACAGCTTAAACTGCCGTGAGCGGAAAGAATTTCGAGTAGGTGTTCGCATGGAAAACAAGGACGCTCTTCGCAAAACCGTGCTCGCGCGGCGGGATGCTCTGCCTTCACGCGTGCGTGCTGAAAAAAGCGCGCACATCTGCATGGAGCTTGCGAAAGAACTCGACACGCTCTCGACAGTGCACGAACAGAGCGCTCTGCCCGAACAGCGTGCGCACAGCAGCATCTGCTCTGGCAGCCTTTTGGTCGCCGTATTCTCTTCTATGGGATCCGAAGTAGACCTCACACCATTCGTGCGCACGGCATACGCGCGCGGTGCGCGCGTGGCGTTCCCCTGCATGATAAAAAACCCCGCCTGGCATAAAGCAACCGAGGCGTCCCTCTCTCCTGAGGTCGCTGCGCCAGCATGCCATCGCAACGCCGCTTGCACGCCGCACGAGCCCTACACTCCACGCAACCTGATGGAGTTCTACGAGGTCACTGCTGAGCAGTTCGAAAACGGCAAAGCGCCTTTCGTCGAACGTCCTCTCCGTTCGTTCGCACCCGACGCAGAAGAGCTTGATTCGTTCACGCACGTTGCACCTGGTGAAATCGACTTTGCGCTATGCCCCTTGGTTGCGTTTGACGCAGCAAACAACCGACTTGGCTACGGTGGTGGAAATTACGATGCGTTCCTCTCATGCGTGCGCCCGGATGTGCGCATCGTAGGCGTCGGGTTTGCGGAGCAAGAAGTGCCGTGCGGCGCCATCCCGCTCGAGCCGCACGACCTGCCCCTGTCCCGCATAGTGAGCGCATAGCGCGACCGTGCGAAAACTCCCATCTCCTGCACGGAACGACCGGGTCCGCAACGCGATGACAGCGACGTTCCGCCTACCTCGTAACATCGCTTATTCGCGTGTCTCCACGAGCGTCCCCATGGCGTAGCGCAATACATCGGATCGGTTCACCGTGCCGACCACGCGACCATCGTCAAGCACCGGCACCGGTACCGTCAAGATTCTTGCGCACTTTCCGACAGCCCCCTAGGCCCGCCGTCCGG
>CHCFC05602__coassemble_372_pt1 | contig 22707 bp, 17 predicted proteins | sample CHCFC05602__metabat2_low_PE_036 | metagenome-assembled genome bin CHCFC05602 | reverse complement strand
ACGGCAGGAATGCCGCCTGCGTAAATCTGGTGCCGTATCGTTGCAATTCGGCATGCAAACGAAAGGCGGACGCTCGGTCACAGCGTCCGCCTTGCTTCCCGCACGCCAGGCGGGAGGAAGTCCTGAAGCATCCTCCTGCCTGGCGAGACCGCTTTTTCTTCGACGAAGGAAACCCTGGTCGCCGCTTACAGACTCCACGTCCCCGTCACATCCGGGCCGAAGCTTTCGGTGATCTCCCCCACTTGCTCTTCCTGCTTTCCTTTGATCAGGCTTTTGATGGCATGGGGCAGATAGCGGATGATGTCTTCTGCGCACACGCAGATTTCCGTCAGGTCGTCCGACGCGAAAACGCCTGCACGCGCATGGAGCGTCGTGCCGAGCACGCAGGCATCGACCGCGTCCATGCCCTGCGCCAAAAGACCGCCGATAATGCCTGCCAGCACGTCGCCCGTGCCCGCTTTCGCAAGCGCGGCCGTGCCTTCGCGCATGGCAAGGATTTCCTGGCCGTCGGAAATGAACGTGTCATGGCTCTTCAGGACGCAGATTACACCGTACGCTTGCGCGAGCTGCAACGCCATTTCGTCGGGTTCGGTCGTCTTGAGGTTGAATATCTTCGCCAGGCGGGCCGCCTCGCCCATATGGGGCGTGACGATGGTCGTTTGCCCGCGCCGATAACGCTGCGCGGTCAGATCGCGAATCTTCTTCGCAGACAGGATGTTGAGCGCACCGCCGTCCACCAGCACCGGCGCGTCGGCAGACTTCAGGAGCCGACGGGTAAGCTGGGATGTGTACGTGTCCAAGTCATCGAAACCGCTGCCCACCAGATAAGCGCACGGACGGTCGGGCTCGGACGCGGCCACGTACTGCGTGTCCCAATCCGACCACGAACGCACGACAAGCGAGGGCTGGTACGCCTGCACTTGATGCACGATGGACCCTTCGGTGTAGACCGCCGTATACCCCGCGCCTGCACGCTGGCTGGCCAGAGCGGCCAGGCTAGCGGCGCCTGGATACGTGGCAGAGCCCACGAGCAGTGTGAGCTTACCGCGCGAATACTTATGGCAGAGCGGGTCAGGAAACGGCAGCAAATCCGCCAGTTCGACCGGTCCGTATTGCTTCATAGCGCTGGCCTCCTTCCCGAGCGGGCGCAATCCCGCTCGCTCCTTCCGCCTTCCGCATGCGCGCTGCGCCCCGCGCGCGAAACCGCATCCTACCCTTCGTTTTCGCCGGGAGCCTCGCTTTGCGCGCGCACGGCATCCTCTTCCTTCTGCTCAGCCGACCCGCCCATTTCGTCCAGCAACGCTCGCGCCTCTTTGAACTGGCGGGCAAGCTCTTGCTTCTGGTCGATGCGCTCTGCAGCCGCACGCTGCGAATCGCGCGTGATGGCAAGCGCGCATGCGACGGCATCGGTATGCGTGAACGAGAGCGAAAGGGGCAGGTCGACGACACCCTGCTCCTGCGCAAAACGCCGCGCCGCTCCCGAGAGAACGACGAAAGGACGGCCCTTTGAGCCCAAGCGAACCTCCACATCGCGCACGCCCATACCGTCTCCCCGCTCGATACCGAGCGCGCGAGCGACAGCCGATTTCGCGGCGAACCGCAGGGCGAACGGAACTTCAGGAAGCGCATGACGTTCGCAGAATGCGCACTCTTCCGCCGAGAACACCTTGCGCGCAAACGAAGGCGTGCGACTGAGCACGGCTTTCATGCGGGCCACCTTCACGATGGACACGCCGGACCCTACCGTGCCGTCGACTCCCGCCGACACGCTTGCCAGCAATGCTTCGGCCTTTTCCTTGCTCGTCGCCCGCGCCATGCCGCCCTTCCTCGCGTTGTCGTTTTCGCCCATTGTACGCGAACCCTGCTCTCCCCAATGCAAGCTTCCTGAATCAGGCACGTGCACCAGCGCGGACGAGAAAAAGGAGCAGCCACTTTCCGCATTCGACCAACCCTGTCTGTAGGACGTGGAAACGAGATAAAGTGACTGACCCCCTTTTCTCATGCAGTGCGACGTTGAACAATTCTGGCGACAGGAGCCGACAGGACCGCTACTCGACCGTGACGCTTTTCGCGAGGTTGCGCGGCTGGTCGACGTCGCATCCGCGCAAAAGTGCGATAGCGCGGGCGAACAGCTGCAAGGGAACGCTTGCGGTAATGGGCGTGAAACAGTCGCGCACTTTGGGAACGTAGATGACATGCCGGGCGATCTTTTTGATCTCTTCGTCCCCTTCCGTCGCAATGGCGACGATGAGCGCACCGCGGGCTTCGCACTCCTTCAAGTTCGAGACCAGCTTGTCGTACACAGGGCTTTCGGTCGCCACGGCAATAACTGGGAAACCGTCGTCGATCAGCGCAATGGGCCCATGCTTCATTTCGCCGGCAGCATAAGCCTCGGCATGCAGGTAGCTGATCTCTTTGAGCTTGAGCGCGCCCTCATAGCAGATAGCAGACCCGATACCACGTCCGACAAACAGTGCGCTCGCAGCATCCTTGCACGCATAAGCCGCCTCGTCTATCGCTTCTGTGTCGTGCAGGATGCGCTCAATCTGCTCCGCCGTGTCGCCCAGCTCGCGGAAGAGCAGGCGCACCTGCGCGGTGGTCAACCGGCCCTTCGTCTGCGCAAGCAGCAACGCCAGCAAGGTAAGGCTCACGACCTGGCCCAAAAACGATTTCGTGGACGCGACGGCAATCTCTTTGTTCGCTTTCGTGTAGATAACGCCATCGGATTCGCGCGCCACCGGGCTTCCTACCACGTTCGTGATGCCGAAGACCTTCGCGCCGCGAATGCGCGCATCGCGAATGGCGGCCAGCGTGTCGGCCGTCTCGCCAGACTGGGAAACCGCCACCACGAGCGTAGAGGGAGTGATGATGGGGTTGCGATAGCGGAATTCGCTCGCGACCTCGACCTCCGTTGGGATACGCGCCCACCGTTCGATAAGGTTTTTCGCGATAAGCCCCGCGTGGTAGCTCGTGCCGCACGCAATAACGTAAACGCGGTCGATCAGGTTAAGCTCTTCGTAGGAAAGCCCCAGCTCGTCGATGGACAGCTCGCCTCCCACCATGCGTCCCGCCAGCGTATCGCGTACAACGCGCGGCTGCTCGTGGATTTCCTTGAGCATGAAGTCGGGATAGCCGCCTTTTTCCGCCAGGTCGACATCCCAGTCGACATGGGTGATCTCCGGCTCGATTTCGCGACCGCGCTCGTCGAAGTACGTAATGCTTTCGGGAGTCAAGCGCGCAAGCTGGCCATCCTCGAGCACGACGACATCGCGCGTAGCGTCAATAAGCGCAATGATGTCGGAGGCAACGTAGGAGGCGTCCTTTCCACGACCGACCACAATGGGCGAGTCTTTGCGCGCGCATACGATGACGCCTGGCTCGTCCGCGCAGACCGCAGCAACGCCGTATGCGCCAATAACGTGCTGCAGCGCACGGCGCAGTGCCGTCAGCAAGTCGCCCGGACATTCGGCGTAGGCTTCTTCCAGCAGGTGCGCCAGGACTTCCGTGTCGGTTTCGCTCGCGAAGACATGGCCGCGCGCCTGCAGCTGCTCGCGCAATTCGGCAAAGTTCTCGATGATGCCGTTGTGCACGACGGCTATGCGCCCATCGCAGGAAGCATGGGGATGGGCGTTCACCGTGGAAGGACGGCCGTGCGTCGCCCAGCGCGTATGTCCAATGCCGCACGTACCCCTAAGGTCGCGACAGGCAAGCTCGCTTTCCAGGCCGGCGACTTTGCCCACGCGATGCACCACTTCAAGCGCGCCGTCCTGCTGAATGGCGACGCCCGCGGAGTCGTATCCGCGGTATTCAAGCCGCTTCAGCCCTTCGACCAGCACCTTTTTCACCGGCATGCTACCGGTGCACCCTACGATACCGCACATGCGCGCAACTCCTCGTCTGCTCGAAAACGGCAGCGCCCCGAAGCTGCGACGGCAAAACCGCACGCAGCATAGGCCAAGATGCCGGGCGCCTGTTCGGCAGCATTCTATTCGCGCAGATTTCGCTTTCTTTTCGTACAGGGTGAATGCGGGAAAACGGCGCAGCACTGTCCGCTGGCACCTTTCGCGAGGCCGCTTGCGGACAGGACGAAACGCGCTGGAAATCAAGCGGTCGGCGGTTCGTCCTCTGCGCATGCCTCGCATGCAGACTCGATAGCGTCCAACAGCTCCTGGCGATTATGGACGTCCAGCTTCGCATACAGGTTGCGCGCGTGGGTGCGCACCGTGTTCTCCGACAAAAAGAGCTTTCCCGCGATCGCAGCCTTGCTCCTGCCCTGCGCCATGAGGCGCGCGACCTCGACCTCGCGGTCCGTAAGGAAATGACGCTCGCGCAACAGCGCAAACGCGCGATCCTCCTTGCTTTCGGTCGGAAGAGGAGCCTTGAGCGTCGCAACAGCATCGCAAGGCGTTTTGTCCCCGCCTGTTTTCACAGGGGCAGGAACGCGCATGTCTGCCGAAAGTCCGGCAGCATGCAATGCTCCCGTCCCTTCGTCCTTGCATGCTTCCATGCGAGGCAATCCTTCAGCCGACAGGGCTGCCTCCTGTCCGTCCGTGTCTTCGCGCGTCGTCGTTTCAAGCGCCGAGCTGGTCGAGCTCGACACGCTGGCCGGAACAAAAGCCTCTCCTGACGAGACGGCTGGCGCACGCATGCCGTTCAGCTCGGCGAAGAACGGGCGCAACGTAGGAATGGAATCGTTCATGACAAAGCCGATGCTCACCGCAATCAGCACCACCATGGCCACCATCACGACGACAGTTAGGTGGTCGCTCGGGCCGATAAGCCAAATGGCGCTCCTGCCAATCTCGCGAGGCAGCAGGTGGGCGATCCATGCAATGCCCAACACGGCATAAGCGGGAATGCTCAGATGACGGCCGATATCGTAGCTGCAGTACCACAGCACTCCGAGCGTGAAGGTATTCGCGATGGAAATGAACGTCGCACCCGACGCCATGAGATTCGGGTCCGCGAAGGAAAGCAGCAGCACGCCGACGATGATGAACGAGATCGAAATGATCCAGAGGGTCGAAAAGCGCACGCCGCGGCCTTTAACGAGCGCCCACCACACGACAAGCAGGAACAGCAGGCATGTACCGAACTGGTGCGCAAGCTGGTAGGCAATCGGGAGCGGGATTGCGTCGCCGTGCGGAAAGCCGCGCGCGAGGCCAAGCGCCAGGTTGAACAGCGCCACGCCCACGACAAGGCGCACGAACGTCGAGCGCGGCTCCTTGTCGTAGTAAGAGGACGGCGTGCAAGTTTGCGCGTCGGCCATCTTCCCATCCCGCTCGTCAAGTGCTGACAGGGCGCGCTGGTAGGCAAAAAGAGAGGTCACCGGCATCAGAATGCCGACAAGATGGGTCACGTTCTCCGGAATGAGCCCCAAGAAAAACCCGATGACACAACTGCCCGCAAGAGAAAGGAACAGACAGAACAGCGACTCTCCCGGCCGAAGGCGCTCGTAAAAGCGCATCCACATGCCGCCTCCCCAAATGATGCCAAAGCCCGCAAGAAGGCATGCGGGCCACATAAGCCAGGTGATGCCGGTCTCCAGCTCGAAAAGGAACAGCACGCTCGCGGCAGTCATGGAAACGACAGAAACGACCGCAAGCGCACTGAGCCTGCGCTCTGGGAAGCCTTGACGCACCGCAACAGCGAGCAGGATGGCAATGAACACCACACGGATCACGTTCGAAGCGACCGTGATGAACCCCGCGTCCGTGGAAAGATACCGGTCGTAGACGGCGCTTTGCAACCACACGCGGACTGCAAGCAGGCCCAGAAAGTACAGCGAAAACGACGGGAGAAGACCGCGCAGGTACGACGCGACGCTCTGCTCGCATGCTTTATGGCTCTGACCAGCGGTCACGCGTTCCTCCCCTAACTGCGACCAACCCCTCGGGACACTATACCAGCTTCGAAAAAACACAACAGCTCCTTCAACGAGGAAAAGCGTCCATGCCGCAACGGCATGGACGCTTGTGCAGAACAAGGGCCGACGTGCAGGCGAAACGCAGCTGCATGCAGCCTCGTACGCTCGCGGCCCTTACGAACGGCTCTCTCCCTGAGCCTCAGCAGGCTACGACGCGGAAACGCCCACGTACTCCACGGCGCTTTCGGCAGCGCGGTGTCCGAAGACGTTGATGTCGCAGATTGCGTTGCCGCCGAGACGGTTGCCGCCATGGATACCGCCCGTGACCTCGCCCGCTGCGTACAGGCCGGGAATAACCTCGCCCTCGTCCGTGAGGACCTCGGCCTTCGTGTTGATGCGGACGCCGCCCATGGTGTGATGAATACCCGGAGCCACCTTCACCGCATAGAACGGGGCGTTCACGATGGGGTAACGGCTCTTTTCGCGGCCCATCGGGTCGGGCTGGTTGTTGGCGATGGCGTCGTTGTACGCGGTAAGCGCAGCCATGAAATTCTCGGGATTGACCTCGATGTTCTGGGAAAGCTCCTCGAGCGTCTCGGCGATGACTACCAGGTCGCGCTTCACGAACTTGTTCTCGATCGAGGTGTTGGCCTCGTAGACCTCATGGTCGAAGATGGCGTACGCCCAGCCGCCCGGCTGCGCCCATTCGCTCGCAGAGACCACGTCGCGGGTGAGCAGCTCGTTGGTGAAGCGGTTGCCCTCGGAGTTCACGAGGATGGCACCGTCACCGCGAATGCCCTCGGAGAGCAGGATAGAAGTGGACTGCTCGACCGTCGGGTGCACCTGGATTTGCTCGATGTCCACCAGGCCCGCGCCGATGGCCTCGGCCATCACGATGCCGTCGCCCGTAGCGCCCGGATGGTTCGTGGTGACCGCCTCGAGCAATTCGGGACGGTACTGCGCGAGCATTTCATGGTTCGCGCCGAAACCGCCCGCCGCCAGAATAACGGCCTTCGCATTGAACAGGGTGGATGCGCCCGTGCGCAGATTCACGGCGCGCACGCCGGCGACTGCGCCGGACTCGTCCGTCACGATCTCCTTGACGTCCATCTGGGTTACCGCCTCGATGCCGCGTTCGGCACAACGCTCGCACATATGGCGGACCAGGTACGCGCCGACCGCGCTGCCATCTTCAGGACGATGGATGCGCTTGACAGACGCGCCGCCGGAGGTGGAAAGGCGCGTCAGGTACATGCCGCGCTCAGACAGGCGCTCAAGCGCCGCATTGGAGTTCTCGCACATGAAGTTGATCAGGTCCATGTTGCCCAGATTGTGGCCGCCGACGAACGTGTCGTTGGCGAACAGTTCCACGCTGTCCTCGATGCCCTCTTCCGCCTGCACCTTCGTGCAGCAAGCGTTCATGCCGCCCTCGGCGCATACGGTGTTGCCGCCCGCAACGGACATCTTCTCGAGCAGGATGACCTTTGCGCCCGCATCATGGGAGCTGATGGCAGCGGTCATGCCTGCGCCGCCCGCGCCGATGACGACGATATCGAACGTGCCGCCGTCGATATCGGAGCTCTGCTCGCTTTTCGGAGCGCAGCCGGTCAGGCCCGCCAAGGAAAGCATTCCCAGCATGCCCGCGCCGAACGCGCCTTTGACGAACGAACGGCGATTCACGACCACGTTGCCGCGATTGTAGTTTTCAGCCATTGTCTATGCCTCGCTTTCAAGCAGCAAAAGCTGCGAACCTTCCGACCTTACGCGTTGTTCCCCGGCAGAACTTCCAGGGACTCGTCGTAGGTAACCCATCCCTCGGGAACCTCCGCCTCATCGTCATGGCACTGCGCGCAGATCATGACGGACGGGCGATGGGCTTTGTGGCAGTCGGTGCATGCCATCTCGCCGTGCTGGGTCTCATGCGGGTTGAATTCGATGTCGGACGTGGCCTCGAGCAGCTCTTCGCGGTTGGTCACGTCATGGCAGTCGCCGTTCAGGCAGAACTGGTCCTGGTCCACGCCGCGCGCTTCGGTCAGATCGGAAGCGGTGCGCTCCTCAAGCGGGAACTGGTAGTTGCCGCTCACCCAATTCATGCCTTCGGTAACCTGCTCGCCCAGCGTCGGGATGTGGCAGGACAGGCAGTCTTCGCCTTCGGCTTTGTGCGTCACCGCGAGCATGCCGGAAGTGTTCTCCACCGTGTTGCCGTATTTGTCGGTGCCAGGCTGTCCCTCTTCCTGGTCGTAGGTCGCGACGTATTCGGTCATCGGCGTGTGGCAGATAGCGCCACAGAAGCTCGGCTGCTCATGCCAAACCCACATGCCCGCGCCTGCGACCACAAGCACCGCGACGACCACGACGGCGATGATGAGAGGCTTCTTCCGCTTCGGCGACTTCGCGGCGCCTTCGGATGTCTGCGTCGTTTTCTCCTCCATGATTTCCCCTTTCTTGCATCGCGCTTTCGTTCGATTTGCCGCCTCTCGTACTCGGCTCGCGCCGTCTCGAACGGACACGAAAGAACGAAAGCATTTTGCCCGGGATAGAGTACGCGCACGCGCGATAAGGGGGTTCCCCCGCACGGTGCGAACGCTTCACCCGTTTCGTGCGAAATCGCGCGGATGACCATGCCTGAACTGCGGAAATTCATAACCGTGCGATGCTAGAAACAGTCAGGGCCGCTGTGGCAAAGCCACGACGAACGTCATCGAGCGCCGAGCCTTGCGCACCCCCCCCCCGCGACGTTGGCGGGCATAAAAAACGTCCCGCACAAAATGTGCGGGACGCATGAACGATCGCTTTTTCTGACAAGGGCTTAGCCCAAACGAGGCAGCAGGCCCTTCAGGCCGACAAGCACCTTGGAGACCACGGGGGCCTCCTCGACCGGACGCGTGGGAACGATGCGGCGTGCGAAATCAGGCTCGTACTCCTCCATGCTAGTCACCTTGACCGGCTCGCCCTGCTGCGGAGCGTGGAGGTAGAAGCCGTCGCCCAGGTAGAGCGCCACGTGGTGGACATCACCGCCGTCCTCGAAGAACAGCAGGTCGCCCGGGTGCAGGTCGTCGAAGGGAACGAGCTCGCCCTCGAGGCACTGCTCGTAGGTCGTGCGCGGAAGGTCGATGTCGAGCGCTTCCTTGTAGGCCCACTGCACAAGACCGGAGCAGTCGAAGCCGGTCAGCGGGCTCGCACCGCCCCACGTGTACGCGGTGCCCAGATGCGAGGTGGCCTCTGCCAGCAAGTCCGTCAAATCAACGTCCTCGTCGACTGGCGTCCAAGAGAGCGCCTCGTCAAAACGGTCGAGCTCGTAGGTTTCGATAAGGCCCACAAGCTTTTCGGCATAGTGCGTGTCCGTGGCATAACGGCCTTCAAGCCACTGGGCAGCATCGGTATAGGTTTCGGCGTTCTTTTTCCACGCTCCCTGGTAGAACGTGCCCATGTCTTCCGTGAGCAGCTGGGCGTAATCCTCAAGGGAGTCTGCCAGCGTGTCGTAAGCGCGGAATCCGCTCACAATCTGATAGAGCGACCCCGTGCCGTCGTCTTCGGAGGTGAGGAACGAAACGCTGTGCTTTTTGCCGTTTTCATCCTCCCAAGCGCCCTTGATGCCGAACAGGTTGTTGTTCGGCGCTTGCGAAAGCTCGCTTTTACCCGAAGCGCTCTCCAAGATGGCCTGGGCAATCATGACGGAAGCATACAGGTCATGCTCCTGCGCGATGGAGCGAGCCTGTTCGCCGATGAGTGCAATGAACTTTTCCGTGTCCATGTCTTCCGCATAGTTGTAGTGCGGCACCTCGCCAGAGTCGAACGAATTCGCTTCCGGAACGAGCGGCAGCGTGGTCGGAGGCGTGGTCGCAGACTCCTGCGGGACAGAATCCTCCGGTTCGGGCGCAGAGGGTTCGGCAGGCGTCTGCGGGGTTTCCGGGGTCTGCGGAACGTCCGGGGTCGGCTCAGGCGACGGCGTTACCGGAACGTCCTGCTCAGGAGTTTCAGGCTCGCCGCTTTCCTCTTCTTCCCCTTCGCTCTCCGGCGGAACCTCAGGGCCTTCCCCTTCATCTTCCGCAGGAGGAGTGACTTCCTCTGCGGGCGGCACGATATCCGTTTCGCCGCCAGGCTTCTCTGGGTTGGAGCCTTCGTCCTCCACGGGCGCGCTCGGGGCAACATCCTCTGCCGGACCTTCCCCTTCAACGTCGGATTCGCCCTCCTCGGACCCTTCGGGCGTGATGCCCGCCTGGTCGAGCGCGGACTCCGGTAACAATCCTTCTTCGACAGCCTGCGCGAGCAGTTTTTCTATCTGCGCTTCAATGGCAGCCTGCTCTTCGGGAGAAACCCCTGCATCGATCTGGGCAAGCAGCTTGTCAACCTGGTTGCCCAGGTACGTGTTCTCAAGGCTTTGACTGACCTTTCGCAGCTCATCCACATGAGAGCTGTCTTCAGCGAGGGCAACGCTGCCTACGAGCGGCGTCGAAAAAACGAGCGCTCCGGCAACGACGCATGAAAGTACTTGTTTGCGCATATGCTCCCTCAAAACAGAATAATCGACGAACCTACATTATAATCGTTTATCCTAACATGCCTTTCCAGCCCGCCAAAGAACGTTCATTTTTCTTTTGCGTTCGTTCACAACAAGAAGGCGACCGCTCGCCGCGCAATCTGCCAATTCGCGCGCGGCCGGTTTCGTGGCGAAAGCGCGCATTTTCTTACGCCCTGATGACAGCAGGCCTTTGCCTTCTTCCCCCTGCTCGGCACTCCCCGTATAGTGAACTGCATGAAGAAATCTGAAGCCCTGAAAATACTTGGACTGACCGACGGCGCCAGCGACGACGCCGTGAAAGCCGCACACCGTAAGAAAGTGCGCGAAAACCATCCCGACCAGTTCGCCCAGAACTCCGCTAAGCACGCAGAGGCAGAGGAAAAGACCAAGCTCATCAACGAAGCGCGCGACGTTCTACTTTCGCGCAAATGGGATCCCGAATTCGACCCGCGGCGCGCAGGCGCAAGCAACCCGTACGCCACCCCGTACGGCGGGGCTTCGTACGGGCGTCCACCGCAAGGCGGCTCGTCACAGGGCGACCCTTTTGCAGACTGGCCTTTCGGCGCTGGCTGGGTATGGACCTCCTGGGACGACACGCGCCAGACCGGAACAACGGGCGCAGGACAGCGCCCGGGCGCTTCGAATCCTTTCGATCCGTTCGATTTCACCGTCTACGCGCAGACAACCGTCACGCAAACACCGCAAGAACGGCTTAAGGAAGCGACTGAAGAACTGCGAGCGAATGCGCTGGTCGTCGGCGTGAAAGTGGCATTGGTCGCTTTGCTTGCCGCAGTCGGCAACCTGGCAATAGGACTGTTCATCTATGTGCTCGGGTCGCTGTTCGTGTACTTTCGCCGCATGGGCGGATGCGCATGGATTCTTATCATCCCCGTGCTCATGCTCTTTGGCCCCTGGCTGTTCGTCCTCATGCCGCGCGCAGGCGCACCTGTGTCCTTAGGGCTCAGCATTGCAGCCCTGTTCGCGCTGTATTTCGATGTGACCAACCTGAAGCAGGATTGGGAGGCGTACCAGAAAGCCAAGAAAGCGGCGGCTTAACGCCGGGTTCTTCCCGCGCTCTTGTCCATGACCGCCTTCATTGTCTGCCGCATGAAGGGCAGACCGGCCTTCCACCGTTCGCTCCGTCCACTGCACCATCCGAAAAAGCACTGAAGCAAAGCGGCCAGAATCGCTCACAGTCCGAACGTCACCAGGCAGTAAACACTCCGCAAGGAAAATGCAAGGAACGGCACGTACCTTAACGGCAGAACGACACGCAGGACTTTCTGCCCCGACTCTCAGGAGGTACGCGCCATGAAGAAACTTGTTATCGGGATTGCCGCAGCCGTCATCGTCGTAGGCGGCTGCGCTTGGCTGCTTAACGCCGTGACCGGAGACCCCGCCCTTCGCTGGACGCAAATCGACAATGGCCGCTTCGAAACGCTGCAAGATTCCGACATGCGCTACCAATATCGCCTGGAGTCTTTCGACGAGGACGGAAACGGGGAAGAAACCGTGTTCAAGGCCGAACGCATGCTGCGCGATGACGCATTCCTGAAGCTTGAGGTGCTCCCCTTTCGCGGTGTCGTGAGCTGGGAGGAGGTCCCTTACGAAAACCTCCCTGCAGCCGTCCAAGAAAAATATGAGCGCCCGAAAGCGTAGGGAAGACGTGCGCACTGCACTCTCTTGCGCGTATCCTCAGGCAGCGCGCAAGCGTACTTCCGGCAGGCGGCCGTCCGGGCACACCACGACCAGCAGGCGCCCTTTTGGCGAGCTAAGCGGAAGCAAGGACGCGTCGGAACTGGATTGAGACTGACGGCAGCAATGAGAAAACGGTCCCTTTTCTCATGAAAAGAGCCCTGCAGCAGACCATAGTCCGCCGCAGGGCTTTTGAACGACCAGAGAAAACGCCAGAAAGCGCCCTGGTGTCGAGCGGTTCGCCGACCGGCAGGCCGGCAGAACGCTCTTAGTGCCTGAAGTGACGATGGCCCGTGAAGACCATGGCGATGCCGTGCTCGTTGCACGCCTGGATGCTCTCGTCGTCACGGATGGAACCGCCCGGCTGGATAATCGCGGTCACACCGTAGCCTGCAAGCGTATCGATGTTGTCGCGGAACGGGAAGAACGCGTCAGAGGCCGCTACCAGGCCTTCTGCCGGAATGCCCATGCGCTCGCATGCCTCGTGGGCACGCTTGCACGCAAGCTCGGCAGAGTCAACGCGGTTCGGCTGGCCTGGGCCCATGCCAATGCCCGCATGGTCTTTCGACACAAGGATGGCGTTCGACTTCACGCCCTTGCACACACGCCAGGCGAACAGCAGCTCATGCATCTCTTCCGGCGTGGGCTTGCGGTCGGTGGGCACCGTGAAGTCTTCGGGCACCTCGTTCACACGGTCGACGGTTTGGGCAAGCATGCCGCCGTCGACGGAGCGGAACTCGACGGACGCCGGAGCGTCCACGCCGCCCGTGCGCAGTACGCGCACGTTCTTCTTCTGCTGCAGCAGTTCAAGTGCGCCCGCTTCGTACTCAGGGGCGATGACGACCTCGATGAACTGCTTGTTCTCGTTGATGTGCTCCACCATCTCCTGCGTCACCGGCACATTCGCCGCAATGATGCCGCCGAACGCGCTCTTCGGGTCGCATGCAAATGCCTTGTCGTAGGCCTCCACGACCGATGCCGCCGTAGCGGATCCGCACGGATTCTGGTGCTTCAAGATCACGACTGCAGGCTCGTCGAATTCGCGCACGAGCGCCCAGCAGGCGTCCGTATCGAGGATATTGTTGTAGGAAAGCTCCTTGCCGTTGAGCTGCTCGGCGTTGACGAGGCTGTGCGCGCTCGCGAATTCGTCCAGGCGATAGAACAGTGCATTCTGGTGCGGATTCTCGCCATAGCGAAGGTCCTGCTGCTTGACCAAGTGCAGGTCGCGCTCTGCGGGGAATTCGGCAGCGTCGTCCGCCGGGGTCTCAGCCAGCTGAGCCTCCATCCAACGCGCGATAGCGCCGTCGTAGGCATTCGTGGTCTGGAAGACCTTCAGCGCCAGGTTGCGGCGGGTCTCGAGCGTAGTGGCACCGCCGTTGGCGCGCATCTCCTCAAGAATGGCGTCGTAGCTGGCGGGGTCGGTGACCACGGCGACCGATTCGTGGTTCTTCGCCGCAGAACGCAGCATGGACGGGCCGCCGATATCGATATTCTCGATGCAGGTCGCGAAGTCAGCACCGCTTTCTACCGTCTTCTCGAAGGCATAGAGGTTCACGACGACCATGTCGATCATTTCGATGCCGTGCTCGGCCGCTTCCGCCATGTGCTTCGCGTTATCGCGTTTTGCCAGAAGCCCGCCGTGCACCATGGGATGCAGCGTCTTGACACGGCCGTCCATCATCTCCGGAAACTGGGTGACCTCGTCGATAGGCGTTACCGGAACGCCCGCCTCCGCAATGACGCGCGCCGTACCGCCCGTTGAGATGATCTGCGCGCCGAATTCGTCGTGCAGCGCCTTTGCAAACTCCACGACGCCCGTCTTGTCCGTCACGGACATCAGAACGCGCTTGACTTGGGGGTTCTCCGCCATGCTCTCGTCCTTCCTGCCATGCCTGTCGGCCGGCATGCTCGTTTGTCTCATGCAGCCATTATCCACGCTGGATGCCGCCAATGCCAGCACCGCAGGTCCGGACGGCGAAAAGAAAGGCGCAGGAAGCTGCAACATTACGGGGCCGCAGGGCAGGCATTCCGAGAATGCGAAAGCCACCACGCGTCGACCGCTGCATGCAACTGCGCCATATCGCCATCGTTCTCGATGACCGCGTCCGCCCATGCACGCCGTTCGCTGTCAAGCGGTTGTCGTGCAATGCGCGCGCGCACGTCCTTTTCCTCAAAGCCGTTTGTCATCGCACGCTCGATGCGCGCCTCCAGCGGAGCGACGACCGCCAGTATCTCGTCTGGGTCAGGAAATCTCCCGTTCGGTCCATCGTAGGCAGAAACCTCCACCACGCAGACAGGCGCGCTGTCACCCCGGCGAACGGCGAGCGCCGCCTGGCGCACAAGCCATTCGTCAAGCATCTTCACGATGGATTGCGTCGTGATGCGATTCAGCGCTGCCGTCCCCTCGGAAGTGGCAAATGCCTCCCGGGCGAGCGCACGACGCACTACGTCCCCGCCCTCGTCAAAGACGCACGCACCGAATGCACGCCGTAAAGCGTCTTTCACCTCCGGCAGGCGCAATGCCCGATGCCCCGCCTCGTCCAGATCGCATACCGGAACGCCCCATTCGCGCAAACGCGCCACCACGCTGGACTTGCCTGAGCCGATGCCGCCTATCAGGTATACGGTCCATGGCCGGACAGGCGCCGTTCCAGCGTCGCAAGCGCCTTCTTTCCCGGCAGCGCGCACCTCCCCTTCGGCGCACCGCTCGTTCCGTGCGCCTTCAGCGACAGCGGCAACAGTTTCGCACGGTTCACCGCTTGCTCTCTCGTCGTAACTGCTGCCACAGCGGTCAGCGTTCGCCTCTTGCCGATTCTCCATGGACCACCCTAGCTTACGAACGCCGCGTAAATCGCGCGGATGGCATCTTCGAACGACGCCTCCTGCACGCCCACGGTCACGCTGATCTCTTCTGGATTGCGGCTGGCAAACGGCACGTCGATGCCTGCGCGCCCCAAAGCGTCAAAGAGGCGTCCGGACAGTTCGGGCCGATCGGGAAGGGCGCGGCCGACCGTGGAGACGAGCGCCAGGTCTTTTACCACTTCCAGGCTCTCCGGCCCCGCCTCGCGCTCAATGGCCGCAACAAGCGGGTACAAGCATTCTTTGACGGCATCCGCCTCGAACAGCAGCGTGCATGACCCCAGCCCGGTGGAGACACGCTCGACATCGACACGGAAACGCTCTACGACCGCGAGCACCCGGCAAAGCGCCGACGAGACAGGCACCGAGCGCGCGTGCGTCGTGCGAACCGCAACAAAGCCACGACGGCCGGTCACGCCCGCAATCTGGCGGCTTTCGGCGTCGTCTGCCGCACTGATGACCGTACCAGCATCGTCAGGCCGGTTTGTGTTCTTGATCACGAGCGGAATGCCCGCCTCCTTTACAGGGAATACCGCATCCTCGTGCAGGACGCTTGCGCCCATGTAGGAAAGCTCGCGCAGTTCGGCATAGGTGACATGCGGAATGGGCAGCGGATCGTCCACGATGCGGGGGTCGGCCGTCAAAAAGCCCGACACGTCCGTCCAGTTTTCGTACAGGTCCGCGCCCAGACAACGCGCCACGACGGATCCGGAAATATCGCTGCCGCCGCGGTCGAACAATTTAATCTGTCCATCTTCGGTGGCGCCGTAAAAGCCCGGCATGACAAAGCGGCCCGCACAATCCTGGGCTGCCTTGCGCAAACGTTCGCCCGTGCGCTCCTTGTTCAGCGTTCCGTCGTGATTGAACACCACGGCATCTGCCGCATCCACGAACGGCATGTCCAAAAACTCCGCCATCATGCGCGCGGTAAAGTACTCTCCCCGGCTGACGATGAACTCCTCCGTATAGCAACCGGTCTTCGCACGCTCGCGAAACAGGCCGAACTCCTGGCTGATGGGATACGAGATACCCAGCTCGCGCGCTATCTCCGACAAGCGGACGCCAATGGTGCCGAACAGGTCATCGCAGCTGACGTGGTAGTGCAAATGCGCGTTCACCAGGTAAAGAAGATCGGTAACTTTCACGTCGTGCTTGTCCCGCTTGCCCACGGCAGACACCACGACGAATCGGCGCGCAGGGTCTGCCGCCACGATGTCGCGCACTTTGCGAAACTGCCACGAGCTGGCAACGGAGCTTCCGCCGAACTTTGCCACCTTCACTCTGTATTCTTGGGACATGCGTCCTTCCTTTCTTTAGCGCACTTCCTGTCCTGTCTGGCAGGGGCGGGCGCTCGACCGAACTTCGCGCCCAGAGATGCCTGGCAGAAGAGAAATCCCGCCAGAAGCTTTAGCCTCGTTCGACGGCCATGATAACGCCGCCGCCCAGAACGGTCGTTCCTGCATAGAAAACCGCATACTGGCCGGGGGCAGTGATAGGCTGCGGCGTTTCCAACCGTACGTGCACCGTGTCATCCGAAGCCGGGAAAAGCGTGCACGCACATGGCACGGACCGGTAGCGAAGCTTGCACATGCACGGCAGAGGCTCCTCGATGCCGGAAATCGCCTGCCAGTTCATGCCGCCCGTTTGCACGCTCCGGACGAACGCCTCGTCTTTGAACCCGACCACGAGCTGATTGCGCTCCATGTCTTTCGCAACCACGAAATACGGTTCGGGAGCACCGCCAATCCCCAGGCCTTTGCGCTGCCCGATCGTGTAACGGTGCAGTCCTCGATGCCGCCCGACTTCGCGCCCGGTGGTATCGACGATAGACCCCGGCTCTCCTTCCACCCCTCGCGCGCCGAGAAAGTTCGCATAATCGCCCTGCACAAAACAGATGTCCTGGCTTTCTGGCTTGTGAGCAACCGGCAGGCATAGATCTTCCGCCATCGTGCGCACCGCCAGCTTCGTCACACCTCCCAGCGGAAGGAGCAGCCGAGAAAGCTGCTCTTGCGAGAGGAGGGAAAGCATGTAGCTCTGGTCTTTCGCGTCATCGAGCGCCGTGCGCACCATATACCGGCCGCTTTCAGCATGCTGGGAAATGCGCGCGTAATGCCCTGTGGCCACCCGGTCGCAGCCATGCTCGTCCGCAACCGCGATGAGCTCGGGGATTTTGCAAGAAGCATTGCAGCCGACGCAGGGGCTCGGCGTGATACCGCACGCATAGCCTTCGACGAAGGGAGCCACCACGCACTGCTCGAAGGTCGTCGTGCTGTCGCGCACCACATGGGGTATATGCAAACGCTCGCAGACCGCCCTTGCATCCCGCACGGCCGCTTCCGAACGCTCATCATCCTGGAATACGCACGTGACGCCGACCACGCCCCAGCCTTCTGACAAAAGCACCGCAGCAGACGCCGAGCTGTCGACGCCACCGCTCATGCCCAGCGCCACACGGCCCTTGCTCTCGCTCACGCCTGCCCCCTCTCATGGCACGTTCCCGGACGCGAACGGTTCCGCAGATTCGTTCCGCGCATACGCCGCAAAACGACTGCGAAACCGCACATTGCCGAACAATTATAAATGACGAAAGATGGCACCTCCACGCGAACCTTAAGCGTGCTACTATGTTCTATCGCTGCTCCGCCCTTCTTTAGACGAAGCAGGCATTTCCACCCACACTTTCAACGCTCCAAGGAAACTGCCATGCCCCGCACGAAGAATCGCTATATTCCCGCTTTGGACGGCCTGCGCGCTTTCGCTGTCCTTGCTGTTATCGCCTATCACATGGGGCTCCCCTTCGCACAGGGCGGCTTGCTAGGCGTCACCGTTTTCTTCGTGCTCTCTGGCTACCTTATTACCAGCCTTCTGCTCGTCGAATGGGACAACACGAAGACCATCGACCTGAAGAACTTCTGGCTTCGCCGCGTGAGACGGTTGTTCCCTGCTATCGCGCTGGTCATCATCGTCTGCATGGCGCTGTTCGTCATCTTCGACCATGAGCTGCTCACAAAACTGCGGCGCGACCTGCTGCCCGCGCTGCTCTGGTTTACGAACTGGTGGTACGTTTTCGCGGACATCTCGTATTTCGAGGCCATCGGCGCTCCGTCGCCTGTTACGCATTTCTGGTCGCTCGCCATCGAGGAACAGTTCTACGTCGTGTGGCCGCTGCTGCTTTTAGCGCTGGGCAAAGCGGGCGTAGGAAAGACGGCACAACGTCGCACGACGCTCGTGCTTGCCGCCGTAAGCGCCATTCTGATGGCAGTCCTTTATAACCCGACCGCCGACCCAAGCCGCGTGTACTACGGCACCGACACGCGCGCATTCTCGCTTTTAGCGGGCGCATGGCTCGCCTACGTTTGGCCCGCCTACCAGCTTAACGAACGCAGCGGTTCTCGCATGGCACGCAAGGAGCTTGCCTTGTTCGATGCCGTCGGCATTGTCGCGTTCGTTGGCCTGTTGTGCATGGTCGTTTTCGTGGACGATTATTCGCCCCTCCTGTACCGCGGCGGGCTGGTACTCGCGTCCATCCTCACGGCAACCGTCATCGCCGTCATCGTGCACCCGCGCAGTATGTTCGGCCGCGCGCTCGGCCTGACGCCGTTCGTGTGGATTGGCAAGCGATCCTACGGCATGTACTTGTGGCATTACCCGATTTTGCTGCTCATGAACCCGCGCAATTCGACCGCCGACCCGAACCTGCTCTACCTGCTCTTGCAGCTGGGCATCATCATGGGCGTTTCGGCGCTTTCGTACCATTTCGTAGAAAATCCCATCCGCAAAGGAAAGCTCGGGGAGTTCTTCAAGAGCGTGCGTGCAGGCAGCGTGAATCTGCCCCTCTGGCTACAGCAGCATGCCGTTCCCGCCGTCGCGTGCGTGCTCGTATGCGGCGTTGCCTTCGTCGGCTGCGCGGTCGTTCCGAACACGTCCGCCTTGAACGACCCGAACGCTCTCATGCAGCAGGAAGAGCAGCAGACCCCTCCCCCAGAGCCACAGCCCGAAGCAGAGGAAGGGCCGTGGAAGTACGACCCGCTCATGATCGGCGACTCCGTGTCCCTTCGAGCGACCGATGCCTTCAACGCCCAGTGGCCTGGCGGCCATTTGGACGCTGCGACGAGCCGACAGCTCACCGTCGGGCAGGAAGTCTACCAATACTATAGCGACCAGAATCTTGTCGGAGAGCATATCGTCGTTGCGCTCGGCACGAACGGCGTGCTTACCGAAGACCAATTGGAAGAGCTCCTGACGCTTGTCGGCGCAGACAAAAAGGTCTACCTGCTCACCATACGCACCCCGAACACATGGGAAACTTCCGTTAACGACGCCATCACGACGGTTGCAGCGAACCATGAGAACGTTACGCTCATCGACTGGTACGGAGCGAGCGCAAACCACGACGAATACTTCGACGGAGATGGCACGCATCTGACCGAAGTCGGCGTGCAGGCCTTCATCGGGCTTATCCACGATGCCGTCGGAGACACGCCGAATCCGCCCGAACCCGAAACCACGGAAGGCGAAACGACGGACGGCGACACGAGCGACGCAACGGACGAAAACGGCACGGAAGGCGCCGAAGAGGCCGAAGGCGGCACAGCTGACGCAGAAGAGAATGCGGGGGGTGCGGCATGACGAAACGGCAGAAAACGCTCAAAGAGCGGCTCGGGGACGCCGCTTCCAGCCTCGTGTTCCTTGTCGTTGTGTTCCTTGGGCTCGCCGTCGGCACCTTTGGCACTGGCGTCGTTCTCATAGCGCTCAACTACCTGTCCACGGGCGACTACGACATATCCCGACAGCTCACGCTTACTGAAGGAGCTGGCGATCTCCTGCGCAACATCCTGCTGATCGTTTGGACGCTCGCTGCAATACTCGTCGGCTACTTCCTTGGCTTCAAGGCACACCGAAAGTTCAAGATGGACGATTTGTCGAGCAAAAGAATCCAGAAGGCGAAAGCCCAGATAGCACGCGATACCGACTACGTCATCAACGAGCTCGAGCGAGATAGCAAAAAGCGGATAGAGGCCGCGAAGGCGCGCATAGCAGCCCGCGAGGCCAAAGCGTTGCAAGAAGCTGAGGAAGCGCAGGAAGCGGCTGGCACAGCGGGCGATACCGCGGATTCCCGAAACAGTGCGCCGTACGGAGCCGCCAAGGAGAGCGCGCCCGACGACGAAGACGCCGCCTCCTACCCCACCGAATAGAGGCAAAACCTTCTTCGGCGCTGGTGCGAAGAATCAATTTGCACCAGCGCGCAAAAAGGGCGGAGCCATGTGGCTCCGCCCTTTCTTATGCATAAGCTGTCACCACGTGGTGGCGTGCTTTATTCGGCAGCCTCTTCAGCCTTGGGCTGCTTGTCCTCGCGCTTCTTGCGCGGGCGCTCCTCGACGACGACGGACTCGTCGACTTCGATCTCAAAGCCCAGCTCGTCAGCAGCAGCCTTCATGGACAGGGAGATGCGACGACGCTCGGAGTTGATGTCCATGACCTTAACCTTCACGACGTCGCCCACATGCACGACCTGCTGCGGGGCGTCGATGTGGCGCGGGGACATCTCAGAGATGTGCACCAGGCCCTCGACGTTGGAGCCCAGCTCCACGAAAGCGCCGAACGGGACGATCTTCGTAACCTTGCCGTCCACGATGGAGCCGACCGGGTAGTTCTCGACCAGCTTGATCCACGGATCCTCCGTGGTCTGCTTGAGGCCGAGGGAAATGCGCTCGCGCTGCAGATCGACGTCGAGAACCTCGACCTCGACCTCGTCGCCAACCTTGACAACCTCGGACGGATGATTGACGTGGCTCCAGGAGAGCTCGGAGATGTGAACCAGACCGTCGATGCCGCCCAGGTCCACGAAGGCGCCGAAGTCCACGATGGAGGAAACGGTGCCCTTGAGACGCATGCCCTTGGAGAGCTTGGAGAGGATTTCGGCGCGCTCGTTCTTGCGGCCTTCCTCAAGCAGCACGCGACGAGAAAGAACGACGTTGTTGCGGTTGCGATCCATCTCGATAACGCGGGCTTCGATCTCGGTGCCCAGGTACATGTCCAGGTCCTTGACGCGGCGAAGGTCCACGAGGGATGCCGGCAGGAAGCCGCGCAGGCCGATGTCCAGGATCAAGCCGCCCTTGACGACCTCGATGACCTCGCCCGTGACGGTCTCGCCAGCCTTGAACTTCTCCTCGACAGAAATCCAAGCGCGCTCGTACTCAGCACGCTTCTTGGAGAGGATCAGGCGGCCGTCCTTGTCCTCCTTCTGGAGAACGAGGGCCTCGATCTTGTCGCCCAGGTTCACGATGTCGGACGGATCGGCATCCTTGCGGATGGAGAGCTCGCGGGACGGAACCACGCCTTCGCTCTTGAATCCGATGTCCACGAGCACTTCGTCATGCTCGATCTTCACGACGGTGCCGTCGACCAGGTCGCCCTCGTCGAAGTCGGTCAGCGTGCCGTCGATCATCTGATTCATCTGGTCGTCGGTGATGTCGTCGAACTCGATGACGGACGTGTTCTTGATTTCGGTCAAAATGGACCCCTTCCGAATAAAACGGGGACCCTTCGCCATGGTTGCTTCTAACATATCCATGTTCGCTTGCACGAGCCGCGCATGCTGCAACAAACATGTCTCGGGGGCCTATACGTACTGCTTGCGCCCCTCTGACGCAAGCCCGGTTAGTATATCACAGCACGCTCGAAGCACCGCCGGACTTTCCCGTCTCGGGAAGAGATTCACATCTTGAGGCGCGAACGGCCCGGAACGGCTGATTCGCACGCTCATCCGAACATCGGTACGACGGCGCACTGCCGCCGACCGAACGCGGCTAGCCCCTGATAGCGGCCTCCTGGGCGGCCGCACGGCACTCCGCGCACAAGCCGGTGAACAGGATGGTATGCCCGGTCACGCGGAACCCGTGCGTGTCGGTCAGCTCGTCGGCCAGGTCTGCGTGGTACGGCATGTCGGCGTCGAGCACGCATCCGCAGGCTTGGCATTTCAGGTGGTAATGGGGCGTCGCACGCAAGTCGTAACGGTCGGCGCCGTTCGGAACCTCCACGCGCAAAATCTCGCCACGCTCTGCAAGCACGCCAAGATTCCGGTATACCGTGGCGCGCGAAACATGCGGATGCTCTGCGTGCACGATTTCGTAGATGTCCGCGGAGGTGGGGTGCGTACCGTGCAACGACCTCACTGCGTCCATCACGAGCGCACGCTGCACGGTGTTGCGTGTGGGTGCGGCTGTCTGGGCGGTCATGGTCATCACGTCCTTGGCAGGTATCGGCGTACGTCGCCGGTTGGCGGTCGGTCTCATGCCTGATAAAAGAAGATGGTCGACAACGCGATACTATTTCTTTATCAGGAACTGTTATTGTTAGTAGCCTAACACCAACGAGCGTGCTTCGGAACTCTTTTCGCGCACTGCCAACGATTCCTTCATGAACGGCAAAGGCCGATGACGGGCGGGAACGCCTTGCCTCCCTTGCGCGCGCCAGGACTACAGCGCTGCGGCACCGCGTTCTCCCGTCCTGATGCGCACGGCGTCCTCTACCGGCGAGATAAAGATTTTGCCATCGCCCACCTCTCCGGTACGCGCCGTCGTCACGATGAGGTCCACCAGCTTGTCAACCAGCGCGTCGTCTGCCACGATTTCGAACTTTACCTTCGGCACCATGTTCAACAGAACCTCAGAACCACGGTAGTATTCTTTCCACCCATGCTGCGCACCACATCCCTGCACTTGCGAGATGGTCATACCGCTGATGTTCGCAGCGAACAATGCAT
>CHCFC05602__coassemble_353_pt1 | contig 23585 bp, 11 predicted proteins | sample CHCFC05602__metabat2_low_PE_036 | metagenome-assembled genome bin CHCFC05602 | reverse complement strand
AACGTCTCGTCGAGCTTGACCGGACGCGCGCACAGCACCTCAAACGCGATATCGGACTTGCAATCATTGTGTTCTTGGGCACCGACTGTGTCGTGTACGACCAAGACACCGACACGTTAGTAGTCGTGATTCCCGACGTTGGCACCGATGCGAACGCGCAGAAGCGCGCCGGCGACGCGCTTGCCGCAACAAGGACGAGCTTGGAAGACGCTTTGAGCGAGGCGGACGTCAACATCGTTGCAGGCACTTCCTGCGGGCCAACCCAGCTGCTCGACCTTGACATGGCGCTTTCTCAGGCAGAAATGCTGTGCGCTCTCCATCGCGACCCATCCCGTGACGCCGTGACCTTCGCCCCGGAGGCAAGCGAAGAGCCTGCGGACGAATCGACTGGCGGCGTGGTATGGGCGGAATCCGAAAGCGCAAAAGCAAAAGCCCACTTCGACAAGCTATCGGCACGTGCCTTCACGCGCTGTCTCTCTGCCATGCTGGAAGCGGATTCCCCCGGAGCGTCCATCAACCGCGCCCTGGAAAGCCTTGGCTCCTTCTATCGCGCCGACCGCGTCTACGTGCTTTCGGTCGCCGCGAAAGACCAGATGCTTGCCGTCCTGTTTGAGTGGATGATCGGCAACCGCACAAGCGTGCAGCGCTCCTTCACCGGGCAGTCGGTAGACCGCTTCCCTCTCATCAAGCGCTATCTCGAGACTAATGCGCCCGTACTAGTCTCGCGACCAGCCGCCATGCCGCGCAGTGCGCGCTCCTATGACCGAGAGCCATGGCGTTTTGCAATCGTCCCGATCGACCGCACGAACGAACGGTCGATGATGCTGTGCGTCGAGAACCCGCATGCGAACCTTTCACGCTGGGGCGTCGCCTCCCGGACCGCGCCGCATATCCTCCACGCATGGACTCAGCTCTCGGCGCATCCTCGGCATGCTTCCTTCGGCGCGGGCTCCCTGGGGCAGCTGCCAGACGACCTCGCGTTCGAGCACGCCTGCCAATCCTGCACTTCGGACAACTGCAGCTCGATAGGCGTCCTTGCAATCGACATTCCCTGCGCTCAGGACATTGTTTCGAACAGGGGGCTTTCGCACGCGTTCGACACCGTCTCCCTCATCGCCCGCACGGCAACGGAGACCTTCGGCGCTGACTCTCTGTTCCATACTGGCGACACGGAGTTCATCGTGCTGTGCCGCGACACGACCTACGAGTCGTTCATCCAGCGTTGCGCGCGCGTCCGTGCACAGCTGCTGCAAGCATGCTCGGGCGAATTCCGTCTCGGCAGCACCTGGTCAAGCGACGTATCTTCGCTTGCGCACCTTGTTGACGAAGCGCGCATGATCATGGTCCGCGATGACGGCTGCAATCCTTTCAATGACGACGAAGCTCCCGAGCCTGCCAGCGGACCGGCACTGCTGACGTCCCTGGGCACGGCTTCCTCGGTAGAAGCGCACTTCGACGTCTATCTGCAGCCGAAAATCGACATGAGAACGGGCGCGCTTGTGGGCGCAGAAGCTTTGGCGCGCTCAATCGACGACCACGGCAATGCCACCGCGCCCATCGGCGCGATCGAGCAGATGGAACGCGACGGCAAAATCCGCGACTTGGACTACTTTGTCTTCGACCGAACACTGTCTCTCATGAACGACTGGCACATCAAGGGCTTGGGGCTCGTTCCCATGTCCAGCAATTTCTCCCGCTCCACGCTCCTCGGCTCGTCGGCGCTCGCTTCGGTGCTTGCCATCATGAGCCGCTACCCTGACGTGCCGCCGAACATGATGGAGATGGAAGTGACCGAAACTGCCTGCGACCTTTCAAAGACGACGTTCGCGCACCTTGTCGACACGTTCCGCGAGACAGGACTGCGCGTGGCGCTCGATGATTTCGGTTCGCACTACTCGAGCGCGGCAATCCTCGCAAACGTGAACTTCGATGCTATCAAGCTTGACCGCAACCTGATCAACGATGTGCCCCATAATGATTCGAGCCGCCTGCTCGTGAAGAGCATCGTCGAGATTTGCAACAACCGCCATATGACGTGCATCGCTGAAGGCATCGAAACGGAAGCGCAGGTCTCTGCCCTCGTCGAGGAAGGCTGCTATTACTGCCAGGGCTTTTACTACGACAAGCCCATGCCCGCGGACGACTTCGAGCGGAAATACCTCCTCAACGGCGCCTCGAACTAGCCGGGAAAAGACTCCGGTCGCTTTTTCGAAGCACACGACCCCGTCGCCGAGAGACCCTCGTCGCAAAAGAGAGCCTCTCTGCAGAAACGCGCACGCAAGGTTGTCAGCCCTCGTCTTCTGCTGCGGCGGCACCACGAAAACGAGCGGCTACTCCTTCCTTTTCCTGCGATGCACGGCAAGCAGAACCCCTCCAGCGGCGAGGGCCAACAGCGCGAGGGCGATAATCGCCACAGCGAACGAATCGCCGGTAGCGGCAAGGCTCGCCAGCCTGCTCGGCGATATGCTGGACGGTTTGCCTGCCGAACTGGGGGCTCCAGGCGTTTCGGTCGCAGACTCGCCGTCGACGGTGAACGCTTTAATCATCGCGTTACCCACACCCAGAATCTCGGGGTCACCGCCAAACATCGTCAGCGAAACGCGGCCCTGCAGATTATCCGTCGTCAATGTGGACGCGTCGGCCCAGGTGGCGCCACCGTCGGTGCTGTAGAAGCTCTCACCTGCGTTCGCCACGGTCGTCTGCTGCTTTTTCAGCACGAAACCACCGGCCGCCTCGTCAGGATCGGCCGAATCATAGTCGGCAACCTCCAGGGGCAGGTATGCACCTTGTGCGCTATCAATGCTCTCCACCACCGAGAAACGCTGACCCGCGGAAAGCGTCACTGGTTGATCGAGCTCGATGGTGTGGTAGCCGCTGAGGTCGACTGTCTCGCTCTGCGTGGCCGCCAGCACGCCGTCGGTCGGATCCTGCGCATCCTCGTCGAGCAGATACACCTGCACCTGGACCGTGGAATCGGCCTCCATCGTGACCGCCGACACCGCACTCAGCGTCTCGGCGCCTTCGGCCGTGAAAATGTTGGCTGCCGAAGCGTCGCCGAACGACCCCGGCGCTACCTTGCACACGCTGCCGAGGCCCAGATAGTCGTACTGGTAGTTGGAATCGTAATCGAACGCGCCGTTCGCATCAGGGGTGTCGCCCCTGAACGACGCGAACTGCACTGCGGTCATGTCGTAGTAGGACAGGTAGAAATAGCCGTCGCCCAGCCCGTCGCCATCTTCGTCGACGCCCCATGCGAAATCGTCGCCGTACGAGGCATCGCCCCAACTGTTCTTAACGATCCAAGCGCCGTCCGCAGGCGGTTGCTTAGCGGGGTCGTTTGAGAAGTTCTCCTTTGCGTAGGCATCGTCCCATCCGACGATTGTGACCAGATGGTTGGGCACGGTGCTCTCGACGACCGACGTGGAAGGGTCGTCCTCAGTGCCGTACTGGTAGACGTACTGCGCCCAGTTATAGTAGTTCATGTAGTTGCTCTCGCCGGTTGTCTGGTTGGGCCATGATGCATCGGCATAGTAGAGCACGCCGACCGCGCCCTCGTTCACAAGCAGCTGCTTGACTGTGTTGAGGGCGTCTTCGTCGAACACGTAGCTGTCGGCAGAAGGGTTCGCAGGATCCGTGAACGCAGCCGTTCCGGGAATGATGTCCACATCCTGTACGTGAACCGCCGACAAGCTGCGCTGATCTGCATCGACCGACCAATCGCCCGCCTCTTCGGACGTCGCATAGAAATCCACCATGCCGTCGCGGTTCTGGTATGGAATGTCCTCCTCGTTGGCGACACCCTCCCACGCTGCCAGCGTGGCGGCAGCGATGGAGAAGTCCCCGCCGCTGTTGAACACGAGAGCGCTCTCCGAAAGATCCGCCCCGGCATCCGTGCGCACCGAGTAAGAGCCTTCGCCCGCTTGCGCGGAATCCACCTCGTCCCCCACAACGGTGCGGCCGGCCCATGCCAGCTGGCGCTCGGAGTAGTCGGGCTCGTCGCCCTCGAAGCTGCCACCGTCCTTCAGCACGCTGCTCTCCAGCGAGGCAAGGGCGGAGAACGCCCAACAGGTGCCCCACGGGTTCTGTATCTTAACCGAGGTGACAGCCCCCTTGTCGCGCAAATCGAAGGTTTCGGGATACTCCTCGGGCTCAGGCTCAGGCTCGGGCCCCGGCTCAGTGTCGATCGGCGTCGCGACAAACACGCGGCCCGGCGCGCCCGACGTCGCCGCCATCACATAGAGCACCCTGTCGCACGTCGCAGCGGACGGGTTGAGCAACGCAGCATAGGAGGCATTGCGGCTGTACTCTTGAGGCGCAGCACCGTCCTCGGCGGCCAGCGTGTAAGTGTCCGCCTCTCCCGAGTCGCTGCGCGGGCCGACCAGCATGAAACCGTCGTCAGCAGCCGCCGGTGCCCAGGCAAGCTTGCCCGTCTCGGTAACGACCGAGGAGAAGTCGACCGCCGTGCTCTCCAGCCATCCCGCCGGATACGTCACTTCTCCCGAATAGGGAGGCTCGAGAGAAACGGTCTTATCCTCCGCAAGCGGCACCACGCGCTCGACGCCCATCGCAGAGTTCATCTGGCTTGCCGTGTTCTGGCCGCCAGATACGATGAACGCACCACTGCCGTACGCGACCTGCGGATTCACGCGATCGCCGTCCATCATGCCGGCAAGCATGCCTTCGCCTTGCTCGATGTCCAGTTTCACAATGCACGACAACATGCCTTGGGTCATGGACAGGCCGGGTACGCCGGGATAGTCGACGAATAGGCCGTACCCACCGAACGCGTAGAGATTCTCGCCGTCGCTTGCAAGCGTGGAAAGGTAGAGTTCGCACTGGTCGTTCTCAGGGAACGTCATGGAGATGTGCTCCCACGCACCGTCTGACGTATAGCGCCAGTACGTTGCCAGGGGCGCCTCAGAATCGTCGACCCCGCCCGTAATCTGCAGAATGAGCGCGCCATCGTAGGCTGCCGCCGTGGTGCTGCCCACCGAAATGCAGTGTTGCTCGCGCAGCTGTTCGAGCGGGAAGCTTACACGGCTCCACGCGCGGGCGCTCACGTCGTACTTCAGAAAGAACTCGTGCGATTCGCTGAACACGTTGTTGGCAGTCTCGCGCGGGAACGCGTAGACGTCACCCTCGAAGCTGACCAACTGCCAATCGCCCCACGAGTCAATCTCGGAAGGAACGGGCAGATCGGTCTGCTCGTAGTAGTCAAGCAAGGCATACGTTCCGAAGTCCGCGTACAGCCGCCCGCTCGCACCGTCGGGAGCGATAAGCTCGACCCACTGCCCGCCCCCCACGAAGCCTTCGGGGACCTGCACCGTAATCTGCGTGACGCCGTCGGAGCCCGGGAGCTCTTCGCGCGCCGTCTCGCTGCATGCAACGCCTTCGACGAGCACCTGGGTGCCAGGGTCGACGAAATACCCGCTCACAACGATGCTGCCGCCATCAGCGGACACCTCCGCGCTCGTCGGAACGGGCGCTGGGTCCTGCCCGCCGTCGACCGATACATGCCCACTGGTAGAGCACAGCTCGGCATAGCGGTCGTCGCGTTGCACGGCGCCCTTCAAGCGTGCGGCAAGCCGTGCAGCCGAATCGTCCGGGTGCTGCCCAGCAAGCACGGCAACGGCACCCGTGACGACCGGAGCCGCCATGGACGTACCCTGCATAGAGGCGTATAGCGACAGACCGTCCCCTATGCCAATGCTGTCGAAGAGGACCGTGCCGTCCGCAGGGGTGACCGTCTGCACGCCGCCTGTCATCGAGAAGGTATCGTTCGCGTAGTACAGCGTGATCTGGAACTGCTCGTAGTCGGTGTTCTCGGGCAGTTCGACGTACCAGCCTCCCCACGACGCGTCCACGGCACGGAACGAGTTCGACGACATGAGCAGCCACGGCTCGTCGGAGTCCGTCACGCGTACCGCGACCTGGACGTCCGCCGTGCGGTGAGCGGATTCGTCGCCGGCGACGTCGTTGCTGGCGAACCGGATGCTGAGGTACTTCGCCCGTTCGCTCGCGGCGCTCAGGTCGATCGGCTCACTCTGGATGACCTGGTGGTCGGCGACTTCCCCAGGAAGGCTTGCGTCTGCCTGCGCCGCCTCGGCGTCGTACGGAACGGCAAGCGAGGCCGTACCGTCGAAACGCTTCGTGGCGTCAAGGGTGCCGACCGGTTCGCCGTCGGCGGTCGTGAACGTCAGCGTCGGCGTTTCGGTGCCCGACGTGGCGAGAACGGCATCCGCGCAGCTTTCCGCGTCGAAGCTCTCGTACAGCACCGCGTCGGCATCCGCCTCGCCGAAATAGGACGGCGCAGCCTGCGCTGTGGGATACGTCGAGCACGTACGCGATGGCCTCGTGCTCCACATAGGTGCCCGGCTCCAGCCGAAGCGCCGCAGCCTTCTCGCCCGCATCGTCGGCGGACGCTGGCAGCGGCATCAAGCCCACCGCCAGTACGAACGTCAGCACAGCCGTAACGAGCCTTTTCGCCATCGCGTACCTCCGCGTGGAATCCTTCGAATGCAAGCCGACAAGCAGCATCACGCACGTTTCTGTACATCTGGCTTATTGTATCCCGATTCGCTCGTACCTGCGCCTGATAGTCACGAATGCGCTCCCTGAAGGAATGAAAGTAGAAACATCCCTACTCACGTGCCAAAACACGCACACGAAAAATGCCCGAGGAGCCGCGCAAGGCAACTCTCTCGGGCATCGTTTCTCACATGCTCGGCAACAGAATGCGAAAAAGGGACGGTCCCTATTTCGCATTTACGCACGCTCGGTCTCCACCTCGTCTTCCGTGTGGAACTGCTCGAGCGTCTCGCCGACTGGGCACATGTCGCCGCAGCCGCAGGACGACGCGGCGGCCTGCTTCTGCGCTTCGCGCAGTTGGTCGCGCGCCGCGCGCGCTTCCTGCTCTTTCTCCGCCAGGTTCGCTTTTGCCACGGAGATCATAAGCTTGATGCGGTTGAGCTGGTTCACTTCGGACGCGCCCGGATCGTAGTCGACCGCCACGATGTTGCTTTCCGGGTAGCGGCGGCGCAGTTCCTTGATGACCGCCTTGCCCACCACGTGGTTCGGCAGGCACGCGAACGGCTGCGTGCAGACGATATTCGGCGCACCGGTCTTGATGAGCTCCACCATCTCTGCCGTCAGCAGCCAGCCTTCGCCCATGGAGTTGCACAGAGAGAGAATTTCGCTTGCGTATTCGGCCAGCTCGTAGATATTGGTCGGCGGCTCGAAGCGTGCGGACTCTTCCAACGCCTTGCGCACCGGCTCGCGCAGTTTTGCGATGACCTTGAGCGCCGCACGGCTGCCCAGCTCGCTTTTCTTCGTCTTGCCAAGCTGCCGCTGGAAAATACCGCCCGCAATGCCGAACAGGAAGAATTCGATGAGGCCCGGAACGACCGCTTCGCAGCCTTCGCGCTCGATGACGTCAACGACCTGGTTGTTCGCCGTCGGATGGAACTTCACGAGGATTTCGCCTACCACGCCTACACGCGGCTTCGTGCCCTCGCCCGTAAGCGGCAGCGTGTCGAAGTCTTCCACGATCTGTTTCACGGTCTTCTTGAACTCTGCGCCCTTGAGACCACGGCGCAACTGCGCCTTGCACACGGACATCCAGTGGTCGAACAGGCGGTTCGCACTGCCCGGCTCCACCTCGTACGGGCGCGTGCGGTAAAGTGTCAGCATGAGCAGGTCGCCATACTGCAAAGCGTAGATAGCCTGCATGAGCATCTGCGGGGTGATCTTGAAGCCAGGGTTGCTCTCCCCCAGGTCCTTGAAGGACAGGGCAATGACCGGGACGTGCGAAAGGCCGACCGACGCGAGCGCTTTGCGGATGAGCGAAATATAGTTCGTCGCACGGCAACCGCCGCCGGTCTGGGTGATGATGACGGCCAGCTTGTCCGTGTCGTAGCGCCCGCTCATCACCGCCTCCATAATCTGGCCGGTGACCAGGATGGACGGATAGCAGATGTCGTTGTTGACGTACTTCAAGCCCGCGTCGACCGCGCCGTGGTCAACGGACGGCAAAAGCTCCAGGTTGTAGCCATTGCGCTGGAAGATGTCGATGAGCAGATCGAAATGGATGGGCGCCATCTGCGGGCACAGGATGGTGTAGCCCGCTTCCTTCATCTCCTCGGTGAAGACGGCGCGCGGGAACTCGGTCGTGGCGCCTTCGCGCTGCTTGAAGCGCGCCTGAACTTCAGGCGTTGCTTTCTGCGCGAAACTTTCCGGCGCAGAAGGCGTGCGCTCGGCAGCCGAAGCCTGTGCAAGCTCAGTCGCAATCTTGCCTTCGGCCGTGCCGTCGCTTGCCTCGATGCGCGCTTCCATGTCCGCCACCACGGCGTCCACGTCCAGCGTTGCCACCGGGCAGCCTGCCACCTTCTCCTGCGCTTCGGCCTCTTCGTCCGCCTGGTCCTTCAGCGCGGCAAGCAGGCTGCGCACGCGGATGCGCGCGGCGCCGAGGTTCGAGACCTCGTCGATTTTGAGCACCGTATAGACCTTGCCAGCACTCTCCAAGATCTCCTGCACCTGGTCGGTCGTGAGCGCGTCCAAGCCGCATCCGAAGCTGTTGAGCTGAATCAGGTCGAGGTCCTTGCGCTCCGTCGCGACCTTCGCGGCGGCGTAGAGGCGCGTATGGTACATCCACTGGTCGACCAGGCGGATGGGGCGCTCGAGCGTACCCAGGTGTGCGATGGAGTCTTCCGTGAGCACCGCCAGGCCGAAGCTCGTCAGAAGCTCCGGAATAGCATGGTTGATCTCCGGGTCGTTGTGGTACGGGCGCCCCGCCAGCACAATGCCGTGCGTGCCGGTCCGCTCCATCCAGGCAAGCGTCTGTTCGCCCTTCGTGCGCATATCGCGCTTGAAGGCCTCGTCTTCCGCCCAGGCAGCGTCCACCGCAGCCTCCACCTCGGCGCGCGTGGGCGCCGGCACGCCCTTCCCCATCAGGTCCGGATGCGCTTTGACCAAATCTTCGTACAGGCGCTTCTTCAAAAGCTCTTTACGGTCGTACGGCAACCACGGGTTCAGGAACTGGACGTCGGACGTGCGCAGCTCATCGATGTTCAGACGCAACGCCTCCGCGTAGCTCGCGACGATCGGGCAGTTGAAGTGGTTGCCCGCGCCTTCGTCCTCCTGACGCTCCCATTTGCTGCACGGGAACCAGATGAAGTCAGGGTGCTTTTCCAGCAGGTTCATGATATGACCGTGCGAAAGCTTCGCCGGGTAGCACACGCTTTCGGACGGCATGGACTCGATGCCCGCCTCGTAGGTTTTCTTCGTGGACGGGTCGGACAGGAGCACACGCCAGCCAAGCTCCGTGAAGAAGGTGAACCAGAACGGGTAGTTTTCGTACATGTTGAGCGCGCGCGGAATGCCGACCGTACCGCGCTTCGCCTCTTCTTCGGGAAGCGGCGTGTAGCCGAACAGGCGCTCGGTCTTGTACTCGAACAAGTTCGGAACGTCGGTCTTCTCAACGCCCTTGCCGAAGCTTTCGCCCTTTTCGCAGCGGTTGCCGGTAATGAAGCGGCGATGTTTGCCGGTGGCCTCGTCGACACCGAAATCGTTCACGGTGAGCAGGCAGCTGTTCGAGCAGCCCTTGCAACGGACCGTGCGGTGCGTGGGCGCAAGCGCTTCGATTTCTTCGAGAGACAGCAGCGTCGAGGAAATGGGGCGCTCGGAGGCATCCTGGGCAGCCGCGTCAGCGCGGTGCGCGGCGCGCAGGGCCGTTGCGTACCGGTCGCGCGCAAGCAGGGCCGACCCGTAGGCGCCCATGTTGCCCGCAATGTCCGGACGGACCGCGTTCACGCCCGCCAGCTGCTCGAACGAGCGCAGCACGGCGTCGTTCAAGAAGGTACCGCCCTGCACGATGACCTTTTCGCCCACGTCGTGCGGGTCGCGGATTTTAATGACCTTGAACAGCGCGTTCTTGATAACGGAGATGGCAAGGCCAGCCGCGATGTCGCCCACCGTGGCGCCTTCCTTCTGCGCCTGCTTCACGCGGCTGTTCATGAACACGGTGCAGCGGCTGCCCAGATCGACCGGCGCCTTTGCCTGGATGGCCGTCTGCGCGAACTCAGCTACATCCAGGTTCAGGCCCGATGCGAAGCTTTCGATGAAGCTGCCACAGCCCGAAGAGCACGCTTCGTTGAGCATGATGTGGTCGATCACGCCGTCTTTCACGCGCAAACACTTCATGTCCTGGCCACCGATGTCGAGGATGAACTCGACGCCCGGCAGCATTTCCTGCGCACCGCGCAGATGCGCAACCGTCTCGATTTCGCCCGAGTCGACGCGCAATGCCTCCAGCAACAGCGCTTCGCCGTAGCCGGTCACGGTGGCATGCCCGATGGTCACGAGCGGATTGCCCGTTTCGGGATCGCGCGGCAGTTCGTTGTACATGGCCGCAAGCGCGGACTTCGCGCATCCCAAAACGTCGCCTTTGTTGGACGCATAGTGGCTCCACAGAAGCGAGCCATCTTCAGCGATGAGCGCCGCTTTGAACGTGGTAGACCCCGCATCGATGCCGAGATAGGCCGTACCGCGGTAGGTCGACAGGTCGCCACGGCGGACACGCTCCTGGTCATGGCGGTCTTTGAACTCTCGGTAATCTTCAGCGTCGGCGAACAGCGGATCGAGGCGCACGACCTCCGAGCCTTGGATGTCGCCCAGGTTCTTCAGGCGGTCGAGCACGTCGTTGAGCCGCTCCGCCTTCGCGCCCTCCGACGCAGCACCGGCAATAGCGCAGCCCGCCGCCACGAACAGGTGCGCGTTCTCCGGCACGATGATGTGCTCTTCGTCCAGGTTGAGCGTCTCGTAGAAGCGTTCGCGCAACTGTGGCAGGTACTGCAGCGGGCCGCCGAGGAACGCCACGTATCCGCGGATGGGGCGGCCGCACGCCAGGCCGGAAATAGTCTGCGTCACGACCGACTGGAAGATGGACGCGGCGATGTCCTCTTTGCGCGCGCCTTCGTTCAGGAGCGGCTGGACGTCCGTCTTCGCGAACACGCCGCAGCGACTGGCAATGGGATAGATAGTCCGATGGTCCGCCGCCAGCTCGTTCAGACCGCCAGCGTCGGTGTCCAGCAGCGCCGCCATCTGGTCGATGAACGCACCGGTGCCGCCTGCACAGGTGCCGTTCATGCGCTGCTCGATGCCCTGGTCGAAATAGATGATTTTGGCATCCTCGCCGCCCAGCTCGATAGCGACGTCAGTCTTCGGAATAAAGGTCTCCACCGCCGTCTTGGAAGCGATAACCTCCTGCACGAACTCGATGCCGAGCCACTGGGCCAACAGCAGACCGCCCGACCCGGTGATGGCGATGGTCATGCGCTCTTCGCCGAACTGTTCGGCCGCTTCTTGCAGCACTTCGACAATGGTGGCGCGCACGTCAGCGTGATGGCGGCGGTAGACCGCCCATTCGATGTCGTTCGCTGTGTCGAGCACCGCAAGCTTTACCGTGGTGGACCCGACGTCGATGCCGATGCGCAGCGGATTGTCCGCGTTCGTCTTCGGCTCGTTAGTCATGATGGTTTCTCCTTTTGGTCAAAGAACGTTCGGTCGAACAGTTCGTTTCGTTACAGCGTGATGGCTTCGCCCGGCTTGATGAAAAGCAGCCTCACGGCGATGCGCGCCATCTCTTCAGAGCTCTCTTGCATGCCGGTCTCGACCCAGCGCTCGATCACGCCAAGGTACGCGGACGCGAAAAATGCCGTGTAGTATCCGACGAACGGCGAGGGATCCCGACGGTAGCGCTCGTGAAGCACCGAATAGATAAGATTCGTGCACACCGCCTCGCGCAAACGCGGGCCAAAGCGGACGTCTCCGCCTGGACCCAATACCGCGTGCAGGAAGTCACCTTGCGCGCGCAAATAATCGAAGAGCTCCACGAGCAGGGGCATTGGCTGTTTGCGGACGCGGCAGCGCAGCACTTCAGGCAGGCTAATGTGCTGCATGCGCTCGCGATAGCGGTCGAGGTCTTCCATGATTTCGTCCTCGAACGCTTTGAGGCAGTCCTCTTTACCGTGGAAATGGTTGTAGAAGGTGCCGCGGTTCAAATCCGCCCGCGCGCACAGGTCGTTCACCGTGAACCCTTCGAGCCCGCGCTCTTCCATAAGCTCAATGAACGCATCTCGAAGCGCTTTTTTGGAACGCACGATACGGCGGTCTTCCGTGGGCGGAGGCGCCGTAGCCGGTAACGCGTTCGTGCGCGTCGTTTGCACCATGCGTGACCTTCCTGTCCTTGATCGCAGCGCCGCCAAGCGCCGCTCCTTCGCCGTCGGCGCCTTGATGCGCCGACGCTTCCGCCCGTTCGCGCACGGCGCAAAGATGTCTTCTCTTTGCACGCGCTGTTCGCGACAGGCAATTGAACACTGCGGCCAATAATCAACATGTTGTTCAATAACGGTATTGTAGTGGGCAAATCCCTCGAGCACAACGAACAGCGTGCAAGGCTCTTGCAAGCTGCCACGAGGAATCCACAAGCTGCGAATCAAAATCAAAGGTTTGCACACCAGACATCGCACACCTGGATTCCGCCACCTATGGCCTTACGCTATTGTCATACAATAAATGGTAACAATGGCCAAGAGAAGCAAACGTCCACCACGTAGCCGCAAGGCGCCAAGACGGCAACGCTATCGACGCAAAGGACGACCGTGAGCACCAAAGAACAAGTTCTGCGCACGCTGGAAGAAAAAGCAGGCACGCACGTTTCCGGCGAAGACATCGCACAAGAGCTGGGCATTTCGCGCAATTCCGTCTGGAAGGCCGTCACCGCGCTCAGGCGTGAGGGCTACCAGATCGACGCCGTGACAAACCGCGGCTATGCGCTTTCCGACGAAGGGGGCCTGCTCTCTGCCTCGCGCATCCGCGCTTTTCTACCCCCCGACACGCCGCTTGCGCTCTCCATTCGCCGTAAAGTCGACTCCACGAACGCAGAAGCACTGCGCCGTGCTGCCGACGGCGCGCCCGAAGGCACCGTCATTGTCGCCGAAGAGCAGACTGCCGGGCGCGGGCGACGCGGTCGCCCCTTCTTCTCCCATGCCGGCACGGGCATTTACCTGAGCATCATCGTCCGGCCCCATCTGCACGCAGATCGCGCGCATTTCCTCACCTGCACGGCAGCGCTCGCGTGCGCGGAGGCCATCGAAGCATGCACGGGCGTTGAGGCTTCGATTAAATGGGTGAACGACGTGTACTGCCACGGCCGAAAAGTCACCGGCATTCTGACCGAAGGGTCGTTCGACCTCGAAGGCGGCATGTTGAAAACGGCCGTAGTCGGCATCGGCGTGAACGTGCGACCGCCCCGCGAAGGGTTTCCTGCCGACCTGGCAGGAAAGGCGGGCGCCATCCTGGAAAGCCCGGATGCCGTCACGTCATCCCGAAAACCCGCATGCCCACCCTCGCCTCCCGGCGCGCACCCGACCGATCCTGGCGCGCATCCTACATCGACACGACCGGCCACGTCGCTTTCGCCGCGCTCCCTCGCGCATGCAGAGCAGGGACAAGCTGCCGCGTTCGCGCGAGCAAGCGAAGTTCGCTGCCGCCTGATTGCGGAAATCCTCAAGCGCTACTGGACTTCGTACCAGGCCATTACCAGCGACAACCCCGAACTCGCCGCTGCATCCCTTTCCTCCCTGCACGAGCGGTACCGAAATCGCTGCTTCCTTCTGGGAAAGCACGTGATCGCGCACGTTGACGGTGTGCGCGTCCGCGCAAAAGCCCTTGATATCGACGATTCTTTCCGCCTGGTCATCGAGCTTCCTGACGGCCATGTCAGGGCGCTTTCCTATGGAGAAGCGACCATGGATTGCCGCTGATTGCCCGCTTGCCCTGCAGCACGCACGGCTTCCGTGGAAGACGCTGCTTGCAGCATAAAGCAGGCATGGACTTTGCTATGCTGTCTTCGCACGAATGCGCAGGGGCATACTCGCCACTGCGCCGACGCTGAACACGAGAGATATCGAGGAATCATGCAGATTACTCCTGCCGAAATCGCTGAAACGCTTGTCATGGTGAGCAAACAGCACCTGGACATCCGAACCATCACGCTAGGCCTCAACCTTCGAGCGTGCACGCACGAAGACGTGAACGTCATGGCACGTAAGGTCTACGACCGCCTGACGACCGCCGCCGAGCAGCTTGTGCCCACCGCAGAGCAGCTCGAGCGCGAATACGGTATCCCCATCGTCAACAAGCGCATCTCCGTCACCCCGATCGCCGAAATCTGCGCCGCCACGCAGGCGGCAGATCTTTCGCCCATTGCCCGCGCGCTCGATGCGGCAGGCAAAGAAGTGGGCGTCGATTTCGTCGGCGGCTTTTCCGCCCTCGTCCACAAAGGCGCCTCCCGCGCAGACAACAACCTTATGGACTCTATTCCCGAAGCGCTGGCAACCACGGACAACGTGTGCGCCTCGGTAAATGTCGGATCCACGCGCGCAGGCATCAACATGGACGCTGCCTACAAGATGGCAGGCATCGTAAAGAAGGCGGCGGAAGCTACCGCCGACCGCCAATGCATCGGCGCCGGCAAGCTCGTGGTCTTCTGCAACGCGGTGGAAGACAATCCCTTCATGGCAGGCGCCTTCCACGGTTCGGGCGAAGCCGATGCGGTCGTGAACGTCGGCGTTTCCGGCCCGGGCGTCGTGCGCGCTGTGCTTGCCGACCTGCCGAAAGACGCGGACCTCACCACTGTTGCCGAAGCCATCAAGGCGACCGCGTTTAAAATCACGCGCGCTGGCGAGCTGATGGCGCGCGAAGCCAGCAAGCGTTTGGGCGTGCAGCAGGGCATTTTGGACCTTTCGCTTGCCCCGACGCCTGCCGAGGGCGACTCCGTCGCTGAAATCCTCGAGGCCATCGGCGTGGGCACCTGCGGCGGCCCGGGAACCACGGCAGCGCTTGCCATGCTCAACGATGCCGTCAAGAAGGGCGGCGTTATGGCGTCCTCTTCCGTCGGCGGCTTGTCCGGCGCGTTCATCCCCGTCTCCGAAGATGCCGGCATGATCAGGGCGGCGGAGGCAGGCGCGCTTTCCCTCGAGAAGCTGGAAGCCATGACCTGCGTGTGCTCGGTCGGCCTGGACATGATCGCCGTTCCGGGCGACGTGAGCGTCGAAACCATCTTCGGCATCATCGCCGATGAGTGCGCCATCGGCATGATCAACAACAAGACGACCGCTGTCCGCCTCATCCCCGCTATCGGGAAGAAAGTGGGCGACCGCCTCGACTTCGGCGGCCTTTTGGGCTATGCGCCGGTCATGCCGGTGAACGAGCATGCAGGAAGCGTCTTCGCCCACCGAGGCGGCCGCATGCCTGCGCCTTTGAACTCGCTTAAGAACTAAGCCCGCTCAATACGCGCACGAAGCTCCCTCGAATGTAAGCGGCGCGCTCTCGCGATAGCAAGCCTCCCTGGCCTGCAACCGCGAGAGCGCGCTGTTTTGCGCAAGCGACAATTGTGGGGCAGCCCGCATCGGCAGCTTTTCCGCATGCTAGAATCTGGCCATGCGAACTGACTCGGACACCATCTATGCCCTTCCACTCGATGAGGCGCGAACGTTGTTCGCCGACTACCTGGACGGCGAACCGGACGCAATCGTGCTTGTCGTCTCTACCGGATTCCTTCCCGAAACGGCGCGCGCTGCGTTCGACAGCTCATTCGAGCGGCTTGGCTGGGGACTGTGCACGTTCCTTTCGTGGCCGGAAGGCCTTGACGATGCAGGGGCGCTCTTTATGGCAATCGAAGGGCTCGACCCGTGCTTGCTCGTGATCGCAGAGGCGGGCGCGGCACAGCTGGCCGAATCCGCTTACCGCCAGCACATCCCTTTCCGCTCCCCCTTCCGCCTCAACTGCCGCGACTGCTGTGCCTTCGAAGACTTTGCAGGAATGCTCCAAGACCCTGCCCAGAAGCAACGCGCGTGGGCGGCGCTCAAAGCACTCCCGCATCGCGCGTGACGTCAGAGTGTGCGCTCGGCGGCTCTTTTCCAGGCATCGTTCTCAAACGCGCAATACGCCCCGCCCGTTGCTAACAACCCTGCCCTCGAAAGGCCGCCTCCGCACTGCGCTCATCCACGAAAGAAGGCCGCCCCTCGCACGTTTCGGTCGTGCGGTGAACGGCTTTTTCGAACCCTATGGCAATCGGACAGCCTTGGAGATGCGCGTGTGTGCGCAGGCTGCAGACAGCAACAGCCTTTTGGAAGCCTACATGCTGTCGTGACGCACTGTCTTAAACGGGACTGCACTCCCTGCAGTGCGTCACGATGCATTGAACGGCATCGCCAAGGATTTCGCGACCCCAGTTTCAGGTGAAAAGGGCGGAATTCACCAGAAAGAGGTGAGAAAAGCGGCAGTACCGTGACCGCGCTTGAGCATGCACGGCGTCAAAGCGCGAGAGCTCTCCCTGTGCGGAATGCCCGCAACGCCGTCAACGCACGACCGTCGCAGCAAAGCACCACTGCCGGAAAATGCCTTACCGCCTGCGTACCCGCGCATGCGCATACGCAGTCAAGTCACTGAACGAGCGCGCTGCGCCGTCGGGGTACTCGGCGCGCAGGATGCCCTCCGCAAACATCCCCCATAACGCTGCAACCGTGCGACAGCCCGCACCTTTGCCAGCCTGCATGTCAAACGGGCTATCGCCCACGTAGACGCAACGTGCGGGATCGACCCCGAGCACCTGGGCGGCATATAGAACCGGTGCCGGATCGGGCTTATGCCCTTCGCAGTCGTCTGACCCCACCACAACATCGAAAAGAGACGCAATGCCGAACACGTCCAATCCGCGCATGGTCGGAGCATGGCGCTTCGACGTGACGATGCCCGTCGCGAGCCCCGCCGCACGCAGCGCCTGCAGTGTGTCTGCTACCCCAGGAAACACTTTGATACGCTCATCGTGGATACGGGCGTTGTAGGTGCGATAGACGCGACACAGTTCGTCACGCAACGCCGTATCGTGCGTAAAGTCTTCCATTTGCACGACAAGCGGCTGGCCCACCTTGCACATGAGCACTTCGTCCGCATAGTCCACGCCCAAAACCTCGCGCACGGTGTAGTGGAAACATTCCAGGATAAGATCGTACGAATCCACGATCGTTCCGTCGAAATCGAACAAGATCGCATCGACTTCTTCCATGATGCATCCCCCTTTCGCGCCATCCTGCAACCACACCATAAAACGAACTATCGCCGCATTTCAACGCCGAGTTCAACCACTCTTCGCAGCCGTTCAAACCGCCCCTCCAGTATTATGGTTCCCCGCACGGTAACCCGGACGCTTCGCGTCCTGCCCATACAGGAGAACAACATGGCAAAATCCGCACCTCAGAAGATCGGTCTGTTCGGACTTATCGGCATGGTCATCAGCTCGTGCATTGGCTCGGGCGTCTATGCGCTGACCGGGCAGCTTGCGAAAGTCGCATCGCCTGGCGCCATTATCGTAGCTTGGGTGATCGCCGGCGTCGGCTTTCTGGCCCTTGCTCTTTCGCTTGCGAACCTCTCTGCCAAAAAGCCTGAGCTTAACGGTATTTTCATGTACGCAAAAGACGGGTTCGGCCCCTTCTCCGGTTTCCTGTCCGGTTGGGGCTACTGGTTCTCAGCGTGGATGGGCTCCGTCGGCTTTGCCATCATGATGATGTCGACGGTCGGCTACTTCCTCCCCGCATTCCATGCAGGCAATTCCATCCCGTGCATTATCGTCGCATCCCTCTTCAACTGGGTGCTCACCATCCTCGTCATCCGAGGGGTCGAAAGCGCTGCGCTCCTCAACGCGGTCGTCATGGTATGCAAAGTGCTCGCCATCGGCGTGTTCATCGCATTTGCGATTTTCCTGTTCAATACCGGTACGTTCACCGCTGACTTCTGGGGCACGCTTGCCAGCAACGCGTCAGCCATCGCTGCAGGAGGAAACGACCTGGGAACGATACCCGAGCAGATCAAAAACTGCATGATCATCATGATGTGGGTCTTCGTCGGTATCGAGGGCGCCACGGTCATGTCCGCACGCGCCGAAAAGCGCTCTGACGTCGGCAGGGCAACGGTCATGGGCCTCGTGGCGCTCGTGGTCATCTACCTGGCAGCTTCCGTCCTGCCGTACGGATACCTGAGCTACCACGAGATAGCGCTCATGGACTATCCGGTGGTCATTTACCTGTTCGACCTTATGGCGCCGGGCTGGGGCGGCACGTTCATCGCGCTTGCCATCATCCTGTCCATTGGCGGCGCATGGCTTTCGTTCACCTTGCTCTCTGCCGAGACCACTTCGTGCATGTCCGACGCCGGCCTTCTCCCGAAAGAGTGGGGCGCGCTCAATAAGCATGGGTCCCCGCAGATGAGCCTCGTCGTCATTGCCGCCTGCATACAAGCCTTTCTTATCATTTCGTTCTTTTCGGCGGACGCCTACAACCTGACGACCTCTATCGCCACAGCGGCTATCGTCATCTCGTGGGGCCTTGCCGCCGCCTACCAGGTGAAGATCGCCATCCTGTCGAAGGATGTCCCGTACGCCATCATCGGCAGTGTTGCGCTCGTATTCCTGATAGCCGCGGTATTCATGGCCGGCTGGCAGTACCTGCTTATCGCGAGCATCGGGTTCGTTCCCGGCTTCTACTTCTACTGGAAAGTACGTCACGATGGCGGCTTCAAGCTTTGGAAGACCTCGAAAGTCGCCATCACCGTCGTCAGCATTGCTGCGGTCGTTTCCGTCTACCTTTTGGCAACCGGCGCCATCTCAATCTAACCCTGCGCACGCCCGGCGCAAGAACGGCACCTGCAAGCGCCCGTGCATCGAACGTTTTGATGCACGGGCCATTGCACGTACGCCTGCACGTCCTGCCAGATAAAGACTGTCGGTCGCCTCGACCGCCGCAAACCGCGGAACCGCACCGAAACGAAGCGGCACGATTCTTGCGTCATGCCACCGCCAAAACGCCTCCGAACAAGTACAATCTTCGAGACACGAAATTATCACCAGCGACGTCGCAATGATGCAGTCTGCCTTGAAACCTATCCCCCAAGGAGGCTATCGACCGTTGTCGCTGACAGGAGGGCTATGAAGACGTTCCGCGGCAACACGTCGTGGCTTGCGCTCATCGGCGCCGGCTTTTTCTGGGGTTGGCTTGACTGCCTGGTCGCGCAAGGCACTCTGTTCGATCCGTTCGGCTCGCTGGATTTGGTGGGCGAAGCATACCTGCTCACGTACGCCGTCAGCGCCCTTCCTGCGTTGGTGGCACTCTTGCTCCCTCTTCGCATCGATCGCTTGACCACGCATCCGGCCGTCGGGCCCGCCATCGGATTGGTAGGGACGATCGGATGCGTGCTCATCGCGGGCGGCGGTGCGTCGTCCTCGATTGCCGTGTTTTGGACAGGCGTCGTTCTTGCGGGTTTCGCGCTCGGCGGTTTGCTGATATTCTGGGGCCGCGTCTGCGTATGCCAGGGCAGCACGCACGCCTTCGTCCACATTACCGGCGCCTATGCGGTCAGCCTGCTTATCGACCTATTCGTCCTCTGCTTCCGCCCATTCCCAGCAGCTGCATTTCTGGCGCTTTGCCCGCTTATCTCGGGAGCGTTGTTCTGGATACTTGCGCGCTACACGGACGACGGCAAAGAGCTTGCGCTCGGCAGCGCGCACACGTACGGCGAACTGGGCGATGACGTCTCCCCCGATGCAAGCGTGCGTTTCGAAGCGAAGCTCGTAGCGATCATCCTGTCGTTTTACTGCGTGCTAGGCTTTGCGAACTTTGTGAACAACCCGTCGTCGATGGGAACCATGGGCAGCCAGATCTACGGCATGGCATGGGAGGTCGCCGGCGTGCTTTTGTTCTGCCTTGTTGCCTTCCTTGGGTGGCGAGCGCGAAAAGTGAGCCTGTTCGGCATCGTCATGCTCGGCCTTGCCGCAGTTGCCGCCTTCCTCCCCTTGTCGACCGAGTTCGTCCATATTGCGTCCGGCTCGTTCATGTCAGCCGGCTGCATTGCGTTCGATATCATCTGCTGGTCGCTTGTTGCGCTGATGCACCACTTCACGCGACGTCCCTATGTGCAGACCGTAGCCATCGTGGCACTTTGCCAACAGGTCGGATCTTTTATCGGGTACGCGGCGGGCGTCCTTTTCCCGCAAGCGGAAACCAACCTGTCGCTCTATGCGCCGCTCGTCGTCTTCCTGTGCGCCGTCCTCGCCGTCGGCATCCTTTACACGCGCCGAAGCAATAAAAAGCTTTTGGCAGCCCTCTTTTCCGACGAAAGCGTCGACGACCTGCCCGAAGCGCCAGACCATACCGCATTGCCTGGCGGTGCGATGCTTTCGCTCGTGCCCACGGCCGCAGACCTGCAGGCAGCAGAGAAAGCGCTTGAGACGGGCAACGTGGTGGAAATGGAAGCAGAACGTGCCTTTGCGGTATTGAACGCGGGAAGCACCTTGCGCGAGCATAACGTCGTAGGCTCTTGCGCCCACGCCGACCTCGCAGGCGCAAGCCACCACGCCGCCGCATCCATATCCAAGTCCGCATCCCCAGCGAAAAGTACAGCGCACGCTTCGATTGCGTCGTCAGCGGAGGGCAACCTCGCTCCGTCCGTTGGAAACGCACCCTCCGGACAGACTGACCCCCACTCCCCTGTTACCACGTCTGCGCAATCTGAGCAGACTGCCCTTGAGGCCACAATCATCGAACGACTTTCGGACGAATTCCACCTGACTCGTCGCGAACGCGAAGTTTTCGCCCATCTGGCAAAAGGACGGAGCGCGCCCTATATCGCAGAGGTCTATCAAGTGTCGGAAAACACCGTGCGTTCCCACATCAAGCACATTTACACCAAGCTCGACGTGCACAGCAGGCAAGAGCTGCTTTCGTTCATCCAGGATGCTAGCCAAGAGTAACGCCCGCTTCACACGCCTATCCTTGGCGCAATCTTCGTTGACGCTCTGAAAGCCAAGGGCTTCCGCATCGCTGGTGAAGTGGCAAGATTCGTCTAGCGTTCGAGGCCATTGCCAGAAACCAGAATCTCCCCATCACCTCACTTGACGGCATACATATTCAGTCCATATTTCCTTCATATTTGGCCATGGTTTTCTCACCCATTTCCGATGAATTCGCTCGTCAGAGCATCACCTGGTGAAGCCAAATCCCTTTTATTTTGCGATAACGGATGTGCGCAGAAATCGCTGCAGGAACAGCGGATGCGCCCCGAAAGCTCGTCAGGACACGGCGGCGTCGGGAAAGAGAAGGAGGCCCGCGGAAGCGGGAAAACCAGCGGGAAGCGGAAAGGAAGGGTTGCCCCACACTATTGGCATAGATGCCGAGCGCAAGCGCCCCATGAAGCTTGTTTTCTCGTTCGGCCATCATGCCGTCTGACGCGAGGATGAGCCTTCGCACCCCTTTCCTGCCCTGCCCGAGCATACTGCCACTCTCCACCGAGCGCGCAGGAAAGGGGTCTGGCTCCCCTTGGATACGACATCGTCCAAGCCCGACAGCGCGATTGCCCACTCCCCACGTCAGTCAACTAGTGCTTGCATCTCTCTAGCTTACAAGCACTTAACGCAGCGGCTGTAGACTGCTGCCATCCTGACCGGCAGGATACCGCTGTGGCACGAGGCGGGCGGAAGATACCGTGCATTCGCCCGATTCGCACCACAGCAGCCTGCACCCACAGCGCTTTGCGCGCTGCTCTCGAAAGGAGAAGGAACATGGATTCCAAACAGAAGGGGCTGGGCCTCTTCTCGCTCATCGGCATGGTCGTCAGCGCCTGTATTGGATCGGGCGTCTTTGCCACTACTGGCCAGCTCGCCCAGGTTGCGGCACCGGGCCCCGCACTCATCGCCTGGGGCATCGTCGGCATCGGCTTTTTGGCGCTTTCGTTCTCGCTGAACAATCTTGTCTCGAAGCGCCCGGACATGAAGGGTATCTTCGAGTACGCGTCTGAAGGATTCGGTCCGCTCGCAGGATTCGTCTCCGGCTGGGGCTACTGGCTTTCTGCATGGTTGGGCAACATCGCCTTCGCCACGATGATGATGTCCTCCATCGGATACTTCCTGCCTGATTTCCTGCCGGGCAATACCCTGCCCTGCATCATCGTCGCTTCCATCGTACTGTGGCTTTTGACCTTCCTGGTTATCCGCGGCGTGGAAAGCGCTTCGTTCCTGAACGCCATCGTCATGGTGTGCAAGGTTGCCTCTCTTGGCCTGTTCGTCGCCTTCACGCTGTTCTTGTTCAACTTCGACGTCTTTACTGCTGATTTCTGGGGCACCCTGTACAACAACATGGTTGCCATGGGAGAAGCGGGGGCTAAAGGCCTCGGCGGCGTTGGCAACCAAATCATCAACTGCATGATCATCATGATGTGGTGCTTCATCGGCATCGAGGGCGCAGCGGTCATGTCTTCCCGTGCGAACAAGAAATCCGACGTCGGCAAGGCCACCGTCATCGGCATGGTCGTCCTGCTCCTCATCTACATCTGCGCATCCGTCCTGCCCTACGGCTACATGCCCTACACCGAGGTCGCAGCGCTCGACTATCCGGCCATGCTCTACATTTTCGACCAGATGGCGCCGGGCTGGGGTGGCACCTTCATGAGCGTCGCTATCATCCTCGCTGTTGCTGGCGCTTGGCTGTCCTTCATCATCCTACCTGCCGAGACCACGTCCGAAATGGCAGAGCACAAGCTGCTGCCCGCCTCGTGGGGCAAGCTGAACGCTAAGGGCTCCCCGCAGTTCAGCCTGCTGCTCGTCGGCGCCTGCACCCAGGCCTTCCTGATCGTGCTCTACTTCTCCGAGGACGCTTACAACTTCGCGTTCTCCATGTGCACCGTCGCAATCGTCATCACCTGGACGCTGGCTGCTGCCTACCAGACAAAGTTCTCCGCGAAGAACGGCGATAAAGTGCAGATGGCCATCGGTATCGTGGCCGTGGTCTTCCAGGTGGTCGCCACGCTGTTCAACGGTTGGTCGTTCCTGCTGCTCACCTGCGTGGGCTACATTCCCGGCTTCTTCGTCTACATGGCAGCTCGGCGCGGACAAGGCCTATCCATCACGAACGGCGAGAAGATCGGCATGGGCATCATCAGCGCACTGGGCGTCTTGGCCCTCGTCCTGGTCGGCATGGGCATCATCACCATCTAGCCTTCGACGACCCATGGACGCAAGCCGGTAGAATCCCATACCGCGCGCCGCCTCCGAGCGCAAACTATAAATCGGTCCGAAACGTCAGTTTCGGACCGATTTTCATTCTGCAGGTTTCATGCGTCTCCGTACGCCTTCTGCGCGCTTCTGCGCATCTGTGCGCGTTCGTGCGCATCCCTGCCCACTACTGCGCGCCTCTCGTTTCGCTCTTTCTGTCAGTTGGCGATATCGCCAATCCCCCGTCGGCGCACCTGCATGCGCCCCACATTTCACCGCCTCTGACATCAAGTATGCCGCCACTTCCGGCAGCGTAAGCCCTACATGCGCCCCACATTTCACCGCCTCTGACATCCCTCGCAACCATGATGACCATATGCTCCATATGCTCCATATGCTCCATATGCTCCATATGCTCCATATGCTCCATATGCTCCATATGCTCCATATGCTCCATATGCTCCATATGCTCCATATGCTCCATATGCTC
>CHCFC05602__coassemble_349_pt1 | contig 23761 bp, 18 predicted proteins | sample CHCFC05602__metabat2_low_PE_036 | metagenome-assembled genome bin CHCFC05602 | reverse complement strand
CGAAGTCGCAGCCCGCATAGGCTGCGGGGATTGAAATTTCGCCGGAATCTCCAACAGATAGGAGGCCATGAGTTGCAGCCCGCATAGGCTGCGGGGATTGAAATTCAGGCAGCACCGTCCCGTCAAGGATGGTCCTGGTAGTCGCAGCCCGCATAGGCTGCGGGGATTGAAATTTCACCTATCCACAATATATTGTTGGTTTTTAGCGTCGCAGCCCGCATAGGCTGCGGGGGATTGAAATCTCATCTCTTCCTCCGCGCTCTCCATGACGGCGCGCGTCGCAGCCCGCATAGGCTGCGGGGATTGAAATCGAAGAGACGGGAAGTCACGAAGCCTGTATCGTGGTCGCAGCCCGCATAGGCTGCGGGGATTGAAATCAGGTGAACAAGGAAGTCCGCAAGACCGACCAGCAGTCGCAGCCCGTATAGGCTGCGGGGATTGAAATTACGTCCCGACCGAAGGCCCGTGGTCTGGCGCCGGTCGCAGCCCGTATAGGCTGCGGGGATTGAATCCAGGCCGACGACGACGTTTGGAGTGTCGTCGGTCGCTTCCATGTGGATGGATTGTGAATCGAGGGCGATCTTGCGTGAGGCTTTGAAGGGCTTTGGGATTATTGGGCGATTGCCACGGCTCGATTGCTTTCCCTAGTCCGCCTCACAACAAAAACTCCTCCACTTCCGGCAACGCGCCATCACGCATATACCGCTCATACACGTGCGCGATCAAATGGCGCGCTGTCCGGGGAAGGGCATGTCCGCTCTCTTCCATCTCCAACCGGTCCACACCGCAGGGTTCGTCCAAAACCACATCGCCTCGCTTGATATGCGAGACCACATCGGGCGAATGAAACACGCGCTTCGCTACCGTTTTCTTGCGCCCGTTCACCTTGCAGCGTTTGGCAACGACCTCGGCCTCTTCCAGGGAATCCTTCATGACCGTGAAGCTGCCGACGACACTTTCAAGCTCATCGCGAACGTCCCGAGGAAGGTTCCAGTTCTCTCCCTGGTATGAATAGACGGCGGCATGGTCGTCCTCCGCTTCCAGCCTGCATATGCCGTAGTAGCCGAGGCTCATGGACCCTCCGTTCGAACGCCCTTTCCGCACATTCTTGCGCTCGGGCAGCTATGCCGCTTCGGCGCGGCAAAACAACAGCCTGAAGACACCTCGCCTCCGCACCGTCTCCTCGTGCTACCCTACCACAAAGCCGCCGAACCAAGGAGGTGACCCCGATGGCCCTTCGCCTGCGCCCGTATCAGCAAGAGTGCGTCGACATCATCAACGCCCTCGAAGGCGGGTCGCACCTGGTCCACATGGCAACCGGCCTGGGCAAAACGGTCGTTTTCACCTCCATCAAACGCCGCGGGCGCGTGCTCATCATCTCGCATCGCGACGAACTCGTCCGCCAGCCCGTCAAATACTACGACGTCCCGGTCGGCATCGAAAAAGGCTCCGAGCACAGCCAGGGCGAACCGGTCGTCTCGGCGACCGTCCAGACGCTTTCGCGCGACAAGCGCCTCGCCGCGTTTACTCCCGGCGAATTCGACACCATCATCACTGACGAGGCGCACCACGCGCTCGCGCCGTCCTACCGCAAGGTTGTCGAAACGCTGAAGCCGCGCCTGCACGTGGGCTTCACAGCGACGCCCCGCCGCGGCGATGACCGCGGCCTCGAGAAAGTCTTCGACGACATCGTGTTCAGCCGCGATCTCAAATGGGGCATCGGCAACGGTTACCTGGCGGACCTCGACTGTCGCCGCGTCTACGTCTCGTGGGACACGTCCCGCCTGCGGCGAAAAAACGGCGACTACGCCGTTTCTGACCTCGATGGGGAAGTGAACCAGCCGCGCACGAACGACCAGATAGCCGAAGCGTACCGTCAGTTCGCCGAAGGCCCCACGCTCGTGTTTGCTTCATCGGTTGAGCACGCGCACCAGCTGGCCTGTCGCATCAAAAACGCCGCCGTCGTGGACGGCAAGATGCCCCTGTCAGAACGCCGCCGCGTCATCGAGGAGTTCTCGGCGGGAACAATCGCCTGCCTCGTCAACTTCGGTGTCTTCACCGAAGGCACTGACCTGCCCATGATCCGCACGGTCCTGCTGGCGCGCCCGACCCAGAACCCTACGCTCTACGCCCAGATGGTGGGGCGCGGCCTGCGGCTGGACGAAGAGCACGGCAAAACGTCCGTCCGCCTTATCGACTGCGTCGGCATCACGAAAGACCACCGTCTTTGCACGGCGCCCACGCTGTTCGGCCTCAACGAGGACGACTTCCCCGAAGGCGCCGCTTACGTGCTGGATGGGCCGCTTTCCGGCCTGCAAAGCCGCTTGATGGAGCTCGAGGACACGCCGACGGGCTGGGTCCTCCGTGCGCGGCGCGTCAACATCCTGGAAGGCGGCGTTGCATGGACGCCCATGGTCGACGGCTCGCGCGTTGTGCGCGGCGAGCGCTTCAGCGTGGTGAAAAGCGCGCCCGACGACCTGGGCGGGGTGGACGTCCGCTTCAGCGGCATGCAATCCAGCATGTTCCATTTCGCGAACGAGGAGGAAGCGGACCGGCGCGTGCTGGACTGGCTTTCGCGCAACCCGCTCACACGCGACGAACGGCACCTGTGGGATTCCGCCTTGGTCAAACGCTGGGGGCAGGAGCGTGCGACGACATCGCAGCTGGACTACATCAAACGCCTGGTGGGCGAAGGGAGCGAAGAGGTGCTCGCGCTCGGCCTCAGCAAGCGGGATGCGGCGACCGTCATCGAGAACGCGCAAAGCCGCATCGAGCAGAAGGACGCCGAGGCGCTCGGTCGCTGCCCGCTGTGCGGTTCTGCCCTGAAGCTTTCGCAGAGCGGCAAAACCGTGCAGTGTTCCCGCTTGCGCTGGAAGCGCGAAGGAACGGAGTATGCGGCGGCAGGAGCGTGCACGTTTCGGTTCGTCCGGAAGCTGGGGCGTATCCAGCTGGCGGACCGCGAGGTGAAACGCCTCGTGAGGGAAGGGCGGATCGTCGTCCGCGGGCGCTGCCTGACGCTTGCGGAGGCTGACGAGCCCGGCCTGTACGAACTCGCCGAGAACCGCTCGGTCCCTTCTCGCAGACGGTTCAAACCCTGGCGTGACCCCGAAGTGCGCACGCTGGATGGAGGGGTAGCGATAGCTTATGTGCAGGAAATTCACGGTTCTGACCTGGGATGAAGTGCTCGAGGTCGTGCAGGCGCTCGAGATGTGCTCGCCTTTCAACGTGCAGCCTGACTGGCCTGCCGTGCGCCCTGCGCATGACGATGCATCGCCCGGTGCGCGGGCTTGGGTGATTTCTGCCTGCACGGCAGGCGGGATGGACGCGGCGGACGGCTCGGTGCGTAGTTCGACGTGTGCGGACGGCTTGACGCACGGTTCAGCGCATGCGGATGGAACGGGAGCTTTGGAGCGATGCACGCCCGCCCTTCCGTCGTTGGCGCTCGAGCCTCGCATGCTCACCTGGGGCTACCTACTTCCCGGTTCCCAAAAGCTTGTGTTCAACACACGTTCGGAATCTGCGGCGACATCCCCGCTCTGGCGTGAGTCCTTCGCAAGCAGGCGCTGTATCGTTCCTGCCTGGTCGTTCTACGAGGCGCACCAGCACGAATCTGCCGTCTTGCCGTCGAGGCGAAAGGGACGTCAGCTGTATCGGTTTGCCCCGTCGAACGCCAGCAATGACGCGCTTTTGAGCAACGCAGCAATGCCGATTTCGCCCGCAGTGCCAAGGGCGCTTTCGGGTACTGTGTCAGGGGCAGAACCTGGGGCTTCCCTCCAGGACGGTTCAGGCAAAGGCCAGGCCGAAGCTCTCGGCGATGGCAGTTGTCCTGACGGTGCGCGCGTATCCGACGATGCGGGCGCGTCCGCCACGCCTATCTCGTCCATTTCGCCCGGCCCGCTCAAGCGCTGCCCATTCCTCATGGCGGGCATTTGGCAGGACGATCGCTTTTCGGTCTTGACGTGCGAACCCGATGCGCAAGTGGCGCACATCCACGATCGTATGCCGCTTTTGCTTTCGCCTGCAACGGCGCTTACCTGGCTAAACGGGGGAGCGCCCGAAGTCTGCCGGGCTTTCGTCGGTCTCTCTGCTCTGCCGGTTTACCCTCCCGCGTCAGAGCCTGAACAGCTAAGCCTGTTCTAGCCTGCGCCAAGGACAGGTTGCTCGGAGGCTTGCCCGAGGTCAGGATGCGCCGTGGCCTCTGCCGCCTAGATTGCAATCCTGCCGTACGCGTCGCTCGTTTTGCAGAGAGCGATGATTGCTTGCACGAACGCGGCGATGGAAGGGATGAAGGTCCAGCAGAACACAAGGAAGAGAATGCCCAGCCCCACTTTGCCAGCATAGAAGTTGTGGATGCCGAGCCCGCCCAAGAAGAACGCGAGGAGGACGTACGCTACTTTGCTCACCAGCTTGCGGCCGTCGGGCGTGTGCGTGACGTGCGGTCCGTATTGCTCCACGAACGGCTGTGGCGCGTATGCGCCCTGGCCAGGGTAGGGCTGCTGGGCATAGCCCGGCTGGTTGGCGTAGGGCGGCTGCGGCGGCTGTCCATAGCCAGGCTGGCTGGCGGACTGCTGTGCGTTTCCAGGTTGCGAAGTAGAGGGCTGCTGCCCGTACCCCGGCTGACCTCCTGCAGGCTGCTGCGCATTGTCAGGTTGTCCTGCATACGGCTGTTGCCATTGCTGCTGCCCTGAAACGTCCGTCGCCTGCTGCCACTGCGTCTGCGCATCGCCAGGAGCCTGCGAAGGATACGGCTCGTAGGGCTGCCACTGCTGGCCGCTCGATTGCTGCACGCTTTGCTGCTGAGGGTTCTGCTGTTCTGCCATAGTCGCCTTCTTCCGCGTACAAACGGGGGTTGAACTCATTATCGCACGCCGTGCGTCCTGCCGCTCCAACCATCCTGCTGTTCGGGGGTATAATACCCACGCAACACAGGCCACGACCCGAGAGGGCATCTCCATGAACACCCAAGAAAAAGCATTGCAGCTGCACGCCGAATGGCAGGGCAAGCTGGACACCGTTCCGAAGATGAAGATTGCTACGCGCGAGGACCTGGCGCTGGCCTATACGCCGGGCGTCGCCGAGCCGTGCAAGGTCATCGCGCAGGATCCGGACGCTGCCTACACCTACACGCAGAAGGCGAACACGATCGCCGTCGTAAGCGATGGCAGTGCGGTGCTCGGCCTGGGCAATATCGGGCCGTTGGCTGCCATGCCGGTCATGGAGGGCAAATGCGCGCTGTTCAAAGAGTTCGGCGGCGTGAACGCCGTGCCGCTGTGCTTGGACACGCAGGATGTGGACGAAATCGTGGACACGGTCAAACGTGTCGCCCCGTCCTTCGGCGGCATCAACCTGGAGGATATCTCTGCGCCCCGCTGCTTTGAAATCGAGCGTCGCCTCATCGAAGAGCTGGACATTCCCGTTTTCCACGACGATCAGCACGGCACCGCTATCGTGGTGCTTTGCGGCGTCATTAACGCGCTGCGCCTCACGGGCAAACGCCGTGAGGACGTGCGCGTGGTCGTGAACGGTGCGGGCTCGGCGGGCATCGCCATATCAAAGCTGCTGCTGCGCTGGGGTATCAAACACCTGGTGCTCTGCGATATTAAGGGCATCATCAGCTCGCGCACCGAAGGCGCTACGGACGCCCAGCGTGAAATGCTGCAGTGGACGAACCTGGACGACGTGGACGGCACGCTGGCCGACGCGCTCAAGGGCGCGGACGTCTTCGTGGGCGTGTCCGCCCCGAACATCGTGACGGGCGAAATGGTGGCTGCCATGGCACCGGATGCTGCGGTCTTCGCCATGGCCAACCCCGTGCCGGAAATCATGCCCGACGTTGCTCGCGAGGCGGGCGCGCGCGTGGTGGGCACCGGCCGTTCTGACTTCCCGAACCAGATTAACAACGTGGTTGCTTTCCCGGGCATTTTCAAAGGAGCCCTTGAAGCGCGCGCCACGCGCATTACCGAAGAGATGAAACTGGCAGCTGCCGAGGCGCTGGCCGCCCTCGTTTCCGACGACGAGCTCTGCGAAGACTTCATCATGCCGGAGCCCTTCGACCCGCGCGCTGCCGAAGCAGTGGCTGCCGCCGTGAAGGAGTGCGTGCGCTAGGCGGGGGAGCACCTGCTTCATGCAGCGCTGCGAGCTTTGGTTCTTTCGTTGGGGTTCGATGGTCTGGCAGAGGCCATCCGGGCTCCACGCCGAGGCTTGTCGCTCCTGTCTGCCCGCAAGGCGGCGTGCATTGCTTTGCAGATGCGCGCCGCTTTCCCGACCTGCCCGTCCCAATGTGAGGATTGACCATGTCCATCGAATTGACGCCCGAGAAAGTAGCGCAAGCAGTCTACGAGACCATTCCGCGCATTGCCTGCGTGCTGCCAGCGGACGTGCTGGCAGCGCTTGAGCGCGCCTTCGCCGAAGAGCGCAGTCCGCGTGCCCGCGAAGTGTTGCGCCAGCTCACGGAGAACGCTCGCATTGCGCGCGAAGACCACGTGCCGCTTTGCCAGGATACGGGCACGGTGTGGGTGTGCCTGGAGGTCGGTCCCGACGTTCTGGTGCCGGGCAATGTCTTCGCAGGCGTGGACGAAGCGGTCTCGCGGGCCTATGAGGAAGCGCGCCTGCGCATGTCTGTCGTGAAAAACGCGCTTTTCGACCGCGCGAACACGCGCACGAACACCCCGGCATTCTGTGAAATACACCCTGTCGAGGAACCGGGCGTCGCGCGTCTGCACCTCATGCTTAAAGGAGGCGGGTCTGACAACGCAAGTCGCGTGGTCATGCTGGCACCCGGCGCGGGTCGTGAGGGCATTGTCGAGGAGGTCGTTCGCTGCGTGCAAGAGAAGGCGGCGAATGCCTGTCCGCCGCTCGTGGTCGGCATTGGCGTCGGCGCGACGTTCGACAAAGTGGGCGGGCTGGCGAAGCGCGCGCTCATGCGCCCGATCGACGCGCCTGCGCCTGACGAGCGCACGGCAGCCTTCGAAGCCGAACTTCTTGCGCGCGTGAACGCGACCGGCGTGGGCGCGGGTGCGCTCGGTGGCGCGCACACGGCGCTTGCCGTCAAGGTGAACACTGCGCCCTGCCATATCGCCGCATTGCCGCTTGCTATCAACATGGGCTGCTCCGCCATGCGGAGGGCGACGATCGATCTGGCAGGTGCATAGCGAAAGCGAGCCACGTGCATTCTTGCGCACGACGAGCATGAAGGAAGCCCTACAGCTTGCGTTGTAGGGCTTCGCTTTTGTCCGGCATCTTGCAAGTGCGTCGCTGTGGGAGGGGCGTCCTGTGCCATCGGCGGCAATGGGGTTATGGGACAAAAGCGCGCCTGACGCTCGCGCGGGGCGTACGGGCTTGACATCCGAGGGTGTATTGCGGTGAGCAAAGTGCTTTGCGTCGTTGGTGGTGCTGGTGCAAACACTGTTTGCGCTCCCATTGCCTTTGGTTTTGGCACTTTTCGACGATAAAGACGCTGGATACCGTCCATATCGTGCGATTTTTCTGCCATCGTCTGGTCGCCTTCGAAATGCAAAGTTCGTGATCAGGCGTTTTGCTCCAAGCAATTTGGAGTGCTGACAGTTCGAGCGTCTTTATCGTAGAAAATGACCACAAGGCGATGGTTTTTGCGCACATTGCTGCGCGTCCTGGTTTACGCGCTCATCCTGCGTGCCTTCCGCAAAGTTCCGGGCTGTTGCACTGCTTCCAGATAACCCAATGCAGCCGTCCTCGGGATTGTCGCCACCCTTTCAGCGCATTCAGCGCGGCCGTCCTTCAAGGTTCTTGCGCCTTATCCCCAAAACACAACGCGGTCGTCCGTCAAGCCTTCAGGGGCGTAACGGACGACCGCGTCATATACCTTGCGCATCATTGCGCTTATGCGCCATCTGTCTCGCAGGCGCATACGGAATGCGTGCGAATCCCTACTTCGCGTTCACCTTTGCAATGCCTTCCAGCACTGCGCGGTGCAGCTCGCTCAGGCTGTCCTCGTCTTCGGTCCACTGATGCGTGAGGATGCCGAAGTCCTGCGTAAACCCGCACTTTTCCAGCAGTTCCGCCACTTCCTGCGGGCCATTCTGACCCCAGCCGTACGAACCGAACGGAATGCCGATACGGTCCTTCGGCGAAAGCCCTTTCAGGTACCACAGGAAGCTGGCCACGGTGGGCATCATGCCGTTGTTGAGCGTGGGCGATCCGACGGCGATATAGCGGGCGGACAGCACTTCGGTCATGATGTCGGAGATATGGTCCACTTTCAGGTCGAACAGGCGTGCCGGGATGCCCGCCTCGATGAACGCTTCGAGAATCTGCTGCGCCATGGCCTCGGTCGTGTGCCACATGGAGTCGTATACCACGATGGCATACTCGTCCGGGACAAGCGAGCTCCACTTCTGGTAGATGTCCAGGATATCTGCCACGTGAGAGCGCCAGATGATACCGTGGCTCGGTGCGATCATATCGAAGTCCAGCCCGCCGAGTGCGCCCAGCGCCTTCACGACATGACGGGAATACGGCATGACGATGTTCGCATAGTACTTTTTCGCCTGGTCAAGGACCTCGGGCAGACCCACTTCGTCGTCAAAGCGCTTGGAGGACGCATAGTGCTGGCCGAAAGCGTCGTTGCTGAAGAGGATTTTGTCGAAAGCGCTGTAGGTCACCATGTTGTCCGGCCAGTGAACCATCATGGTGGCGGCGAACGTCAGCGTGCGTTTGCCGATATTGAGCGTGTCGCCCGTTTTGACCGGGATGTACTCGTACGCTTCGCCGTAATGCGCCTTGAGGCCCTTAAGGCCGTGAGGGTCGCTCGTGACGATCTTCGCATTCGGCGCGGCGGCCATGATGGCGGGAATGGCGCCCGAATGGTCCTGTTCAACATGGTTGGAGATTACATAGTCGATCTTCGCCGGGTCAATCACGTCGGCAATGCGCTCCAGGAGCTCATCCGCGAACGGTGGTTTGCACGTGTCGATGAGGGTGATCTTTTCGTCGAGGATGAGGTAGGCGTTGTACGTGGAGCCGCGGTCGGTGGTGTAGCCGTGGAAGTTGCGCTCGGTCCAGTCGATGCCGCCGACCCAGTACACGTCCGGCTTGATTTCGGTTGCTCGCAGCATGAGTGCCTTCTTTCTCGTTTGCAGTGCGCCAGCAGGGAATCTGGCGTCATTGTAGCCTCTGGGGAGGCGAAGGACATACGTTTTGGCACTTCCGATAGAACGCGCACAACAAGACGTCCGCATGGTTAGTGAACAGCACAATGCGCAGGGCGAACGTAGGGAGCGGCATGGTTACGGCTCGGTAAAGTCTGGTTGAAGATGCGGTACTGCGCGGTTCGCGGCCGTCTTGACGGTACAATGCAAGGACGACGAAAGGGGGGCGTCATCACACCGCAGGGAGAACATGCTGGCTGGCGGCAGGCTGCCGCCGCGCGCGGGCGCGCAACAGTGCGCTCGAGCAGGCGTGCTCGCGCGGTGCAATCCCCCGAAAGCGGCGAAAGCGGCAGTGCCTATGGCGCAGAAGAGCGAGGCGATATCACGTCGCCCGATTCCGCTTCCACCTCAAGCACCGCTGTATTCCGCGGCAGCGTGGAAAAAAGGCGTACCGCGCACGGTCTCTGGCAGCAGGTCGATCCGCTGCTCGTGTTCACCTTCGCGCTTTTCATTGTCTCCGTCGTGGTGCGCACGCTCGTGTCGGATTTCCCGAAGTCCGCCGACGTCATGCCGGACGAACTGCGCTATCTCGATCTTTCCCGCAGTTTGGTGACGGACGGCACGCTCACGATTCGCGGAGTGGCCAGCTCGTTCCAGAAGATTCTCTACCCGATTGCGCTCATTCCGGCGATGCTGTTCCCGGATCCGCAAACCCAAGTGCACGTAATCGCCTTCTTGAACTCCCTGTACGCTTCGTCTGTGGTGTTTCCTGCCTACGTACTGGCTAAGCGCCTTGTTTCAGGCAAGGGCGCTCGCGTGGTCTGCTTGGCTCTGGCGGCGTTGCTGCCGGATCTCTGCTATTCCATGACGTTCATGAGCGAATGCCTGTACGCGCCCTTGTCCTTATGGCTCATGGTGTTGCTTTGGGATGCACTGTCGAAACCAGGGACGCGCGGGCTTGCGAGCGCGGCGGTGGGCGGTTTTGTCTGTTACATTGCCTACCTGTGCAAAGAGGTTGCGCTTGCTTACGCAATTGCGATCGCGCTCATGCTCGCGGCTTCAGTTGCGCGCGGAGCGTGGGCTTCGTGGAAAAGGCGAAGAGACCTGCGTCTGGGCAAAGCGCCCGAAAACGGCGGCTTTCTGGCGCGCATTCCGCTGTTTGGAGATCCGCTGGCACGGCTCGCGCTTTTCCTCATCGGGTTCCTGGCGCCGTTCTTGCTGCTGAAGCTTACGCTCTTTTCCGGCATGCTGAATTCGTACAACCAGTCTTCTCTCGACATCCTGCAGAGCCTCTACGTCGACCTGTTTGCGTTCTATGCGATCGGGCTGAACGCGGTGCATTTCCTGCTGGGCTTCGCGTTCTTTCCGCTCGTGCTTCCCCTGGTTTCGTTCCGACGGTTCAAAAAGGACGAGCGTACGTTTCTTGTGCTCCTCCTCCTCGTGTTCGTCATCAGTTTCCTGACCGTGGTCTTTACCATTTCCATGCGCGAGGATGCGGGGCATGTCGCGTTGCGCCAGCATTTGCGCTACGTGGGTCCACTGCTCGTGCCCTTTGCGTTCTTCCTGGTTCGCCAGGCGACAGAGGGGCCGCACCCGCGCTGGGGTGCGACGCTCGGCCGGGGACATGTGCTCACGGTGGTGCTCACGGCGTTTTGCGTGGGCGTGCTGCTCTTGTTCGGGACGGCGAACCTCTCTCAGGGGCTTGATAGCGCCACGATGCATCTGTTCCGCTTCATCTGCGATATCGACCTGACTATCCCGGCAGAAAAGTTCGCGTCCTCGACGGGTGGCCTGACTGCCATTTCCGACGAGAAGGAGGCAGTGCTCGCCATAAACGCGGCTGTCTGGATAGCGCGTGGTGTCATCGTTGCCATAGCGGTCGCGGGCACGGTGCTGTTCCATGCGCGCGGGAGGGTCGGACGCATCGGCCGTAAGGCGGTTATCGTCGTCGTGGCGGCATTCTTCGTAGCAAGCACGGTGGCGTGCACGGTTCACAATCGCGATTCTTACGGTGCCGAAGAGGCGGAGATTCAAGAGGCAGTCGCCGTTGACGGCATCCTGGAAGGATTGCCCGAAAGCGCGCGGGTGCTCATTGTCTACGACGACGGGAACACGGTAGAGAACAACCTGGTGACTACCTATATTCCCGACCGATGCCATTCCTACCGCTATATTTCGGACAAAAAGTTGCGGGAAAGCCTTCGGGCGGACGGTACGCTGCCTGCAAGCATGTTCGGGGGAGACGTGCGCAACGACGAACTGTTCTCGCAGAAAGGGGAGTCCGACGCTGCGTCCGCGCCGCTCTATGTCCTGGTGAACAACCGTCAGGATTTGCGCGTGACAAGCGAAGGTGCGATCACAGTCTCGTACGAACCGCAAGAGCATTACACGCTCTACTGCGTGCTTGGCGGCGCGCCGCTTTCCTTCGAGTACGAGGAGGCGTAAGTCTTGCGCGAATAGGACCGAGAGCAGTTGGCGCGGCGGACTGCCCTGGCCGAAACCGTAGCATTCGCCGTCTGCTCAAAGCAGCATCTGTGGCCGAGGCGTGCTTCCTTCCGCTCGATTTGACTTCGAGCGAACTCCAAGCATTACAGTGTGGCATGCGAAGGCCGCTCAGTGCACGGGCCGTACCGGTGCGCGAAAGGGCACAATCCGCAACGGAGCGCACAATGCGCGACAGAGGGCATAGCGCTGAGCGCTTGCCGAGACGAGAGAGGATGGGCGCATGCAATATCGTACGTTGCCTCGCGGAGGCGAAAAGATCAGCATCATCGGCCTGGGTATGGGCTCTATCCACCAGGCGAGCGTGGAAGAGACAGAGCGAACCGTGCGCGCCGCTATTGACGCGGGCGTGAACTTCATGGACTTCATTCCGAGCGAGGCTGTCGCGTTCGAAGGCTATGCGCGCGCTTTGCGCGGCCAGCGCGACAAGGTCATGCTGCAGATTCACCTCGGGGCGGACTATTCGAGCGGATCGTACGGTTTCACCACGGATTTCGCGACTGCCAAAAGCCAGTTCGAAGCACGTTTGACCGTGCTCGACACTGATTATGCAGACTTCGGGTTCATTCATTGCATTGACGAGGACGCCGACTTCGACCAGGTCATGAACGGTGGGATTTGGGATTATGCGTGCCGCATGAAGCAGGAAGGCGTCATTCGCCATCTTGGGTTCAGCACGCACAGCGTGGACATCGCCCGTCGTTTCCTGGCGACGGGGGCCATGGATTTGGGCATGTTTAGCATCAATCCGATGTACGACTACACGTCCGAGTCCGAGTACGGCAAAGGCGAAGCTGACGATCGCGCCGAACTGTATCGCGAATTCGAGCGCGCGGGCGTGGGCATATCCGTCATGAAGGCGTTTGCGGGCGGACAGCTGCTGGATGCTCGCCAGTCTCCCTTCGGCCAGGCGCTCACGCGATTCCAATGCATGCAGTACGCGCTCGACCGTCCTGGCGTGCTCACCGTGCTGCCGGGCATCCGCGGTGAGGAAGATTTGCGAGAGGTGCTCGCTTTCCTGGACGCAACGGAAGAAGAACGCGACTATTCCGCGCTCGGGTCTATGGCGCCTCAGTCCACGGTCGGCGCGTGCGTTTACTGCAATCATTGCCAGCCGTGTCCGGAGGGCATCAGCATCGGCATGGTCAACAAGTTCTACGACCTGGCGCGGTTGGGCGACGACATGGCCGCGCAGCATTATCGCGACCTGGAAGTACATGCCTCTGCCTGTGTGCAATGCGGGCACTGCGATGACCGCTGTCCTTTCGGCGTGGAGCAGAGCGCTCGCATGCAGGAGATTGCCGCGTATTTTGGCGAATAGGGGAGGATTGCCGAAACCGCGTGACGCTTGTCAGTTTTGGTGATGATGGCGCCAATTCAGCAGGCTCGCTTGTGCGCTGCCGAAACAACGGGTGTTTGTTCGGTGGTGCCGTGCATTTCCTCAAGCATCCCGCGATTTTTCCCTGGCGCTTTCGTCGGTGCAAAGACTCGGTGGATTGAAGGCGGACCTGAGGCAAAAACTGAAGGCAGACATGAAAACGCCCTGTGGCTGGACCAAAGTCCGCCACAGGGCGTTCGCGTGAAACCAGGCTTCTTTGCTCTGACCTTCGCAGCGTCAAGGAGCCTTGAAGGCCAGAACTACCAAAGAAGACTAGAGATTCAGTGCCTTTTCGACGTCGGCGAAGACAACCTGCGGGTCGCGGTCGCCGTCGATGGCAACCAGAAGTTCGCAGCCGCGATAGTAGTCGATCAACGGGGACGTGGACTTCTGGTAGACATCGAGACGGTTGCGGACCGTGGCCTCGTTGTCGTCGTCGCGCTGGTACATTTCGCCACCGCACTTCGGGCAGGACGCGTCTGCCACCGAGCCAATGTAGCCGCATTCCTTGCACATGCGACGGCTGGTCAGGCGCTTGACGATGACTTCGGCATCGACGTCGATCAGCAGTGCAGCGTCAAGCGGGCGCTCCAGCTTGGAAAGCTCGGCGTCCAGGGCGACAGCCTGCGCGGACGTGCGCGGGAAGCCGTCCAGGATGAAGCCTTTCTCCGTGTCCGGATTCTGCAGGCGTTCGGTCACCAGGCCGATGATGACGTCGTCGGGCACCAGCTCGCCGGCGTCCATGTAGGTCTTTGCCTTACGGCCCAGCTCGGTGCCTTCCTTGACGGCGGCGCGGAGCATGTCGCCGGTGGAGATGTGCGGCGTGCCGTACTTTTCAACGAGCAATGCAGCCTGCGTGCCCTTGCCGGCACCGGGCGCACCCAGCAAAACGATGTTCATGCGTATCGTTCCTTTCAGTTCGTACAACCGGCGATATTGTAGCAAACGCGATGCCCTTCGTGCATGAATTCGGGATACGCACAGCTATTCTCCGGGAAGGGCGCGCATCTTTTGTGCTTCTTATGCGCACTCGTGTAAACGGCGCGATGCTTGCCCATTTATCGAAAGCATGGCGCCTTCTGCCGACAGATTGCTTGTGTGCACGATGCCCCGAAAGGGTCTTGGGCTTGCTGTGACGGGGTTTGCATAGAGGCAGCCTGACCGCGCCCAATGCGGAGGCGGCTACAGGGGCGGCTTGCTGTGCCTAATCCGCAAAAAGCCGATCAGCGTACTCGACGGTAACCCACGAAAGGAATCCTGGCGTGGAGTCAACCACCGCCACGGCATCTTCGAGGGCGCTGTAGACGTCGTTGCGGTCTTTGTCGCGCGCGGAGGGCTGGCGAGCGGGCGGCTCGGGGCTTCCTGCCAAGAATAGCGAGAACTCTACGAGGAGATTGGGGTAGAGGGCCAGGAAGCGGTCGAAGCTCGAGCGCGCTTCGACTAGGTTGCCTTGCTTGTAGGCGAGAACGGCCATGCCCAGCAAGAACCAGCTTGTTTCCTCGTTGTCGTAGCGTGCGACGAGTTCGCGTGCTGCCGCATCATCTTCGAAGTAGGCATACAGCATGATGAGCAGGCCGCGCAGGTTCTGGCGGTCAGCCGCATCCAAGGCGAGGGCCTGTTCGCACGCTTCGCGCGCGGCACGGTATCTTCCCAGGTCGTAGCTAAGGAAGGCGCGGTCGCCTTTGATTTGCAACAGCGTGCGCCCCAGGGGAATCTCCCAGGCAGAGCCGGGCGCGGAAGGAGCTGGCGTGGCGCTTGCCGTGGCGCCAAGTCCCGAAGGCTCCGAAACCGCTTCTGCTTGCGCAGCAATGGCTTCAGCGTCCGAGGAGGCGGCTTTCGGTGCTGCCAGCGTTTGCCGCTCGGCCTTCCATCGCGCTTCGACCTCCGTCTCAAGCTCGGTCAATTTGCGGTAGAGGACTTCGTCGTTCTCCTCCATTTGCAAAAGCATGCGCTTTGCATCGTAGTGGTCGGGTTGCAGTTCGAGCGTACGGCGCAAGCAAGCGGCCGCTTCGTCGTCGCGGAACGCTTCGAACAGCTTGCACGCGTGCTGGTAGCATGTTTCGGCGGAGGCGTCTTCGGGCAGACCTGTCAGGTCGTCTGCCGCGTTTTTCCGTTCCTGCTGATGGCGATAGGCGAACTCCATGAGCGCGGCGTCGATGTCCTCCTGCGATGCGCCTTCCTGCATCATGCGCTCGATGATTTCCTGCATTGCCTGCAGTCCGGGATCGCGGTCCATGGGTACTCCTCTCGTCGCGCTCTTTCCAGGAACAGGGTAGCGCACGCGTGCGTTGGCTCGCTATGAAATTTACGTGAGGCGAAGCGCGCTTTTATGCCACGACTTCCATTGGCTGCCGGACGATTTGAATCGGACGATTTGAAGGCCCTGGGTCGCGTCTTCGCGCGCCCTTGCGCCAAGGTTTGGATGCACCCTTTGAAGGTCTCTCAGGACGAAAAACACTCGAATGGTGACAGTGCTGTCGGTTGAGCTTTTCCAAACGGGGCAATCCCGCCGAAAAGGAGCGATTTTGCACGCTATGGCGAGCGAACAGCCCATTTCAAAGGGCCAAAGGCATGGCGGGGTGAAAAAGGGAACTCGCCTGGTGTTACCATTCGAAGATTTTTCGTCCTGGAAGGAAAATTGGGTTGACGCTTTCGCCAGCAGGCGTCCTTGCGTGCCGCTCCTGCCTGTCCGTCTCTCTTTTCCCCTCTCTCCCTTTCACTCTCCCTTTCTTTCTTTCTTTCTTCTCGCCTGTCCGCTTGTCCGCTTTTGCCATCAGAGTGCGGCAAAAGCTTTGTGGTACCGTGTCAAGGCGAAAGGGAGCAGAAGGAAGCAAGGGGCTTGGCGATGGAACCCAGGGAGGGTGCGCACATGTCGGGATACCGACGGCAGGATGTTTGGGACGCGGGCGAAGCCTTCACGCGCGAGTACATAGAACGTATGCGTCGAAAAGATGCGGAGAATGGCCGGGCCTCTGTGGTCGCGCGCCTGCGCAGTGCCGAAAAGAAGGCCAGGCTGCAAGGCGCTTCATATCCGCCTGCGCATCGTGAAAGCGCGCCCGATGGCATGCCGGGGGAAACGCGAGGGGATATGCAATCAGCGAACATTCCGCAGATTGCGGGCGAAAAGTCGCCTCGTTCCTCTGCAGATGCAGATGGTTTCGTGCTTCATGTGCTGGCAAGCGGCAGCAAAGGCAACGCCGCTATCGTGCGCTTGGGAGAGGCGGCGGTTCTCGTTGACTGCGGCATTTCGAAGAAAGCATTCTTCGAACGGTGCGAAGAGGTGGGGTTCGACCCGTTTTCGCTTTCCGCCGTCTTGGTCACGCACGAGCATACGGATCATACGAAAGGCCTGGGCGTGCTGTACCGCGCGCTCGCGAAGCGGGGCGTTCATCCGCCTCTGGTGACGACGGCCGCTGTGCATGCAGCCTCCGCCCCCGTACGCGAGGTGGAGGATCTGACGGAAATTCGCCACGTTCATGCGTCCGATGACTTCATGCTGGCAGGGCTGCATGTCGTGAGCTTCGCGACAAGCCATGACGCGGCAGAGTCTATGGGCTTTCGGTTCGAAGGGCAGCGCGCAGCCGACGGTCGAGCGTTCGTTGGGGCTGGGTCCGAGGATGTTCTTGGCTACGTGACGGATTCGGGCTTTCTGTCCGATGAAGCGCTGGCATGCCTCTCTGATGTGCGCTTGCTGGCGATCGAGAGCAACCATGACGAACATCTGCTGGACATTGGCCCGTATCCGACTGCGCTCAAGCGGCGCGTAGCGTCAGATGCGGGGCATCTTTCCAACGTGCAGTCTGCGAAGTATCTGGAATCGCTCCTGAGCGCGCGCTTGGAGACGGTCGTGGGCATGCACCTTTCGGAGACGAACAATGAGCCGCGACTTGCCGTGCAAGCTGCGCAACAAGTGCTGGCGAACGAATGTCATCCTGCGCGCTATGTCGCCGCGGCGCAGCATCGTCCGGTCAGCCTATGGTAGAGTGGCGGAAAACGATGCGCCCGCAAGGGCGACGAGCAATTTGCCCGCCCTGCCCCTCGTGGCGAGGGGCGGCAAAAACGGCGCAGTGCGCTGCGGCCGAGGCCGACCGCTATTGACCGCCAGGCAGAAAGGCGAAACGACCGCGCCAGACAACAGCAAGGAGCAAGCATGAGAATCGTCAACGGCAAAGTGTTCACGGACGGCGCCTTCGTCGAGCAGACCGTCCATGCGATAGACGGACGTTTTTCGGAATCGGGAGGCGAAGCGGACGGCATCGTGGTGGAAGCCCAGGGGTGCTACGTCATTCCCGGTCTCGTCGACGTCCATTTCCATGGCTGCAAGGGGCATGATTTCTGCGATGCCACGCCCGAAGCGTACGAGGCTATTGCGCGCTACGAGGCATCGCGCGGCGTGACGGCCGTGTGCCCTGCGACCATGACGTATCCCGAAGAGAAGCTGCAGACCATCATGGAGGCTGCGCGCGCGTTCGAGGTGCCAGAGGACGGAGCCGACCTCGTGGGCATCAACATGGAAGGACCGTTCATTTCTCCCGACAAGATAGGCGCTCAGAACCCTGCGTACGTGCAGAAGGCGGATGCTGCCATGTTCCGCCGCCTGCAGGAAGCGTCGGGTGGACTCGTGAAGCTCGTGGACATTGCGCCCGAAGAGGAGGGTGCGCTCGCGTTCGTCGACGAAGTGGGGGATAATGTGCGCGTGTCCGTTGCCCATACGTGCGCGGACTACGATACAGCGTGCGCAGCGTTTGCGCATGGCGCGCGGCAGCTCACGCACTGCTATAACGCAATGCCCGGCCTGCACCATCGCAAGCCCGGTCCTATTGCGGCGGCGTTCGACCATCCAGACGTCACGCCGGAGATTATTGCGGACGGTGTGCACATCCATCCGTCGATGGTGCGTCTGGCATTCCGCATTTTTGGAGACGATCGCGTAATCCTGATCAGCGACTCCATGGAGGCGACAGGGTTGGAGGACGGCGAGTACAGCTTGGGCGGTCAGCCGGTCACAGTGCGCGGCAATCTTGCCACGCTGCACGATGGCACGATCGCCGGATCCGCGACGGATTTGATGGCGTGTTTGCGCACAGCGGTGAAGGACATGGACATCCCGCTGGCGTCCGCGGTGAAGGCTGCAAGTGCTAACCCAGCGTGCGCTATCGGCGTGGACGCGGACTATGGCAGCATCGAGCCGGGTAAGATTGCGAGCTGCGCGCTGCTGGACGAAGAGACGCTCGAAGTGCGCGCGGTCATCCTGCGCGGGCGGGTGCTACGTTAGCGCTTCTTCGGAAGGATAAAGGGCGCGCGCAGTCTTCTCGAGAAGGCGTGCGCCCTCGCTTTTCATCAGGCGGATGAACCCTTGTGCTCTCCTTAGCCTTCCAGTGCGTTCGCGAACCAACCGGTGACGCTGGTGGGGTGGGTGATGGCGGTGCCTACCACCACGGCGAAGGCGCCAGCGTCGAGTGCTGCCTTCGCCTGTTCGGGCGTGTGCACGCGACCTTCGCAGAACACGGGAATGTCCGTGCCCTCTGCCGCGGCCACGGCTTCGCGGACGAACTCCAGGTCGGGACCTGCGGTCTTTGCGCGTGCGGGCGTATAGCCGGCGAGTGTGGTGGAGACGATGTCGCATCCGGCGGCAATGGCGCGATGCACATCGTCCATGCAAGAGCAGTCTGCCATGATGAGCGTCTCTCCCTTGAGCGCTTCGACCGTTTCCTCGAAGGTCAGGCCGTCGGGGCGCGGGCGATCGGTCGCGTCGATGGCGACCACGTCAGCACCGGCCATGATGCAGGCGCGCGCATGCCGCAGCGTCGGGGTGATGTAGACGCCCTCGTGGCCTTCCTTCCACAGTCCAAGAACGGGAATGTCCACGCGGCCTTTGATGGCGGCAATGTCAGAGAGGCCTTGGCAGCGAATAGCCGCCGCGCCGCCCAGCTCGGCAGCGCGGGCCATCTGCGCCATGGTCTCGGGGTGGCGCAGCGGCTCTCCCGGGTACGCCTGGCAGCTCACGATAAGCTTGCCTTTCAGATTCGCGATCAAAGGATTCATGGGCGTTCCTTTCAAGTCTCATGTCTGCAAACGCAGGCTCGTTCGGTGCGGATTATGCTCGGTGCAATTGTGTCACGGAATGCAACAGCATGCCAAGGTTCATCGTGGGCAAGCCGTCACGTAAAACGACCGGCGAAGTCGCCGGTCGGAAAATACTGCGCGTAAATCGTTTCGCTGTGAGGGGTCGCCCACTCTTTTAAGCGTTTGCAGGGCACGCATCGTCGCGGTCGAAGAGCTCCTGCAACAGATCGCGCGCAAGCTCGGCGGCGCCAATGAGCGGGGCGTCGCTTCCTAGCTCGGCGTTCACAATGGGCAGACCGCTCAGAACGGGGGCAACGCGTTGGCTGTATGCGCGCTCAAGGGCGTTGCGCCAGACGATGCCCGCTTTGGTGACGGAGCCCGACACAATAGCAAGCTCCGGATCCAGCAGCGTGGCGAAGTCGGCCAGCGAAAGGCCCAGTGCGTAGCCCGCTTGCTCGATGATCTGTCGTGCGAGCGGTTCGCCGTCGGCAGCGCGCTTGGCGATTTCCGCGCCGGAGAGCTCTTCGCCGCCTGCGGCCATATAGCGCGCTTCGATGCCGCTGCCTGCAGCGACCGACTCCAGGCTGTCGCTTTCGCCGAACCGGCTCAGGTTGAGCGGACTTGCCACGGCGCCAAGCTCGCCCGCGAACCCATGGTAACCGCGTACAAGCTGTCCGTGGGCGATGATGACGCCTCCAAGTCCCGTGCCGACTGCAATCACCAGGCAGGTACGTGCACCGGTTCCAGCGCCCCAGCGCGCTTCTCCGAGCGCATGCGCCTGCACGTCGTTCATCACGGCAACGGGCAGGTTGGTTCGGGACCGAAGAGCGTCGCCCAATGGCTGGCCGCTCCAACCCGGCATGATTTCGTTCGCATAGGCGATGTTGCCGGTGCGCGCGTCGACCCGTCCGGCCGTCCCCACGCCGATGGCGGACACGGGGATGGGCGAAGTGCGCACCAGGTCGTCAACGAGCGAAAGGATGGTCTCAAGGACGACGTCGCCGCCGCGCTGCGCATCGGTAGGAACGGTGTTGCGGCAGACGAGCTGTGGCGCCCCTGGGTTTTCCGTATCGTACAGGGCGACAGCGCCGGCAATCTTCGTGCCGCCGACGTCCACGACTGCTATGGCAATCTTATGCTCGTTGGTTTCCATGTGCGTTCCTTGTCTCTTGCGGGCTCACGGGGCTTCTTGCGAAGGCACCGACCATCGTGCGCATGAAAAAGGCGAGATGGCATAGCCGTCTCGCCTTAGTATACCTGCCGTCAGGCATTTTGCGACGGCAGTGTTCGCTCCGGTTGTTCTACGAACGAACAGGGGCGTCTTCCGGTAGCAGACCGCAATACTTCAGCGCGTTCACGATCTCTTCGACGTCCTTGCCTTCGAGCGGCTGGACGGGCTCGCGCATCTGGTTGCTGTTGAAAACGCCCATCTGCCACAGTGCCGTCTTGAAGGCACCAACGCCTGCGCCGAAACCGACGGTCGCGCGCACGTGGCGCGTGACGAACATGAGGCGTGCCAGGTGGTCCTGGATTTTGCGCACGGTCTCCCAGTCGCCCGCCTGGTAGGCGTTCCACTGCTTAACGTAGCTTTCCGGATCGACGTTCGCCAGGCCGGGAACAGCGCCGTCGGCGCCGGACATGTACGCGCCGTCGACGACGACCTCGTGGCCGGTCAACAGAGACAGCGGATGGCCGATTTCCTCGTTTTCCAGGCACAGCCAGCGGAATTGCACGTCGTCACCGGAGGAGTCCTTTACGCCCTGGATGACACCGTCTTTGCCCAGGCGCACGAGCATGGTGGGGTCCAGCTTCGTGTGCACGCAGACCGGCAGGTCATAGGCGTACAGCGGCAGGTTGGTGTGCTCGCGGATGACGCGGAAGTGGCGCTCGGTCTCCTTCGGGCCGCCTAGCGCGTAGAACGGGGCGGTGGCCACGAGGGCGTCCACGCCGAAGGCCTCAGCGCGCTTTGCCTGGTCGACCACGCGCATGGTCTCCATGTCGATGATGCCCGCCAGAACCGGGACGCGGCCGTTGACCACGGCGACAGCCTCCTGCATGACGTGGTAGCGCTGGGCGTCGGTCAGGAAGGCGACCTCACCGCTGGAACCCAGGAAGAACAGGCCATGCACGCCTGCGTCGATCATGCGGTTGACAGTGCGCTCGAAGGCAGCCAGATCCAGATGGCGGTCCTTTGTCAGCGGGACCACGACCGGCGGGATGACGCCGTGGAGCTTGAATTCGCTCATGAAAAGCAACCTCTCGTTGTTTTCGGACAGAATCGCTCTGAATTATAAAATCTCTGCAAAACGCGTCAACGCGAAACGAGCAGGTTGCAACGAAAAATCGCGGGCAGGCAGGGCCTATCCCTCCGTGAAGCTCACGATGAGGCCGCCGCGCTCGGCGTAGTAGGAGCACAGGCCGCGCGTGGGTAGGATGCCCACTTCGGCGGTGTGCCACAGCTCCTTGATGCCGTCGCGCAGCTTCTCGGCCAGCGCGAGGTTGTGGCAGTGGCTGATGGCCACCTTGCCGCCCTCGAAACCGCGCTCGACCATGTCGTCAATGAGCAGCTTGACCGCCTTCGCGGAGCCGCGCGTCTTCGCCTTGATGGCGATGGTGCCCTCGTCCGTGCCAATGCCGATGCCCCACATCTGGAGCTTTTTGGCCATGAGACCGGCGACCTTGCCCATGCGCCCGTTCTTCACCAGGTTGTCGAAGGAGCACAGCGCGAAGACGATGTGCGTGCGGCGGAAGAACTCCTCGGCCTCGGCGACCACGTCCTCGAAGCTGCGGCCGGCGCCGATGAGCTCGCGGATTTTCTCCACGCACAGTGTCATCTCCGGGCCGGTGGAGAAGGAGTCAACTACGGCAATCTGCCTGCTGGGGTCCTCTTCGAGCGCCAGATGGCGCGCCGCCTGGGCGCTGTTCAGGCTGCCGGAGAGGTTCGACGAGATGGTGAGCGCGATGGTGCGCTCGGCCTGCTTGAAGTGCTCGAGCCACGCCTGCGGGGCGGGGCAGGAGCTGCGGCTGGCCTGCTTGCAGCTTTCCATGGCGTTGATCAGGTCTGCCGTGTTCAGGTTCTCGTCGTCGACGAAGTCTTGGTCGCCCACGCTCAGCACGAAGGGGACGCTCGCGTGTCCGACGGGCTCGTCCGCGCAGGGCGCGGGAATGATGTCGCAGCTGGAATCGGTCACGATTTGCCAGTCCATGGCGGGTCTCCTCACGTGCACAGGGATGTGGACTGCGCGGCCGGCGCGGGCGCTCGGCCAGGGACATTCTACCGCATGGGACGTGCGGGCGGGCGCTGCCTTCGCGCGCGGCTGTATCCTTGTTGGCCACGGCGCGCGAACGGTGGCGCGGGGCGCTCTACGATGCCTCCAGCGAGCCTCTATGCATCTCTTCCAAGAACGCGCGCGGTGCGCGAGCGAGCGCATGACCGCGCTTCCAAGCGAAGTCGATGGAAGATGCCACCGGCGGGTCGAGCGGGCGGAATTCCATGCCTGCTCCTTGGCCGGTGGGCACCAGGCGGTCGTACACGAGCGCGCAGCCGACGTTTTCGCGCACGAGCAACGCGGCGTTGAACGCCAGGTTGTATGTTGCCGCGACCTCGACCTGCCGCGCAAGGCTGCCAAACCACTGGGACAGCTCGTCGGTCTCCAGCGCCTGTTCCGACAGGATGAGCGGACGGCGGACTAAGTCTTGCGGCGTGATGACATCCGTCTGCGCAAGCGGATGCCCATTCGGCATGAGGACGCCCCACGTGTCGGTCGGGGTCAGACGGACGTGCTCGAAACGGTTGATTTCCGGGTAGGCCATGAGGACGGCGAAGTCTACCAGACCGCGTTCGAGCCATTCGACCACGTTGATGCTGTTGCCGCTGCGAAGGTGGAAGCGCACGTGAGGATAGCGCTCGCGGAACGCGCGAATGCGGGCGGCGACCACGCGCATGCCCTCGCTTTCGCCAGCGCCGATGCTCACGTCCCCTTCGATCACGTCGTCATCGTGCGTGAGGTCGGAAGTGGTCTGGTCGGCCAAGGCCACGATTTCTTCCGCGCGTCGGCGCAGGTAGAGGCCTTTCTCGGTGGGTGTGACAGTGCGGTTGCCGCGGACGAGCAGCTCACAGCCCAGCTCGCGTTCGAGATCCGCCATCTGGCGGGAGAGCGTAGGCTGCGTCACATGAAGTGCCTGCGCTGCGCGCGACATGTTCCCTTCTCGGCAGATGGCCAGGAAATAGCGGAGAACGCGGATGTTCATGGTGAACTCCTAAGTATGCGTAATGAGCATAATCGAGTATTAGATATAAGTAATTGTACTAAGCAAGGCAGGCCGCGACAATGGAAGGAGAGTCCGCATCCAAAGCAAGGAGCCATCCATGAGCGAGATTTCTATCACCCTGCATTTCGGTGACACTCCAGTTTCTGGCGTGCTCAATGATACTGAGACCGCCCGCGCATTCGCCCGTGAGCTGCCCTGTCGCATTCGCGTGTCAGGGACGGGCGTCGACTTTTGCGGGCAAATGCCCTTCAAGTTGCCCTATCGGGCAGAGCAGGTGCAGCACGGCTGGAAGAACGGCAGCATCAATTACAACCCCGGTGGCGGCTGGTTTGCCGTGCTGTTCGATGGCGAGGAGGGCTCCCACCGCTACGGCGACCAAGTGAACATGGGACAGGTGACCTGCCCGCTCGAGGTGCTA
>CHCFC05602__coassemble_310_pt1 | contig 25780 bp, 22 predicted proteins | sample CHCFC05602__metabat2_low_PE_036 | metagenome-assembled genome bin CHCFC05602 | reverse complement strand
CGCCTGCATGTAAGCATTGTCGACTTCTTGCATGTCGACCGTCGAAACTACGTCGAAGCTGGATTCTTTCGCCATGGGTGGCACCCCTTTCTTTTGCAAAACTTTCGCTTGTCACGGAATCGGCCGTCGCGTCAGCGGCGGCCGATAGGATCGATATGCGGTTATACGGTGCTTGCGCGCACCGCGACGCTACTCCCCTTCGTCAGTGTAGCTATCGTCAGAAGAGGCATCGTCCGCAGACGCATCGTCAGAGGAGCTCGAGCTGGAGCTCGACGAACCCTCCGTCGAGGAAGACCCGTCAGAAGATGACGTGGACTGGGCGGCGTCCGGATGGTCGGCGTTCCATTGTGCGAGCACGTCGGCAAAGTCGATGGTCACGGTCATGACGCCGTTGCCGTCGTCGTCGGTAAGCGGCACCTCTTTGCCGTCCTGCGTGATAGTGACTTCGCCTTCGGACGCGACGACGTTGAACTCGATGGTGCCGGTCACGTCGAAGCGTTCCGTCTGCGGACCCGCGACGTCGTCGGCGACCTCGGTGGCGCCGTCCACGTAGACTTCCAGGTACACCTCTGCGCCGTCAGCCACGGTGTACTCGACGACCGTGCTCGTGGGAGCCGTCTCCTGGGCAGCCTGCTGCTGGGAGGACGAAGAGCTTTCGGTCGAAGCGGAGGACGAACCCTGCTCGTCGATGCCGGTCACCGGCATGACCTGCTGCTCCGTCGGCGTCGAAGGCTGTTTCGGGCCGAAGAGCAGGACGCAGACGATGATGACAAGCACCAAGATCACAACGCCCGCAATGATGAACGGAAGTTTGGAAGCGGGCTTGACCTGGGGAGAGCGCGGACCGGAATAGAAATTCGTGTACTGAATGTCCTCCACCGCACTACGGGAAGAGCGGCGCGACCTGCCCTGTTCGCGGCTCATACGCTGCATACGGGACGTCTCTTCCGTGCGGTAGCCGTCCGAGAACCGGCGACGGCCCGAGCCGTTGTTGCGCAGCTCGCCCTGCACTGTCCCGCGGCGCGAACCCATATCGAACCCGTGGCTGCGCGAAGTCTGGCGCGCATTGCCGACCTGGTATGCGTACACTTCGTCCAGGTACATGCGCGTGATCTCTGTCGCGTTCAGGCCAAGGAAATGTGCATAGGCGTTCACCATATTGCGCGTGTAACCGCGCGGAGGCATGCGCGTGAAGTCGGCATCCTCGATAGCTTCCAGGATGTCCGGGCGAATGCGCAGGCGCCGTGCGACCATGGTCAGATCGAGACGCTTGCTTTCGCGCGCCTCCCGTAAGATCGAGCCGAAGCTCATCTGATGCGATGCCACGTTCTATACCTCCGAGTCGTTGCCGTCATGGGCTTCGAACGCCTTGAGCGTCTCAAGCTCCATGACGTCCACCAAAACCTCGCGCGGCTTGCTGCCGTTGGGCGGTCCCACGACGCCCTTCTCTTCGAGCATGTCCATTATACGCCCCGCGCGCGAGTATCCGACCTTGAGTCGGCGTTGGATGTTCGAGGTTGAGCCTAGCCCGCTCGAGACCACGATATCGGCCGCTTCCCACAGCAGCGGATCGTCCGCGCTGACCGAACCGCCGGAACCGTCAGGCGCGGAGGCCCCGAGCGTGATGAGGTTCGTGCTGAGAATCTCCTGATGGTATTCAGGCTCGCCCTGAGCTTTGAGCGCTTCGACGACTTCGTTGATCTCATCCTCCGAGACGAAACAGCCCTGAATACGCTGGGGCTTCGCGTACTCCGGCTTGGAGAACAGCAAATCGCCCAAGCCGATAAGGTTCTCAGCGCCGGGCGTGTCGAGGATGACGCGCGAGTCGATGCCCGATGCAACGTTGAACGCAATACGGTTCGTGATGTTTGCCTTGATGAGGCCCGTCACGACGTTGGTGGACGGACGCTGGGTGGCGACGATCAAATGGATGCCTGCCGCACGTGCAAGCTGCGCAATGCGGCTGATCGAGAACTCGACCTCTTTGCCGACGTTCATCATAAGGTCGGCAAGCTCGTCGATGATGATGACGATGTACGGGAGCTCTTCGGAAAGGTTTTCGGGCAGAACCGGCGGCTCAGGCTCTTCCCCTTCGGCGGCATCCGCCTGCGCGGCCGCAGCCTGCGCTTCCGCCTCAGCGCGCGCAGCCTGGACTTTCGCGTTGTACTGGCTGATGTTGCGGGCGCCCACCTTCGAAAAGACTTTCAGGCGGCGCTCCATCTCCGCCACGCCCCAGGACAGCGCGCTTGCGGCCTCCTTCGCTTCCGTGACGACCGGAACGTAGAGATGCGGGATGCCGTTGTAAGGCGTGAACTCGACGCGCTTGGGATCGACCATGATAAAGCGCACCTCGGAAGGCGTGGCGCGCATGAGAATGGACATGATCATGGCGTTGATGGAGACGGACTTGCCGGAACCGGTCGTACCGCCGATGAGCAGGTGGGGCATCTTCGCCAGGTCCGACACGATCAGCCGTCCTTCGACGTCCTTGCCGATAGCAATCTCGAGCGGACCGCCCTTTGCGCCCGGCAGCACGTCGCCCAACAGGACGTTCTGGCGAACGCGGTTCGGGACCTCGATGCCCACATAGTTCGTGCCCGGAATGGGCGCGAAAATGCGCACGCCCGGCGCTGCAAGCGCAAGCGCGATATCGTCCTCGAGCGCTGTCACGCGGCTCACGCGCACGCCGGCGGGCAGGTCGACCTTGAACAACGTGACCGTCGGACCGGCGACCCAACCGACAACCTCGGCGTTGATATGGAAGTCGGCAAGCGTTTCCTGCAACAGGGCGCCTGTTTCCGCAAGCGACGCCTCGCTTTCGCGGTCCTCCTCGGAATCCTTCGAGGTATGCAGAATCGACATCGAAGGAAGCTCAAAGCCTTCGGAAGGATGCGGCATTGCAGTCGGCGCCGGCTCACGGCGCGAAGGCAACGGAGCTGAAGAGACAGCCTCTTCACGGTGCTTGCGCCCCAGACGGCGCGTCATGGCCTTCGGCTCCTCGGCATCAGGCTCGTCAAAGCTTTCAGGCGCGGAAGTCGCCAGAACGCGCGTACGCGCAGTCGAATGGTCGATGGCGCGCGTCGGCTGCGCAGCCAAAGCTTCCTGGTCTTCGTCTTCGAAGCCATCGTCGAGCGCGCGAGTTTCGAATTCTGAAAGATCCGCTTCCCTGCGGACAGGCTGACGCTGCGCACGCTGATGGCGGTGTGCGCCCGGATCATGCAAAGACATACGCCCGTAAGCAGGCGCATCGTAGGCAGTCATGTCGTCATAGCCGTCATCGCCGGGAACGAACAGGCCCCGCGCACGCTCGATAACGCCCGACAAGGAAAACCCGATGACGACAAGTCCCGCCACCAGCACACCGACCATGATAACGGTGGACACGACCTGGCCGAACAGGGTCAAGCCGACCCAGGCGATGCCCGCGCCCACATACCCGCCACGGTCTTGGACGACAAAGTCGTTGAACACCATGTTCGCGTTTTCGGCCGCTCCGGGCGACGTAAGCGCCATAAGCACGAGCACTGCCAGATAGACAAGCCCCAGCCCGATGGCAATGCGCGCAGAGGCGTTCGGTTTTTCAAAACGATAGAGGAAGGCAGCCCCTACGATCAGGAGCACGAACGGCAGAATATAGCAGCCAATGCCAAGTGCGCGGTGAAGGCCGCTCGAGAGCAGGTGCGTGATCACGGCGTCCGACGGAAGCACCACGACGACGAACAGCGCGATAGCCACGACGGCTATGACGACGCCGACGATATCGCGCCGCGCGCGGTCGTCAAGCAGGTGCGGACGCGGCGCGCGTTCTTCCGCGCGCGCGGCGCGCGAGGAAGCTGCCGTTCGCTTTTGCGGCTGGCGCGGCGTGCCCGCTTTCTGGTGCTTTGCCGCGCCTTTTTGACTTTTCGTGCTTGAACTCGAGCCTCGAGCCACGTTGCGTACTCCTTTTATGCTGCGTTTACCTCGTGTTCCCGACCGGATGCAAGCTTACGCTTTCGGCGCCTCCATGACGGTGGCGATAACCATGGGCTTTTGCTTGGTGCGCTCCCAAAGCGCCGTCTGGAGAGACTGGCGGCACGCACGCTCCCAGTCTTTGACGGTGCCGCCCTTCGAAAGCGCCCCGCCAAGCGCGCGCGTGACTGCGAAGGAGAAGTCCTCGACGACCTCAGGGTCGTCGCCGCCCGTGATACCGTGCGTTTCCACGCGCACGGACCCCACGACCTGCTTGCGCTTGGCGTCGACCAGCGCGGTCGCGCAGGCGATGCCCTGCGAGCCAAGCGTCGTACGCTCATCGAGCACATCCTGCGAAGTGTCGCCCACGGACAGGCCGTCCACGTAGACGATACCGCTCTGCACGTAGTCACCGCGGCGTACGCCCTTCGTGCTGAGTTCAAGCCCTTCGCCGTTTTCGCAAATGAAGACGTTTTCCTTCGGGATGCCGACGTCCTGGGCAAGCTTCGCATGGGCTCGCAGGTGCGTGGCCTCGCCATGGACCGGCATGAAGTTCTTCGGCTGGACGATGGACAGGACCAGCTTGAGCTCTTCCGCGCCGGCGTGGCCGGACACGTGCACGCGCGCACGGCTTTTGTCGTAGACGTCCGCACCGATCTTCGCAAGCGAATTGATGACGCGCGTGACCGCCTTCTCGTTGCCCGGGACCGGCGTGGCAGAAATGATGACCGTGTCGCCCTCTTCGATGTCGATGGTCTTGTGGTCGCCGTTGGCAATGCGCGCGAGCGCCGAAAGCGGCTCGCCCTGAGAGCCGGTGCACATAATGACGACTTCGTCTGCCGGAATGCCCTTCAGGTCGTACGCGTCGATGAGGTTGTCGTCAGAAATATGCAGGTAGCCCAGACGACGCGCAATGTCGGTATTCTGGATCATCGAGCGGCCGGTCACGACGACTTTGCGCCCGTTGGCAATGGCGGCGTCGCAAATTTGCTGCATGCGGTGGATGTGGCTTGCGAACGAGGCGATGATCACGCGGCCCGACGCCTGCTTGATGATGCCGGAAAGCACCTTGCCCACCTCCGCCTCAGACAGGGTGAAGTTCGGGTTGGTGGCGTTGGTGGAGTCGGACATCATGAGATCGACGCCCGTCTTCGAGAAGCGTGCAAGCGCGCCGAAGTCCGTGTGCACCCCGTCGATAGGACTCTGGTCAAGCTTGAAGTCTCCCGTATGCAGAACATTGCCCGCCGGGCTCTGGAAAAACACGCCTACCGCGCCGGGAATGGAATGGTTCACCGCGAAGAATTCGGCGGTGATGCAGCCAAGCTGGATTTGGTCTCCAGGCTTGATCTCGATGAGCTTCGCGTTCTTGACGCGGTGCTCGGCGAGCTTGCCCTCGATGAGGCCCAGCGTGAGCTTCGTGGCGTAGATGGGCACCTTGCGGTCGAGGTCCTTCAGCAGGTACGGCAGGGTGCCGGTGTGGTCCTCGTGGCCGTGCGTGATGACAATGCCGCGCAGCTTGTCCGCGTTCTCGAGCACGTAGGTGTAGTCCGGCAGGATGAGGTCGATGCCGGGATGGTCGTCGTCAGGGAACATGAGGCCGGCGTCGTCGATGATCATGTCGCCTTTGCACTCGAAGACCGTCATGTTCTTGCCGATGGCGTCCAGGCCGCCCAGCGGGATGACCTTGAGACGCGCCTTCGGGTCCTTGCCTTCGGTCGAGGCGTGCTGGGAAGCCGGGCGCTGGCGCTGCTGGCCTTTCTCCTGCGCCGCGCCGTCGCGCGTCAGCTGCGGGCGCTTGCGCTCGAGCTGGACGTGCTTGTACGAGCGCGTCGTGTTCTTGCGTTCCCGTTTGGGCTTCGGCGCTTTCTCGGGCTGCTTCTGCCGTTCGGTCTGGTTCTGCTCTGACATGCATCTCCTTTTCGTCCGCGAGGAGCCGCCGTGGCAGGCGCCGCGTGGGGTCTCCCCTGTTCGTCATGCGTATGTGCTGCGCCGTTCCCGGCGCCTCCGTCCTGATGGAGCGAGCAGGCGAAGCGCCCTGCGCGCTCGCCCGCTTCCGCAACGCCGCGCGTCGCCGCGGCCTGCTTCGGTGCATTCGTGCAATTATAGTGCACCCTGTCGGCAAAACCGGCGCGATGACAAAACGCACAAGGCCAGCGCGGGATGCGGGCAGCCGTGCCCCCTACGGAAGCGCGAACGCATTCACCCCTGCGTTTGTCGCTTTCGTTCCGTGAAGAGGTTGCCGTGAGCAGACGTTGCTACAATGAAGCCGTCATTTCCAAACGAGGAGGTTTCCCATGAGCGAGCAAAATCACGATACGCGCGAACTGGACGAAGAGGAGCTGCAGGAGGCGAACGGCGGCTTCGCAATCTACCAGCCCGAGAACTGTCAGAACGGCTGCCCGTGGGTCTACTATAAATGCTCGTCCTGCGGATTCGAACAGTTTCAAAACATCAGTCGCGAAGGGAATAAATGCCCTAAATGCGGATCGAAAATGGTGGCGAAAGAGGTATACGGCACCCGACCGGAAGGCGGCGGCTGGGCGCCGACCAACATCATTTATTAGAAACATCCCGCGGCGAGCCGTCTCGTACCCATTGAGGCGACGTTTCGGACCCTTCCCGTTTGCTCTGGCGAGCAGGCTGGAAGGGTCCGTTCGATTTCTTGGCATCGCACGACCGACCGTATGGTTTCGTTCAAAGATAAAGCGCGTCGCGCACGAGCGCGGCGGCCGCCTGCGCACGGCCGCAGAGAAGACGACGCCTCCTGCCGTTCGTTGCGGCAGGAGGCGTCGTTCGCTTCAGATAGAGGCGGACGCATGTTTTACAGCACGCCGACCTCGCGCATGATTTGGGCGAGCGTCTCGGACTGCTCGGGCGTTGCGTCGACGAGCGGAAGGCGCACGCCGCCGACCGGGAAGCCCGTAAGCTTCAACGCTTCCTTGACGAGGATGGGGTTCGCCGTAGCAAAAAGGCCCTTCATGAGCGGCAGCAGGCGCTCGTTCGCCTCAGCGGCCTTCTCCCATTCGCCCGCAGCGCACAGATCGACGATTTCCTTCATGCGCGCCGGGGCAACGTTGCCAATGGTGGAGATAACGCCCATGCCGCCCAGCTTCATGATGTCGAACGTCGCAGAGTCGTCGCCCGAGTAGACGGAGAAGCCTTCCTTCGCGCCGTCGACGATGGCTTTGACCTGGTCCATGTCGCCCGACGCTTCCTTCACCGCAATCACGTTGTCGCACGCGTTGGCAATGCGCAGCGTGGTTTCAGCGGTCATGTTCACCGAGCAGCGGCCCGGGATGTTGTAGAGGATGATGGGCAGGTCGACCGAATTCGCAATGGTCGTGAAATGCTGGTAGAGGCCCTCCTGCGGCGGCTTGTTGTAGTACGGGACAACGAGCATGAAGCCGTCAACGCCCAGCTGCTCGACCTCGCGCGCGAAGTCGACCGTGTCCTGGGTGCAGTTGTCGCCGACGTTCGCGATGACCGGCACCTGGCCGTCGATTTCAGCCACGACCGCTTTGAACAGCTCGATCTTCTGGGGATAGAACACCGTCGGGCTTTCACCGGTGGTACCGTTGATGATGAGCGAGTCCGCACCGCCCTCGACCAGACGGCGTGCCAGCTCCGCAGCGCGCTTGAGGTCGAGTTCGCGGTTCTCGTCGAACGGGGTGACCATTGCAGGAATCATGCGCCCGAAACGGGGCTCGGTTGCTGCCGTCATATATTTCTCCTTCTTCACGAGGGCTTGTCTCAAACCATCTTGCCATTGTATGGCAGTGAAATCAGGGGTTCAACCAACGCGGCTGAAACGTTCGCTGAAAGGCGCGCACGAGACCCTAGTCCATGAACGTCTCGAGGCCGACGATGAGGCCTTCTCGCTCCCCTACGCTGCGGATGCCAAGCAGCACGCCAGGCATGTAGCTCTCACGATCCCATGAATCGTGGCGGATGGTAAGCGTCTGGCCGAACGAGCCGAAAACGACCTCCTGCGTGGCGACGAAGCCCATCGAGCGAACGGAATGAACCGGCACGCCGGCAACGAGCGCACCCCGCGCGCCTTCCATGCCCGGCATCTCCGTTTCTTTGCCCGGAGCAGCACTTTCGAAACCGCGCGCCTCCGCAATCATGCGGGCGGTCTTGACCGCGGTGCCGGAAGGAGCGTCCTTTTTGCGGCAGTGGTGCATTTCGATGACCTCCGCCTCCGGGAAATACGGAGCCGCGGCCTTTGCGAACTGCATCATAAGCACCGCACCGGTCGTGAAATTAGGCGCATAGAACAGGCAGGTGCCCTTCGGAGCAAGCTCAGCAAGCTCCTCGAGCTTTTCTTCGGACAGGCCCGTCGTGCCCACCACGCAGTCCACGCCTGCCGGAAGCGCCGTGCGCAGGTTGCCCTCCACAACGTTGGGCTGCGTGAAGTCCACGAGCACATCGAATTCCTTGTTGGCAAGAGCCTCGTCAAGGGATGCGTACACCGGAATGTCCAGATCGCCTTTCGCGTACGGGTCGATACCGCAGACGACCTCCATGTCCTCCGCCGCGCCGACTGCGCTCACGACCGTCTTTCCCATGCGCCCCGCGCACCCGCACACTGCTACCTTGATCATGTTGACCGCCTTCCATGCGATTACGTGTTTTGTTCTACGATACCGCAGAATGCACGCACGGGACGTTTCGAGCGTAAGAAACATACGGCCTTATCGGATGGCGGCGTTTGGCGCGTCGTTTTGCGTTTGCCCCGGCATTCATCTTGAGCGACGATCGCAGCATTCCGCGGTGCTAGCAGGCAACGGTTTCTGCCTCCAACCGTACCAGAGCGCCGCCCCTCGCCGAACAGCAGCTGGTTAACGAAAGAAGCGTCTCGAACCAACAAGGGTTCGAGACGCTTCTTCTTTCAGGCAATAGCCGATGAACTCGGCCGATTACGCGTCGTGACGGCGGCGAGGAGTGCGGTGTTCACGCTCGCTGCGGCCCGGACGGTTGTCACGGTGCTCGCCGTTGCCGCGGCCGGGGCGGTCGTTGCGGCGTTCGCGACGCGGCTCCTCGGATCCTGCCGGAGCTTCCGGCTTGTCGAGACGGTCAAGAGAGATCTTACCCTTCTCGTCAACCTCGATGACCTCGACCTTCACAACGTCGCCGAGATTCAAGACGTCCTCTACCTTGCCGACGCGGCCGTTGGCCATGCGGGAGATGTGCAGCAGGCCGTCCTTACCGGGCGTGAGCTTGATGAAGGCGCCAAAGTCCTTGATGCCAACGACTTCGCCCTCGTAGATTTCGCCCACTTCGGGTTCTTTGACGATGCCAAGGATGGCAGCTTTCGCGGCAGCGCCTGCAGCGCCCTCGACTGCGGCAATATGGACCGTGCCGTCTTCCTGAATTTCGATGGAAGCGCCCGTCTCGTCCTGGATGCCGCGGATGACCTTGCCGCCCGTGCCGATGACGTCGCGAATCTTGTCGACCGGGATGTGGATGGTCTCGATGCGCGGCGCGAACGGAGAGAGCTCAGGGCGCGGTTCGGCGATCTGCTCGAGCATCGCGTTCAGGATGTACGCACGGCCGTCGTGGGCCTGCTTGAGCGCACGGGCCAGAATCTCGACGGACAGGCCCTTGGCCTTGTTGTCCATCTGCAGGGCCGTAATGCCGCGCTCGGTGCCACAGACCTTGAAGTCCATGTCGCCCAGGAAGTCTTCGATGCCCTGGATGTCGGAGAGGATGACAATGTCGTCGCCCTCTTTGATGAGGCCCATGGCGATGCCGGAGACAGGACGGGAGATCGGCACGCCCGCGTCCATCAGCGCTAGCGTGGAGCCACAGGTGGATGCCATGGACGACGAGCCGTTGGACTCCATGACCTCGGAGACGACACGGATGGCGTACGGGAAGTCGTCCTCGGTGGGCAGCACGGGCAAAAGCGCGCGTTCCGCCAGCGCACCATGGCCGACTTCGCGGCGCTTCGGCGCGCCCATGCGGCCCGTCTCGCCGGTGCAGTACGGCGGGAAGTTGTACTGGTGCATGTAGCGCTTGCCCTCGACCGGCTCGATGGTGTCAAGGCGTTGCCATTCGTTCAGCATGCCGAGAGTGCAAACGGACAGAACCTGCGTCTGGCCGCGCTGGAACAGGCCCGAGCCGTGAACGCGCGGCAGGTAGCCCGGCACGATGTGCAGCGGACGGATTTCCTCCGGCGTACGACCGTCGGCGCGCTCGCCGGTCTCGATGACCATGGCGCGCATGGCATGCTTTTCCAGCAGTTTAAGCTCGGCGGCAATATCGGAGCCCCAGGCCGCACGCTCGTCCTCGGAGAACTCGCTCTCCTTGATGGAAGCCTTGAGCTCTTCGACCTTGACCAGGCGAGACTGCTTGTCCGCATCTTTGAGTGCTGCAGACATTTGGTCGAAGAACGGCTCGATGCGCTCTTTGATGGAAGGATCGGCCACATGGACCGGGTACTCCTTCGGCTCCGGGCTCACCTTCGCCAAGAACTCCGCCTGCTTTTCGCAGAAAGCAGCGATAGCCTCCTGGCCGAACGCCATGGCGGCGAGCATGTCCTCTTCGGAGATTTCCTTCGCGCCGGCTTCCACCATGGAGATATAGTCCTTCGTGCCGGCGATGGTGAGCTCGACGTCGGAGAGCTCCTGCTCGGCGTACGTCGGGTTCACGATGAATTCGCCCGTCTCCACGTTGCGCGCAATGCGCACGCACGCTGCCGGGCCGTCGAACGGGGTGCCGCCGCACAACAGGGCTGCAGACGCACCGCCAACGCAGATGCAATCAGGCGGGTTCTCGCCATCGCAGACGAGCGTCGTGGCAACGACGTGCACTTCCTGCTTGAATCCGTCCGCGAAACCGGGACGGATGGGTCGGTCGATCATGCGAGCCGTGAGGGTACCCTTCTCGGACGGGCGCGCTTCGCGCTTGAGATAACCGCCCGGGATACGGCCGACAGAGTACATCTTCTCGATGAAGTCCACCGTCAGCGGAAAGAAGTCGTAGTCTTTCTGCTCCTTGGACACGACGGCGGTGACGAGGCAGGTGGTGTCGCCCTGGGTCACCAGGACAGCGCCGGTCGCCTGCTTGGCCAGCTCGCCCGTTTCGAGACGGTACTGTTTGCCGTACAGCTCGAAGGATTCGACGATTTTTTCCATGTTTTTGTTCTACGCTTTCTCTCACCCTTGCGCCCTATTGCGTCAAGGCTTCTTCGGACGCCAGACCTTACCGGCGCCCCCGAGCAGCACCGCCCACGGCGATGCCGACCGGCCAATCCCCCACCGCAGTGTTAGCGGCGAGCGTTCGCCCTCCTGGATTGGATTTCGGGCGAAACAAACAAAGGCCCGCGCGAGCGGGCCTGAGTTACCGTTAGATGTTGTCGCGGATGCCGAGCTTCTTGATGAGCGCGCGGTACTCTTCGATGTCGCGGTTCTTGATGTAGACCAGCATGCGGCGACGCTTACCGACGAGCATCAGAAGGCCGCGGCGGGTGTGGTGGTCCTTCTTGTGCATCTTGAGATGCTCGGTCAGGTTGCGGATGCGCTCGGTCAGGATAGCAACCTGAACCTCAGCGGAACCGGTGTCCTGCTCGTTCTTGCCGTACTCCTTGACGATTTCGGCAACGCGCTCGCGCGTGACGGAAAGACGATCTGCCATGATGTTCACCTTTCTTCGCGTGTCCGTTTTCAGACACTCTCTTCCTTCCCTTCCTGCTGAGTGCGCATACGGTGGATATGCGGACCAAGCAGAAAGCCGCTGTAAAACACAGCCTGTCTAGTGTAGTGATACGCACCCCGCAGGACAAGAGCGAATTCTCGCAAAGGCAGGAAGTCGCAAAGTCCCCATAAACTGACATCTGCCCCATTCTTGCCAAAGGCGGTGCAATGACAAGAACAACTGCCTGAACGCAAGGAACGGCCTCTTTCTTTCGAGAGAATTCGTCAGGCGAAACCAAACTTGACTCTGTCTACGGCCGATTCCGCGTGCGAGACACAGCTTGCTCGCGGAATCGGCCGTTTGCGTTCTCGGATGCATTATTATTGGCAAAAAGATACCGAAGGCGCACCTCACTCCCAGGCGCCCAGCAAAAACGATACCGACTTCAACCGTGAGCCCACATGCTCCTCCGCTAGATCTTGCACTATGCGCAGCACCCCTTTGACGTGGGATGACGGCGCGCTCAAGGCAACCACGTCAGCGAACGGCCGGTGCAACAGATCTCGCGCGAGCACGCAGACGGCAGCATCGATGCGACGAAAACGCTCTCCTGCCGCCGCGCAGGCATCGCATAGGCAGCCTCCTTCGTGCGGCGAGAACGCAGACGACGGCGCAGCGAACGAAAGAGGCTCGCCGCAGACGGCGCAATGTGCAAGCGAAGGACGGAAGCCCGCAAACGCTAGCTCTTTGAGCAGGCAGGCGGCGCACAGGATGCGCGCGCGGTCTGCGCAGCCCACAACGACCGCGTTCTCTGCGCCGATCGTCCCGGCCGCTGCTTTGTCCATAAGCGCAAGCGCGGCGACGACGCACTGGAACAAACGCGGGTTTTCCAGCCCCACCTCGGCAACCTTGCCCGCAAGCTCGACAAGGGGCAATGCGGCGGCGGAAACGTCGAAATCGGCGCGAACGGCAGCGTTCGGCGCAACAAAACGCGCTTCTTTCGCCACGTCAAGGCTCCGCCCGCGCGCCAGCAGCACATCGACCACAGCGCACGGCTCAAGCCGCGACGCGAACGGGCTTTGCGGCTTGCGCGCGCCGTGGGCAACCGCGCGCACAAGCGAGCCGTCTTCCGCAAGCAGCGTCACGATCAGGTCGGATTCTTTAAGCTTCGTCTTGCGCAGAACAAGCGCTTCGATGCGGTACGCGCCCTGCCCCGTCATCAGAACGCCTCCGCGATCACGATGCCGCCCTGAACGCGTAAAGGCCTATCGCCTGGTCGACAATCCGCTGGGAATCCCATGCTTGGTCGGAGCGCACTGTTGAGTACGGGTCGTTGATAGCAAGCGTGCCGTCCTCGTTCTCGCGCGCAATCACAAAGAAATGACCCGCCTCCGTGAACTCCCCTGGCCCGACATTGCAGATGACAACTGCGCCATCGCGCAGGGCGATTGAGATGGAGGACGCACGAAGTGGCAGAATCTCACAGGTCAATCCCAGTTCAGGCGCTGCAAATTCGAGAAGCTCCGCAAAAGTCCCCTCGTTCTCGCTCACGTAGCCATGCTCTTCAGCGAAATCGGCCAGATCCGCCGGGGACCGGTCCGTCTTTCCGGTCAATGCGGTGTACGTCATACAAAGCGACGTCGGACAGCATCCGGTCACGCCGAGCGGCCCAGAGCTGTACTCCTGGAACCCCCAGCGAACATCCCATTGGTACAGACGTGGCACCTTGCGAGAAGAACCGTTCGAATCGCCCGACTCTGCAGGCGATCCCTCTCCGGTATCAGCGTCTTCGCTCACATCGGATGCATCAAGGCCGGCAGATGCATCGGACGGGTACTTCTGCAGCATCTGGGCCACGAAAGGACGTGCGGTCGGCTCCTCCGCCGCAAGCTCCAGCAACTGCGCGTAGTATTCGCCATAACGCGCATAGTCGGTCGCGTGCAAGAGCACGAACGCGGCGTCTTCGTCAGAACGTGCCGCCTCGCGCAGCGTCCGGGCAGCAGCAGGGTCCATATCGGAGGGCAGGACTGCCGCATCGTAGGCAGCAGCATCGTCCTGGAAAACGTTTCCTTCGACATTCGAGCGAACGCGAGCTTCGATATCCTCCTGCAAAGCGCGCTCTTCTTCGGTCAAACCCGCATCATCCCTGCTGACCATGCTTGGAAATGCAAGCGTCACCACCGTCACGATAGCGGCGATCGCCAGCAGGGTGACTCCGACGAAGAACTTGTCGTGGAGGAATCGGCGCACGAACGCCCGCACGCCGCCCCCAAGCTCGTCGAAAGAGGGCTTGGCACGATGCCGTGCGGCGCCACCATTCCGTGCGCGCGCAGCATGCACCCGACCGCTTGTTGGCCGCGCGTGCGCGCCAAGCCGCTTTTGCAGCCGTTCGCGCGCTTCGGCCCGCACTTCCTCGCACGTTCGTTCGGGCGCGTCCTGATCTTTCCGCACGTCGGACAACTAGATGCCCTCTCCGTAGCCGAATCGACGAATCTGGTTGAGATCGCGCCGCCAGTTCTTTTTCACCTTGACGCGCAAATCGAGGAACACGCGCGTGCCGAGCAGCTGCTCAAGGTCGGCGCGGGCTTCGCTGCCGATCATCTTGATGGCAGCGCCTCCTTTGCCGATGATAATGCCCTTCTGGCTGTCGCGTTCGACGTAGACGGTGGCGTATATCGTGTTGAGGTTCGCCTTGCGCTTGTATTCCATCTCCTCCACGACCACGCCGATAGCATGCGGAATCTCATCGCGGAAGCTGCGCAGGATCTTCTCGCGCACAAATTCGGCGACGATGACCTCGATCGGCTGATCGGTCTCCATGTCGTCCGGGAACCACTGCGGGCCTTCGGGCAGCTCCGCGGCGACCGCCGCCACGAAACCGTCGACGTTTTCGCCCGTCTTGGAAGACAGCGCCACGTACGCATCCCATTCGCCGAGCTCGTCAGCGGCCTGACGTTGGCGCTCGACCTGCTCGTCGGTTGCCAGGTCAGTCTTTGACAGCACCAGGATCTTCTTCGCGTGCAGTCCTTTGAGGGCGTTGGCGACCCAAGCGTCCCCGCGGCCGACCGGCTTCGATGCGTCCACGAGGAAAGCGACCACGTCGACGTCTTTGAGCGCTTCGAGCGCCGACACGTTGAGCTCTTCGCCGAGCACATCGTGGGGTTTGTGGATGCCGGGAGTGTCCACGATGACCATCTGGAAATCAGGGCGCGTGAGGACTGCGCGGAAACGATGGCGCGTGGTCTGCGCCGTGTTCGATGTAATAGCGATCTTTTTGCCCATGATAGCGTTGAGCAGCGTCGACTTGCCGGCGTTCGGGCGTCCAACCAACGTGACGAAACCGCTCCTGAAGCCCTCCTCCAACGGCACGGGCGCAGCAGCCTGCCCGTCGGTCGACCCAAGCGCTGCAGCGATCATCTCGTCCAAAGAAAGGCCGGCGTCTTCGTCTTCGTCAAGCCAGTCGGACTCTTCAAGCTCGCTCTCTTCGTATGCGCCTTCGCTTTCCTGAACGTCTGCCCCATCCATATCGGGCAAGGAAAGCTCTTCGTCAGCGGTTTCGATTCGCCGTCCCTGGGACAAGGTCGCATCGTTGCGTTCGAACGTTTCGGTCATCTTCTCGTTCCTTCCGTCGGGCACAAAGCGGTGTCGCACCCATCGGTTTCGTGCGGGATCGGTGAAAGGCGACATGCCTTTGCTTTCTGCCATTGTAGCAACGGGAGCCCGCTGCAAAAGAAAATGCAGACTACCACCCAAGAAGAGACACAACCGCCGGTAGATACACGAAGGCGGCAACGACCACGCTCATGAGCGCAGCGATAAGGGTAGCCCCTGCAGCAGCGTCCTTTGCACGCTTGGCCAGTTCGTGCCATTCGGGCGAAACCAAGTCGACGACCGCCTCGATGGCCGTGTTCACGCACTCAAGCGCCATCACGACCCCAATACAGACCGCGACGATCGGCGGGCCCCAGGCGGGAACAGGCAGCACTATGCACAGCAGCACTGCTGCAAGCGCAACGAGCACGTGAATTTTCATGTTCCGCTCGCGCGCCAGCACAGCCCACACGCCTTCGCCTGCGCACTTGAACGAACGCCAGATCGGAAAGGCCGCGCCTTCCCGTTTGCTCTCTTCCGTGCGGACGAATCGGTCATCCCGGTTCACGGCCGACCGCCTTACGCCCGTGCAGACCAGGCAGCGAGCAAATCCGCCTGCAGCGATTCCATCTCTTCGGCCTCGTCGTCTTCAATATGGTCGTAACCGCACAGATGAAGCAGACCGTGCACGAGCATAAGCTGCACCTCTTGCTCGAACGTGTTCCCGTAGCCGCCCGCTTGGCGCTCCACCACATCGACGGCGATGACGATATCCCCCAACTCGAATATCTCAGCTCCGAAGCCTTCGGAATCCTCCATCTCGTCGAACAGGCCGTCGCATTCGAACGACAGCACGTCGGTCGGGCCTTCTTTGCCACGGTACTCTTCGTTGAGGCGCGCAATCTCCTCGTTGTCGACGAACGTCACGGACACCTCCGTGTTCGCGGGCATCTCTTCGTGCTCCAACACCATACGCGCCAGCGCCTCGAGCGGCAGATCCTGCGTCATATCGGATCGATAGTCATGGTTGATAATGATATTCATGCCCTACGCCTCCTTCGAGTCCATACTGCGCGCATGCGCAGGCTTGTGCGCAGACGCCGTCGGCGAAGCGCCGCGCGCGTTCTGACGGTCTGCTTCCTCCGCCTTTGCGTACGCGGAGACGATGGCGGCAACAAGGGAATGGCGAACGACGTCTTTGCCGCTCAGATCGCAAAAGCTGATGCCATCGACGCCCTGCAGAACCCGGCGGACATGTTTGAGCCCCGATATGCCCGATGGCAGGTCAAGCTGCGTCACATCGCCCGTGACGACCATGCGGGAACCGAAACCAAGACGCGTCAGGAACATCTTCATCTGCTCAGGCGTCGTGTTTTGCGCTTCGTCCAGGATAATGAAGCTGTCGTTCAGGGTACGGCCGCGCATGAACGCAAGCGGCGCGATCTCGATGACGCCGTCTTCGATAAGCTTATTGCCGCGCTCCATGTCGGTCATGTCGAAGAGCGCGTCATAGAGCGGGCGGATGTAGGGATCGACCTTTTCCTGCAGGGTGCCGGGCAGAAAGCCCAGATTCTCCCCCGCTTCGACGACAGGACGGGTCAAGATGATGCGGCCGACCTCTTTGCGCTTGAGCGCGGCGACCGCCATGGCCATGGCCAAATACGTTTTGCCGGTGCCGGCCGGTCCGATAGCGAACGTGATCGTGGAAGTGCGGATGGCATCGACATAGCGCTTTTGGCCCGCCGTCTTCGGGCGAATGGCGCGCCCGCGGTACGTGAGCAGGATATCGTCGCGCAACGTCTGGGGAGCGAGCTCTCCTGTGCGCACGAGGTCGATAGCGTGCCGCACGTCGTCTTTCGTCGGCTGGGCACCGCCTTCGACCTGCTTGATAAGGTCGGTGAACAAGGACGTGAGCGCGTGGACTTCGATGGAGTCGCCCGAAAGGTTGATGGCGTTGCCGCGCACGGAAATGCGCGCAGAGTACGCGTCCTCGACCAGGTGCAAAAGTTCGTCAGACGCACCGACGACACGCGCCATGTCCACGGATGGCGGCGCGGTCAAGGTGATGTTAGTGGCACTGCGGTTTTCTTCCATGCGGCGCATTATAGCGCAGCACGCCCGCACACGCCGTCAAGGACACGTAAAGCACCAAGGGCGGCTAGGAGAGGCGGCGCATCTCGCCCGAAAGCTCGAGCGGAACAAGCGCACCGGGCACAAGGCCTTCGGGAAGCGCTACCTCATGGTAGCTTTCTGTCATGCCCCGCCCGTCAGCTTCGACGAGAACGAGCTCGGTCGTGCCCGCCCGCCGTGCGAAGTCCGTCGACCGCAAGTCTTCGGAGAGCGCAAGCAGCTGCGCGGTACGCGCCGCCTTCACGCCGTCGGGGACTTGGTCCGCGCGCGCTGCCGCAGGCGTGCCCTCGCGACGAGAGTAAGGGAACGCGTGGATCTTCGAGAAGCGACAGTGCCTCGCGAGCGCCAGCGTCTCCTCGAACTCGCGGTCGGACTCTCCGGGAAATCCCGCGATAATGTCGGTCGAAAGGGAAAGCGAAGGCACCTGCCGGTAAAGCCGGTCGACCAAAGAGCCGAAAAAAGCAGCATCGTAAGGGCGGCGCATTTCGCGCAGCACCTTCGAAGACCCCGCCTGCAACGGAAGGTGCAGATGGCGACATACGCGTCCGTCCGCTTCGGCAAGCACGGCAATGAGCTCTTCGTCGACATCCCGCGGTTCAATGGACGAAACGCGAAAGCGAACGCCGTCGTCCGCCGTGGCGAAAAGGAGCTTCCGCAACAGCCCTGCAAGGCGCAGTTCCCCTTCGCGGTACGAACCAAGGTTGATGCCAGTAAGCACGATTTCCTTCACGCCCGCGCGTGCGTAGGCGACAGCCTCGGCAAGCACCTGCCCTGCCGGACGGCTCCAGGCGCGACCGCGCGCCACGTGCACGATACAGTACGAGCAAGCGTTGTTGCAGCCGTCCTGGACTTTGATGCCCACGCGCGTGGGAAACGAGTCGCCCATGCGCAACACAGGAACGAAGGCGTTGCCGACGGCATCGAACGCACCGTCTTCAGGTGTCCGAAAGCCCACGCCCTGCAGCGCACCTTCAACCGTCCGCTCGTCAGGCGCGACCGCGTCGAGCGCGGCATCGACGACCTTCGTCTTGTCGGGCTGGACGACCACGCGCGGCGACATCTCCTGGAACTCGCCCGGGTCGATGACGGCAGCGCAGCCAGTCACCACGACCGTCGCGTCCTCGTTCGCCCGGAGCGCACGGCGAACTGCTTTGCGCGTCTTCTTCTCCGCCTCGCCGGTAACCGTGCACGTGTTCACCACCACCACATCGGCGTGCGAAGCGGAAGAAAGCTCGAAACCGCGGCCTTCAAGCTGCGCAAGAAAGCCGTCGGACTCAACCCGGTTCACTTTGCACCCAAGGTTCAGGACCGCGAATTTCGGTCGCACCGCCCGCGCCATCTAGCGACCTTCCAGTTCGTAGAGCACAAGCGCCGGCGCGACGATGCCCGCTGTCTCCGTGCGCAGGATCGACGGTCCCAGCGTGACCGGATACGTGCGCGGGCAGACGGCCTGGAACTGCTCCACCTCGCGCGCGGAAAGGCCGCCCTCAGGGCCGACGACCACCGCAATGCGCGCATCCTTTGCGTCAAGGCAGTCGCACGCGGCAAGCGCAGAGGACAACGCCGGGGCAATCTTCGCAGACAACGGCGCCTCTTCCCAGAACACCAGCACGGCCGTCGCGCCCGCAAGCATCTCGGCGGCCTCGCGGACGGACAGCGGACGGGATACCTCAGGCACCGCCGTCAGGCCCGCCTGCATAGCGGCGCTCTTGGCGATGGCGCTCCAACGCTGGACGCGGGAAGCGGCCTTCTTTGCATCGAGCTTCACGATAGAGCGTTCGCACGAAAGCGGAACGATGCCCGCAATGCCAAGCTCGGTAGCGTGGCGGACCACCTGGTCCATCTTCTCGCCTTTCGCGATGCCCTGCACGAGCACGACCTGCGCACGCTCGGGCGCATCAAGCTTTGCCGCGATGCGCGCGATGATGCCGTCGGCATTGCACGAGACGAGCTCGCACTCGAAGAAATCGGAAGCGGCGTCGACGACCGCAATGTGCTCGCCGGGCGCAAGCCGCAGCACGCGTGCGTGCTTTAAGTCTTCTGCGGACAGGCGCAGCGGAAACTCGGCTTCCGACTCTTGCGCAATGACCTGGTCTTCTAGGAAGAAATGATGCAATGACATGGGACCTCGCTACCCCGTGGCACCGTGCGCCGCCCGGCGCGTTTCGCCGGTCGACGGCGCCGCGTCGAACCGCACCGTCGACCATGAGCCAACAAAACTAGTTGAACACGTCACGAAGCTTCTGCAAAGGCGAACGTTCAGCGTTGACCTCTTCGCCCATTTCCTCTGCAAGCTTTTCCAGAAGCTCGCGCTCACGCTTGGAAAGCTTCTTCGGGATAGTGACGTTCACATGGACGTACATGTCGCCGCGGGCTTCGCTCTTGAAGCGCGGCATGCCGAAACCGCGCACGCGGACGACCTGCTCGTTCTGGCAGCCCTCCGGGATGCGGACCGTGACCTGCTCGTCTTCGAATACGCCCTCGATCTGGATGTCCGCGCCCAATGCCGCCTGCACGAACGAGACGTTCGCGCGCGCATGAAGGTTGTCCCCGTCGCGCTCGAAGAACTCATGCGGCTGGATGCGGCAGGTTACGATCAGATCGCCCGAAGCAGCTCCGTTCATGCCCGCCTCGCCGAAGCCGGACAGGCGCAGCTGCTGGCCGTCGCGAATGCCCACCGGAACTTCCACGGTAACGCGCTGACGGTCGGGCACGCGGCCTTGGCCTTCGCATTCCGGGCACGGATGGTCGATGGTCTTTCCTGTACCGCCGCACGCACGGCAGGTCGTGGCGGTCTGCATGTCGCCCAAGAACGTATGCTGGACCGTGACCACGCGGCCTTGGCCATGGCACACGCTGCACGTGACCTCCTGGCCGCCCTCTCCCAGGCCCGTGCCGTCGCAGTCCGGACAGGGCGCCAGGCGGTCGTAGACGATCTCCTTCTTTGCGCCGGCGGCAACCTCCTCGAGCGTCAAGCGCAGGCCGACGCCCATGTCGCGACCCTCTTTGCGCACTTGCGTCGCTCCGGCGGCAGCACCGCCGAAGAAGGAGCTGAACAGGTCTCCCATGCTGCCGAACCCGCCGCCGAACAGGTCTTCGAAGTCGACGTAGCCGCCCGCGCCACCGCCTGCAGCGCCCGGGATGGTGCCGAAGCGGTCGTACTGGGCACGCTTGTTCGGATCCGACAGAACGTCGTACGCTTCGTTGAGCTCTTTGAAGCGGTCCTCGGCGTCGGGAGCCTTGTTCACGTCAGGATGAAGCTGGCGTGCTTTTTTGCGGAACGCTTTCTTGATTTCGTCGTCCGTCGCATTGCGGTCGACGCCAAGCACTTCATAGAGGTCGTTTGCCATCGAAGGAGGCTCCTCCTCGTCTTGTCCAGCGGCCCGCCCTGACAGGCGAACCGGCTTGATCCCGTTCGTTTCCCCGGAAGCGCCTGAAGGGCAGCCCGGCACGCGAACGCTTTACGGCCCGCATGCCAGGACGACGCATCCAGCGCTTCCTGAAAGCGGTTCGACAGTGTAGCCGAACCGCGCAGAGTTTCAAGCAACGACGTCGAAACGTCGCGTGTTCGCGCGCTTCGCTGCATGCTCAGAGCGCTCCTTCGCGCCAAGCATGCCGCAACAGCCGCACTCCGCGGCCACGCTATTTGCCATCGAGCATACTGCGGGCAGCGCGCACGGCCTTGATCACGTTCGAATAGTCCATGCGCGTCGGGCCGATGACGGCAACGATGCCAGCCGCAGGACCTGCACCGTACTGCGCCGCGACCACCGACACGCCCGACAATGCCTGAGAGCGGTTTTCACTGCCGATCTTCACGACCGTGCCGCCCTGGTAGTCCACGTCGGTCAGGACGTGGAGCAGAACGGTTTCGTCCTCGAGCATTTGAAGCATAGGCAGGAAGCGTTGCGGGCTCGCGAACTCAGGCTTGCTGAGCAGCGCGCTCACACCGAGGCTGTGCGCACGGTCAGCGTCGCCTTCCTTCACGCAGGCGAAGAACTCTCCCAACAGCGCCTGGGCAAGCGGGTCGGAAAGCTCTTGGGCCGTCTCGGGCCGGAGCGAATCCTTGATCTCCACGAGCGATTTGCCTGCGAACACCTCGTTGAACAGCGTCTGGACGCGCGCAAGGTCTTGCGTGTCGACATCCTCGGAGAATTCGACCGTCCGGTTGAGGACCTGGCCGTCTTCCGTCACGACGACAAGCAGCGTACGGCGCGACGACAGCGACACCAGCGTAATCTGCCTGATGTGCAGCGACATCACCGAAGGCGGAAGCACGACCGAAAGGCAGTCCGTCAAGCGCGTGAGCGCAGCGGACGTCTCTTCGACCAGGTCGTCGAGCTCTTGCGCGCTGTTGCGGATCTGTTCAACCAGCTGCTCGTCAGCGCTTTCGTCCGCCAGCTCGCCCTCCAGCAGTTCGTCGACGAACGCACGGTACCCCGTGTCAGTGGGAATGCGCCCTGCGGACGTATGCGGCTGTGCAATGTAGCCTTCGTCCTCCAGCACGGAAAGCTCGTTGCGCACCGTGGCCGATGAGACACCCAGCCGATAGCGTTCGGTCAACGTGCGCGATCCCACCGGAAGCGCATACGCGACGTATTCTTCGATCAAGGCTGCCAGCACGCGCTGGCGACGGTCCGAGAGCATGCCGATCCTTTCCACGAGTCCTGCCATGTGCGAACAACGTGCCATTTTAGCACCCGAATTCGCCGAGTGCTAAAAAAGACAGCACCCGTCACGAACACGTCAACGAGAGGACGATCACAGGTCCATCAACGCTCCGTACAGCTCGTTGCCACACAGCCATCCCTTTCGCGTGGGACGCCAGCGGCCATCCCGATGCTCAACAAGCCCGCACGTCTCCAGTTCGGTCAAGGTTTCGAAGACGCTGGGGGCAAGCTTCGCCGTGCGCTCCACCTTGCCGTCGGACACGCCGCACACCAAGCGCATGCCCAGCATAAGGTCTTCCGCCGCCATCTGGCGCGCGTCAAGGTCGTCAGTTACCTGGCCATCCTGGACGCGCATACGGCGTTCGGCATTCTGCGTCATCGTAGCGGCAGAATCACCGAGACCCAGGTACGGCACGCCTGTCCAGTAGGCGATGTTATGGCGGCATTCGTAGCCGGGCAGCGCGTAGCTCGCCACTTCGTAGCGCTCGAAACCATGGAAAGAAAGCACCGACTCCGCCGCCTCCATCATCTCGGCTTCGAGGTCTTCGTCCACTTCGTCGATCTGGCCTTTCAGGAGCATGCGGTAGAAGGGAGTGTGCTCTTCGATCGTAAGCGGATAGACGCTCACGTGCGTCACGCCAAGCGCGACCGCCTCTTCTACGCTCTGCACGAACTGCGCAGTCGTCTGCCCGGGAAGCCCGCACATCAAATCGACGCTCACGTTTTCGAAACGTTCGTGCGCCGCCTCGATGGCGCGGCGTGCACCGTCGGCGTCGTGAGCGCGCCCGAGCATGCGCAGAAGCCTGTCGTCGAAGCTCTGCACGCCGATGGAAAGGCGGTTCACTCCAAGCGCCCAAACGTCGCGCACCAAGCGCTCGTCCAAGCTTTCAGGGTTTGCCTCCATGCTGACCTCGACTTCGTCGGTCAGATGCATGGAAAGCCCCAGCGTATAGAACAGCATGGACAGGTTCTTCGCGCCTGCAAAACTCGGCGTGCCACCGCCCACGTAGACGGTCTTCACATCCACCAGGTCGTCTTTTTTCGCAGCGCGGCGAATGTCCATCACCAAGCGCTCAAAGTATTCGTCTATCTGAGCGCTTCCCCGCTCGACGGCGCGCGTGGCAAAATCGCAATAACCACAGCGCGACGCACAAAACGGAACATGGAGGTAAAGCGCCTCGTAGGGATCGTGCATAGCTATGACTCCTTACGCGCCTGCGCGCTCCCAGGGCACGGGATACCCATGGTCACGCTGCCACTGTTCGTACTCCGCCACGTTGTCGAGCACCGCGTCGAAAGCCGCGTCGAACTCTTCCACGGTCGAACAATGGTTGAACCGTTCGCGAACCTCCGCAGCACGCGGCATGCCCGTTGTATACCACATCGCATGCTTGCGCATGCGCACGACCGCGCGCGCATCGCGAGCGGCAAGCAGCCGCGCATGACGTCGCGCCATGGCGATGCGCTCGGAGGGAGTTGGCAGCGCGGGTTCGGAATCGCCCGCGAGCGCGGCGCGCGCCTGCGCAAAAATCCACGGGTTGCCCTCTGCCCCCCGGCCGATCATGACGGCAGCGCATCCGGTCTCTTCCCGCATGCGCACTGCATCGGCGCCGGACGCGACGTCCCCATTGCCGACGACCGGAATATCCACCGCCTCGCAAACGCGCGCGATGACGCCCCAGTCAGCACGACCGCGGTAGAACTGCTGCGCATAACGCCCGTGCACCGTGACGGCGGAAGCGCCCGCACGCTCCATCTCGCGCGCGAACGCGACCGCGGTCTCTTCCCCTTCCGTCCAGCCGCGACGGAACTTGACCGTGACCGGCCCGCGCGCAGCTTTGTTCACCGCGCGCACGATCGTCGCGGCAAGCTCCGGATTCTTCATAAGCGCCGAGCCGTCGCCTTTGCCAGCGATCTTGCGGGCCGGACAACCCATGTTGATGTCGAGATACGCTAGACGCTCTCCTAGGACCTCTTCGACCCAGGCCGCCTGCTGCGCCATAGTGTCAGGCTCATGGCCGAACAACTGCACGGCAACCAGCTCTTCTCCGGGCGCAAGCGCCAGCAGATGACGCGTTTTTTCGTTCGCGTAGGAAAGAGCCTTCGAGGACACCATCTCCGTGTAGCAGAGGCAGGCGCCCTGCTCAGCGCACAGCGTGCGGAATGCCTCGTCGGTCACGCCCGCCATGGGCGCCAGCAGCACAGGGTGGTCGGCGAAGAACGGGTGCAGGTCGTGAAACATTACGCCCAGACCACCTGGCTCGTGCGTTCGTGGGCAATGCCGTCCGCTGTCGCATAGCCGAGCGCGCAGATGCCGTGCACTTCGGCATCCTCGGGCACGCCCAGCGCCGTGAGCTCGGCGCGAACGGCGGGCTCGTCGCAGATTCCCTGCAGCTGGTTGATCCATACGCTGCCGATGCCAAGGCTATGCGCGACAAGGAACATGGTCTGCAGAGCACAGCCGTCGTCCTCGCGACCGAACGCCGCGCCCTTCTTGTGCGCGACCAAGATCGCGGCGGCAGGGCGGTACATGTCGTAGTCCTCCCTACCGAGCGCCGTCGCCATAACGCTTGCCAGGCGCGCCGTCTTTTCGGCGTCCGAAAGAACGACGAATGTCCACTCTTGGCGATTCATGGCAGAAGGCGCCCATTGCCCGCAGGTCACGATAGCCTCAAGGTCTTCGCGCGCCACCGGGCGCTCTTCGAACGCGCGGATAGAGCGGCGCTCCAGGATGTTCTCGATAACAGCATTGGTCTTCATGCGTGCCTTCTTTCTTCCATGCCCTTTGAGGCTCAGGTCTTTCGTGCACGATTATAGTTCGTTGCCGCGCTCGAGCGCTTGACGTTGATTTTACTTGCCCGACCGCAACCCTTCACGGGACAATGGCCTCACGCAGCGAATGCGCGCGGAACCGTGCGAAAAGACTGCGCTCTTGCAGGGAGCATCGCAGCCTGTCCGCTGGATACACGCCGCATCCGCACGTATCTGCCAAACAGCCCGCGAACACAGCAATCGAGAAACTGGAGGGCCATGCATCCCGTCATCGTTTTCACGTCCCAGACCGGCTTCACACGCCGCTACGCCGAATACATCGCGAACCGGCTCGATTGCCCCCTCGTGAACCTCGCCGATAATCCCCGCTTCGACCCTGAAGGCTATGATGCGGTCGTCTTCTGCGGCTGGTTCCATGCCGCATCGCTCAAGGGAGCCGACTGGGCGAGACGCGCTATGGCAGCCCGCCCGGAGATTTCCTTCGCTGTCGTCGGGGTGGGCGCCACGCCCATGCCGTGCAACCTGTGGCCCGAAAGCGAGCACATCGCGGCGTTCAGGCGTTCGTTCCCTGAAAAGGACTATCCAGACCTTGCGTTCTTCTACGCGCAAGGTGGCTTCGACTTCGACCGCCTAGGACTGCCGGACAAGCTGGCCATGCGCCTGTTCTTTAAAATGCAGCGCAAGCAGGCAGAGACCGATCCGCAAGCTGCCGACATGCTGCGACACATGGAGCCCGGGTATTTTGACGCGGTCAACTTCGCCTGCCTCGAGAAGCTGTTTGCATATCTTTCGGACGGCATGGGATAGGCCGCATTCGCACATGGCACTGGCCCACTGCTTTGGCGACGGCGCTGCAGAGGCATTCCGGGCATGCTCCGAACGCGTAGCTTTCCGCCGGACGCCCTGCTAAATCAGCGACGGCGATAGGGGCACTTTGCTGTTTCGATAACACCGCCGCACCGCGCGGTCTCGTTTCGGGGTATTATGCGAAGACACAACGACGCAGTGCGCCGCGCCCCCCGCGTGATTCC
>CHCFC05602__coassemble_287_pt1 | contig 27349 bp, 21 predicted proteins | sample CHCFC05602__metabat2_low_PE_036 | metagenome-assembled genome bin CHCFC05602 | reverse complement strand
AGCGAAATGGAGAATGCGTTCACCGAGGGCATGGGGTTCGACGGCAGCTGCGTGCGCGGTTTCTGCAGCACCGAGGAATCGGACATGGTGGCATTCCCTGATCCGTCCACCTTCCAGGTACTGCCGTGGCGTCCGCAGTCGAATGCCGTCGCGCGCATGTTCTGCACTATCAAAACACCGGATGGAAAGTATTTCGAAGGCGACTCCCGTCGTGTGCTCCAAAGTGTCGTGGACCGGGCGGCGGATATGGGCTACGTCATGAACGTCGGCCCCGAGCTCGAGTATTACTACTTCAAGGACGATAAAGGCACGGAAGTGCTCGACCGTGGCGGCTATTTCGACCTCACGTCGCTCGACTACGCGAGCGACCTTCGTCGCGATACCGTCCTCACCCTTGAGAAGATGGGCATCCCGGTCGAGTACTCGCACCACGAGAACGGCCCGTCGCAGCATGAGATAGACCTGCGCTTCAACGACGCGGTCGCCATGGCCGATGCTGTGATGACCTACAAGCTCGTGGTCAAAGAGATCGCCATGAAGTACGGCGTTTTCGCCTCGTTCATGCCTAAGCCCATGGCCGACCAGCCAGGCAGCGGCATGCACGTCCACCAAAGTTTGTTCGACTTTGAAGGGAACAACGTCTTCTTCGACGAGGACGACCCTTCAGGCCACAATCTCTCCGCTATCGCGAAGAGCTATCTGGCCGGTCTTATCAAGTATGCCCCTGAGTTCACGCTCATTACAAACCAGTACGTGAACTCCTACAAGCGCTTGGCGGGCGGCTTCGAGACGCCGATGCATCTTGCGTGGGCGCATTCGAACCGCACAGCGCTGGTGCGCGTTCCCAGCTATAAGCCGCGCAAAGCGAGCGCCTGCCGACTAGAGCTGCGCAGCCCTGATGCGGCGGCAAACCCGTACCTCACGTTCGCCTGCATGCTCGCGGCGGGCCTGAAAGGCATCGAGGACGGCCTCGAGGCGCCGGAGCCGATCGGCAGCGAGGACCTGTTCAAGCTGAGCAGGGAAGAGCTGGCAGAGCGCGGCATCCGGACGCTTCCGTACTGCCTGGGCGAAGCAATCGACCTGTTCGAGCAATCGGAGTTGATGCGCGAGGTCCTGGGCGACCATATCTGCCGCTTCCTGGTCGAAACGAAGCGTGCCGAATGGGAAGAGTACCTGGGAACGGTCTCCCGCTGGGAGACGGACCGCTACCTTCATGTACTGTAGGGGAGGCGAGGTGACACATGGCACAACGCAAACAGGTCATATTCATAGCCGACAGTCTGGATAACGCCCATCGGTTCCAGTCGGTGCTTTCTGGCATGGAGGTCGATGTCAGCGCCGGATCGTCCCTGCAGTTCAAAAAGCTCCTTGCCCAGAATCCTCAGTGCGATCTCGTGATATTCGAGGCAACGGGAGATGTGCAGCGCGGCGTGGCCCAAGCGGAACAGGCTCTGGCAGAAGACGGAAACATCGCTTTGCTCATTATCGTGCGCGAAGACCAGCTGCCGCAGTTCCGTCCCCCCGTGCGCACGAAGAGCGACTTCGTGGTGCATGGAGCGAGCGCCGACGAGTGCGCCGCCCGCATTCGCCAGCTGCTCTGGCCGGGCAACGAAAGCGCCGCGTCCGACTTCATCCAGGTGGATGACATGACCATCAATCTGGCGACCTATCAGGTGAAGATTGCCGGTGAGCCCATCGACTTTACCTACCTCGAATACGCACTGCTTGCGTTTCTTGCCACGCATCCAGGCCGCACGTACTCGCGCGATGCGCTGCTTCGTCGTGTGTGGGGATTCGACTACTACGGCGGTTCTCGCACGGTGGACGTGCACGTGCGGCGCGTGCGCGCGAAACTTGGCCCGGAGCTTGCGCAGCATCTCGAGACTGTACGCGGCGTTGGGTACCTTTGGAGCGTGTAGGGCTCCGCGTGTCTACGGCACGCGGAGCCTGCCGCCCCGCGATGTGGCGCTCTGCAATGGTAGAATCTTCGCGAAACGGAACGAGACCGAAGAAGGAAATCCCTATGCCGAAGAAGGTCGCCGTCATCGACGGCAATTCGCTCATGCACCGCGCCTACCATGCGGTCCCGCCTACCATGAACGCACCGGACGGCACGCCCACCAACGCTGTGTTCGGGTTCATGTCCATGCTCATCAAATTCATCGAGCTGGCGCGCCCGGATGCCATCGTGTGCGCGTTCGACGCCGGCAAGCCGGCATTTCGCATGGAAGCGCTCGAACAGTACAAAGCCCAACGTCCGCCCATGGACGAAGAGCTGCGCGTTCAGTTCCCGGTCATCGAGGAGATTCTTGGCTGCATGAACATTCCGGTCGTGAAAGTTCCCGGTTGGGAAGGCGACGACGTGCTGGGGACTGTTGCTGCGCGCGACGAGGAGCTTGGGTTCGAAACGCTGTTGGTGACCGGCGACAAGGACGCCTATCAGCTGGCGAGCGACAAGACGCGTATCGTCACCACGAAAAAGGGCATCACAGACGTCGTGATCTACGGTCCCGACGAAGTGTTCGAGCGCTACGGCGTGACGCCTGCCCAGTTCCCGGACTTTTTGGGCTTGATGGGCGACTCTTCCGACAACATTCCCGGCGTGCCGGGCATCGGCCAGAAGACGGCGGCAAAGCTGCTTGACCGCTTCGGCAGCATGGACGGCATCTATGAGAACTTAAGCGAGCTCAAGGGAAAGCAGCTGGAGAACCTGCAGAACAATAAGGACCAGGCATACCTGAGCCGCACGGTCGCTACGATCGTGCGGGATGTGGATTTTCCGCTCGACCTGGAGCAGGTCAGCTTCCCGGATTTCGACGAAGGGGAGGTGACGGAAGGCTTCCGCAAATTCCGCTTCAATGCGCACCTTTCGAAAGTCCTTTCGCTTGCGGGCATGACCGCGACGCCTCCGAAGCCTGCCGTCGAAATGGGCGAGGTGCTTTCCGAAGCAGAAGCGGACGATTTCGTGTCTCGCGCGATCGAGACGGGGGAGCTTCTGGCCATTTCGCTGGAAGAGAGCGCGCAAGCGTCGCTCTTTCCGGAAGTGCGCCTGTGCCTTGCGGGCGAACAGGGCGCGGTCGTGGTCTCGGGCGCGCATGCTGAAGAGCTGCTTGCGCGTACGGTGCGCGAGGGAAGATTCGCGGCGCACGAGGTGAAAAAACTCCTGCGCACGGTCTATCCACCCGATTCGGGCGAACCTGCGCGTATCGAGGACGCGGACGTTCGCCGTGCTCGCTTCTTCGACGTGGCGCTTGCGGCGTACGCGCTCAACTCTTCGGCGCGCGCCTACGAGCTCGGCGCGTTGGTGGAAACATACTGTGAAGGCGCGCTCCCAGAAGAGAAGGACGAAGACCGGCAGCTTGTCATGCAGGCGCGCGCCATCCAGGCGCTCGTGGGGCCGCTTCGCCGCGCGCTGGAAGCGGACGGTACGCTGGATGCCTACGAGCGCATCGACGTGCCTCTCGTTGCGGTCCTTGCCATTATCGAGCGCACGGGAGCGGCCATCGACACGGACCGCCTGGAAGCGCTCGGTCGAGAGACGGGCGCTTCCGTCGACGAACTGCGCGCTCGCATTATCGAGCTTGCAGGAGAAGACTTCAACGTGGACTCGCCGAAGCAGCTTGGCCATATCCTGTTCGAGGTGATCGGGCTGACGCCGCGCAAAAAGAACCAGCGCGGGTACTCTACCGACGCGTCCGTCCTGAAAGAGCTGGCGAAAGAGCACGAGCTTCCCGGCTTGGTGCTGCGCTATCGCGAGCTGGCGAAGATCAAGTCTACCTACATCGACGCGCTTCCGCGCTTGCGCGGCGCCGACGGACGCGTCCACACGACGTTCAACGAGACCGTTACTACGACCGGCCGCCTTTCCTCGTCCGACCCGAACCTGCAGAATATCCCTGTTCGCACGGATTTCGGTCGTCAGATTCGCGCGTGCTTCGTGCCGCTTGCGCCGGGCGAGGTCTTCCTTTCGGCGGACTACTCCCAGATCGAACTGCGCTTGCTTGCGCATCTTTCGGGCGACGAGGGCCTGATCGAGGCGTTCTGCTCGGGCGAGGACTTCCATGCTAAGACCGCCTCGCGCGTATTCGGGCTGCCGGTCGAGGACATTACGCCTGAGCTGCGCAGTCGCGCGAAGGCCGTCAACTTCGGCATTGTCTACGGTCAGCAGGCGTTCGGCCTTGCTCAGAGCCTGGACATCCCGTTCGGTGAGGCGAAAGAGATGATTGACCGTTACTTCCAGGCGTACCCTGGCGTGCGCACGTATCTGGACGAGACGGTGGCGCAGGCGAAGCGCGAAGGATTTGCCATCACGATGTTCGGCCGCAAGCGCCATATTCCGGAACTGCGCGCTTCGAACGCCAACACGCGCGCGTTCGGCGAGCGCACGGCCATGAACCATCCTATGCAGGGCAGTGCTGCCGACATCATCAAGCTGGCGATGACGGAAGTGGACCGCCGTCTGGCGGAGGGCGGCTTCAAGGCGAAACTGCTGCTCCAAGTGCACGACGAGCTGGATTTCTCAGTGCCGGAAGACGAGGTCGAAGCGGTCGCCGCGCTTGCGAAAGAGGTCATGGAGAACACGGCCGAGCTCAAGGTGCCGCTCATTGCAGACGTGAGCTGGGGCGGCAACTGGGCAGAAGCGCATTAGGGCGAAAGTGCCTCTTGCTCCTTCGGCGGAGTATTGCTTGCGGAGGCTCAGGGCGTGCAAAACGCCTCTTGCGCATGGAGCGAATTCTGCTATCATGCATTAGGTTGCGTCCAAAAGGGACGCGGCGTAGGAAGAGTGCGATGATACACGTCGGCCGTGCATATGAACCTTCGGGACTTGCGATGGCCACGTTGAAGTTATCGCCTTGCTTGAGATTACAAGGAGACACTCATGTACGCAATCGTGAAGACCGGCGGCAAGCAGTACAAGGTTGCCCCGGGCGACAAGCTGAACGTTGAGAAGCTGCCTGTCGAGGTGGGCGAAAAGGTCGAGCTGACCGCCATCTGCGTGGTCGACGGCGAGACCGTTGTTGCCGACCCGGCCGAAGCCGCCAAGACCAAGGTCGAGGCGACCGTCGTGGAGCAGTTCCGCGGCGAAAAGCAGCTTGTCTTCAAGTTCAAGAAGCGCAAGAATTACAAGAAGATGCGCGGCCATCGTCAGTACCTGACCCGCATCCGCATCGACAGCGTCGGCTCCGCCGTGGCGGACGCCCAGTAACCTGAGGAGGGACTCAGATGGCACACAAGAAAGGTCTTGGTTCTAGCCGTAACGGCCGCGATTCCCACGCACAGCGACTGGGCGTGAAGAAGTACGGCGGCGAGCAGGTTATCGCCGGCAACATCATCGTTCGCCAGCGTGGCACCCATTTCCATCCTGGCCAGAACGTCGGCCGCGGCAAGGACGACACGCTGTTCGCTCTGTGCGACGGCACGGTGGAGTTCGTGAAGAGCACGCGTCGCACGAAGGGTGTGCGCCGCTACGTTCACGTCCGTCCGCTCGAAGCCTAAGCAGCTTCTTTCAAAGTGAATGAAAGCCCTTCGCGCTCGCGCGGAGGGCTTTTTGCGTATCTGGGCGGAGGGTGGCGGTGAGAGCGCTCCTTCCGTGGGATAATGCACAAAAAGCGTTTACCAAAACGCCCGCTATCCGATATGCAAGCGGGCACGACCGAAAGGCATCCATGTTCGTAGACAAAGTACGCATTTTCGTGAAGGGCGGCGACGGCGGTGCAGGCTGCATGTCCTTCCGCCGCGAGGCGCACGTTCCGAAGGGCGGTCCCGACGGCGGCGACGGCGGACACGGCGGCAACGTAATCCTCAAAGCGGACCTCGGGGTCTCGTCTCTGATCGACTACCGGTTCCGCCATCATTTCAAAGCCGAACGAGGTACGCACGGCCAGGGATCCCGCCGTCACGGTGCGAACGGCGAAGACCTGGTGCTCAAGGTTCCGGTGGGCACGGTCGTTCGCGAGTACGATGAAGAGACGAAAGAGACGGGCGAGCTCATTGCCGACCTTACGCACGACGGCGAGACCGTTACGGTGGCGCGCGGCGGCATGGGCGGCCGTGGGAACATTCACTTTGTCACGCCGGTCAGGCGTGCCCCTGCGTTTGCGGAGTTGGGCGAGCCTGCGGCAGAGCAGTGGGTGGAGCTTGAGATGAAGCTTATGGCCGACGCCGCGCTCGTGGGCATGCCGTCTGCCGGCAAATCCTCCACGATCGCGCGCATCAGCGCCGCGAAGCCGAAGATCGCCGATTATCCGTTCACCACGCTCGTGCCGAATCTCGGTGTCGTGCGCGGCCCGGAATACGACTTCGTCGTGGCGGACGTTCCTGGCCTGATCGAGGGCGCGCACGAAGGCCGGGGGCTGGGTCATGAGTTCCTGCGCCATATCGAGCGTACGGCGCTTATCGTCCATATCGTGGACATGACCGGCGGCTGGGAAGGCCGCGACCCGGTGGAGGACTACCGCATCATCAACCGCGAGCTTGCCCTGCATGCCGAAGAGCTGGCGGAGCGCCCGCGTATCGTGGTGGCCAACAAGGTGGACGTGCCGGGGACCGAAGATGCCGTAAAGCGTCTTGCGGAGGAGGTGCGCCGCGATTCCATCGCCGCGGCGGGAGGCAACGAGTTCGCTCCCAGCCCGGTCGATCCGAAGCTCTATCAGGTGAGCGCGTTGACCGGAAAGGGCATGGACTCGCTCGTTGCCGCCATCGGGCAGAAAGTGCACGAACTGCGCGAAGCCGCACGCGAGGCGGAGGCAGAGAACGTCCAGTACGATCATATCTGGGAGCATAAGCGCGAAGCGAGGGAACGTCGCTTTACCGTCCGCAAGCTGTCGGACGGCATTTTCCGCATCGAAGGCGTCCAGGTGGAGCGTATGGTGGTGCAGACGGACTGGGAGAACGAGGAAGCGGTTATCTTCCTGCAGCATCGCCTGAAGCGGCTTGGCGTAGAGAAGGCGCTCGCGAACGCGGGCGCGCGCGATGGGGACGAAGTCCGCATCGTCGGCCGTGCGTTCGAATACGAGTCCGCCCTGTACGCGGACGACCCGTATGCGAACCTGGAGGATTAGACGACCGCGAGGCTTGCGCCGAGCGACCCGTTCCTGCTCGCTTGTCGAGCAGGAACTGCACTAAGGAGAGGAGATGCGCGCGCATGGAAGCGGCGAAGACGGCAGTGGTGAAGATCGGCTCGTCGACGCTCATCGACGAGAACGGAGCGCTCGACCGTTCGTACCTGAAGGCGCTCGCCAAACAGGTGGAGAAACTGCGCGATGCCGGATGGCGTCCTGTCATCGTCTCGTCGGGCGCCATCGCGTGCGGGCTGAAAGAGCTGGGGATCAAAGAGCGTCCGACGGACATGCCGAGCCTTCAGGCTGCCGCCTCGGTCGGCCAGAGCGTGCTTTCGACCGCGTATGCGGAAATCTTCGGCGCGCGCGACATCCTGACCTCTGTCATTTTGCTGACGCGCCACGACACGGCGAACCGCCATGCATACCTGCACGCGCGGGATACGCTTGAGCGACTGGTCAGCCTGAACGTGGTGCCTATCGTCAACGAGAACGACACCGTCTCGGTCGAAGAGATTCGCTTTGGCGACAACGACACGCTTGCGGCGCTCGTTGCCTGCCTGATAAAGGCAGATTTGTGCGTTATCTTCTCGGACATTGACGGCCTGTATACGTCGAACCCGCAGACCGATAAGGATGCCCAGCTCCTGCGCGAGGTGGACTTCGTCTCCGAAGCCATCATGGCAAGCGCCGGAGGCGCAGGCTCGAAGGTCGGGTCTGGCGGCATGGTCACGAAGATCAAGGCGGCGCGCGTGCTCATGGTGGCGGGCATTCCGCTTGTGGTGTGCCACGGGAGGGAGCCTGACGCGCTCGTGCGCTTGACCGCAGGCGAAAGCGTCGGCACGCGGTTTGTGGCGCAGCGCAAGCCTCACGAGATCACCCCGCGCAAGCTCTGGATTGCACTCGGCGATTCGGCGCGCGGTGCGCTCGTGGTCGACGAAGGCGCTAAGCGTGCGCTTATCGGAAAGGGTTCGTCGCTTTTGGCAGTCGGCATCGTGCGCGTTGAAGGCGTGTTTGCCGCAGGCGACGTGGTAGACCTCAAGGACAGCTCTGACCACGTGTTCGCGCGCGGGCTTGTAGCCGGTTCGAGCGATGAGGTGAGTTTGGCGCGCGGGCGTTCGCAAGCGGAAGTGGACGCGAACAAGCTTTTGGCGAACCTTGCACACCGGCCTATTGTCCATCGTGACGAACTGATCGTGTTCGAATAACCCCGCAGCGCCTTCGGACTTGGCGGAAGGGCTGTCGTCAGGCCGAGCGTGCGAGCGCGCAAGCGCACGGCGGGATGCACAACGTTGAAGGGAACGACTATGACCGAGAACGTGGAGAAGGAAGTCCGTCGGCTGGCGGAGGAGGCGAAGGCCGCCTCGGTGGAGCTTGGCATGGCGTCTTTCGACGTGCGCAACGCGGCGCTGCGCGCTATGGCGGCATCGCTGCGCGCGCACACAGAAGACGTTCTGGCGGCGAATGCCCAGGATATGGAAGCTGCCCGCGCAGGAGGCATGAAGGATTCGCTGCTCGATCGCCTGCTGCTGACCGAAGAGCGCGTGGAGGGCATGGCTTCTGCCCTTGAAGAGCTCGCGGCGCTGCCTGACTCCCTTGGGCGCGTTCTGGAAGATCGGACGTTGGGCAACGGACTGCGCGTGCAGCGCGTGACCGTCCCCTTCGGCGTCGTCGCTATGGTCTACGAAGCGCGCCCGAACGTGACGGCCGATGCTGCGGGCATCTGCGTGAAGACCGGCAATGCCTGCGTGCTGCGCAGCGGGTCGTCGGCGCTTCATTCGAGCATTGCTATCGCGAACGTGCTGCACGAGGCAGCGGTGGGCGCTGGCCTGCCGCGCAACTGCATCCGCATTGTGGAAAGCACCGACCGTTCGTCCGCAGATGCGCTCATGCGCATGCACGGTGTGGTCGATCTTCTGATTCCGCGTGGCGGAGCGGGCCTTATCAGGCGGTGCGTCGAAAACGCGACCGTGCCGGTCATCGAAACCGGTACCGGCAACTGCCACGTCTATGTGCACGAGGCTGCCGACCTTGAGAAAGCGCGCGCTATCGTCATGAACGCCAAGACCCAGCGTACAGGCGTGTGCAACGCCTGTGAATCCCTGCTGGTCGACCGCTCCATCGCGCAGGCCTTCCTGCCGGAAATGCTTGCTGAGCTTGCGCGGGCGGGCGTGCTTGTGCATGGCGACGCGGAGGCGCGCACGGCGGCCTCCGTTGCAAGCGAAGGGTGTGCGGATGCCGAAGGCAGCCCGCTGGCGCAGTTCGTCGACGCGACGGAAGAGGACTGGGGCACGGAATATTTGGCGCTCGAGATCAGCGTAAAGGCGGTGGACGGCCCGGAAGAGGCAATCACCCACATCAACCGTTACGGTACGCATCATTCGGAGGCCATCGTGACCGAGGATGCGGCCGTTGCCGAACGTTTCCTCGCCGCGGTGGATGCTGCCGCTGTCTATGCGAACGCTTCGACGCGCTTCACGGACGGCGGTGTATTCGGGCTGGGCGCCGAGATCGGCATTTCCACGCAGAAGCTGCACGCGCGCGGACCGTTCGCTGCCGATGCGCTGACCTCGTACAAGTACGTGGTTCGCGGTGACGGGCAGGTGCGCTCGTAGTGAAAGCGGGAAGACCTGAGGATTCCCTGCAATCTCCGTGCGGTGCGCTGGCGGCTGCAGAGAGCATGGCGGGCATGCTGCCTGACCGCGAAGGTGCTGCACGGCAGTATGCGGTTTGCGAGCGGTTTGACGATCTGGGCAAAGACGACCCTGACAGAACCTATCGCCTGGGAATCATGGGCGGCACGTTCGATCCGGTGCACATCGGGCACCTTGCCTGCGCCGAGCAAGCGCGCGACGAGTTGGGAATGGACGCCATCGTTTTCATTCCCGCTGGCGCACCAGTGTACAAAAAGGATCAAAAGGTGACGCCTGCGGCCGACCGTTTGGAAATGTGCCGCCTTGCGGTGGCGAGCAACCCGGCGTTCGATGTAAGCAGCATCGAAGTCGACCGGGAAGGCGACACCTACACGGTGGACACCCTGCGTCAGCTGCGTGCGCACTATCCGGACAACGTGGAGCTTTTCTTCATCACCGGCGCGGACGCCGTTATGTCCATCATGAAATGGCGCGACAGCGCGCAGATTGCGCACCTTGCAAAACTGGTGGCAGTGACGCGTCCAGGGTATGCGCCGCCTGAAGAGATGAAGCGCGTTCTGCGCGAGCGGACGGGATTTCAGGTCTCGTTTCTTGAGATGACGGGACTGGACGTGTCCTCGAGCGATTTGCGCAGGCGTGTGGCGGATGGGCGGTCTATCCGCTACCTGACCAAAGAGGTCGTGTTCCGCTATATCGAGGAGCATGGGCTGTACCGCAATGACGAGGAAGGCGAGCGAGCATGGTCATAGAGATTAAAGACGGCAAACAGGTGCGGGAAGAGAGGGAGCGCGCGGCCCAGGCGCTTGCCCATGCGGCAGCGCATGAAAGTGCGAAGGAGCCCGAAATAGCGCAGTCGTCGCCTGCCGCCGTCCCAGAGTCTGTGGCGCGCGATGCTGCCGAAGGCGGCGGTGCGAAGGACGCTGTCGTGCCCGACCCGTTCGGCAAAGAGAACTACCAGCGCATGAAGTCGCTGCTCAAAGAGCGCGTCAGCCCGAAACGCTTCGCGCATTCGAAAGGGGTCGCAAAGACGGCGCGCAAGCTTGCGCGGGCGTACGGCTATCCCGACCCTGCCCAAGCGCGCATGGCCGGCTTGGTGCATGATTGGGACAAACGCTATGTCGGGGCAGAGGCCAGCGCTCGTGCCGACGAGCTGGGCGTGGACGTTTCCGAATCGGTCAAAACGTCCATGCCATGGCTGCTTCACGGGCCGACGGGCGCCGAAGCATTGCGCCGCCAATTCCCTGAGCTGGGAGAGGCGGTGTTCCAGGCTGTGGCGCGCCACACGTCGGGCGCAAAGGACATGACCGATCTGGACATGATCGTGTTTGTGGCAGACCTCATCGAGCCGGGCCGCACGTTCCAGGACGTCGGCGCCGTGAGGGATGCGGTGGGGAAGGTGCCGCTCGAAGACTTGTTCTTCCAGGCATTCAAGACCATCTTCTCCTTCCTGGTACAGCATGACCGTCTCCTGCATCCCGATATGGTGGAGATTTGGAATCATTACGCCGTGCGCCGGCCGGGCGCGCACAAAGGCCGGCTATCCTCTACACCCGACCCAAAGCTCAACGAATAACGATGCAGGGCGGCGGCGTGCGAGGTGCCCTTTCGGTGCGGGAGGGCAAGATGTTCTCGCCGCAGCCTTCGGCGAACTGAAGCATACAGACTAAAGATAGGAGCATACGTGACCGAAGAACAGCAGACTTCCTCCGAAGAGCGGAAGGAACTGACCGCACGCGAGTGCGCGCTCATTGCCGCAAAGGCGGCCGATGAGAAGAAGGCGACCGACATCATGGTCCAGCATGTCGGCGAGCTCGTGTCGGTGACCGAATACTTCGTGATAGCTACGGCGGCGAACAGCCGACAGGTCGACGCCATCGTGGAAGAGGTCGAAGACGCGTGCCGCATCGAGGCGGGCCGCAAGCCTGCTCACCGCGAGTACACCAAAGACGGTTCGTGGTCGCTTCTCGATTACGGCGATTTCGTCGTCCATGTGTTCCAGCCTGAGGCGCGCGACTATTACCGTCTGGAAGCGCTGTGGAACGATGCGCCTATCGTGGACTTGCGCGAAGCGGGCATTACGGACGCTGTCTACTCCGATCGCATTGCTGCGCTCATGGAGAAGATGCAAGGGAACGAATAGCCCGCTATGGAGTTTCTTCGGGCGCGAAACTGCTGTGCTAGAATGACAGGCTGAGTATTCGCGCTTTGACGAGACACAAGGGGTCGGCTTCAATGTCGTTTTTGGATATATTCTCTTCGTTCACTAACAACATGTCTTCCGACATGGCCATTGACCTGGGGACGGCGAACACGCTCGTCGCCATCAAAGGCGAAGGCATCGTGATCAACGAGCCGTCCGTCGTGGCCATCGAGAAGAGCACGCACCGTGTGCTCGCGGTCGGCCATGAAGCGAAGAACATGATCAACCACACGCCGGACGCTTTCTCTGCCGAGCATCCGTTGCACGACGGCGTCATCGCTGACTACGACGTGACGGAAGCCATGCTTTCGGCGTTCATCAACAAAGCTGCCACGCGGAAGTACCCGTGGCAGCCGAAGCCGCGCATCGTGGTGTGCATTCCGTGCGGCGCCACGTCCGTCGAGAAGCGCGCGGTGTTCGAGGCGACCATTCAAGCAGGTGCGCGACAGGCCTACCTGATCGAAGAGCCCATGGCTGCGGCCATGGGCGCTGACCTTCCCGTGACCGAACCGACCGGTTCGATGGTCGTCGACATCGGGGGCGGCACGACGGAGGTCGCGGTCATTTCGCTCGGCGGCATCGTGACGTCGTCTTCGCTGCGTCTTGCAGGCAACCGCCTGGACGAAGCTATCGCGACGCACCTGCGCGACCTTCTGGGCATCAAAATCGGCGAGCGCACGGCGGAGATCATCAAAATCAAGATCGGCTCCATTCTCCCGTTCGAAGACGGACGCGAGCGCGACATGATCATTTCTGGCCAGGACGTTTTGACCGAACAGCCGAAAGAGGTGACCATCCAGTCCGAGGACGTGCGCGCTGCGCTGCAGGCGCCCATTGACGAAATGGTCTTCCATATCAAGGAAACGTTCAAAAAGACCAACCCGGACTTGGCTTCCGACATCATCTCCAACGGCATCCTGCTGACGGGCGGCGGTGGCCTGCTCTCCGGCCTTGACCGCTATCTCACCCAGAAGCTCGAGATTCCGGTCTGGGTGAGCGAAACGGCGCTTACGAACGTGGTCGTCGGCTGCCTGAAGGTGCTGGAGACTCCGACCGCATTGAAGCAGACGCTCATGCGCTCTAAGTAGCGCCAAGGTCGCTGTATGGCTTTGCAATTCCATGGAAACGGTACGGCCCTGCGCGGGCCGCTGGTCGTTGTCATCCTGCTCGTGGTCTCGCTGGCGCTCGTGACCGTATACGCGCGCGAAGGCGAAGGCGGCCCGGTTCACACGGTGCAGAACGCGTTTTCCGGCATATCTGCGCCGTTGAAGGTCGTAGGGTCGGCAATCGGGTCGGCGGGCGAATCGACGACGACCGCCGTCGGCGATCTTACGGCGGATGCGAACACGCTTTCAGGCCTGCGCGCGCAGAACGAACAGCTGCGCGGCATGGTCTCCCAGCTGGAAGAATACCGTCAGGAAGCCCAGCGCCTTCAGGATTTGCTCGACATAAGGGACCAGTACGACCTGACGTCCGTCTCCGCGCGCGTCGTGGGCAGGTCTTCGGATTCTTGGAACGAGGTCGTGACGCTGGATAAAGGCTCCGACGAAGGGGTCGTTGCCGGCCTTCCGGTGATGTCGGGCACAGGTCTTGTCGGCCAGGTCATCTCCACGACCGCCCATACGGCAGAAGTCCGTCTGCTGACCGACCAGCAGTCCGGCGTTGCCGTCCTGGTGCAGTCAAACCGCGCTGAAGGCATCGTGAGCGGCTCGCTTGAAGGGCTGCTCTACCTCGAGGACCTTCCCGAGGGCACGGAGCTCAAGGCAGGCGACGTCGTGGTGACGAGCGGTCTGGGCGGCAGCTTCTTCCGCGGCATCGTCGTGGGCGAAGTCGTGAGCGTGGAGCAGCAGCCGGGCGACACGCAGCCGGTCGTTATCGTACGGCCGAACGCCGACGTCACGTCGTTCGAGGAAGTGCTCGTGGTCACGGGCGTAGGGAATGCATCCGCGGTGGACGCGAATACCGCGTCATCGGACGCTTCGTCCGAAAACGCTGACAGCTCGAGCTCCGGCTCCAGCTCGAGCTCCAGCTCGAGCACCCGTTCTGACGAATCCTCGTCCGCATCTTCGGACGAGTCGGGCGATGACGCGTATTTCGACGAGCAGGCAGGAGGTGAGGAAGAATGAGGAGCGAGCTTTTGCCGGTCGTTGTAGGGGCGGTGGCGGCGCTTTTGCTCCAGATCGTCCTCGCGCCGAATATCGCGGTCTTCTCTGCCATGCCTAATTTTCTCGTGGTCTACGTGCTCGTGGTCGCGATGGTGCGGCCCGGCACGTCGCTGTACGTCCTGGCGTTCGTGCTGGGGTTGCTTTCTGACCTGCTGGGGTACGGACCGGTCGGCGCGACGCCCTTTTTGCTCATTTTGGCGTCCGCTGTCGTGTCGCGCGCGTTCGCAGTCTTGAACAACGACACGGTCTTTGTGCCGCTTGCTCTGTTCATGGCGGCAGATTTCGTGGTCGAGTTCCTGTATTCTGCCTTCCTTATCGGCCTGGGCCTTGCGGATTCCGCGGTCGACGCGCTGATTTACCGTGCCCTGCCGTGCGCGCTGTACAGCACGGTCGTGGGGCTTGTCGCCTATCCGCTTGCGCGCCATTTCATGGGGTCAGAGACCATAACCGACGTCCATACCGCCACACCGCGGTTCCGCTAGGAGGCGTCGCCCATGCTGCAAGCTATCATCGCCGGCCTCGTCACGCTTATCGTGCTCGTGGTCGGCGTGCTCATCGTATTCAATGTGCGTTCTTCCCGTTCGGAGCAGCACGCGAAGAGCAGCCTGCACTATGCGTCCATTCGCAGCGTCGGCGTCTCTGCGGAAACGCCGCGTACGGCGAACGGCACGCGCCCTGCGCACGTCCAGGAGGGATCGCGGCCTGGCACGGTTCCTGCCGAGGCGGTGCGCAGCCGTTTTACCGCAGTGTTCATCCTCCTTGCGATCGTGTTCGGCTCGCTGGCGGCGAAGCTGTGGAGCCTGCAGATACTGCAAAGCGAGCAGTACCGTCGCCAGGCTGACGAAAACCGCTACACCACCGTCATGACCCCTGCGCCTCGCGGTGTCATCTACGACCGCAACGGCGTGGCGCTCGTTACGAACCGAACGTCCTTGACGGTTCTTGCAGACGCCGAGGTGGCGAACGACCGCGATGTCTTGCTGCGCCTCTCTGCGCTTCTGGGCTTGCCCTACGGCGTTGTGCGCCAGCGTGCGCAGGACACGACGGGAGGCGCGCAGAGCCAGCGCGTTATCGCAAGCGACGTCGACTTGCGCAATATCGCGTTCATTTCGGAACACCAGGATGCGTTTCCCGGCGTCACGACCGAAGCGCGCACGGACCGCATTTATCCGTACGGGGCGCTTGCTGCCCATGCGCTCGGCTACGTTCAGACCGTTTCCGAAAGCGACTTGGAGAACATGTCTCCCGGCCAAGAGCTGGAGATGGGCGACATGGTGGGCCGTTCGGGCGCCGAGCAGTCCTTCGAAAGCTTGCTTGCGGGAGACCATGGCGTGCGCCAACTGGTCGCGGACGCCGAAGGCAACGTGCGCCAGGTCGTGAGCGAGATTCCACCCACGAAAGGAAACGACGTCTACCTTACCATCGACGCGAAAGTGCAGACGGTTGCCGACCAGGCGCTCGCAGAGTTGGTTGCGCCCGGTGGCGCGTTCGGGTCCGGCACGGGCACGGCTGCCGCTATCGTGTGCATGGATGCGACCAACGGCGACATCATCGCCATGTCGAGCTATCCGACCTACAATCCTGCCGACTTCGTGCACGGTATTTCGGACGAACGCTACGATGCGTACAACAACAACGAATACCACCCGCTCAACAACCGCGTCATTTCGGGCGAGTATGCCGCCGGTTCTACGTACAAGGCGTTCACCGGCCTTGCGGGCATGGAGTACGGATTCGCGACGCCTTCGACCGCATGGACGTGCTCGGGAACGTGGACGGGCTTCGGCGAAGAGTACGCGCAGGACTGCTGGGACCTCAACGGCCATGGCACGATCGACCTGCGCACGGGCGTTGTCGTCTCCTGCGACACGGTCTTCTACGAGATTGCAAAGAACTTCTACCTCAACCGTGAGTCCATCGGCGAAGACGCCATGCAGAACGTCATTAAAGAGTTCGGCTTCGGCCGCGCGACGGGCATAGACCTTGCGGGCGAGGCGGTAGGCCGGGTGCCCACGCCGCAATGGAAGCGCGAGTACTATGCGGACGCCCCGGAAGAGCAGACCTGGCTTCCCGGCGACAGCACGAACATGGTCATTGGCCAGGGCAACGTGCTGGTCACGCCCATGCAGCTTGCAGTCGGCTACGTCGGCGTCGCGACCGGCCGCCTGCTCCAGCCCCATATCTTCAAGGAGGCGCGCAACTCCGAAGGAAACGTCGTGCTTACCGCTCAGACGGTGGAGACGGGCGTGCCCAACATCGAGCAAGACTACTACGACTACATGCGCGATGCGCTGCACGGCATGGCGACCGAGGACTCCACGGTCGCCCCGTTGTTCGCCGAGCGGGGTATCAGCGCGGCGTCGAAAACAGGTACGGCCGAGGTTTTCGGCAAAGAGGACTTTGCACTCTTCGCCTGCTATGCACCGTACGAGGATCCGAAGTACGTGGTTGCGTGCGTGGTCGAGGAAGGCATCGGCGGTGCGTCTGCTGCAGCCCCGGTTTCCGCCGACGTTATGGCGGCGGCGCTCTCGGCGCTTGACGGCACGCTCGAGACGCAGCCGACGGTCTTTTCGGCGTAAGGAAGGGAGGGAAGGACATGCCCGAACAGCTGAACCAGATCTCTTCGCTGAGAACGCCCGATGCGCAGGTGACCCGTGCGACACGTCCGCGCCGGTTCAAATTCCTGCACCTGCCTCTTATCCTGGTGACGGTGCTTCTTGTGGTCTATGGCCTGCTGGTGGTTTACGCTGCCACTTCCTTCGATTCCGAGAAGTACAGCTTTTCACGTCAGCTCATGGGCGTCGTGGCAGGCACGATTGCCATGGTGGCGCTCTGGCGGGTCGACTACCGCATCGTCTCGAACATGACGATGCCGCTTCTGGTCATTACGCTCCTGCTTATCCTCTCGCCGCTCGTCCCCGGTTTGGGCACGGATGCGGGCATGGGCGCACGATGCTGGATCAACGTGGGCATTCAGTTACAGCCGGGCGAGTTCGCGAAGATCACGGTCATTCTGCTCGACGCGAGCGTGCTGGCGCGCTATGGCGGACGGTTGAACGATGCCCGCGAGTACCTGAAGGCGCTTGGCTGCATCATGGCGCCGTTCGTCGCCATCATGCTCCAGCCTGACTTGGGAACGGGACTGGTGTACTTGTTCATCGGCGCGGTAGTGCTCGTGGTAGGCGGCGCCCGTTTGCGGTATTTGCTCATCACGCTCGGTGCGCTCGTCGCGCTGGTCGCGCTCGTGTTCGCGATCGACCAGCTGTACGTGATGGCCACCGGATCGAGCGAATACCTGATCTTGAAGCAGTACCAGCGCGACCGACTGCTCGTGTTCCTCAACCAAGACGGCTACAACTCCGACGAAGGATACAACCTGCGCCAGGCCATGATTGCCATCGGTTCGGGCGGTCTGTTCGGCAAAGGATGGCTGAACGCGTCGCAAAGCGCACTTGGCTTTCTTCCGGAATCCTCGACCGACTTTATTTTCTGCGTTCTGGCGGAACAGTTCGGGTTCGTGGGGTCTATCGTTCTTCTGGCCCTGTACCTGGCGTTGCTGCTGATCTGCTGCCGCATTGCCCGTTCGGCAGGCGATTTGTTCGGAACGCTGCTGGTCATGGGCGTTGTCGGCATGTGGACGTTCCAGATTATGGAGAACGTCGGCATGGATATTGGTTTGATGCCTATCACGGGCGTGCCGTTGCCGTTCATGAGCTACGGCACGTCTTTCATGCTCGTAAACTTCATGCTGCTCGGGCTGATCGGCTCGGTGTGGGCCCACAGCGGGCGTTCTTAGGGAAGGGGAGAATGCATGCAGCTTCCTGTTGACATCAAAGCCGTCTTTGACGAAGCGACCGACATCGACACCGCGCGCCAGACGCCGGTGTTCGCGGCGGTCTACATTGACGAAAGCGCGCCGCAGGACGTCCAAGCGTTCGTGCGCGCTTCGTTTTCCACCATGGCATCGAACGCTCGCGTGAGCATCATGTACTATCCTGCGATGACTCCTGCTCCGGTGCCTGAAGCGGACCTGGCGGTCGTTGTCGCGGGCCTGGACGAAACGACGGGCGGCGTTGCGCAGATGCTGCGCGAAGCAGGCGTTCCCACCATGGTGGTCACAACGCTTCCGCGCCTGGCGGGCGAAATTGCGCAGACGGCAGGCAATGCTATCCCTGAGGGCGATCTCCTTGCGCCGCCCGCACCTCCGACAGACCCGTCGGCGCTGCCGGAGGAGGCGGGTCAGGCGGAACCGTGGCCTCTCGACGATGCGTCCCGCGCCGCGCTCGGCGTGCGCATGGGCCAATGGGTCATCGATGCGTGCCACGAAAAGCGCCTTGCGATGGCGCTTGCCTTCCCGTTCGTCCGCAAGCCTATGGCGCTCGATGCCGTGAACGCTACTGCAGCGCAGAATGCAGGCGTAGGGTTGGTAGTGTTCATCCCAGGCGCGGACATGCCCATCATGACGCTCAACCAAGCGAAGATGCTCCTTCAGATAGCTGCGGCGTACGGGCAGCCTTTGGGCATCGAGCGCGTCAAAGAGCTTGCTGCGGTGGTGGGCGGCGCGTTTGCGTGCCGTTCGGTCGCGCGGCAGCTGGTGGCGTTCGTTCCCGCCCTTGGCTGGGCTATCAAGGCGGCTATCGGCTATACCGGCACGCTGGCTATGGGCCGTGCGGCGGTCGAGTACTTCGAGGGGAACGGCAGCATCGACCACCTGGCCGAAGTCGTCGGTCGTGCGCGCGATAAAGCGGTCATGGCGGCGGAAGCGGCGCGTGCTGCCGAAAGCCCGAAGGATGCGGTGAGATCGGCGGTAGGCGTGGTGAGCGGCAAGATGCGCGGTGCAGCGCAGAGCGTTCGCGAAAAGGGTCCGGGCGTTGCAAAGAGCGTAGCGGATTCCGCGGTTTCGGCCGCTGTCGAAGGCACGGTGGGGGATACCATGGCCGACAAGGCGACCGGCGCAGCGCGCTCTGCCATGAACGCGGTCACCAATGTCGTAACCCGTCGTTTTACGAAGTAGCGCGGCGCTGGGCCGCGGTCTGCCTTGCGCATGGACGGGTTATGCCGGTGTGCAAAGGCAATCAGTTGGAAAACCGAAAGGACAAAGATGACGGATTTATGGCCGCGCCTGGAGCGGCTGATTCCGCGCGCTGAGCGCCCTGCGCGCTATATCGACCATGAATGGGGTGCTACCTATAAGCCGGATGCCGACTATCGCTTCTGCATGGCGTATCCCGACACGTACGAGCTTGGTCAGGCGAACCAGGCTGTGCGCATCCTCTGCAATGTGGTGAACGCTCAGGAAGGCGTGGCGGCAGAGCGCGCTTTTCTGCCTGCGGCGGAGTTTGCGGACGTCATGCGCGCAGAGGGGCTGCCGGCATTTTCGCTCGAGTCGTGCGCGCCGCTTGCGGAGTTCGACGCGGTGGGAATCACCTTGCCGCACGAGCTGGCGGCAACCAACGTCCTTGAGCTTTTGGATCTGGCGGGCATTCCGCTGCACGCTGCCGATCGCACGGACGGCGATCCGCTGGTCATGGCGGGCGGCCCCTGTGCGTACAATCCTGAGCCTTATGCGCCGTTCTTCGACCTCATCATCATTGGCGAAGGCGAGGAAGTGAACGTCGAAGTTCTCTCGCTGCATCGGAAAATGCGCGATGAGGGCGCTTCCCGCGCGGAGATCGTGCGTGCGCTGGCAGAAATCCCCGGCTGTTATGCGCCGACGCTCTATCGGTGGCTTTCGGAGGAAGAGGCGCAGGAGCGTGGCAGTTGGATCGAGCCGGTCGAAGAAGGGCTCCCGTCCGTGTTTGAAAAGCGCCTGTTCGAAGGGTTCGCGGAAAGCCCCGCGTGGGAGCCGTGCGTTGTGCCGTTCACGGAAGTGGTGCACGACAGGCTGAACGTGGAGATTCTTCGCGGCTGCACCCGCGGGTGCCGGTTCTGCCAGGCAGGCATGATGTACCGTCCGGTGCGCGAGCGCAGCGCCGACAACATCGTGGCGTCGGTTTTGCGCGGCCTGGCGGAGACGGGCTATGACGAGGTAAGCCTGACGTCGCTCTCTTCGACCGACCATTCCCAGATTGCAGAGATCCTGCGCCGTTTGAACGAAGCGTGCGATGGCAAAGGCATTCGCATTTCCATCCCGTCACAGCGATTGGACTCGTTCGGCGTCGAGATGGCAGGGCTTGTCGCTGGACAGAAGAAAGGCGGCCTGACGTTCGCGCCCGAGGCGGGCACCCAGCGTCTGCGCGACGTCATCAACAAGGGCGTGACGGAAGAAGACCTGTTCAGCGCTATCGATGCGGCGTTCACAGCAGGCTGGCGTCGCTGCAAACTCTACTTCATGATCGGGCTTCCCACGGAGACCGACGAAGACATCAAGGGCATTGCGAGCTTGGCACAGCGTGCGTACGACCATGCTAAAAAGGCTGTTCCGCCCGAGCAGCGAGGCAACGTGCGCATGAGCGTCTCATGCGCACTGTTCGTGCCGAAGGCCCAGACGCCCTTCCAGTGGGACGGGCAGATACCGCCTGAGGAAGCTTTGCGCCGTGTCGACCTGTTGCGCCGTTCGGTCAAATACCGTGCGGTCGATGTGCATTGGCACGACCCCGAGACGAGCTTCGTGGAGGCGGTCATGAGCCGTGGAGGGCGCGAGATTGCCGCGTGGGTCGAAGAGGCATGGCGCCGCGGGGCACGCTTCGACGCATGGACCGAGCATTTCAAAGAAGATGCATGGCGAGATGCGGCGGAGGCGCTCGGCCTTGACCCTGCCTGCATAGCCCAAAGGACGTTCAGCACGGATTACACGATGCCGTGGTCCCATGTGAGCTCAGGCGTGTCCGTGCGCTTCCTGCAGCGTGAGCGCCGTTTGGCCCAGGAGGGGAAGACGACGCCCGACTGCTCGTTCGACCGCTGTTCCGCATGCGGCGTGTGCCCTGGCTTGGGCGTCGACATTCACTGCCAGGAGGTGCGTCATGGCTAATCCCGACCTGTTCAGGCTGCGTGTCGTCTTTTCGAAGGGCGGACGATGCGCCATGCTTTCGCATCTTGAGATAGCGCGAGCTCTCGAGCGCGCCGTGAGGCGCGCAGGCTTGCCGTACGCGATCAGCCAGGGATTTTCGCCTCACATGAAAATCGCGTTCGGGGCGGCGCTGCCGGTAGGAGTCGGCGGCACGGAGGAAATTTTCGACGTGCAGTTAACCCGTTGGGTCGATCCGGACGATGCGCTTGTGGCGTTGAAGCGTGCAAGCGTGGAGGATTTGATGGTGAGCGCGTGCGCTTATATCGGTCCGCGCGATGCTGCTGCGTCCGTTGCGTATCCGGTGAGCGTTTACGAGGCGGTCTTTTCCCAACCGCTTTCGTCGTGCGAGCTTCCGGAGTCCTTTACGGTCGTGCGCAAAAAGAAGGAGAAGACGCTTTTGCTCGCCGATTATTTGGTGGGCGCGGTAGAGCTTGTTGACGATAGCGATGAGGCGTGCGCTTCGGGAGAAGAAGGTCCGAAGTCGGAGTGTGCTGACGGGATGCGAAGCGGGGAAGACAAGGGCGCCGAAAGCCGCAGTGCCGCAGGCGAAGACTCCGGCAGGCGCGTTCGGTTCACGCTCCGTTCGCTGCCGACCGGCAGCTTGCGTCCCGACCTGGTGGTCGCCGAGCTGGCGAAGGCGAACCCGGGTGTCGAGGTGCAGACGGTTACGCGCGTTGAGCAACGTGCGTGCTAGCGTGCGTTTTCAAAGGGTGTCGAAAGCGCCTTCGCAAGAATCTTTTCCAAATCTTGAAAAAGTACTTGCATAAGTTGGAAGAGTTCCGTAATATATCCCTCGCTGCTCAACGCAGCCGCTGTCGAAGCGGGGTGTTAGCTCAGTTGGTTAGAGCGCCGGCCTGTCACGTCGGAGGTCGCGAGTTCAAGTCTCGTACATCCCGCCATTCGAAACCAAAGCCTCGCGAAAGCGGGGCTTTTTTGTTCGAATCGCCGATGCGGCCTGATTGCCATTGGGGTTGGGCTATGCCCAGCAGCATGCAGGGGAGTTTCCTGGTTTTCAGCGGGATTGCTGCAGTGCGAGATGACGCCACGATTCTTGTCTCGTTTTGGCCTATAACCCTTCATGCGTGGGCTAGGAAAGATCGGGAGTGAGAGGCTGAGCCTGCCCGAGGGAATGCTGATTATTTGTTAAGAAACTTTACTGTTTAGTTACTAAATTAAATAGAGACCCCAGATTCGAGGAAAATATCGTTCGGTGCCTCGGTGCCTCGGTGCCTCGGTGCCTCGGTGCCTCGGTGCCTCGGTGCCGGATAGCGAGTTTGCCATCTGTCACCTGACGCGGGGCGAGGTATACGTGCCCTTGCAATCTGAAGCACGTCAGGGAGGGAAGGACCGAGAGAGCATGGATTCGAGCTCCGTCGAAGAGACTGACGCGCAGGCGATCGAACGCCTGCGCTCAGAGTGGGAAGCGCTCATTCGCCGTTTTGCGCGCGGCGGCCACGAACATCCGCTTGCGCGCATGGGCATCACGCCGCTTGGGGCACAGGTCATCACGACCGTCCACGCACTTGAGGAAGCAGGCGAGATCGCACGGCCCAACAAGGTAGCGCGGCGCATCGGCACCACGCCCAGTTCGCTTTCCCAGACCCTCAGGGCGCTCGAAGATAAAAACGTACTTGAGCGACAGCGTCTGTCGGGGGATTCTCGCGGCGTCTCGTTGGCGCTCACACCTTCGGGCCGCGAGCTTGCAGAGCGCGGAAAGGATGCAAGGGAGTCCCGTTCGCGCGCGCTGTTCGAATTCTTGGGGAAAAACGATGCCGAAGAGCTCGTGCGCATTATGAGGCGCGTCGAAGAATTCCAACGCCGCGACCGAGAGCAGGGGGCCAATGCGCGCTGCCTTTCGTCGGTTGAAGCACCTGGACAAGAAGCGCCGTCGTCGTGAGCGCAAGGCCGCCGCGAAGGGTTGGGGGAAAGCGAGCGTTCTGTCCGGCATTCGTTCGAGGCTTGGCCCAAAAGCCCGCCCTGCCGACAGCAGAATAACGCCCTAGAACCGTGCAGGATCGGACTTCCTGCCAAAGTCTCATCTGAGGGCGAGCTTTTTACCAAGCTTGCCATGCTGCCGAAAACGAACCATACCGGTGAAAGGAGGAACCGTGCGCATCATCCGCTATTTGAAAATCGTGCCGGGCACGGTTGCGCTGATCGTGTGCCTGCTTGTGGTGCAGGCATTTACGGACTTGTCCTTGCCGCGTTACACGTCCGACATCGTGGATGTGGGCATCCAGCAGTCCGGTATCGAGCACGCTGCCGTCGACGAGATGACCGACGAGACCTTCCGTGCGCTTTGCATGATGGTTCCGGAAGACGACGAGGCGACCTTGCGCGAAGCGTACGCGCAAGGCGACGACGGCGACTGGCACCTGACCGACGAGGGCGCGCGCGAAAGGGAGGAACTTGACGGCATTGTTTCCTTCCCCCTTGTGGCAGTTCACTATGCCGCCCAGATGCCCGACTTCGACCTCGCGCAAGCGCAGCAGGCATACGACGCGGGCATGCTGTCGAAAGACCAGATAGCGCAAGCTCTTGACCAGGCAAAATCACAGCTTGGAGACAGCGGGGATGCCCTTGTCGACCAGCAGGCTATCGCGGCGGCTCGCGCAGAGTCCGAGGCTGCGGGCGTTGACGTAGGCTCCGTCCAGATGGCGTACCTGCTGCGCACAGGCGCTGCGATGCTCGGCATGGCGGCCCTTGGCATGGCCGCTTCCATCGCGGTGGGCTTCCTCGCTGCACGTGCGGCGGCAAAAGTGGGCCGCACGCTGCGTGGAAGGTTGTTCAGGCAGGTCGTTTCGTTTTCTGACGCAGAAATCCACCGGTTTTCTGCCGCTTCGCTCATCACGCGTGGAACCAACGACATCCAACAGATCCAAATGGTCTCGGTCATGTTGCTGCGCATGGTCATCTATGCGCCCATTCTGGCAATCGGCGGTATCGTCATGGTTTCGTCCACCAATGCCGCGATGTCGTGGATTATCGTGCTCGCGGTCGTGTGCCTCTTTGTGGTGATCGGCATCCTTATGTTGTTTGCGATGCCGAAGTTCAAGATCATGCAGAAGCTCGTCGACCGGGTGAACCTGGTCGCGCGCGAAATGCTCACGGGCCTTTCCGTCGTCCGCGCGTTCGACCGCCAGCGTTTCGAGGAAGAGCGCTTCGACGGTGCAAACACGGACCTCATGCGCACGCAGCTCTTTACCAACCGTGTGATGACCTTCATGATGCCTTCGATGATGCTCATCATGAACGCGGTTTCGGTCCTTATCGTCTGGGTTGGCGGCAGCTATATTGACCAAGGTGTGATCCAGACGGGCGACATGATCGCGTTCATCACCTATTCCATGGTCATCATCATGTCTTTCCTCATCATCGGCATGGTCTCTATCATGCTGCCGCGCGCGAACGTGGCGGCCGAACGTATTGACGAAGTGCTTGCGGCGCGTTCGTCCATCGAAGATCCGTCCGAACCGCGCGATACGGAACTTCCGCAAAACGGTAGTGCAGAGATTGCGTTCCACGATGTGACGTTCTCGTACGCCGACGCCGAAGGGGGAGAGCCGGTTCTCTCGCATATCGACTTCACCGTTCCAGCAGGCACGACGTGCGCGTTCATCGGGTCGACAGGCTCGGGCAAATCGACGGTGGCGAAACTCGTTATGCGCTTCTACGACGCGACGGAGGGGTCGGTGACCATTGACGGCATTGACGTGCGCGAGCTTTCGCAGGCGGCGGTCAGGCGCACGATCGGCTATGTACCGCAGAAGGCGTTCCTGTTCTCCGGCACGGTCGCGTCGAATATTGCGTACGCAGACGAAAGCATGGGCGAGGAGCGCGTGAAGGAGGCGGCGCGCATCGCGCAGGCTACGGAATTCGTCGAAGCGAAGGAAGAAGGCTACGACGCGCCGATATCCCAAGGCGGCACGAACGTCTCCGGCGGCCAGCGACAGCGCCTTGCCATTGCGCGCGCAATCGCTTCGGGCGCTCGGGCGTTGCTTTTCGACGACAGCTTCTCGGCACTCGACTACCGTACGGACGCGACCTTGCGCAAAGCGCTTGCAGACTCGCTTGGCGATCGCACGCTGCTTATTGTGGCGCAGCGCGTTGCGACCATTATGGACGCCGACCAGATTATCGTGCTCGATGACGGGCGTATGGTGGGCAAGGGCACGCATCGAGAGCTCATGTCCTCGTGCGAAGCATACCGGGAGATTGCGCTCTCGCAGCTGTCGGAAGAGGAACTGATGGGAGGTGACGCCGCATGAGCGAGACCGCAAACCGCCGTCCGCACCGTCCGCACGGGCCGGGTGCGCGCATGATGCCGGGCGAAAAGCCCAAAGACCTCAAAGGGTCGCTTCTGCGCATGCTGTCGTTCATGGGCAGGTTCAAAGCTGCGCTCGTTGCGGTGCTGGTCTTTGCCGTCGGTTCGACCGTTTTCAACATCATCGGCCCGAAAGTGCTCTCTGAAGCCACGACGGAGCTCTTCGAGGGGCTTTCGGCGAAGATTGCCGGAACAGGCGGCATCGACTACCACGCTATCGCGGCCATCCTTGCAACGACGCTGGCGCTGTATTTGGCGTCGGCGGCGTGCACGTTCGTGCAAGGATGGCTCATGAGCTCAGTATCGCAGCGCACCTGCTATCAGCTGCGTCGTCAGATAGCGGAGAAGATCGACCGCATGCCGCTTGGCTACTTCGAGCGCACGTCCACCGGCGATGTGCTTTCGCGCATCACCAACGATGTCGACACGCTGGGCATGAGCCTGAACCAGAGCCTGACGCAGCTGGTCACGAGCGTGACGACCATCGTGGGCGTTCTGGCCATGATGCTTTCGATCAACTGGGTCATGACGCTGGTCACCTTGGTCATCCTGCCGGTGTCGGCCGTGCTCGTGGGCGTTATCGTGAAGCGTTCCCAGCGCTACTTCGTGCAGCAGCAGGAAACGCTCGGCCTCATTAACGGCCAGGTGGAGGAGACGTTTTCAGGGCATGCGGTGGTCCGGGCGTTCAACCAGGAGGACCATGCCGTTGCCTCTTTCGAGCGCACGAACGAGCGCCTGTACGAAAGCGCGTGGAAATCCCAGTTCCTTTCGGGCCTCATGCAGCCTGCCATGAACTTCGTGGGCAATCTGGGCTATGTGGCGGTTGCAGTTCTGGGCAGCTTTTTCGCGGTGCAGGGTGTTATCACCGTGGGCGACATCCAGGCGTTCATCCAGTATGTGAAGAACTTTACCCAGCCCATAACGCAGCTTGCGCAAGTCTCCAACGTTTTCCAGATGATGGCTGCTGCCGCAGAGCGCATCTTCGCTTTCCTGGACGAGCCGGAAGTGCATGACCGCGAGGCGACCGTGACCTCCGAAGGCATCTCCTGCGATGTAGAGTTCGACCATGTGCGTTTCGGCTATACGCCCGACAAGCCGGTCATCCACGACTTCTCGGCATGCGTGCGCGAAGGCCAGACGGTGGCGTTGGTCGGGCCGACGGGTGCAGGCAAGACCACGATGGTGAAACTGCTCATGCGCTTCTATGACGTGGACGGCGGTGCCATCCGTGTTGGCGGCCATGACGTGCGCGACTACGACCGCGCTGATCTGCGCTCTCTGTTCGGCATGGTGCTTCAGGACACATGGCTGTTCAATGGAACTATTCGCGAGAACATCCGCTACGGAAAGCTCGACGCGACCGACGAAGAGGTGGAAGCGGCGGCAAAGGCTGCGTTCGCGCACCATTTCATCATGACGCTGCCTCACGGCTACGACACGGTGATCAACGAGGATGCGAGCAATGTGAGCCAGGGGCAACGCCAGCTGCTTACCATCGCCCGCGCCATTTTGGCCGATCGTCGCATGCTCATCCTGGACGAGGCGACGTCCTCGGTCGACACGCGTACTGAAGAGCGTATCCAGCGAGCTATGGACAACCTGATGGAAGGCAGGACTTCGTTCGTCATCGCGCATCGGCTATCCACCATCCGCGATGCCGACCTCATTCTCGTCATCAACCAGGGGGACATCATCGAGCAAGGTACGCACGAAGAGCTGCTGGCGAAAGGCGGGTTCTACGCGAATTTGTACAATGCGCAGTTCGCCAAAGGAGGCGAAGCGCTCGAGGAGGCATAGCCTCGCGCCCCGGCGCTTGCGCTTGCATGCTGCGGTATAATGGGCGCTGTTTTTTGACCGACCTTGAAGGAAGCTTCGTGACCGACAGAGAGATCGAGAATTCGCATATGCCATCTGCCGACGGGGGTAAAGCGCCTGTCGA
>CHCFC05602__coassemble_259_pt1 | contig 29405 bp, 20 predicted proteins | sample CHCFC05602__metabat2_low_PE_036 | metagenome-assembled genome bin CHCFC05602 | reverse complement strand
CCTTCCCACTGTGCCTTTGAACTGGTTTTTTATATTAGCACTTTATGAAAGGCAGGTACGGTGCTTCGACGATTCTCAAGAGAGTAGTAAGATACATACAGTATACAAAACACAAAATGTGATAGTTGAAACACGCCGTTCCACGGAATTGCACACAAGCCACTTTGTCCGAATGATAGACTGTATGCAGCTTTTAGAAAGGACGAGGGATGGAACAATATCGTTCTCTGAAAGACCATGTGTACGACTACATTGCCGAGCTCATTGACGGCGGTCGGCTGGGCGGAGGAGACAAAGTTTCCGAACAGCAGATTTGCGATGCGCTCAACGTTAGCCGCACGCCGGTGCGCGAAGCGCTCATTCAGCTTGCGGGTGACGGCTATCTGGAGAACTTGCCGCGTAAAGGATTCCGCGTCAAACGGGTAGACGACGAAAGCGCGCGGGAGATTTTCGAAATCCTGGGGCCGCTCGACGGTCGTGCCGCCTGGCTTGCGTCTGAGCATCTGACGGATGAAGATTGCTCGCAACTGCAGTTTTTGTGCGAGTCCATGAACTTGGCGATCGAAAAGGGCCTGGTCAAAAAATACGACGATCTTCAGCGCGAATTCCACGACTACTACGTACAGCGGTGCGGGAACGCAAGGCTCATCGCCTACATCACGCAGCTGAACCGTTTCTTCATGAAGCGCGAGTATGAAAGCGTCGACGCCGAGACCGCGCACGTGCTTTTGATGAAAGCGAACGAAGAGCACGCTGAGATAGTTCGCTTGCTGTCTGCCCATGAGCGCGATCGCGTCCAAGATTACATTCGCGACGTTCACTGGAGCATCGACAACGCGCCGTTCGTTGCGTGGTAAAAGACGCGCTGCTTGAGAACGCAGCGCGTTTATTCCACTATTGTTTCAGTAAGGTGGCTCGCCAAGCCGAAAGGCTTTGCCGCCACCTCTTCCAACGTGCGCGCTTTTGCGTTCTGCCACCTTCCTGAAGCTCCTGTGGCATGCGTTTTGGTGGGAGGGCCTTGCCGTATAATCGTTCCGGGAATCAGGCCATTTTCTACAGGGACTGCAAAAGGCGTGTCGAGAACGAAAGAAAGAGGGATGCCGGGTGGCGCTGTTGTTGGGGAGCGAAAAGGTCACGGTGGATTTTCCGGCGAAGACGGTGCTCGACGAAGTCACCATCGGCATCATGGAGGGCGACCGCATCGGCATCGTCGGACGCAACGGCGACGGCAAATCCACTCTGCTTTCCGTTTTGGCTGACGCTTACGAACCGGATGCGGGCCGCATCGTACGCCGCAGCGGCGTGAGCGTGGGTCTGCTCGGCCAGGTCGACGCGCTCGATTCTGACCAGACGGTTGCCCATGAAGTGGTAGGGGATCGCCCTGAGTACGAGTGGGCATCCGACGCTTCCGTGCGCGATGTCATCGCGGGCTTGCTTTCCGACGTGCCCTGGACAGGGACGGTGGGCAGCCTTTCGGGCGGGCAGCGCCGTCGCGTAGACCTGGCTCGCCTTCTGGTGGGCAGCTGGGACATCCTCATGCTCGACGAGCCGACGAACCATCTGGACGTCCGCGCTATCGCCTGGCTGGCAGAGCACCTGAAACGTCGCTGGCGCGATGGCGAAGGAGCTCTTTTGCTCGTCACGCACGACCGCTGGTTCTTGGACGAGGTGTGCTTGTCCATGTGGGAAGTCCACGATGGCATGGTAGAGCCTTTCGAAGGCGGCTACTCCGCTTACATCCAGCAGCGCGTGGAGCGCGACCGCCAGGCGTACGTGGCGGAACGGAAGCGCCAAAACATCCTGCGCAAAGAGCTTGCATGGCTTGCCCGCGGCCCGCAGGCGCGCGGTACGAAGCCGAAATTCCGCATCGACGCGGCCCGCGAGCTTATTGCTGCCGAACCGCCGGTGCGCGACACCATCCAACTGAAGCAGATGGCCATGCAGCGTCTGGGCAAGCGCGTCATCGACATGGAGAACGCGTCCAAGCGCATGGGCGACCGCACGGTGCTCGACCGTTGTACCTGGCTTATCGGCCCGGGCGACCGCTACGGCATCCTGGGCGAAAACGGGGTGGGGAAGACCACGCTGCTGCGCATCTTGCGCGGTGAGCTTGCGCCGGACTCCGGAACCGTGAAAGTGGGGCAGACGGTGAAGTTTGCCATGCTGTCCCAGCAGCTGCAGGAGCTCAACCAGTATGCTGAAGACCGCGTCCGCGAAGTGCTCGGCCGCTATAAGACGCGCTATGTCGTGGACGGCCGCGAGCTTTCTCCCGGCCAGATGATCGAGCGGCTGGGTTTCAAGAAAGAGCACTTGAACGCGCGCGTGAAAGACCTTTCTGGCGGCCAGAAGCGCCGTCTGCAGTTCATGCTCATCTTGCTGGACGAGCCAAATGTGCTCATCCTCGACGAGCCGGGCAACGACCTCGACACGGACATGCTGGCCGTTATGGAAGATTTGCTCGACGCATGGCCGGGAACGCTGCTCCTGGTCACGCACGACCGCTATCTTATGGAACGTGTGACCGACGACCAGTTTGCGCTGGTGGACGGCAAGGTGGTGCACCTTCCAGGGGGTGTGGACGAATACCTGCGCATGGCCGATGCCCGTGCGCGCGCGAACGACCTCACGTTCGCCGAGATGGTGGGGTCGAATGCGGCAGAAACGTCCGTTTCGGGAAGCGGAGCGTCGTCCGGATTGGCGGGTAACAGTGCCTCCGGCCTCTCCAACAACGAGCTGCGCCACATGAAAAAGACCATGTCCTCGAACATGCGCAAGATAGGCACGCTGGAAAGCAAGATTGCCAAGGCAAAGGAAGAGATGGGCGCGGTCGACCCGTCCGACTACGTGGCGTTGGGGGAGATCCAGGCGAAGATAGCCGACCTGAATGCCCAGAAGGACGAACTTGAGCTGGAGTGGATGGAGCTTGCGGAGCTGGTGGGCGAATAGGCCTGCCGTTCCGATGCCGAGGACTTGAGGTTTCGGCTTGCGGACGAAGGGCTTTCATGGCAGTTTCTTGCCTGAGGGATAGAGGGGGTTTCCATGGCTATTTCGGTCGCACGCGTGCTCGAGCTGCCAGGCTTGCGCGAAGCGCGCCTGATCGCCGGCCGGGCAGGGCTTTCGAACGAAGTTGACGGCATCGGTTTGATGGAAAGCCTGGACAGCATCGAATGGCTTACGGCGCGCAAGCTCATTATCAACAACGCCCGTGCGTTCGCGTCCTGTTCGGACCAGGAATGGGCAGGCTTGATCGAATCATTCGTCGACCGTGGGGTGCCGGGGCTGGTGATAAAGCTGGGGCGTTACGTTTCCGCGGTGCCTGCACGTGCTTTGCAGCGTGCTGACGAATTGGCGTTTCCTATCATCGTGCCGCCCTTTGACAGCGAGCCTGCGCAGATAATCAGCGACGTGTACTTTGAGCTCTTCAACGCCGACGGAGCGCCGACGGAGGGCGAGGACGTCCGTGCCGACGTCGTCTTGCGCGATATTGCCCTTGGGCGCGAAGACTGGCGGGTTTTGCGCGCGAACGTTGCGGGGCTTGGATGGCAGGTCACGCGGCCATACGGCGTCGCCGTCGTGTATGGGGCGGAAATGCCGACGGCAGGGAAAGGCATCGGGCCGTTTCGCGAGGCTGCGCGCGAGGCAGGGTTCCCGCACGGCTTTTTCGTGGCAGGCAGATATGTGGCTATCGCGCTGCTTGACGGCGAATCCGACCTCGAACGGGCTCTTCGCGCGCGGGCTGAGCGCTTCCTTCGTGCGCTCGAACACCGTGCGCCGGATGGGTCGTGGCATTTGGGCTTGGGCGGATTCCATGATTCGCTGCTTTCGCTGCCGGAATGCTGCACTGAGGCGGGCCAGGCGCTGGCCGTGTCGAGAGCGGTGTCGGAGGCGGAGCGTATCGTAGCGTTCGACGACCTGGGATTTTTAGGCATTCTGCTCGAAGGGCGCAACCGAGATCGCCTTGAGCGCGTCTACCAGCAAGCGTTCAGCCTGCTCAAACAGCATGATGAAGAGGCGGGCACCGAATACGCGGAGACCGTGCGTGTCTACGCATGTGTCGGCATGTCGACGAAGTTGGCAGCAGAGGCGCTCTTTGTGCACGAGAACACGGTTCGCTACCGCATTTCTACCGTGAAGGACTATTTCAAAGAAAAGCGTTTCGGTGCAGGAATCGGACTCAATTTTGAGCTCTTGTGCCTGCTGTGCCGTTTGCGCGATGCGCGCCGCGGCATGGCAAAGCAAGCAGAACAGTAGCGTCGGGCAAACGCTCGCGTTGGCTCGATGTGCAGGCCAAGGGTGTTCGCACGAGAACGCCCCCTTGGCGGGCTGGCAAAAAAGAGCTGCCACGGGAGAGCCAAGGGGGCGTCGAAACGCAGGGACGCTCGGGGGGAGAGAGCGCGTAGCGCGGGATGGCGTCCTGCGAGCGAATGGGCGGTATTAGCGCGAAGCGCCTGCGTCGGAACGCGCGGCCTTCGCGGGCGAAAGCGGTGCGTTCTTCTGCTTGGCAGCGCGGTGCGGGACGCGCATCCAGAGCGCGACGACGGCGGAGGCGACCGCAAGCGCGAAGAACACAGCGTACGCGGCGAAGTAGCTGCCGGTCGACGCATGGACGGCGCCCGAGATCGTCGGCCCGATGCAGGCGGCCAGAACCATGTTTGCCAGCGCGCACGCATAGTTCATGCCGTAATGGCGCTGGCCGAACACGCTACCGATCATGGCGGACGTGGTGGCAATGGAAGCGCCGTAGGCGGTGCCCAGCGCGATAAAGCCGGCGACGACAGCTGCGAACGTACCGGTGGCGGCACCGAACGCGCAGGCGGCCATGGACACGGCGTAGACGCTCGAAATCAGCACGGTCACAAAGCGGCATCCTTTGCGGTCCCAGAGGAAGCCGGATGCGAGGCGCCCAAAACCGTTGAAGGCGGAGATACTGCCCATGGCCATGGTGGCGGTCATGAGGGCGGCTGCTTCGTCCATAGAGCCGAGAAGCACATCCTGTGCAGCGGGCACAGCGTTGCTGATGAGTGCCAGGCCGCCCGTACCGATAAGCACGGCCCACAGCATGAACGTCCAGAAGGCGCGCGTGCGCAGCATTTCCGGAGCGGTGAATTCGCGGGTTTCGCTTTCAGCGCGCTCAAGTGCGCGTGCGGGAGCGTTCTGTTCCGTCGTGCGGCGTGAGTCTTTGAGCGTCGTCTCGACCATATTGCTCTGGCGTTCGGGGGCGCGGAGAATAAGCGCGCCGACGACCATGAGCGCGCCGAAAGCGACGGCAAGCGCCAGGAAAGCGCCGCGCCAGCCGACGCTGCCGAGCAGCGAGGTGACGACAGGGCCGAGCACCAGGCTACCTAGGCCGATGCCCATCATGAGCGCACCAGAAGCGATGCCCTGGCGGCCGGGGAACCAGCCGAGCACGCACGAAAGGACGCCGTTAGACCCCATTCCCACTGCGAAGCCGCAGAGCACGCCGTAGGACACGTATATCCAGGGCAGCGAAGTCGTGAAGGACGAGGCGGCGAATCCGGCGACGGCGCATGCGGCGGCGATCAAGATGGTGGCACGCGGCGAGAGCCGTTCGCTTGTAAAGCCGGACGCAACGTTCCCCAGCCAGAAAAAGAGGATGGAGATAGTGAAAATCGAGGACGTCTGGGAGCGTTCCCAGCCGAAATCCGCCTCAAGAGGCCCGATGAACACGGACCACGAGTAGATAAGCCCCAGGAAAAGCAGCAGGACGAATCCGACTGCAGCATACAGATAGCGACGGTTGTTCTTGCAGAAGCTTTGCACGGTGAGCGTGCCCCCTTTCCCTCGAGTGACCTGATGCGGCCTTGACCAGGCAACGGGCGGAGACCGCGCTGAGAAGTCGTGCGCGCCTCCTTGCGGACGGCGCCGTATCTCCTGTCCGGTGCGGTCTGCGCGTGCTTTTTGCGGTGGTCGAAAACGAAAAAGCATCCTAGCGAACACGAAGCCCCGGCGATTGGCACCGGGGCTTCGAGCTCCAAAAGGGTCCGCATCAAACGATTGACACCTCGTATTCTAGGTACCGCGCGGTCGGTTGGAAGAAATTTGAAAGGGTAAACAAAGTTCTGTTCACGCGCCTTTGTGGAAACTACAAATTGTTTGGAGAAAAACAGTGGCGGTAAGCGGATAAGGTTGGATGGCAGGCGGCAAAATCGAGAGAAAATGCAGGAATTGTTCGCTTTGCGGTTGGGGACGGCACAAGGGAAGAGAGTTGGGGGGAGCGAAACACCGCTTGTCTTCCCGCTTGTGACGGACCGAAGAGGTGCTCATCCACACTGCGGCGCCAAACAGTCGGGCAAAAGGCAGGCGGACAGCGCGAGGGCGGTGTCGACGGACGCAGGAGGAAAAACAGGGGGGCGGGTGCGCGTTCTTATCGAGATTCGTCGATACCGCGCAAGGACGTGCGCGGAAGGATCTCTCTGAGGGAAGGAACGAGATTGCGCAGTTCGTCGTCCCGCCACGGCGAAAGGACCTTTTCCCCGGCAAGAACGGTTGGGGCATCTTCGAAAGACTGAAGATGCCACGTCACATCGGCGGTTTGTACGCCTGCGGTTTGCGCCAGGCGGGCAATCCAGCAGGCGAGGGATTGCAGGTCGGCAGGGGAGTGCAGCTCGCGCACGACGGTCGTGCGGAATTCGAACGGCACGGTCCCGCTCAGGAACAGAAGCATGCTTTCCTCAAGGGAGGCAAGGGAAAGGTCCGCCACCCCTGCTGTCTCCGCATAGCGCTCAGGTGCGTTTTTCACGTCCATGGCGACGAAGTCAACCAAGCCGTCCGAAAGAAGCGCCTGGAGCACAGCGGGTCTCGTCCCATTCGTGTCCAGCTTTACGTCGAAACCGGCGTTCTTCACGCGCGCGCAGAATGCGGCCAGCTCGGGCTGGAGCGTTGGCTCCCCGCCGCTTACGCACACCCCGTCCAGCAGTCTGTGCCGTTTTTCCAGAAAGGCGAAGAACGTCTCTTCGGGGATGGAAGGGAAGGGCATCTCGGCACATTCGCAATCGGCGGGGTCGCTGAGGTTCTTTTTGCCCTGCATATCCGCTGTGCCATGAGGGCCTTCCGGCGCGCTCGAGGGGCGAGCGCCTTCGCCCTGCGTGACGGATAGGTGCTTTCGAACGCCTAGGGCGTCTTCTTGCGCAGGGGGGATGCCTGCCACCAGGTCCGCGTTGTGGCAGAACGGACAGCGGAAATTGCACCCGGGCGTGAATACCGTGGCAGCGGTCTTGCCCGGGTAGTCGAGCAGCGTGAGCTTTTGGAGTCCTGCGATTTTCATGCCCTCGATGGTAGCACAGGGCGCCCGCAGCGCGGGCGGCTGCAGGCGACGGAAGGCCGCGCACGGTGACGGCACGAAAAAAGAAAAAGAGCGCACCTTCCTGCAGGTTTGCTGCCGCAGCGAAGCCTGTCGCGCTGTTCCGGAAGTTCTCAACTACTTTTCAACAGTATATCCACAATATCTTGTGTTCAACATTCCGCTTAATCCCTACATATTGCAAGTCAAGAATTGACTTCGCCCTCTCTGAGGACTAAGGTCGATTTCTGACGCAACGCAAGGCGAAAGGACGCATCGCGCATAGGCGGCGGTGCGGCGCACGGCACGAGGAGAGCAGCATGTACCAAGTTCAGAAGCGCGATGGGAAGATCGCGGAATTCGACGTCACGAAGATCACAGCGGCCATCCAGAAGGCGTTCGACGCGTGCGAAAAGCAGTACCATCCGTCCACGATCGACCTTCTGGGCCTGAACGTCACGGCGTATTTCGAGCCGAAGGTGCACGACGGCATCATCACGGTGGAAGACATCCAGGACAGCGTTGAAGAAGTGCTGTCCAACGCCGGCTACGCTGACGTGGCGAAGGCCTACATTCTCTATCGCAAGCAGCGGGAGAACGTGCGCAACGCGAAGGCGACGCTTTTGGACTACAAGTCGCTCGTGGACAGCTACCTCAAAGTGGAAGATTGGCGCGTGAAGGAAAACTCCACGGTCACGTACTCCGTGGGCGGTCTCATCCTTTCGAACTCCGGCGCCATCACGGCGAACTACTGGCTTTCCGAGGTCTACGACCAGGAGGTTGCGAACGCGCACCGTAATGCGGAAATCCATCTGCACGACCTGTCCATGCTGACGGGCTATTGCGCGGGCTGGTCGCTCAAACAGCTCATCCAGGAAGGCTTGGGCGGCGTGCCGGGCAAGATTACCTCCAAGCCCGCCAGCCATCTTTCCAGCCTCTGCAACCAGATGGTGAACTTCCTGGGCATCATGCAGAACGAATGGGCGGGCGCCCAGGCGTTCTCGAGTTTCGACACGTACCTGGCGCCGTTCGTCCGCACGGACAACCTCACGTACAAAGAGGTCAAACAGTGCGTGGAGTCCTTCGTCTTCGGCGTGAACACTCCCAGCCGCTGGGGCACGCAGGCGCCGTTCTCCAATATCACGCTCGACTGGGTGTGCCCGCCCGACCTGAAGAACCAGCCTGCTATCGTGGGCGGCAAGGCACAGGATTTCACCTACGGTGACTGCCAGCACGAAATGGACCTGGTGAACAAGGCGTTCATCGAAATCATGATCGAAGGCGACGCGAACGGCCGCGGGTTCCAGTATCCCATTCCCACCTATTCCATCACGAAGGACTTCGACTGGTCGGAGACGGAGAACAACCGCCTGCTCTTCGAGATGACCTCCAAATACGGCACGCCGTACTTCAGCAACTACATCAACTCCGACATGGAGCCTTCCGACGTGCGCTCCATGTGCTGTCGCCTGCGCCTGGACCTGCGCGAGCTGCGCAAAAAATCCGGCGGTTTCTTCGGCAGCGGCGAGTCTACGGGGTCGGTCGGCGTCGTGACCATCAACATGCCGCGCATTGCCTACCTGGCCTCCGACGAAGCGGACTTCTATGCGCGTCTCGATCACCTTATGGACCTGGCGGCCCGTTCCCTCAAGACGAAGCGCACGGTCATCACGAAGCTGCTGGACGCGGGGCTCTACCCCTACACGAAGCGCTACCTGGGCACCTTCGACAACCATTTCAGCACTATTGGCCTGGTCGGCATGAACGAAGCGTGCTTGAACGCGAAATGGCTGCGCCAGGACCTGACCCAGTCGGCCGCCCAGCAGTTCACGCAGGACGTGCTGAACCATATGCGCGAGCGCCTTTCGGATTACCAGGAGCTTTACGGCGACCTGTACAACCTTGAGGCCACGCCGGCGGAGTCCACGACCTACCGCTTCGCGAAGCACGACAAAGAAGCGTATCCCGACATCATCACGGCGAACGAGAACGGTACGCCGTACTACACGAACAGCTCGCACTTGCCGGTCGGCTTCACCGACGACATCTTCAGCGCGCTCGACGTGCAGGACGACCTGCAGACGCTCTACACGTCCGGCACCGTGTTCCATGCGTTCTTGGGCGAGAAGCTGCCCGACTGGAGGTCTGCGGCAACGCTCGTGCGCAAGATCGCCGAAAACTACAAGCTGCCGTACTACACCATTTCGCCGACGTATTCGGTCTGCAAGAACCATGGCTACATCGCCGGCGAAGTCTACGAATGTCCGTGCTGCCACGAGAAGACGGAAGTCTACAGCCGCATCACTGGCTACTATCGTCCGGTCCAGAACTGGAACGACGGCAAAGCCCAGGAGTTCGAAGACCGCCAGGTGTACAACATCGGGACGTCGCGCCTGGTGAAGGGCGACGCTGCGGTGGCGGCGCAGGCGGGCGTGACCGTGGACGATGCAGCGCAGGATGCCCTGGCGGAACAGGCGGCGCGCGCTGCGTCCGCCGTGCCGACGCAGCATCCGACCGAGGTCGTGGAAGCGCCCAGCATGCCGGCGGGGGAGCATGCCGGACTGGGAGCGGACGGTGCAACGGAGGGCGAACGCCCGTCTGCCAAGGGGGCACCCGTCCCGGTGGTGGACAGCCTGCTGCCCGAAGGCCTCTACGTGGTGGCCACGCGCACGTGCCCGAACTGCCGTCGCGCGGAGGCTATGCTCGACGAAGCGGGCGTGCCGTACGAAGTGCTCTTGGCCGAAGAGAACCAGGAGCTCGTAGAGCGCTACGGCCTCATGCAGGCGCCTGTGCTCCTGCGCGCGAAGGGCGACGGCACGGTCAAGGTTACCACCGGTCCTGCGGCAGTCTTCAGGGAGATTGGCAGCCTGCGCGGCGTGCGCTAGACTTTTCTCGTTCGAATGTTGACGGACCGTGCCGTGCGAAAGAGTCGTGCGGCACGGTTTTTTGCGCTGCGTGAGGAGGTTTGCGCATGAAGCTGGTGGTGCCGCAGCGGCTTTTGGGCCCGCGCATGTTCTTGGCGTGCGCGCTGATGGTCGAGCTGCTCATCATCATGGCCATCGACATGTACGTGCCGGCGCTTCCAAGCATGCAGCGCGAGTTCGGCGTGACGGCGGCGTACCTCAACCTCACGATGTTCGCATTCTTCGCGGTCGGCGCGGTCGGCGTGGTTTTGGCAGGGCCGATGAGCGACCGTTTGGGGCGCAAGCCGGTGGTGGTTGCAGGGTGCGTCCTGTTCACGGCGTCCTCGCTGGGGTGCGCGCTCGCTCCGAACGTCGAGGCGCTTGTCTTTTTCCGCATGATCGAGGCGCTTGGTTACGGAGCGGTCACCACGCTCGCGACGGCGTTGGTCAAAGACGCGTTCACGGGCGCGGACCTTAAGACGGCAATGACCTGCCTGCAGTCGTTCATCCTGATCGGGCCAGCGGTGGCGCCGTTTTTGGGCACGTTCGTGCTTTCGCACACCGACTGGCGTGGCATTTTCGTGGTGCTTACGTTCTTCGGCGTGGGGGCGCTTGCCTGCGCACTGCTCATGACGGAGACGCTCCCGCGCACCGCGCGCTCCGGCTGCGAAAGCGTGGGCGCGGCGCTCGCGACCACCTGGCGCGGTGTGCGCATCCTGGTGCGCGAGAAGGGTTTTCTGCCCATGGTGCTCATCCTGGGCGTGGTCAGCGTGCCGTATTTTGCGTTCATTGCGGTGATCTCCTACGTGCTGCTTGACCACTATGCGGTCGGTTATGGCGAATACAACGTCCTGTACTTGATATTCTGCCTGGTCAACATCGTAGCGCCTTACGTCTACGCGTTCGCGTCGAAGCGCATGCACGGCTCGACGGTGCTCAAAGGGAGCATTGCGGCGATCGGCGTTACGGGCGTGCTGCTCTGGTGCTTCGGCCCGGCAGGGCCGATCGCGTTTTTGGTCGCGTTCATGCCGGCGACGCTTGCGGAAGGCATTATCAGGCCGCTGTCCTACGTCGTGTTGCTTGACCAGCCGAACGACCGCGTAGGCGCGGCGTCTTCGTTCTCGCATTTCTCCTATAACGTGTTTACGGCCGTGGCGACGGTGATCGCTACGCTGCCGTGGTGGCCGAATTATATTGTGGGGCTTGCCGTGATTACGATCGTCTCAACGCTGGCGATGGTAGTGGCATACGGCGTGGGCCTGCGAGGTCGCAAGCTCGACGGCGGGCACCACGACACGGCGCAATAACCGGATGGCATGTCCCTTGCACGGCGGCGAGTCCCCCGGTCGTCCACGTTGATTTCACGGGGCAAGACATTCGCGGGCGGTTATGCGAAAATGCTCGGGATACAAACTTTTGCACGTGAGGTTTTCGCATTATGCCAGCACGATTCAATATTCGGGCGGCCGACCCGGCCGCTGTCTCCGTATTGCAGCAGGAGCTTGGACTGCCGCGCTTTATTGCCGCTACGCTTGTAGCGCGCGGTGTGACAACGCCCGAAGAAGCGCGCGTGTTCCTTGCTCCCTCGCTGGAACGCGACTGGCTGGACCCGTACCTTATTCCCGGTCTTTCGGCAGCGGTCGACGCGCTGGAAAAGGCAGTTCGCTCTGGGAAGCATATCCTGGTTTTCGGCGACTTCGATTTGGACGGCATTTCCTCCACGGCGGTCATGACGCGCGCCTTGCGCGAGCTCGGCGCGGCGCAGGTTACGCCGTTCATTCCTCTGCGGTTTGAAGAAGGCTACGCGCTGACGCCTGCGGCCATGGAGCGCGCGTTGAAGCACGAGCCCGACGTTATCGTCACGGTCGACTGTGGCATATCGTGCAAGCACGAAGTCGCCCAACTGGTCGCCGACGGCATCGAGGTGGTGGTGACGGACCACCACGAACCGTCTGATCTGGTGCCGGAGGGCGTGCCAGTGTGCGACCCGAAGATCGGCGACTGCCCGAGCTGCATTCTGGCAGGCGTGGGCGTGTCGCTTAAGGTCGTGCAGGCGCTTGGCGCCCGTTTCGGCATGCCGCACCTGTGGCGCGACTACACGGACCTTGCCACGCTGGGCACGGTCGCCGACCTCATGCCGATGCTGGCGGGCAACCGTGCTTTGGTGGCGGACGGTGTTGCGCGCATGAACACGGCGCCGCGCCCGTGCATTGCTGCGTTGTTGGCGCAGGCGGGCGCGGCCGACCGGCCGGTCGCCGCCCACAACCTGAGCTTTTCGGTCATTCCTCGTCTGAACGCGGCAGGGCGCATGGGCGACGCGCAGTTGGCGCTCGACTTGCTGTTGACGGACGATTTCGAGCAGGCGAGTGCGAAAGCGGCCCAGCTCGAGGCGGTCAACGACAAACGTCGCGCCATCGAGGCGGAGCTTGCGGAGCTTGCGCGCGAACAGGCGGCTCAGACCTACCATGGCCAGCGTGCGCTCGTCGTGGCGGGAGAGGGCTGGCACGAGGGCGTCAAGGGCATCGTCGCCAGCCGCCTGGTGAACGCCTATGGCGTGCCGACGCTCCTGTTCACCATCGACGGGGACGAAGCGCGCGGTTCGGGGCGCAGCGTAGGCCAGGTGAACCTCTTTCGCGCGGTGGAAAGCTGCGCGGATCTGCTTACGCGTTTTGGAGGGCATGAGGCTGCGGTCGGCGTGACGCTGCCAGCAGACAAGCTGCCGGAGTTCGCGCAGCGTTTATGCGACTACATGGACGGGCTGTCGACCGAATGCTTCCACCCGCGCATCGACATCGACGCATGCGTGTGCCTGGACGAGCTGACGCTCGAGACGGTCGGGCAGCTTGAGGCGCTTGCGCCCTTCGGACAGGAAAACCCGGTTCCGCGCTATCTGGCGCGCGATGTCATGCTTTCGAACTGTCGGGCGGTGGGCGCGGACAAGAACCATTTCTCGTGCGTGCTGACCGATGGCCGCTCGTCGGTCTCTGCCATCATGTTCCATTGTTCCGACATCGCCAGCCTTATGCACTGTGGGCAGGTGGTGAACGCTGCCTTCGAAGTGCAGGTCGACGAATGGCGCGGTAGGCGTTCCGTGAAGGCGATGCTCTCTTCGCTTGCTCCGGCGGAGCCCTGCGCGGCGCTGGAGGCGTGCCTGAACGCCGACTCGCTCGGGTTCGTGGCCGATTTGTACGCGACGAGCGATACCGAGCTGTGCGCCGACTGCCCCGAGGACGCGGAGGCGGCAGAAGCGTACGAGGCTGCACTGGACCAAAACCGCAGTGTGTGGGAACGCACGGCATGCGAAGACCCCGGTCGCCTCCAGGAGGCGATCATCCGTGCGTTCATCGGCGATGGCGAACTGCACGAATCGCAGCAGCGCGTGCTCGAGGCGCTTGCGCGCGGCGAGTCCACGCTTGCCGTCATGGCGACCGGCCGCGGGAAGTCCCTTACGTTCCAAGTCCATGCCGCCTGCCTTGCCCTGCGCGATCGCCAGGTCAGCGTATTCGTGTACCCATTGCGGGCGCTCATTGCCGACCAGGCGTTCCATCTTTCCCAGGCGCTCGAACCGTTTGGCGTGCGCTCTGCGGTACTGACGGGCGAATCGACGCCCGAAGAGCGCCGTGCGACGCTGGCGGGCATGACGGACGGCACGGTGGATATCGTCTTGACGACGCCTGAATTCTTGCAGTGCCATGCTGTCGAGCTGGCGCGCTGTGCGCGCATAGGGTTCGTGGTCGTGGACGAAGCGCACCATATCGGACTTTCGAAGGCGGGCAACCGTCCTGCGTACGCCCAGATGGGGGAAGCTGTTCGCGCGCTCGGTAACCCGACGGTCCTGGCGTTGACTGCCACGGCGGGCGACGAGGTGGCGCGGGATATCACCCTGTCTTTGGGCATTGAAAACTGCGTGCTCGATGCCGCGGCGCGTCCGAACCTCACTGTCGAGGACGAGCGCAACCTGAAAAAGCGTGAAAGCTATCTGGCAAACCTGGTTGCGAGCGGTCAGAAAACGATCATTTACGTGAATTCGCGCGAGCAGTCCATCGCGCTTGCGCGTTCTCTGCGCAAGCAGGTCCCGCAGATGGCGTCGCTCATCGGGTTCTATAACGCAGGCCTTTCGCGTGCCGAGCGCGTGCGCATCGAGGAGCTGTTCCGCACCGACGCGCTGTGCGTGCTCGTGTCCACGTCTGCTTTCGGGGAGGGCGTCAACATCCCGAACATCCGCAATGTGGTGCTCTATCACCTGCCGTTCAATGAGATCGAGTTCAACCAGATGAGCGGCCGTGCAGGCCGCGATGGCCAGCCCGCGCGCATCCATCTGCTCTTCGGGCGCGAGGACGCGGCCGTGAACGCGCGCATTCTGGACGCTGCCACGCCTGACCACGACCGCATGGCGCAGGTCTACCGCGAGATACGCCGTATGCAGCGGGCGACCGGCGAGGGATTTTTCACCGTGAGCGACGAAGAGCTCGCTCATGCGGCCAGCCAGCATCCGGCGCAGCCTGAGCTGCCGGCTGCCTCTGCGGCCTGCGGTATCGCGGTCTTCCGCGAACTGGGATTGGTGGAAACGCGCACGGTGACCGTAGGCGGCGTGCCCACTCGCAGCGTCCGTTTGCTCAATGCCGCCTCAAAGGTGGAGTTGACGGACAGCGTGCGGTATCGTGAAGGCCTTGATGAACGAGAGATATTCAACGCGTTTCGCGACTGGGCGTTGAAGGTGCCCTGCGAAACGCTGCAAGCGCGTTTGTGCCGGCCGATTCTGCCGGCACAGGGGGAGGGGGAGCGCTCATGAGCGAGCAAACAGTGCACGAAACGCTCCGCGAGGAAAACGTCCAGACTGTCGCCACTGCGCAGAAGCACGAAGGACGTCCGGCGACACCGCATGAAGACGGTGGTCAGATGGCCGACGCCTTCGACTCGACGCACCAGGACGACAGCGTCGTGCGAACCTACGTGAGCCCTGCTGCTGATGAGATGCTCGGCGAAGCGCTCGAGGCGCCTCGCCCCGAAGGCCCGCACGAGCAGCAGCTGGGACGCGCGCACGCGCAGGCCATGAGCTTCTCTTCCAAGGCGAAGGACGACAGCTATTATGCAGGGGGTAACGTCACGCCCGAGTCGCGCTTCCGCGAGCTTCAGCGCCTGACGAGCTCGTACCTTCAGCATGACGACGAGATGCTGCTGCAGAAAGCGTTCGACTTCGCGTCTGCCGCGCATAAGGGCCAGTGCCGCAAAAGCGGCGAACCGTTCGTCGCGCACCCGGTCGAAGTCGCCATCATCCTCTCTGACCTGAAGATGGACGTGGAGACGCTGTGCGCTGCGCTTTTGCACGACACGGTGGAAGACACGGACACGACGGCGGAGCAGCTTGCCGAAGAGTTCAGCCCTGCCATTTCCCAGCTGGTCGAAGGCGTCACGAAGATCACGCAGATCGAGGTGGAGAACCTTTCGGACGAGCAGGCGCAGACCATCCGCAAGATGTTCGTTGCCATGAGCAAGGACATCCGCGTCATCGTCATCAAGCTGGCAGACCGCCTGCATAACATGCGCACGCTCGCTGCGCTCAAGGAAGACCGTCGTATCTTCAAGAGCCGCGAAACGCTTGAGATTTACGCGCCCATCGCGCACCGCCTGGGCATCAGCTCCATCAAATGGGAACTGGAGGATTTGAGCTTCTACTACCTGGAGCCGAACAAATTCAAGCAGGTCTCGCGCATGGTTTCCGAAAGCCGTTCGGAGCGCGAAGCGTATTTGGCGGGTATCATCGACACGCTGCGCGGCGAGATGGCGAAAGTAGGCATCCAAGCGCAGATCATGGGCCGCCCGAAGCACCTGTACTCCATCTATCAGAAGATGACGCGGCGCGGCAAAGGCTTTTCGGAGATCTACGACCTGATTGCTGTTCGCTTGATCGTGAAGTCCGTGCGCGACTGTTATTCGGCGTTGGGCGCAGTCCATACGCTGTGGCACCCCATGCCAGGGCGTTTCAAGGACTACATCGCCATGCCGAAGTTCAACATGTACCAGAGCCTCCATACGACGGTCATCGGCCCGGCGGGCAGGCCGCTTGAGGTGCAGATCCGCACGGAAGAAATGCACCGCATGAGCGAATATGGCGTTGCGGCGCACTGGCGTTACAAGGAGAAGAACGCGAAAGCGGACGCGAGCTTGGACCAGCAGCTTGCGTGGTTGCGCGAAATGGTGGACTGGCAGGACGAAACGCAGGATTCGCGCGAGTTCCTGAAGTCGCTCAAGGTGGACTTGGCACCGACCGAGGTATTCGTCTTCACCCCGAAGGGCGAGGTCATGAGCTTGCGCGTCGGATCGACGCCGGTCGACTTCGCGTACAACATCCATACGGAGGTCGGCAACCACTGCGTCGGCGCGAAGGTGAACGGTGCTATCGTGCCGCTTTCCTACGAGCTGCAGAACGGCGACCGCGTGGAGATCCTTACCCAGAAGAGCGCCACGCCTTCGCGCGACTGGCTGAAGCTCGTGAAGACGCCGTCTGCGCGCAGCAAGATTCGCTCGTACTTCTCGAAGGTCAGCCGCAGCGACGATCTGGCGGCAGGGCGCGAAATCCTGTCCCGCGAGATGCGCAAGCACGGCTACGGCATTGCGAACGCGAACAGCGTGCGCGCGCTCAAGCAGGTGGCGGAGCATCTGGGGTACAAAGATCCCGACGATATGCTCGTGAATATTGGTGCGGGCAAAGAAAGCGCTCTTCATGTGGGCAATCGCCTGCTGAAGGTGCTTGACCCCAGCCGTCAGGAAGAAGAGCGCAGCGACCTGCCGAAGATGTCGCTGACCGGCAAACTGCCGCCCATGCTCACGAACGTCCGCAGCACGAAGAAAGCGGAGACGCACAATAGCACGGGCGTTGTGGTCAAGGGGGTCGACAACGCGCTCGTGCGCCTGTCGCGCTGCTGCAATCCGGTGCCGGGCGACGAAATCGTCGGCTTTATCACGCGCGGTCGCGGCGTGTCGGTCCATCGTCACGACTGCCCGAACGCGGCCGACCTGGTGGAGCAGCACCCCGAGCGCATGATTCCGGTCGAATGGGAAGGCCAGCCGAGCGGGTCTATGACCTACAAGGTCGAAGTGTTCATCGAGGCGCTCGACCGCATGAACCTGCTGCTCGATGTGGCGCGAGTGCTCTCCGAAGCAGGCGCGAACGTGCTTTCGAGCTCGAGCACCGTCCATCGTGACGGCATGTCGGAACTGAAGTTCTTGTTCCAGGTGTCCGACATTTCGACGATCGACCGGATTCTGACGAAGATGCGCTCGATCGAAGGCGTGTTCGAAGCGCGGCGTATGATGCCGGGAGAAGGCGTCGGCAGGACGAAGAAGCAATAACGTGCTGGCAGGGCCGTTCGCGCCGTGCTCGATGCGGACGGCCCTTGCTGCGCGTTGCAAGCGGAAGCAAAAAGCGGGCATGAAGGGCTCTGCGCGATGATCTGTTCGCTTACGGTGTCCGCTGTTTCGACCCACACGAAAGGAGCCGCCGTATGGCGCGCACGTTCAAAACGCTGCAAGGATGCGTTCCTGTCAGGGGAATCGTTCTCGGCCCGATCGATAACAACACGTACCTTATCTCTGACGAAAAAGGTGCGCTCCTGGTCGATCCGTCGAGCGACGCGCTGGCCATCATGCGCTTTCTGGGCGGCATGAAGATTGACGCCATCGTGCTCACGCACCGCCATCACGACCACGTGGACGCTGCGGCTGCGGTGCGCGAAGCGACGGGTGCCACGGTAATCGCCTCCGAGGCCGATGCGTCGCGCATCGAAAGCCCGCTGCCCTCCGACGGTGGCTTTGCGCCGTGCCCGGTCGATCGACGTGTGAAAGACGGCGACACGGTCGCCGTGGGCAACATGAGCTGGAAGGTCATCACGACGCCAGGGCATACGCCAGGCAGCATGTGCTTGCTCCTTGATCCTGAAAGCACAGACCATCCCAAAAAGGCACCGGTGCTCATCGCGGGCGACACGCTGTTCTTCGGCAGCATCGGGCGTACGGATTTCGAAGGCGGCGACATCAACGCCATGCGGCGGAGCTTGCGCCGTCTGCAGGCATTGCCGGATGAGACGGTCGTTTTGCCCGGTCACGGCAATATGACGACCATCGGCGCCGAGCAGCGTCGCGTGTTCGCCTTCTACCTGTAGCGCTCTGGTCTATTGCGTGCGCTTCGGACCGCCCGTGCGGGCGCTGCGCAGATCGTCTGCCGGGATCTTTTGCACGTACGCACGCCTTCGGGCTGTCGGTCGCGCTATAACCTGACGTAAATTTTGCAAAACGGAGTAAAAGCCGCTGATTTAGAAGGAATAGTGTGCTCATTTCGTAAAGTTTAGGCTAAACTTTTTACACACCAAGAACCGGGCATCCGCCACCTGCTCTTGGCGACGTCTGCGGTACCGGCGTTGCCGGTTTAAGGGAAGGACGATGCGTGGTTATCGAATGGGGCACGTTTCTCTCTGAACTCATGTCCAATCCCATGCTCGTGGCAGTAACGCTGCTGAACATTGGCGTCATCATCGTGAACGGTGCAACGGATGCGCCGAACGCGATTGCGACCGTCGTCTCCACGCGCTGCATGAAGGCGGGCCCTGCTATCGCCATGGCGGCTATCTGCAATTTCTTGGGCTTGCTCGTTATCACGCTCGTGTCCTCCGCGGTCGCTAACACCATTTTCCACATGGTCGATTTCGGGGGAGACCATCACCAGGCGCTCATTGCGCTCCTTGCCGCGATGGTCGCCATCATCGTATGGGGCGTCGCGGCCTGGGCGTTCGGTATCCCTACCAGCCAGTCGCATTCGCTCATTGCCGGGTTGACCGGGGCGGCCATTGCGCTGCAGGGAGGCTTCGGCGGCATCAACGGCGCCGAATGGGCAAAGGTCGTCTACGGTATCCTGCTTTCTACCTTCATGGGATTTGGCTTCGGCTGGATCGTCTCGAAGATCGTCATGAGAGTGTTCCGGCGGTTCGACCGCGCAAAGCTCGACCATGGCTTCAAATGGCTTCAGATTATTGCGGGCGCGGGCGTGGCGTTCATGCACGGTGCGCAAGACGGCCAGAAGTTCATGGGCATCTTCATCCTGGCCATCACGCTGGCTACGGGTATCGGCCAGGCAGATCAGATGATCCTGCCTATCTGGTTGATGGTGTTCTGCGCGCTCAACATGGGCCTCGGCACGGCCATTGGCGGTAAGAAAATCATCAAAAGCGTCGGCATGGACATGGTGAAGCTCGAGAAGCACCAGGGCTTTTCAGCCAGCTTCGCCGCCGTTGTCTGCCTGATGATTTCCACGTTCGGCGGTCTGCCGGTTTCCACGACGCACACGAAGACGACGGCCATCATGGGCGTCGGTGCGGCGAAAAACAAAAAAACCGTCAAATGGAGCATCGCTATCGACATGGTCAAGACCTGGGTTCTCACGTTTCCCGGCTGCGGCCTGCTCGGGTTCGTGTTCGCCCAGTTGTTCTTCCTTGTCTTGTAACAAGGGCGGCCCGTCGCGGTCGCCTGCGCCGCGGCGGCGTTCGGTCGCTTTTCGCGCGCGGGCGCAAAGACGGTCTTTCCGCGGGGCCGCTCTCTGCTAACACAGGACGCGGCAGCCGGAAAGGAAGCGTTCATGGCAAAAAAGCATAAGGAGTTCGACTACTTCGACGCCTTCGAACAGCAGGTGAAGTTCGCTTGCAAAGAGGCGGAGTTGCTGCGCAAGGTCGTGGAGAACTTCAAATCCGCCGAAGACATTAAAGAGACTATGGATCGGGCGCACGAAATCGAGCATGAGGCGGACCTTGTGAGCCACGACATTCACAAATCCGTCGCGCACGACTTCATCACGCCGTTCGACCGCGAGGACATCATCCACCTTGCAAAGACGCTTGACGACATCACGGATTCCATCGAGGCCGTTATCCAGCGCATGTACATGTACGACGTGCACTTCATGCACGACGGCACTTTGGACTTTGCACGCGCTATCGAGAAAAGCTGCACGGCGCTTCATCGTGCAATGGGCGATTTCCGCAACTTCAAGCGCTCCAAAGAGTTCAAGCATCTCATCGTGGAGGTTTGCGACGCGGAGGAGGAGGCGGACGGCCTGTACGTGAGCGTTATCCATGGCCTGCACACGGAAGATCGCGATAACCCGCTGCGCGTTTTCGTCTGGACGAACGTCTTCAACCGCATGGAGAGCTGCGCTGACGCGTGCGAGGCAGCGGCGGACGTCATGAACTCCATCATGATCAGGAACGTCTAAGGTTCGCACAGCGGCTGAGGACAGGGGCTGTTGCAAAAGCCTCGGAAATGCATACGTATGCAAAACGAAGTCCCGAGCTTTTGCTCGGGACTTCGAATATGCAAGGAATCTGTGCGTGCACCCAGTCTTGGCGCTTTGCGGCAGCTCTCGCCGGATGATGTCGGCTGCGTGCCGACCTTCTATTCGTCGTCGAAACCCTCTTCCTCATCGAAGCGGTCACGATGTTTGGTGCTCTTAGGCTCGGGTTTCGTGCGCACTTCGAGCGGACGGCCGATAGCGCCGGTTTTGTCGAGGTTCGTTACGGGCTTCGGGCGCATGCTCAAGCCGCGAATTTCGCGCGTGGGACGGCTTTTCTTGGCAATGGCGCGTACGGGCGTGCCGATGACGCGGATGACGTCGTCGGTATAGTCGCGCGGCGGCGTCGTGTGCAGGTCAAGTGCGACGGAAGCGTAGCGCACGATCAGCACGATGCCCACGCAGCAGACGGCCGCCCAGTTTTCCAGCACGTGGTTTTGCCGCATGAGCGCGTAGACGATCGCGCCGATGAGCGCAGCAGACCCGTAGAGCGTGCCCGAACGGAAGGCCGCGACCGGCTGGTTCATGAACACATCGCGCGCGATGCCGCCGCCGATAGCGGTCACCGTGCCGAGAATGATGGCGGGAATAATCTCAAGGCCGGCGGAGAGGCCCTTGCTCACGCTAATGATGGTCCACAGCGCCATGCCGAGCGCGTCGATGAAGTCGAACAGCCAGTTGAAGTACTTCGTGATCTTTCCAAAGAAGAACACGACAACGCCGGTTAGCGCGCAGGCGAGGATAAGCGTCGGGTTCTGGAATGCGTAAATGCCGAAGTCCTGCAGCAGGATGTCGCGGATGATGCCGCCAAGAAGCCCGACGGTCACGGCGAGGGTGACCGTGCCGAAAATGTCGTAGCGCGCCCTGACGGCGCTCATGCTGCCGGAGATGGCGTAGACCACCGTAGCGAGGAGCTCGAACCACAGAGGGACGGCAAGCGCGGTCTCAAGCATGCGAGCTCACCGGGCCCTTTGCGCTGTCGCGGACGGACACGATGGTGGCGACCGTCGGTTCGCCGGAGAAGTTCAGCTCGCCGGTCAGCCGCCGTGCCGCTGCCAGGTCGAAGTGCGGCGACAGGAACATGTCGGCGCGCTCCTTCGCCTCTGCGCAGGCACGGTCGTAGATATCCCAAAATGCGTCGGTGTGGACTTCGTCGGTGAACGGGTTTGTCCAAGGCGCGCGCTCCCGGTTGTCGAATTCGCACGCCAGGGTCTCAAGAGGACGATGGCTCATGCAGCGGAAGAACGAATAGGGGCGGACGAGCTCTTCAAGGCGCCCGATGAGCGCGCGTTTGATGCCGGTAGGGGAGTCGAAAGCATGCTGCGCCAGGCGGAAGGAGCGCACGCTCGACGAGAACAGGTTTTCCGGGACGACCTGGCCGTACGCGGTCATGATGACATAGGCGTAGAGACGCGAGACAACGTGCAGCACCTTATCCGATGCGTGCAGGACGTTGCGGTGCGGCAGGTAGGTCGCGACCGTCTCGCCGCGCTTTGTGAAAAGCACCATTTCGTCGTATTCGCTCTCGATGACGCCGTGCACTTCGTGCGCGTCATCGCGCGAAAGGCCTTCGACGCCCGCATCGCACAGCGCGTATTCGAAGTGGTAGACGAGCGGGTGCATGCGCGCATCGAGCGTGTAATGGCACAGAAAGCCCAAAGCATAGGCGCGGCCGATGCCGATCTCTGCTTCAGGAAGAAGCGAAAGCGCCTGCTTGAAGGCGTGGATAAGCTCGCTCGGCCGTTCGCGGTGCATGAGCGAACCAACGCGGGAGAAAGCCGACAAGCGCGGGTTCAGCACGGCGTAGAACAGCGGGTCGGGTCCTTGGTTGCCCAGCAGGAAAGCTTCTGCCTCGTCGCGCGAACCGCCCACGCGTCCTGACAGCGAATCAAGGACGTCTTTCCCGAAGAAATCGTGCGTTAAAAGAGCGGGCATGGCGGGCCTTTCTGCGTTCGCGGGCGGACAAGGAAGCAGCTGCAAGACGACGGCGCTCTCCGGCCGCCTTGGTGTGTGCTTGTGGTCGAACATAGCAGAAAACCTTGCGCATTTCTTCAGGCAACGGCGTGCTTGCGCGCATTTTACGCAGATGGCAGAAAGGCGAAAGAAGATTGCATGGTCGCAATTCGCGCAGTTTGATGCGTTTTTTACACCCTGGGCAAGTTCGTTGTCCTACAATTCCACTCGGTAAAAACGAGCCAGAAAGGACCGCATGCAAAAGCTGACCAGGCAAGAGAAGAGCTGGATTGCCTACGACGTGGGCAATTCCGCATTCGTGATGTTGTCTACGGCGCTCATTCCTGTCTACTTTTCGTCTTTGGCAGACCCGGGCTCTTCGGTCGTGGTGGCATGGGGTTACGCCGAAACGGTCGCTTCCCTCATCCTTGCGCTGCTCATGCCATTTCTGGGCAGCCTGGCAGACCTCCGGCACAACAAAAAGCGCTTTCTTATCGGCTCGGTCGGCACCGGTGCGGTGGCGTGCGCGGCTCTTGGCATTCCGCAGCATGCACTGGCCTTCCTGGTGATCTACGTTGTCTCGTCGGTCATGCTGAACGGCTCCATGGTCTTTTATGATGCGTTCTTGGTGGATGCGACCAGCGAGGATAACTACGACCGCGTTTCATCGCACGGTTATGCGTGGGGCTACATCGGTTCGTGCATTCCGTTCATCGCCTCCCTGGCAATCGTGCTCTTTGGCGAGAACGTGGGCATCAGCATGAGCGCGGGGATGCAGATTGCCTTCATCATCACGGCACTGTGGTGGGTTGCGTTTACCGTGCCGCTCGTGCGCAACGTTCACCAGACACATTTCAAGCCGCGCACCGACCGGCTGTTCCGCGACACGGTGCGTGGTCTGGTCGCGACCGTCCGGAAGATTTTTCGCGATAAGCGCCTGCTCATGTACATGCTGGCGTACTTCTTCTACATCGACGGCGTGCACACCATCATCAAGATGTCGACGAGCTACGGTACGGAGCTCGGCATCGATTCCACGCAACTCGTGCTCGCACTGCTGGTCACGCAATTCGTCGCGTTTCCGTCGGCCATCCTTTACGGGCGTCTGGCGAGCAAGGTCGGCACGCGCACGATGCTCATGACGGCGGTGTTCGCTTACTTCTGCATCACGCTTTTCGCGGCGTTTTTCCTGCGCACGGCAATGGAGTTCTGGATCCTTGCGGTGTGCGTCGGCCTGTTCCAAGGAGGCATCCAGGCACTGTCTCGCTCCGAGTTCGGCAAGCTTATTCCCAAAGAGCACGCAAACGAGTACTACGGGTTCTTCGATATCTTCGGGAAGTACGCAGCGGTCATGGGCACGTTCCTGGTGAGCGTGTTCACGCAGCTGACCGGCAACGCGTCCATTGGCGTGCTGGCGATATCTATCCTGTTCGTCGTCGGCCTGCTGCTTTTGTGGCGAATGCCGAAGGAAGCGTGAGCGAGCAAGCGGGTTTGACGGGCGCAGGCGGGCTTCCGTCGGTTTTGAAGGCTTGAGCCGCTGGGCTTCCCGGATGGCTTTTGCGGCGCTTTCCGGTTTGGGGTGCTTTCCTGTGGGGCGTCTGGCATGCGGGCCTGTGCTGTCATGGCAAGCGTTTGCGTTTCGACCTCGTGTTAAACCTGCGCGAATAACGCCCGCTCCGGGCAGAGCCGGGTACGACTGGGCGGTAGTGCATGGTACACTTTCACAGTTATTGCACAGTACTGGCACGAGAAGGAAACGAACCCCATGGCATTCGTGGTCGCAAAGTTCGGAGGCACCTCGGTCGCCTCGCCCGAACGCATCCAGATGGTGGCGCGACGCCTGATCGCCAGCAAGCAGGCGGGCAACCAAGTGGTTGCAGTGGTCTCGGCAATGGGCAAGACCACTGACGAGCTTGTCGGCTTGGCGAAGGCGCTCAACCCCGATCCTCCTGCGCGCGAAATGGACATGCTGTTGTCCACCGGCGAACAGGTCAGCATGTCGCTTTTGGCAATGGCCATTCAAGCGCGCGGCTACAAGGCGAAGAGCTTCACTGGCTGGCAGGCCGGCATCACCACTGACGAGAACTATTCGCGCGCGAAAATCGAGGACATCGATGCCGACCGCATCAAGCGCGAGGTAGAGCGCGGCGCTATCGTCATCGTTGCCGGCTTCCAGGGTCTTTCCGAAAGCGGCGATATCACGACGCTGGGTCGCGGCGGCTCCGACACGACGGCAGTTGCGCTGGCATACGGCCTCGGCGCCGATGTTTGCGAAATCTATTCTGACGTCGACGGTGTCTACACGGCTGATCCTCGCGTCTGCCCGCGCGCCAAGAAACTGGACGAAATCTGCTACGACGACATGTTGGAGCTTTCTTCTGCGGGCGCTGGCGTTCTGCAGGCGCGTGCCGTGGAGTTTGCCAAGAAATACAACGTGGTCATTCATTCCCGCTCGGCCTTTACGGACACGCCGGGCACGTTCATCAAGGAGGTCACGCCTTCCATGGAGCAAGCGGTCATTTCGGGCATTGCCCACGACACGTCTGAAGTCAAGGTCACCATCCGCGACCTGAAGGACCAGTACGGCATTGCGTCCACGGTGTTCTCGGCGCTGGCCAGCAACATGGTGAACGTGGATATGATTATCCAGAACGTCTCCGAGGAAGGCCACACCGACCTGACGTTCACTTGCCCTGAGTCCGACCTGGAGCGTGCGTGCGAGACGGTAGAGCGCGTCCTTCCGAAGATCGGTGCGCGCGAATACGTGGTGGACAAGAACATCGCGAAGGTCTCGCTGGTCGGCACGGGCATGAAATCGAGTCCGGGCGTCGCCGCGCGCGCGTTCACGGCGCTGGCGGAGAACCAGGTGAACATCCTGTTGATTTCCACGAGCCCCATCCGCTTGTCCATCGTGGTGGAGGCGTCGCAGTGTGCCAATGCTGTACGCTGCCTGCATACGGCTTTCGACCTGGATTCCGACCAGGTGTACGAAGAGACGCAGCTTTCTGCGGAAGAGATCGCTGCCAAAATGAACAAGGGGCGTTAGCGTTTCGCCGTTCTGCCGAACGGCAGAACAAGCTGACGCTGCGAAGCGTCCGGGCACCCCATCTTGTCACGCTTTCAAAGCCTCGCGTACAGGCTGGGGTTCCGTCGGCCTGTCGGTCGGCGGAATGACTCGACGCTGCGGCCATCCCTGGCGGCGGAATGGTGCGCCTGAGCGCCCGTCGTTCCTTCGTGTGACGGAGGGACGGGCTTTGTCCAAGAAAAAGAGAGGATACCGAAATGACCTGGAGCAAGAAGCTTCCTGAGAATCCAGTGGTAGCCGTTGCGGGTGCGACGGGCGCGGTAGGCAAAGAATTCCTGCAGGTATTGCATGACGTGGACTTTCCAGCGAGTGAAGTGCGCGCGCTGGCGTCCGCTCGTTCGGCAGGCAAGAAACTGCCGTTTCTGGGCTGTGGACAAGTGCCTGCAGGCGAGCTGACCGTGCAGGAAATGACGCCTGAAGCTTTCGAGGGAGTGGATATTGCGCTGTTCTCCGCGGGTGCGTCCGTTTCGAAGGAGATGCGCGAAGCCGTGGTCAACGCAGGCGCGGTCATGATCGACAATTCCAGCGCGTTTCGCATGGACGAAGATGTGCCGCTCGTGGTGCCGGAGGTGAACCCTGCCGCTGCATTCGAGCATAACGGCGTCATTGCGAACCCGAACTGTTCGACTATCCAGATGGTCGTGGCGCTGAAGCCGCTCTACGACATTGCGCCGATCGCGCGCGTAGTCGTGTCCACCTATCAGGCAGCGTCCGGTGCGGGCGCGCCCGCTATGGAGGAGCTCTACAGCCAGACGAGCGAGTACTTGGACGGCAAGCGCGGCGAAGAGCTCACGGTAAGCGCTTTCCAGCATCAGATTGCCTATAACTGCATTCCGCACATCGACAAATTCCTCGAGGACGATTCCACGAAGGAAGAATGGAAGATGGTCGTCGAGACGAAGAAGATCATGGGAGACGACAACATCAAGGTCGCTGCCACATGCGTGCGCGTGCCGGTGCTGCGCTGCCATGGCGAGGCCGTGAACGTGGAGTTTGCAAGCGAGGTCAGCGTCGAAGCAGCGCGCGCCGCGCTCAAGGCTGCACCGGGCATCACGGTCCTGGACGACCCGGCAAACAACGTCTATCCCATGCCAGGCCTGCTGGCGGGCACGGACGACACCTACGTTGGGCGTCTGCGCAAGGATCCGACGGTCGAGCACGGCTTGGCCATGTGGGTCGTGGCGGACCAGATTCGCAAGGGCGCGGCGCTCAATGCCGTGCAGATTGCCCAGCTGCTCATGCGCGGTAACGACTAAGAGCGAACGGTAAAGCGAAGGGCTTCGGCAGAAATCCTGCGACCAAAGGGGCGGACGATGATCAGGAACGAACGCGACCTGCGACATGAACAGGCACTCGATATCGCCGAGAAAATGCTGGTGGCGGCGCGCACGGCGCCGAAGGGCAAAGGCGTCGACATCATAGAGTGCGCGGTCGTGGACGGCGAGGATGCCGAGCGTTTGGCGCAGGAGATGGAGGCTATCGCCGAAGAGAGCGGCATGAAGTTCTTTATCCGCGATGCAGGCAACGTGCGGGCTGCCCAATGCACGCTGCTTGTCGGCACGCGCGAGAAAGCGCAGGGTCTGAACTGCGGTCATTGCGGGTTTGCCACCTGCGCCTCCCGCACCGAAGGTGTTCCGTGCGCGGTCAACAGCGTGGACGTGGGCATTGCCGTGGGGTCCGCCTGCTCGAAGGCGAGCGACTATCGCGTGGACACGCGCGTGCTCTTCTCGGGCGGCCTTGCTGCCCAGCGCTTGGAATTGCTGGGCGAAGGCGTGCGGCAGGTGTACGCCATTCCCGTGAGCATTTCGTCCAAGAGCCCCTTCTTCGATCGCAAGTGAAGCTGCGAGCAATACGGCTATAAAGGCCGCAGGCTGGAACCGCTGAAAGCGCTGTATTCCCGCCTGCGGCCTTTTCTTTATACGCACAGATCAAGCGGCAGGTCGGAAATGTCTTTCAGCCGCCTGCCTTCCAAAAGCGTCTCAAGCGTGTCTTTCGCCTCATCGTTACCGAAGCGCGAGACCGAATCGATAAGCTCGTAGAGTGCAAAGTGGTAGACGCAGTCGATGTCGCCGGTTCCGAGCGCCAGCGAGGCCAGTCGGTTGGGGACGGGCTCTGCAGTGACCACGACGATATGTGGCAGGTGCCCCTTGCGGTTGCGGATAAGGTTGAGCGCTTCGGTGCGGCTGTTCTGTGCACGGTCCGACCGGATGGTCCATTTGACGGAAATCGAAGCGTGCAAAAGCGGGCGGGCGTTATTGTCTGCGCGCAATGACGCCCGCGTGGCGATGCCCGGTTCGACCGCGTGCAAGAAAGCATTGATTTCTGCGTCGCTGCACGGCTGCCGGTAGACAACCACGTCGGGCGCTACCATGTAGTCGTTGCCGATCATCGCAGCGAGGCGCCTGTTCTCCGTCGTCAGCTCACGCAGGTATTCCAGGTGTTCGTATTGGGCGAACTCCGAGGTCTTAGTCCGGTTCCGGTTGCCAAGCTTCATGACTTCCCACGTGCCTGGCCTGAGGTGCTGCAAAAGCGGGAACGTGCCCCTGACGAAGTCCATGACGCACTCTTCGAACGTGGACCCCGAAGTCTGGCCTGCTAACCGTTCGCCGCGCTCTGCGAGCAACAGGTCGGCGATGCCGCGTGCAATGGCAACCGACACCCTGCTGTCTTTGTCGGCGTTCGTTGCTACGCCGCGTGCGTTCACGGTCAACACGCCGTTATCGAGCAGAGACTGGTGAAACTGCTCCCGCTGTGTCCTGATCAGCGAGGTGCTCTCGTTCGGCTTCATGGATGCTCCTTGCGATTGCGTCTCCAAATGCCTTTGCGACAGGCGGCGGGAAGGCATTTCCTACCTGCCGGTACGCGGCGGTCTTCTTGCCGACGAACTCCCAGCCTTTGGGGAAACCTTGGACGAGGGCGGCCATCGGCACCGTAAGGCGCGGCATGCCGTCGAAACCATGCGGCGGGGGCTCCTCGGCAATGCTTTTCCCGTTCACGCCGAGCAGCTCCCAGGCTTTCTTGGCGCGTGTAGGACCCAAATCGGGGCCACCGTGCTTTTTCGACCCGCCAACCAGCGTGGGCGCGATGGCGTCAGCATGCTCTGCCCATTTTGCGGCGCCTTCCCAGCCGTTCGAGGACATTTCTTCGAACAGGAGCTGGCCGACTGTCAAAGGCTGCTCGCGCCGCGTTTCCGGCCACTGGAAATACCGTGTGTACGGCTGCTTCAAAGCGACAAGAATGGTACGGGGACGCAGCTGGGATACGCCGTAGTCCGAAGCGTTTACCAGCCCCCAATGGCATTCGTACCCAAGCTCCTCCAGTTGAGCGACGATGAGCGCGCGATAGCCGTCGAATTTCGGCGCGAAAAGCCCCTTCACGTTTTCAAGCATTACGGCTTTGGGATGGCATTCGCTCACTAGGCGAATCGCTTCAGGGAACAGGTCGCGTTCATCGTCCTTGCCGAGCTGTTTGCCCGCAATGGAGAACGGAGGGCAGGGAACGCCCCCTGCCAGCAGGTCGATGCCGCTATAGCTTGCAGCCGAAAAAGCTTTCACGTCTTCGCAAAGCACGTTCCATGCAGGCCTGTTGTGGCAGAGGGTCTTGCACGCGTCTTCATCGAGCTCTACCAGCGCGCAATGATGAAAGCCCGCTTGCTCTAAGCCAAGGGCCTGTCCGCCTGCGCCGGCGCATATTTCGATAGACTGCAGCAATAATCCTCCCGAAACTCGTGTCGCCCTATTCTAGCGAACGTTTGTTTGCCCGGCAAACAGACCGCCTGTTTTCGACTTGCATGCTACGGTGTGCAAGCGCGGAATTTGCCGCCTTTTG
>CHCFC05602__coassemble_252_pt1 | contig 30060 bp, 22 predicted proteins | sample CHCFC05602__metabat2_low_PE_036 | metagenome-assembled genome bin CHCFC05602 | reverse complement strand
ACGAGCGAAACCTCTCCTTTACCTGTCTTTGTCCGCCTCGTGCCCGTCTCGTGTTTCTAGGAGCGTTTCTTACCTCGCACCCTTAAGGAACACTTCCCGCATCACGCGAGGGCCGCCTTTGCCGCGAAGACCCAAGCGAACAAATCGTTTTGTCGCCCCGGTCGTTCAAAACGTCAGCGAGGGCTTTCCTGGCGAGTACGATTGGCGTGAAAGCCTGAGGAAGCGTATTGCAAATACGCGACGAAGGCTTGGAGCGCCAAGCGTGCCGCCAGGGGAGCCCGCAGCGTCGGCTTGTTCCGCTGTTCGACAGAACGGCGGAACGTGAGAGTCCGCAGCGTCGGCCGGTTTCGCCGTTCGTAGAACGGCGAAACCCTTAATCGTGGTAGTAGTCGAGCTTCTTCTCGACGCGGTTCAGGACCCATTCGACCACGAAGTTGAAGCACCAGTAGATGGCGCCTGCCAGCACGTAGGGAATCATGCTCGCTTCGCGGGCGACCAGCGCCTTCGACGTGCTCATGAGCTCGGGGATGCTCAGCACGAATGCGAGCGAGGTATCCTTCACGAGCGTGATGATCTCGTTGCTCATAGCAGGCAAGATACGCTTGATGACCTGCGGTAGCACGATTTTCATGAACGTCTGGAACCGCGTGTACCCCAGCACGTTCGCCGCCTCGTACTGACCGCGCGGAATGGACTGGATGCCGCTGCGGTAGATTTCGCCAAAGTACGCAGCATAGTTCAGCACGAATGCAATATAGGTTGCCATGTACTTCCAGTCGGCATCCGTCTGGATGCCGAACAGGCCCCAGGGGCCAAACTGGATAGCAAGCAGCTGCAGCATGAGCGGCGTGCCGCGCATGACAGAAATATAGAAACGCACGAGCAGCGCCAGCGGCTTGAATTTGCTCATGCGCCCAAGCGCCACCAGCACGCCCAGCGGAAGCGAGCCTACCAGCGCAATGCAGAAAATCTGCGCGCTGACAAGCAGGCCTTCACCCAGCATGCCAAGCATGGTCGAGAGTTCCATCGTCGTCCTTTCGTTTTCCGGTCTGCATCTCCGTTCGTGCCGGAGTGCTGCGAAGCAAAGGCGTCCCTTCGGGAGGGAACACGCCGAAAAGCGCCCATGCTTCAGCTCTCTTTCGACGAAGGCTCGTTGCCGTAAGGCACCTTCGTCCATCCGCGCCTTCAGAGCGTATGCCCCTATCGCACGGAAAAGCGGACGAGGGAACGCCCTCGCCCGCTTACATCCTTTCGTTCGGGCTTTTGCCCTTGGAAGGCACGCCGCCCGCAGCGTTTGCTACTTGATGAGCCAGTTCTCGTAGCTGATGCCGTACTCGGCGTACTTGTCGCACAGCTCCTGGACGGTGCCGTCCTCGTTGAGCTCCTTGAGCGTTTCGGTCACCTGCTCGGCCAGAGCCTCGTTGCCCAGCTTGAAGCCGACAGCGTAGTGCTCGTCAGAGAGGGTTTCCTCGAGCTGCTTGTAGGTATCCGGGTTGGCAGCCATGTTGTACTCGGCGATGGAGAGGTCGCACGCCACGGCGTCAACCTGGCCGGACTGCAGCATCATGAACGCGGTGTTGTACTCGGCGATGGTGTCGAGCGAAGCGAAGGTGGCGGCGAGGTCAGCCTTGTCGCCCTCGAGCACGTCAAGCGCAGCAGAGTCGACCTGGGTGATGACGGTCTTGCCCGCCAAATCCTCGAGGCTGTTGATATCGCTGCCAGCGGTGGTCACGATGACCTGGCCGTTCAGCATGTACGGGTCGGAGAAGGTGTAGTTGTCCTCGCGGCCTTCCATGGTGAAGCCGTTCCAAATGCAGGTGATGGTGCCTGCGTCGATCATGGCGTCCTTAGCATCCCAGTCGATGGCCTCAAGCTGCAGGTTCCAGCCGTTCTTTTCGCAGACAGCCTGAGCGAGGTCCAGGTCGAAGCCGGTGAACTCACCGTCGTCACCCACGAAGCCGTACGGCGGGTAAGACTGGTCGAAGCCGACGATGAAGTCGGTGATCTCGGCGGAATCGTCCGTCGCCTCGGTGGAAGCAGCGCTCGAAGAGGTCTCTTCGGTGGCCGCGCTCTCCTCGGCGGTGGACTCGGCGGAAGAGCCGCCGCAGCCGGCCAGCAGGACGGCGGACAGGCACAGCGCGCATGCCACGCCGATGATCGCGAGCAGTTTCTTCTTCATGTTCCCTCCTGTGTTCCGCGCAAAACCCTGTCCGGTCCTTTTCCGGCATGTATCCTGGCTCAGCGCTTTACTGCTTTACTGAACTAAAGTAGCTGTAGTGTAAAACACGCTGCTTTCGCTGTCCAGACTCAATCAAGGCTTATCCCGTTGCAACACGCGCATGCCGGCAAGCGGCGTCTCGGCATAATCGGCCGCTGTTGCCACTACCGAACGATCGCACGACGGCGCTTGCGCGACGCCCCATCGGCGAGCGCCTTCGCGGTTTCCCGCAATCGCGCTCTCTACTTCCGGCCGCGCAGGCCTTTGCCCAGCATGTTGTTCTTCTGCATGCTCGGTATCCAGATTAGCCGCGGCTCGAAGCTCATGAGCTCTTCCGTGCGAACGACCGGGTCGACCGTCAGGCACTTTTTCAAGCAGATATCCGCACAAGAATTGCACTGGACGCAATCCGCCGTGGAAAACTCCAGATACTGACCGCGCGCCGCCTCGCGCTCCTTTTGCGCCTTGGCGCTTTCGTCCTCCCCTTCGCTTGCTTCCGGTACAGGAGGTTTCTCTTTGCTGAGCACGAGCGCGCCCGTCGGGCAGAACACGGTGCACATACGACAGCCGCTACAGGCGTCCGCATCGATCTCCACGCGCCCCCAAAGCCGCGTGAACAGCTCTGGTTCGCACGGTTCTCCCAGGCGGTCGAGCGCGTCAAGCGTCCGCGGACGACGTTCGGCCTCGAAATGCGGCAGCGCGCCGTCTTCCGCCACGCGCAAGCGCTCCCTCAGCGTGGGAATCTTCTCCCCTTGCCGAAGCGCCTTGAGCACGGTGGACTTTGCGCCCTCTTTTGCCTTTTCCTTGCCGCGCAAAAAGAAGGCGCGGCGCGATTCGCCGAGCGCGACCGTGTCGTCGTCGCGCAGGCGGACTTCGTCCGGCCATTCGCTCGCACGCTCAACGCGCACGGCAGCACCCCACGACTCCAGCAGAGAATTCGCCGAGTCGACCGTATCCTGTGTCCCTGCACTGGTATAGCGGTACTTGCACGTACGGCAATTCCCGTCGACCAGGGTAATGGCAGCAGCTCCGTCAGCAGCCACGTTCAAAAGCAGGCATTCTTCGATGCGACCTAGGCAAGGAACTTCGGCATACTTTTCAGGGTTCCCCTCGCCGTGCGACGACACGCGCGCGCAGGCGAACACCGCATGCCCTCCGGCATGCTCCATCGCAGAAGCGATGCCTTCGGCCAGATCGCCGTCTATCGGCTTCGTGGGCGCAAGCGCCTCTGTCGGGCAGACCGTGGTACAGGCGCCGCATTCCACGCAGAACGCCGAATTGAACTCAAGCTTGTTCATGCCGAGCTCGAGCGCCCCTTCGACCGGACACGCTTCCAAGCATTTACGGCATGAGGCATTTCGGTTGCGCACCGTGACGCAACGATCCGGCGAAACGAAGACCGCTTTCGTCTCCAGCAGCTCCGCCATTTCCATAATGTCGTTGAGATTCGGCACGCTTGCCCCTTACCGTTACCTATGCGTCCTGCGCGTTTCGCCCCTTCGCAGGCAAAACGCCTCTTGCCGCCAGCTTGAAGAGCGCATGAACCGCCGCGCGCTCCAGCCGCGCATCCGCTTGCTCCTGCAGAGCAATGCTCCTCGCGAGCAGACGTTACTCCTCCGCAAATGCTTTTTCCATCATTTTGAGCTCTTCGGGCGTGTTCACATTAATAAAGCAGCCGCCCATAGGCTCGGCCTGGAGCACTTCGGCCTGCGAAAGCTCGCATACGTTCACTTTGCTGAAAATGCCCTGCGCGCGCTGCTCGCCTGCCTCAACCGCCGCTTCGACTACCGGCAGGCAGGTCGACCGACGATAGAGCGCATGGAACGGCTCGAAGCCGTGCTTGTTGACCGGGACCACCACATCAGCGCGCGTTGCCGCCATAACCGCCGCCTCGCGTGCCACCAGCGCAGGCGAAGCGCACACCATGTCGCACGCCACGATGGCAACGTATTCGCTTTCCGCCGCTTTGAGCGCTGAATAGATGCCTGGCAACGCCCCGCGGAAATCATAGACGTCGGGCACAAGACGGATTTCGCGGTGAGGAAACTCGTCCTTCAGAAAGCCCAGATTCTCCGCCTCGTTCGTTGTGATGAGCAGGTAGTCGGCCACCGGCGAAAGGCGTTCGACCAGCCTGCAAATAAGCGGGCGCCCGGCAAACGGCACGGTAGCCTTGCTGCGGCCCATACGCTTGCTTTCGCCGCCCGCCTGGATGGCGACCGTGATGCGCCGACGTACGTATTCGACCTCGAGAAAGTCGCAGAGAGGGGCTATGTCGTCGATGCCGAAGGCCGGGATGCCGTAGATGCGCGCCGCTTCCTGGGCGTCAGGAATATCCGTTACCACGGCGACCGTAGCCCCCGTCGGCATCTTGTGCGCAAGGTCGTCGGCATGCGCTTCCGGCACTGCGCTGGAATCCGCGCCGTTCGCGCTCCCTGCACCGCCCGCGCGGTCGGCGTGCATTTTCGCCCGCGCCATCTGGATGAAGTCCGTCCCCAGCGGCGCTTCGTTTCGCGCTGCCTGCAGGAACGCTTGTGCGACGGCAGCGTCCGCTGCGTTCGCTGCGCGCATGATCTCGATAGTGGGCAGACCGCTTTTCCGGTAGCCCTCGACCACGACGATATCGTGACCGGGCATGGTCTCCAAGATTTCGGAGCACTCCATCTCGCCCTCGATGGTGCTGATGCGCGCCACCTGCCCGGGAGCTGCTATGACCGTATCGGTCGCCCCTGCCGCACGATGCCGATAGGAGTCCTTGCCTGGAATGTCGATGTCGAAGCCTGCATGGGAATGGTGCTTCACGCTGCCGACGTCGAAACCGCGCGCGGTCATTTCCCCGATTACGCGCTCGATCAGCGTCGTCTTGCCTGAATTATGCCTTCCCACGAACGCGACCGCGGGAGAAGCCACCGCCGTACGGCGCTTCCACGGCTTGCTCGCTTTCGTCATGTCCCCTCCCTGCTTTGCGCCTTGCAAGACACTTCGCTTTGCCCCGGCGCTCTCCCCTCGCGCCGTCGATGCTGACGGCAATTATAGCGGAAGCGTCGAAACCGTAGGACATGCCCGCCGCGCCGCTCTGTATGCACGCTGCGCGGGCATGTCCACGATGCCTGCAAACCCATCCGATACAATGGAAAGACCGCGCCGCTGCCCGTGGCGCGCCGAAGCGCGAACCGATAGGAGATTCCCATGGCAAATTGCTTGGTTGCCCAGTCCGGTGGCCCCACCGCCGCCATCAACGCCACGCTGGCAGGCGTCGTGCGCGCCAACCAGCTCAATCCGCTCTACGAGCATGTGTACGGCGGCCTCAACGGCATCGAAGGCATCCTGCAGGATCGCCTCTACGACCTGACGAACCTTTCCGCCGCGGAAAACCGCCTGCTGCGCCAGACCCCCGGCTCTGCTCTGGGCTCGTGCCGCTATAAGCTCAAGCGCGGCAACGACGCAGACTACCTGCGCCTTGTCGAGGTCATGGACAAGCATGACATCGAAATCCTGTTCTATATCGGCGGCAACGACTCCATGGACACCGTCGACGCCTTGTCCGAATGGGCGCGCGAGAACAACATCGACAAGCGCTTCGTGGGCATCCCGAAGACCATCGACAACGACCTCATGGTCACCGACCACTGCCCCGGCTTCGGTTCCGGCGCTAAATTCGCCATCCAGGTAGCACGCGCCACGAGCATCGACCTGAACGTCTACACGCGCGAAGAGGTCTACATCCTGGAGACCATGGGCCGCGACGCTGGCTGGCTGGCCGGCTCCACCGTGCTCTCCGGCGTGGTCGACGTGCTGGTGCTTCCCGAAGTCGACTTCGACCGCGACGTCTTCCTCGAGCAGGTCAAAAAGTGCATGGACGAAAAGGGCAAATGCTACATCGTCACGAGCGAGGGCGCCCATTACGCCGACGGAACCTACCTCTCCGCAGGCGAGACGAAAAACGACGGCTTCGGCCATGCGGTCCTGGGCGGCGCAGGCGCAGCCCTCAAGCAGATGATCCTGGACGCTGGCATCTCGCCGCGTGCGAAAGTGCAGGACCTCTGCTCGTCCGCCCGCAGCGCGAACTTCGCGCAGAGCCTGACCGACGTGACGGAGGCGTACGAGCTCGGCATGAGCGCGCATGCCCGCAGCGGCAACCCCGCCTTCACCGGCCAGGTCGTCGCCGTGCAGCGCGAGGTCATCGACGGCGCCTACAACGCGAAGTTCATCGCCGGTCCGGCCGAGGATTTTGCCAACCACGTGAAGCACGTGCCCACCGAGTGGATCCTGCCGGATTACCAGGGCGTCACGCAGGAGTTCTACGACTACATCGAGCCGCTCATCCAGGGCGAGCCCGACCTGGTCATGGAAAACGGCCTGCCGAAGACCATCGTCCCGTTCAACATGCGCTAGGGACGCAGGCGCTTACGCGCGTTGCCAACATATTGCATGACGCAGCGAGCCACCCGGCGTTGGGTGGCTCGCTTTTCTTTGGTGCACAGGCGCTGCGAAAGGGGGGCGGGCACTTTTCACAGCGTGGCCGGCACGCCGCACAACGGTTCTGCGTGCATGACTGCGCTTCGAATGGCCTGCTCCATGGCGTGCGTGCCCAGAACACCGACCGTATCCACAATGGCCTGGGAATCGCCCGCCGTCAAATCGGGTGCAATCTCCCCCGTCGCGACCGTGAAAATGGTGTCGCCGTCATTGGTGGTGTGCACGGGCCTGATAGCGCGCGCGTACGCGTCGTGCACCATGGCCGACACCTTCGTTGCCTGGGTTTTCGTGAGCGTCGCGTTCGTGATGACGCAGCCGATGGTCGTGTTGCCCGAGAAGGGACTGACCGCTTTGCCCGCCTCCTTCGCCGCATCCGCCGCATCGAGCATGCGCTCGAACGCCTCTTCCGGCGAAAGCACGCGGGCAGGGCGGGCTGATGCATGCATGCCGGAGGCCGCGCCTTGCGAGGAGTTCTCGGCAGCATTAACGTCGACAGGCACGGAAAGTCCTCGAGAGCCAGAATCCTTTTGAACGGAGCTGACGGGAGGGTATTCGCGCGCAACGTCCTCAGGATCGCGCGTCCCCGCCAAAGTCGCACCTGCTTCGTCCACCACATGACCCGCGGCGTTCACCGCCACGAGCGCCCCGACGTAAAGCTCGCCACGCTCGACAGGCGCATACCCCAGTCCTGCCTTCATGCTGAACTGCGGGCCGAGGAGCTTCCCGACCGTTGCGCCCGTTCCTGCCCCCCACGTTGCCTTGGGCCACCGGACGTTCGTCCAAGCAGGCTGCGTCTTCGCACGCCGCATAGCCCATCGCCGCATCCGGGCGCACATCCGCGCGTCCAATCTGCAAATCGAACAGCGAGGCCCCGCACACGAGAGGCACCTGCGCCACGCCCACGTCGAACCCGTGCCCGCGCTCCTCCGGCCAGCGCATGACGCCCGACGCGGCATCCAGGCCGAACGCGGACCCGCCCGACAGCACGACCGCATGTATCTGCTGCACCATGTTCTCCGGCCTGAGGAGATCGGTCTCGCGCGTGGCAGGACCGCCTCCGCGCACATCAACGCCAGCCGTCGCTCCTTTTTCGCACAGGATGACCGTGCAACCAGTCGCCGCTTCAACGTTGCTTGCATGGCCGATCTTCACACCGCGAGGAACCATACGACCTCCCATCTTTAGGCTGCTGCATCCCCTTCGAAGCATGCACGCCGCAGCGCCAAGAATGCTGTTCCCTCCGATTCTACCCTTGCCTTTCAGCGTCGCGCAGGAAGATGCGGCAACGGGTCGCACTTCGCCGAAAACGAAGGGCGAATACGCTTGCTTTTTTGCGTCCGCCACATCATCCTCCGCGGATGATTTCAATGTTTTACCTGTTGAAAACTATAGCCCTACGAAAGATAACCCCACCTGGATATATACGCCCCACCTTCGCGTGTGCTATGGTCGATCAAGCATTCTAAGGGGGATGGGGGTTTATGCCGCAATGGAGGGGCGCGGTATGCCCGCATTCTGGAGGAGAATGAGGGGATATTTTATGGGCATTCGCGTACCGCGCATCACCATCAAAGCGGATTACGGCAATGACGCTTCTTTCGGCGAACTGCGTCCGCTCTCTATCGGCTACGGCCTGCACCAAGCATGGATCTACGCCGCCATGTTCGGCACCTCGAGCGTCTTCGGCGCGCCCGATCTTGCGGGAGGCGTCAACGCCGGCACTATATCGCTGGCCTTTCTTGTCTCAATCGTCGTGTATTCGATCGCGCTCCTGTTCGGCGCAGTGACCGACCAGAAATTCCTTCCGTTCTACGTTTCCCGCAAAACGACGGTCGGCGCATCAATCGCGATGGCATTCGGCACGCTGCTGCTTGTTCCGGTCATTTACGGACAAGCAGGCATCGCCGTCCATGTTCTTTCTGGCGTCATTACAGGCGTCGGGTCCGCCCTGCTTATTCTTCAGTGGGGCACCGCGTTCTCCCGCCACGAGCAGCCAACCATCGTCATCAACACCGCAGTCGCCATTGCGGTCGCAGTTGCCATATACGCCCTCGTGCTCCATCTTGCCCCCATTCCCTTGAGCGGGGTCATCGCCGCAGCATTGCCGCTGCTGGAAATGTTCTTCTTGCTCAAAGAGACGCCGCGGTCCTACCTTGAGCGCGAAGACCAACCGATCTTCCAACCGTTGCCCATCAACCGTGGCATGTTCTTCCTGAAGTTCGGCCTGCCCATCGCGCTGTTCGGCATTGCCATCGGCGCGCTGCGGCAGACCTCCGTCCAGACCATCCTTCCCGCTGCGACCGGCAGCGAGCAAGCGCTTGCGGTCCTTGCTTCCTGCTGCGCGCTCGTGCTCGTGCTCATCACGCTTCTCGCGCTTAACTCCGCCGACGGCTGGAACCGGCTGTTCCGTCCTTTGGTTCCCTTCGTGGCAGTCGTCGTGTTCTTCTTCCCTGTTTCAGGCATGGCCGAATCGTCCATGCCCGGCTTCGTGCTGCTCGTCGGCTACATGAGCTTCGAAGCCATGCTCTGGATCTGCTTTGGCGAATTCTCCCAGCAGTACCGCCTCTCCCCGGTGTTCATTTTCGGCATCGGCCGTGGCGTGCAGGCGCTCACATCGCTGGTCGGATCCCTTATGCCGCTGTTCGCGACCGCATGGGCGAACACCCTACCCATGGGCAGCACCACCATCATCGTTATCCTGCTGCTCGTCATGGTGATTGCCTACGCGCTTCTGCCGAACGAGGCGGAAATCCGCAAGCTCGTACTGAACTGCCCGCTGACGCGCATCGTGGCAGACGGCGGCTTCGACCACTTCGAGGCAGCGACGAAGACCATGCGCCCCGCAGACTCCACCGTGCCTGCCGTTGCGCCGATGCCAGGACAGACAGATGCAACAACGTCCGATTCTGTCGCTACGGCACCTCAGCACGACTCTGCGCAGGAGGAATCGTCCGCTCCCTCTGCAGAAAATCCCCTTGCAGCTGCGGCGAACGACGCGGCAGCGCACGTCGAAGCGAACGCTCCTGCATGCGACACCCCTCAGAACGCCAGCACGGATGCACGACCGTCGGCAGCTTCGAACGCAAACCCCTCGTCCAGCGGCAGCATTTGGCCGACCGAAAAGCGCGGGCGCTTTAAGCGCAAATGCGAGGCGACGGCAAACCGCTACCTGCTTTCCCAGCGCGAGACGGAAGTACTGTTCTTCCTGGCAAAGGGCCATAATGCGACGTCCATCCAAGAACAACTCTTCATTTCAGAAGGAACGACGAAGACCCATATTCGCCATATTTACCGTAAACTGGACGTGCATTCCCAGCAGGAGCTCATCCAGATGGTCGAAAGCGCAGAGGTTAGCTGATGTCGCCCTCTGAATAGCGCCTTCGCAGGCTCGATTTGCGGGGCTTTTGCTGTTCGAGCCTTGCCGCGCAAGCCCGAACAGCAATCGAGGACGACGCACGTACGGCATTCCACACCTGCGTGCCTTATGTGAAGCGATCGTCGCTCCGCGCCGAAAGTCGGCACGGAGCGTACGTTTGGAAGAAGGGCCTATGAGCGAAACGAACCGCCAGAAAAATGAAGCCCCCTTGCCCGAAGACGGGCAGGAGGCTCAAGTCAGCACCCCGGCAAAAGACGAGGGAAGCAAGGCCACACACGAGCATTCGGCCTCCCCGGCAAACCCTCCGTCCGAAAGCAAGTTTGCCGACAGCTCGGACGCGCCCTCTTCCGGGAAAAAGCTGAAGCCCGAAGACCTGCCCACGCCGCTCGAACCTACGGACTTCGAGAGCGCGCATAGCTCCTCTACTTCGTTCGGCTGGGGAAAGGTGCTTGCCGTCCTTATCGTCATCCTTGTTGCGCTTGCGGCCGCCGCATGGGTGCTCGTTGGAAACACACTGCATGAAACGTATCTCCAACCTGCGGCGGCAGACCTTGACGGACAGTCCGTGGAAGACCGCGAGCGCACCGCCGACCACCAGGCGCTCGAGCAGGAAACGACCCGTTTGCTCGATCGCATGAAAGACCAGAACGAGGCCTTCGTTTCCCGCATATCGCGCATGCTCGACGAAGGCTTCTACGACACGACCGGATATCGCCATGCAGACCTCGGCGTAAACCCCGAGGACGTCAGCCGTTGGATGCTCGAGAACTTCGACTACCGCATCCTCGACATCACCCCAGGCAACGACACCGGGACCGTTTCGGTCAGCATCCAGTACCGTGACGCAACCGCCCTGGTCAGCGCTTTCTATGACCGCGCGTACGACTTCTTCAATTCCCCCGACGCGCTCGGCATGGACGAAACCGCCGCGCGAGCGCGCATGGGAGAAATCTATCTTGATGCCATGGGCGAAACCGATGCCATGACGAGCCTTTCCACCACGCTCACGTTCGAGCGCGAAGAGGGCGCCTGGACTGTTGACGAAGAATCGTTCGAGCGCATAGTCAAAGAGCTGTTCGACGTCTACGCTGCTTCGTCCTCTACGCCTTCCAGCAGCTCATCAACAACCGAAGAGTCCTCTTCGAGGTAGCCCATTGTAAGCTTCGCAAGGCCCTGGTAGAACTTCGTCTGAGAGAACTTCTCCATGTCGGCCACCAGCATAGGCAGCCAGTTCAGCAAATGGTCGCGCATGAAGATCTGCTGCGTGCGAAGGTGCGCGATGGCAGCATCCTCATCGCCCGCCTCAAGCGCTTCGCCCGCGCGCATGCTCATGCGCTGCATGAATTCGAGCTCGAGGGCAACATGGTCTTCGCCCTCGGTCCAGCTTCCGCGCTTCAGCCCGTTTTCACGCAGCGTCTGCAGCACCTCCGCACGCGCCTCTTGCATGAGAAGGCGACGCTCGGAGGTGTACACGCTTTCGAACGGGTACGCGGCAGAATAGCCGTTCACCCCATGGCCGATGAACGTGCGCACATAGTCGATCGCTAGTTCGCGCACCGTGTCATCCCACGACAGTTTCAGATATTCGAACAGCATGCGGTAGCCTTCGTCGACGTCCTTGTTGCCCGTCGCCGTCGGGAACCTCATGCTGCACAGCTCTTCGAGCGTCTTCTCGTCGACTTCCTTGAGGAACAGCCGGGACAGCATTCCGTACGTTCGTGCACGCAAGGTCATGAGCGCTGCCAGGTCCACGCCTTCGTCGTTTCCCTGCACCGGTCCACGTCCCTGATCCTGCATCTCTTTTTCCTCTGCCATGCTCTATTCCTCCCCCGCAAACGCCGTCAGGGGCAGCAGCTCACGCCCCAGGTCGGTAATGGTCCACGCACGGTTTTTCCATTCGATCGCATCGGCGCGCTCCAGAATGTCGATAAAGTGCCCTCCGAAGCGCCGCGGCTTTTTGACGATGTCGAACGTATCGACCAGTTCGTCCACCTCGCCTTTCGAACGAGGCTTTTCCGCAAGCGCCTCCATCACGGCGCGGTAGACTTCCAGGTACTTCGAATCTCGGTCGAGCACGATGTCGCGGAACACCGCACCTTGCGAAAGCTCTTCGCAGACAGCAAGGCCTTCCTCCGTCGCATGCCAGATCGGGTCGATGCGCTCTTTGATCTCGAGGTACTCCACGCCTTCTTCGATGTCCTCGACTTCCTCATGCGTTTCGGGCATTTCGAGCGTGAGCGCCCCTGCACGCTCCAGCATGCGGCACAGCGTCATTGGCGCGTACACCGAGCGATTGTCCTTCTGCAGCTCGTCAACGGACGCGGCAACAGCGCTTGCCGAAGCGCCCTCTTCCCCGCACATTTTGACGATGTGCATGAGAATCGGACGGCGTCCCGGGTTGTGGTCGAACAGCTCCATGATGGCCTGCCGAACGCTCCCCTGCGTCTCCGGCGTGTAAACGCCCGCACGGTGCATGCTCTCGGGCATGTTGCGCATCGTGGGATAGTCGACCGTGTCCAGCGGGTTGTCGTCGTCCATGTCCTCTTGGTCGATCTCCAGGTCGTCCACCGCAAGAGGATCGAACTCTTCCTCGAAGTCGAGCACATCCTCCATAGCTTGCTTGGACATGCGCACCTCCTTGTTCGTGCTTTATTGCTGTCCATGCCCACTGTTCATGCCCGCACGGTCTTGAGCCGCATGTGCGGGCCACAAGCATTCGGGCGCGTTTGCATGCCGCACGTGCGGGCACGCCGTGTGCAGGCATGTTCGCTTCGCGCTCGTGCGCAAGGCGATGACAGCCCCTTTCCCTTAACGCCTTCCAGTATAGAAACCACCTGCGCGCCACCATCATCCCCTCAGGATGGTCTTGCATCATACGGGAAGGCTGGAATTGAATACCACGCTTTTGACCTGGTCTTATACAAAGGCGACCGTTTGACCCCGCTCACCTGCGGTCCCTATAATCTAGGTGCGTTGCGAAAGCGGGGTTTCCCGGAAAGCGCCTTGCATGCTGCCCTTGTCGTGCAGAGCGCAAGGCCTTTCAGAAAGGAAGCACTATGACCAACGCGAAACGCGGCAAGATGTTTCTTGCCATCGCGATTGTGGCCTGCTTGGCAGCCGCCATGGTCGCTGCTCCCGCTGCGTACGGCTTCTGGTATGTGCACAGCGAGGAGAATGTCGCGCAAAGCGGCAAAGGCGTAATCGAGGTCTGCTGCACCGTCGATGCATCGGCCCTCGGCGAGGCTCCGCGGACGGAGGTCGCTTACTTGCCGGAAGGCAGCACCGCTGCCGACCTGCTGAGCGAAGTGGTCGAGTCCAGCAATAGCCAGAATGGCCTGGAGGCCATTCACGACTACAGCTACTCCAGCCTGGCAGAGCTCACGGCAAACAACACCGTGACGTTCACCACCTACAAGGCGGGGTCGCAGGAGCCCGGAACGCACACCACGCACGACGGCGAAGGCACCGAGGGGGCGGACACCCCGCTTGAGCGCTTCGACAACGTGGTGATCACCGTTTCCTAGGACGCATCCAGGAAACGCACGGCCGACGGCCCGACCAGCCGTCGGCCGTTTTTGTTTACCCTAAGTACAGTACAATGCGAAAAGAATACAAACCGACCCGAATCGAGCATACATGGCGGAAAACAACCTCAACGCCCGTCTGCGGGCATTGCCGAAAATCGACGAAGTGCTGCAGCACATCACACTGCCCGCCCAAACGCTGAGGTCACTCCCTGACGAAGTAGTGACGCACGCCGCACGCGAAGAGGTCGAAGCACTCCGGCAGCGCATTCTGGCAGGCGAAGAGCTGGACGCCGACACCCTACTGCCAGAGCAGGTAGCCCAGGGCGCTGCCGTGCGCGTGCTCGCCTTTGCGCAGACGTCTTTGCGCCCCGTAGTGAACGCTACCGGCGTTGTCATCCACACGAACATAGGACGCAGCCCGTTGGCGCCCCAGGCCCTCGAGGCCGTTGTCGATGCAGCACGCGGGTACTCCACGCTGGAATACAGCACGGACACCATGGCGCGCGGCAGCCGCCACGACCATTGCGAAGCACTGCTCTGCGCGCTTACAGGCGCCGAAGCCGCCCTTGCCGTGAACAACAACGCCGCCGCCGTGCTCATGGTGCTTTCGGAGTTCGCCGCAGGGCACGAGGCTGTCGTCTCGCGCGGGGAGCTCGTGGAAATCGGAGGGTCGTTCCGCATTCCCGACATCATGGCCGCTTCCGGCGCGCGCATGGTGGAAGTGGGCACCACGAACAAAACGCACCCGGAAGATTACGAGCGCGCTATCGGCCCCGATACCGCCATGCTGCTGAAGGTCCACACGTCCAATTATCAGATCATCGGTTTTTCGGAAAGCGTACCGGGCGTGCAGCTGGCAAAAATAGCTGCCGCCGAGAACGCTCGCCGTGAACGAGCGGGCGAATGCGCGCGAATGCTCGTGTACGAAGACCTGGGGTCGGGATCGCTCGTGCCGCCGTTGCTTGCACGCCCCGATGCCGAGCCGACCGTCCGCGCTGCGCTTGAGCGTGCATGCGACCTCGTCTCCTTCTCGGGAGACAAACTGCTTGGCGGACCGCAAGCAGGCATCGTCGTCGGGCGCAAGGACCTCATCGACCGCCTGAAGAAAAACCCGCTCGCCCGTGCGCTTCGCCTGGACAAGATGACTCTTGCGGCGCTGGAAGCCACGCTGCGCCTGTATTTGGACGGTTCTGCCTACCGAACCGTCCCCACTTTGCGCATGCTCAACGAACCGGTCGAGTCCATCGAGCAGCGTGCTCATGCACTGGCAAAACTGATCGAGCAACGCGTTGATGCCGCCTGCGCACAATGCAGCGTCGTGAAGACCACCGCGCGGGCAGGCGGCGGCTCGCTGCCTTTGGAAGATTTGCCGAGCTTCGCCGTGAAAGCAGCGTTCGTTCGCGGCTCCGCCGCTGAATGCGAAGCGTTCCTCGTCAAAGACTGCGCTATCCCCGTTATTCCGCGCGTGCAGAAAGACCACCTTTTGTTCGACGTGCGCACGGTCCAGGACGGCGAGGGTGAAGTCATTGCGTCGAATCTGGCGAGCTATTTCGAAAGCGAGGCGGATGCATGAGCGAAGCGAGCTACTCCCAGCCTTCGGTCGTCCTTGGCACAGCAGGGCATATCGACCACGGAAAATCCGCGCTGGTTCGGGCGCTGACCGGCACCGACCCCGACCGGCTGGCAGAAGAAAAGCGCCGCGGCATCACGATCGAGCTGGGTTTTGCGCGCCTTGACCTGCCGGACGGCACCTCCGTGGGCGTGGTAGACGTGCCCGGGCATGAAAAGTTCGTCCGCCACATGATCGCGGGCGCCACCGGCATCGACGCTGCGCTTTTGGTCATTGCCGCAGACGACGGCATCATGCCGCAAACGCGCGAGCATCTGGCCGTCCTGCAACTGCTGCACATTCCCACCTGCGTGGTAGCACTGACAAAGACCGACCTGGTCGACGAGGAATGGATCGCCTTCGTGACCGACGAGGTGAACGACCTGCTTGCAACAACTCCGTATGCGCAATCCGCCATCGTGCCTGTTTCCAGCCGGACGGGCGAAGGACTCGACGAGCTCAAAGCTGCTTTGCAGAAAGCGCTCAAGGGCACCGCACGCGCGCACCGAGATGAGCGGTTGCGCATGCCCGCCGACCGCGCTTTCGTGGTCAAGGGCGTCGGCGTCGTTGTGACCGGCACTCTATGGAGCGGAACCGCCCATGCTGGCGATGTCGTGCGCCTGGAGCCGTCTGGCCTCGAAGCGCGCATTCGCTCTGTGCAGGTCCACGGCACCGGCCTCGACACGGTAGGCGCCGGGCACCGTGTGGCGTTAAACCTGACCGGCGTAGAAGCAGGAGAAGTTCACGCGGGTGACTTTATCGTAGAACCCAGCCTCCTGCCCGCAAGCGACCGCTTTGACTGCGAGCTCAGGTACCTTGACCCCGACCGTTCGGGCAAACCGCTCAAGACCGGCGTGCGCGTGCGCATTTCCCACGGCACGCGAGAGACGTTCGGACGCGTTCTGCTCATGGACGGCAAAGAGCAGCTCAAGCCGGGCGAAGAGGCCTGGGCGCAGATTCGCCTGGAAGAACCGCTTGCCGTCGAACGCAACGACCGCTTCGTCATTCGCTCGTATTCGCCGGTTCATGTGATCGGCGGCGGCCGCATCCTGGAAGCGCGGCCGCGACGGCGCAGCATCCTTCGCGGCACTGACCATGAAGTGCTGGCAGCGCTAGCGCAGAACGACGTGTCGCGCGCGCTCGAGCAGTTCGTGGCAGAGCCGGGAGCGTTCCGCACGGCGGAAGACGCGGCAGGAACCGTCGGCGTAACGACCGAAGAAGCGCGACGCATGCTGGAAGACCTTGCCCAGCACGGCAAGGTATGCGCGCTGTCCGCAGGCCGTCAAACGTTCTATGCTTCGCGTGCGACCCTGCAGAAGGCGGCAGGCGCGCTCGAGAACACCCTGCTGAAGTTCCATGCCGCCCATCCGAACGAGACGGGCATGCAGAAAGCAGCGCTGCTTCATGCCGCACTGCCGTCGCTCGACGAGTCTTGTTTCGAAGGGGTGCTTTCGCATGCCGTACAAGCAGGAACCGTCATGTCGGAAGAAGGCGTGATCAGCCACGCAAAAGCAGGCGCTGGGGCGAAACGTCAAGCGGAAGCGCGTGCGAAGGCAACGCTGGAGTTACTGAAAAACGGCGGGCTCACACCCCCGTTCGTTGCCGAAGTGCAAAAGGAGCTGGGGTGTTCGTCGAGCGAGGCGTACACAACGCTCGTGACGCTGGAAAAGAACGACAGCGCGGTGCGCATCGACCGCGACCTGTATTACAGCGCTGAAGCATTTGCACAGCTGAAAGATGCCGTGACCTCTTGCCTGGAGCGCGAAGGGGAAGCAAGCGCCGCCACGCTGAGGGACGCCATGGGCGTATCGAGAAAATTCGCTATTCCGGTGCTCGAGCGAATGGACGCACTGGGCATCACGAAACGCAAAGGGGACGTCCGCACACTGTAGGCCGCATGTGGAGAGGCGCGGAGGGTAGTCTGCGCGCCTTCACTGCACGTCGCATTTTGCGCTGCCCCCGAATGCTTTCGGGCGCCTCTGCCGCATGCGCGCGACCAAAACGCTGCGAAGCTCCCACGGTGAGGTGTTTCACCCCAAGATGGGATAAAGATACCCGCGCTTCACAGCGCTATGGGGACAGACAGCACGGAATGATTCGCCTACAATAATATCCATGCGGAGACGGGAAGGTTCCTGGTGGACCTCGCGGCCTTCAAAGCCGTTGCGAGGCGTGCAGAGCGTCTTGGGTGTGTTCGATTCACATACGTCTCCGCCATTCTGGCCCCCGCAGGGCTCCCGCAGTTTGGCATCCGGCCGCTATGCTTACAGCCTTTTCGCTGCATGAAGAGATAAGATTTCCCTGAGATTGCAAAGTCGAAACAGGCACGCAAGGGATGCCATGTCTTATCGGAGAACTCTCACTCAAACCAAGCAACCGCGCGCACAGGAGAACCGTCGCTGTCTTTGATTTTGAGCGGGAAACAGCTGAACCAGAATAGATCGCTGCCGCACAGATCAAGGTTCTTTAAGTTTTCGACGTTTACCATGTCCTTAGCAGCAAACAGTTTTTTATGGCGCGTGAGGTTTTCGTCCGGAATGGGATCAAGGCCAATGACGTCGAAGCCGATGCCTTTGTAGTCGCCTGCAATGATGTAGTCCAGCGCATCTTCGCTCAGGCACGGGTAGTCTCCGAAGAAGGCATCGGTTCCCCACCGTGCATCCCATCCGGTGTTGAACAGCAGGAAATCAGCCTGGACAGCACGGTCTCCATACTGCTCGATGCGTTCGCGCGCAATAAGCTCACCGTCCGCCAGATCGCGGCAGTCCACGACCAGCGCCTTCCCGATGAACTGTTCGACCGGAAGCTCGTCCAGCGTCGCGCCATCCGCAAACAAATGCGCAGGCGGGTCGACGTGCGTGCCCGTATGCGAGAACATGGACAGGCGCGTTTCCTTGAACCCGTTCTCTTCGTAGGTGTTCGCCGGTTCGAACGACGGAGCGTCCGTCCCCGGATACACCGGCATGTCCTCTTCGATCAGATGCGTAAGGTCGATAACGCGCATAGGAGCCTTCCTTCGGAATTCCTGGCTTGCATGCTCGTTATAGGATAAGCAACCTCCTCGCGCAATGGAAAACGCTACGCGGCCTTCATCGATAACGCCCGTCCGCGCCCGCATGCAAAACGCGCTGGCAGGCATGATGCCCGCCAGCGCGTTCGCCAATCAAGAAAATCGAAACCGAAACTGCTATCCCCGCAGGTAGTCCAGAATGCCCGCCGCAGCACGCTTGCCAGCGCCCATGGCGAGAATGACCGTCGCTGCGCCCGTGGAAACGTCGCCGCCAGCGAAAACGCCCGGCACGCTCGTAGCGCCAGTCTCTTCGTCGGTCACGATGGTATTTCGCTTCGTGGAGTCCAATCCCGGCGTGGTCTGGGCAATGAGCGGATTGGTACGAGACCCCGCCGCAATCACGAACATGTCGATGTCCATGGTGAAGTTGCTGCCCTCCACCGCCATCGGGCGGCGGCGGCCGCTGGCATCAGGCTCGCCAAGCTCCATGCGCACGCACTCGACGCCGGTCACCCAGCCTTGCTCGTCGCCCAGAATGCGCACCGGGTTCGTGAGCATCTGGAAATGGATGCCCTCTTCCTCGGCGTGGTGGATCTCCTCCGCGCGCGCAGGCATCTCTTCGCGGCCGCGACGGTAGACGATCGTGACATCGGCGCCCAAACGCTTCGCGGTGCGCGCGGCATCCATGGCAACGTTGCCGCCACCCACGACCACGCACTTTTTGCCGGCGTATACCGGCGTGGCGTATTCAGGGAACTTGAACGCTTTCATGAGGTTCACGCGAGTGAGCAGCTCGTTTGCCACGCAAACGCCATTGAGCGCTTCGCCCTCGATGCCCAGATAGCTCGGGAGACCGGCGCCCGTGCCCACGAAGACCGCGTCATAGCCCATTTCGCCCATGAGCTCCTCAACGTCGTACAGCTTGCCCACGACGGCGTTGACTTCGAATTCCACGCCCATGCCCTCGATGGCAGAAACTTCCTGCTTTACAAGGGCTTTCGGCAGGCGGAACTCCGGAATGCCGTAGACGAGCACGCCGCCCACTTCGTGCAGTGCTTCGAACACACGCACCTGCACGCCGCGCTTGGCCAGTTCGCCCGCGCAGGTCAGACCCGCCGGACCCGAGCCCACAATAGCGACCCTTTTGCCCGTGTAGTCGAAATCGTCTGCTTCTTCGGCAGTGCGAGCGCTCTCCGCAGCAAATGCTTCCTGCGCGGCGGCAGCTTCCTCCGGATTCGCCAAAGCCCAATCCGCCACGAAACGCTCCAAGCGTCCGATAGCGACCGGCTCGCCATTGCGGCCGCGCGTGCAAACGCCTTCGCACTGACTTTCCTGCGGGCACACGCGACCACAGATGGCAGGCAGAGAATTCGCGTTCTTGACGATAGCGTACGCCGCCGCCACGTTGCCTTCGCCCAGCTCTTTCAGGAAGCTCGGAATAGGGACGCCCACGGGGCAGCCGCCCACGCACGGATGGTTTTTGCAATGGATGCAACGCTGGGCCTCGTTCACAGCCTCTTCCAGCGTGTACCCGCCCGCAACCTCTTCAAAGCACGTGGCGCGGTACGCAGGCTCCAGTTCGGTCATCGGCGTTTTCGTCTTCTGCATGTTCGCCTTTGCCATGCTTACTCCCCCTCCTTCTGCGCAGCAGCCTCGATCGCCTCGCCGCAATCGCGGCCTTCGGCAATCTCCCTCGAACGCTGTTCGAATGAGCGGTACATCACACCACGGCGCATCGCGTCGTCGAAATCAACCTGGTGCCCGTCGAAGTCCGGACCGTCAACGCAGGCGTGCATGTACTCGTCGCCCACTTTCACACGGCAGCCACCGCACATGCCCGTTCCGTCGACCATGAGGGGGTTCATGGAAACGAACGTCTTAATGCCGTAGGGCTTCGTGGCAAGCGCCACGAACTTCATCATGATGACCGGGCCGATGGCCAACACCACGTCATAGCGCTCGCCCGCCTCCAGCTTTTCTTGCAGCGGGACGGTGACGACGCCTTTGTTCCCGTTCGAGCCGTCGTCGGTCATGATGGTCAAATCATCCGCGCACGCGCGGAAATCGTCTTCCAGGATGATGAGGTCCTTGTTGCGGAAGCCGACGATAACGTCCACCTGGCAACCATGGTCATGCAGCCATTTGGCCTGCGGATAGGCGATGGCGGTGCCCAGACCGCCGCCGATAACGCACGCACGCTTGACGCCTTCGAGCTCGGTGGGCTTGCCCAGAGGGCCCACCACGTCCAGCAGCGATTCGCCCGCTTTCATCTCCGCCAATTGCATGGTGCTCGCACCGACTGCCTGGAAGATGATGGTAACGGTGCCCGCATCCGGATCGCACGCGTTCATGGTCAGCGGAATGCGCTCCCCCTTTTCGTCGATGCGGAGCATAATAAACTGTCCCGGCTTGATCTTGCGCGCAATGGCAGGCGCCTCGATCACCATGCGGGTCACTTCGGCGTTCAAAGCTTCTACTTCAAGAATGGGATACATACTGCGTCCTCGTCCCCCTTGCTTACCCACGGCAACAAAACAGCGCCCGAAAGCGCTGTCTTGCAAATTCTGGTGAAATGAGTATACGGCGATATTGTACCAGCTTGGTTAAGCAGTCGGCAGGGGGCTGAAATCAATCTGGCCGCACAAAACGTATTACATTCGTAATACGTTTTGAAGCGTTTTCCCAGCAAATGCCGTCAAATTGCATGTCCTTCCGACAAGCAATGCACCTACAGCTTGAACTGGACGCCCTGCGGCATAGCAACCTTGCCCGAATAGTTCACCGTCACCGTCTGGCGACGCATGTACGTCTTCCAACCTTCAGGACCAAGCTCGCGGCCAAAACCGGACTCTTTCTCGCCGCCGAACGCCGCACCGATCTCAGCGCCCGCTGTGCCAAGGTTCACGTTCGCGATGCCGCAGTCCGACCCGACAGCGGAAACGAACGTCTCGACCTCGCGCAAATCTTCTGTGAAGATGGCCGACGCCAACCCCTGGCGCACGCCGTTCTGAAGCGCGATGGCGTCTTCGACGTTTCCTTTGTACGGAATAAGATACACGAGCGGACCGAACAGCTCTTCCTGCGTACAGGGCATATCCGCCGTCGCCGCCACGATGGCGGGCGCCACGTAGCAGGGTCCCAACTCCGGCAGTCGGTCCCCACCGCACAGCAGCTTTCCGCCTTCGCCCACGGCGCGCTGCACCGCAGCCTGATAGTCATCGCAGACGGACTCGTAAACGAGCGGTCCGTAATGCACGCCCTGCTCGAACGGATGGCCTGCCCGCAGCTTGCCGTACGCGTCCACCATCGCGTCGGCTACCCGTTCGAAAATGGACTCGTGCACGATAACGCGCCGCGTGCTCGTGCATCGTTGACCGGTCGTGCCCACCGCGCCGAAAACAAGGGCGGGAATGGCGACCGCCGGGTCCATGGCAGGCGTCACGATGGCCGCGTTGTTGCCGCCCAGCTCGAGCACCGTGCGGCAAAAACGTCCGGACGCCTTCTTCGCCACACCATGCCCCACGTTCGTAGACCCGGTGAACGAGATAAGCCGAATGCGCGGGTCTTCCACGATGGCATCGCCTGCCGCCGGACCACCCGCCACCAGCGTAAAAACGCCTTCGGGCATGTCGAATTCCTGCAACACCTCGCCTGCAATCCGCTGCACGGCGATGGCTGTCAGCGGCACGGCGGAAGCGGGCTTCCAGACTACGGTATCGCCGCATACTGCCGCGAACATGGCATTCCACGCCCACACGGCCGCAGGGAAATTGAACGAAGAGATGACGCCGATAGGACCGAGCGGCTGATACTGCTCCATCATCCGATGCCCCGGACGTTCGGACGCCATGGTCAGGCCGAAAAGATCGCGCGAAAAGCCCGCTGCGTAATCGCACGTGTCGATCATCGACTGGACCTCGCCTTTGCCCTCCGAATAGATTTTGCCCATCTCGAGCGAAATGAGCGCACCGAGGGCATCTTGTTCTTCTCGCAAGCGCTCCCCTATCCGGCGTACCACGCGACCGCGCACCGGCGCCGGAACAGTACGCCAGATTGCGAACGCATCGGCAGCAGCACGGATGGCCTCTTCGCACGCCGCCTCTCCCGGACGGTCAACGCGGCCAAGGGGCAATCCGTCAGCAGGAGACGTGGACACAAGCTCTCCCTCGCCGCACGCAAGCGGGCGAGCGCCCGCCCATGCACCCGGATTCAGCCCGGAGACGGAATCGATCAGAGAGTAGTCGACACCTTGGTAACGCACGCGTTCGTTCGGTTGATTGCTCATGGCGACCTCCTATCGCGCTGCGCGTCCCGACCCTGCCGGAGCGGGCCGCAAAACAGATTTTGCCCAGAACATGCCGCAAAGGCACCTACTGCATAAGTATACAAAACACGGCTTCGAAACGGTTTCCGAAGCCTTTGGTATGCAATCAAGCCGTAATAATATGCAATTTCTTGGCAAATCGATCGGGACTTAGAATTGGAGGCTTTCCTGCTCGCCCGCATGAGATTCTGAAAGCGGAGCGCCCGCCGCCGAAGGCTCCTGCCCATGCGACATCTCCGTAGGAGCCGGTCCGTTCCCGACGGCGACGCCGTTTGCAGCCAGCTGGGCATCCGCCATCGCTTCCGCCTCGCGCACGACCGACTGCGGCGTACGCGCCACGATGCCCGCCTGCAAAAGGTGCTCGCCGAGCGTCGCAAAGTCGTCCTCTAAGTCGGCGCGCTTACGACGGTCGTAAATTGCCGCCGCCGGATGGAACACCGGAAATACCATGAATTTGCCCGTCTGGTACAACTTGCCGTGCAGTCCCGTGATGCCGCGGTCCGTCTTCAGGATGAATTTCGTCGCAAAATTCCCCAACGTAACGATGAACGCCGGGTCTATCGTGCGCGTCTGCTCCCGCAAAAACGGCGTGCACACTTCGATTTCGGAGGGCATGGGGTTGCGGTTTCCGGGGGGTCGGCATTTCAGCACGTTCGCAATATAGACGTCTTCGCGGCGCAAACCCGCGTACGCAAGCAGTTCGTTGAGGTATTTGCCCGCTGCGCCCACAAAAGGCACGCCCTGCAAGTCCTCGTTCTTTCCCGGCGCTTCGCCCACTATGAGCACGCGCGCCTGCGGATTACCGGTGCCGAACACCACATGCGTGCGGCCTTCGGCAAGCGGGCATGCACGACATGCCTCTGCCTGCGCCTGCAACGTCTCCAAAGGAATGTGCGGTCTTTTCATGATGCCCCCTTCGCTGGCACAGCCCGTTTGTGCTTGTTCGCCCGCTAGGTGTACAGGCGCGGCAGTCGGTGGCTAAAGCCAATGGCTATCTCGTGCTGGATGGTGCCCGCTGCGGCAGCCATATCGTCAATGGTGACCTCTGCATCCCCTTGCCTGCCGACGATGACCACTTCGTCGCCAATCTGCGGGTTCAAACGAGGCTTCGTGCCGTACGTGCGCAAATCGACCTCGAACATGCATTGGTCCATGCAGATATTGCCCACCTGACGGCATTTACGGCCATCCAGGATAAAGTCCGTACGGCCCGAAAGCGCTCGGCGTAGGCCGTCGGCATACCCCACCGGAACCGTGCAAATCTTTACGGACCCAGGGCTGCGGTAGTTCAGCCCGTAGCTTACGCCCTCGCTCATAGGAACGCTGCGCACGTCCGTGATGCGCGCGTGGACGCTCATCGCGGGACGCAGGTCGATCATACGGCGCGTTTCGGGGCACGGATGGAACCCGTAAAGCGCAATCCCCAGGCGCACCATGTCGAAGTTCGTCTCCGAGTACCGCAGCAGCGCCGCCGAATTATCGCAATGCACGATGCCGGGATCGATGCCCGCATCGTGCATGGCGCTCGCTGCTTCCACAAAACGGCGTGCCTGCATATGGAAGTCGATGGAGTCCGGGCAATCCGCCGTAGCGAAGTGCGTGAAAATGCCCTCGAGTTCCAATGCGCGATGGAAGCTCGTTTGAAGCATGAATTCCATGACCTCGTCCCAGCGCACGCCGATGCGATTCATGCCGGAATTGATGGCAAGGTGGTATGGCGCGCGCAGGCCGTGCGCATCGGCCGTTTCTGCGTAAGCAATCGCGAACTCAGCCGTGTAGACAGACGGCATGATGCGGTAGTGCAGGATAAGCGGGATTGCCGTGATGGGAGGCTCGGACAGCAGCAGGATAGGCTGGACGATGCCCGCCTTGCGCAATTCGATGCCTTCGTCCACCGTCGCCACACCAAGGTACTCCGCGCCAGAATTGAGCGAAGCCTTTGCGCACTGCACCGCACCGTGGCCATACGCGTCCGCTTTCACGACCGCCATCAAGCGACAGCCAGGACGCAGGCGGCGCTTCACCTCGCTCGTATTGTGGCGAATGGCGTTCAGATCTATTTCTACCCACGACCACCGACGCTGCTTCTCGGGAACAGCGTCGAGCTGCGCATCGTCGAACGCAAGTGGTTCGCGATGGTCTTCCCATTCATGACGGCTACGCACGTCGCGGGAATATTGGAAATTGCCCTTGTTCGAAAACCCGGTGAACCCGTTGATCGTCTCTGCCACAGAACGGCCTTCCTCTCGTTGCTCGAACGAAAGTATACCCCTTCGAAGAGGCTCGCGACGCCCAAGCGCGGCGTCCGGCGAAACGCGTGACGCGCGCGCACCAAGACACGGCACTCCGGCGCAGGCTCGATTCTTGTCGCCCATTCCATTTGCAATGTCGGCAAGAAGCCCTGAGAGGGCCGGATTGGCGTGAGCGAACATGCCATCTGGCTTGTTCGGTTCCTGAACATGCGCCCGAAAGGACGCCACCCCGCCCGGATGATCCAGGCGGGGTGGCTGGACTTTGGTTCGTCACAGGGCGTTTGAGCGACAAGACGACCCCTCTCGGGGCTTCGCAGTGTCGGTCGGTTCCTCCGGTCGGCAGGCCGAAGAGCCTTAATGCCCTTTGCCCGCCATCATCGAGATAGCGTGGGGCAAAGCAGGCAGGACGCCCTCCCAATTCTCGACGGCCGCTTTTTTGCTGCCGGGAAGGTTAATGACCAGACAGCGCCCACGTTGCATGCAGAGCGCGCGCGAAAGCATGGCGTACGGCGTGATGGCCAAACTATGCGCACGCATGGCCTCGGCAATGCCCGGAACGTTGCGTTCGCACACGTCCATAGTTGCTTCGGGCGTCACGTCGCGCAAAGAGAGGCCGCTTCCGCCACAAGTGAGCACCACGTCCACGCCCAGGTCGTCGGCAGCATGCACAATCTGGGCGGAAATCTCTGCGCGATCGTCTTTTACCACGACATGGCTTGCGCATTCCCACCCTTGGGCCGCAATGAGCTCTTCGAGCGCGGCGCCTGCGGTGTCCTCTTTCATGCCGCGCGTATCAGAGCACGTAATGATGGCAAAACGAGGCGTCGCATCTTTCTTTTCCGACATGGGTCTCCTCCTTGCTTTTCTCCTGGCGCATGCCGCACGCAGCGATGTCGCGCCGCCTTGCTAGAGCACGACTCCTTCGGGTACGTCCAACAGCACGCAGGTCACCTTCGTGCCTTGAGCGAACACGCCCGTTTCGAACTCCGGAAGCATTGCAAGGCAGTTGCTTCGCTGGATGGGACCGAACAGCCCGGAGCTTTGGTTGTTCGCGGGGATGAACGAAAGCGTGCCGTCTTCGGCCTTGACCAGGGAGCCGCGCATGAACAGGCGGCGCGGGTCGCGCTTTTTCACGTCGCGTGCAAGCTGCGCGACCGTCGTCGCACGGTCAAACGTCGTGAATCCCTGCATCTTGCGCAAGGCAGGCCTAATAATGAGCTCAAAGCCGCAGTATGCCGCAGCCGGGTTTCCCGGCAGGCCGAACACGGGCGTCCCGTTGACGATGCCGAACGTCTGCGCTTTGCCGGGACGCATGTTCACGGTGGTCATGAACAGTTCTCCCTTTTCCGCGACGGCGGGTTTGATGTAGTCGAAGTCGCCGTTGGCCGCGCCCCCGCTTGTCACCACGAAGTCGAAACGCTTCGTGGCATCCTCAAGCGCGTTTTCCAACGCCTCAAGGGAGTCGCGCACTACGGGCAGCATCTCGGGCACCGCGCCCGCAGCTTGCGCGCATGCAGCAAGCGCATAGCTGTTCGAATTGCGAATCTGCCCCGCCTGCGGGACTTCGCGCGCGTCAACAAGCTCCGACCCCGTCGCGATAATCGCCACGCGCGGGCGCCGGTAGACCGGAACCTCGAGCACACCGCAGCTGGCAAGGAACCCTGCCCCTGCGCTCGTGATGACCTCGCCCGCAGAGACCACCACATCGCCTGCATGGGCTTCCTCGCCCGCCTGGCGAATGTTCGATCCGACTTCGGTCGGCGCGACGAATTCTACGACCGAACCTCCCGCGCCATCTCCGGAAACAACCCGAACGACTTCGTACTTCACCACCGCATCGAACATCTCGGGCAAAGGAGCTCCGGTCATGATGCGCACGCATTCGCCGGAGTTGGCCGCCCCTTCGAACACATCGCCCGCGGCGACCTCGGCCAGCACCGACAGGCGCACGGGGTTCCCTTCGCTCGCTTCCTGCAAGTCCGCTGCAAACACGGCATAACCGTCCATGGCAGAATGCGCAAAGGGCGACACGTCCATGTCGCTCGTTTGGTCGCACGCTGCAACGCGCCCGATGCTTTCCAAAAGAGGCACTGTTTCCGTGGGCAAAAGCTTCATGTGATCAAGGACCAGGGCTCGTGCCTCTTCGAGCGATATCATGTCCGCCATGCGGTGTTCTCCTTATGCTGTACGTGACCGCTTCTCGCGCAGCGGCAGCGCTCTATGCTGCGAGGCGCCCATGCTCGGCTTTGTGCAAACCGCAGTCGTCCCGTCCCTTCGACAGGGCCCAAGCCCCGCCGAACTAATCGGGCTCGCGCCCAACTCGCATCAATTCTCGGGTCGATATTATAGCGTTGGGCGAATACCTTTACACTCGTGCCCTCTGCAATCTCGCAACCTCTCGCTCGAGCTGCTCTCTTCCTTCTTGCATTCGCCTTACCACCTCACATGCTGCCTCTCATCCTCTTTGCATGATGCCTCATCCCCGTCCATGCGGATTTTTCCTACAAAACCCCTCCTCACGCTGAAAGCACTACGTTTTGGGTTATCCAAATGGCAAAAATGACCTTTTCGGAGTGATGTGCACAGCGCGTGTTTTCGGCATACTTGTCTTGTTCGCAGAACGAACGATCAAGCGGCAGTCTCCTCCTTCAACATGCTGCCGAAGGCCAAGAGGCCATCCCTCCCTCTCCTTCCTCTTGGCCACGCGCTTCGTCGTCGTTTGGTCGGCACCCTCTCCTCCAAGCGGCTCCCGCTTACAGCCGACCAGACGTCACGAGGCATGCGAAAGCCCACGAGACGCGACCTTCTCCTTTTCGCGCCGCGTGGGCTTTCTTTCTTACCGTGCTTTCGACCTGCAGCCTATGCCAGGGCGGTATGCCAGAACGGAGCTTCCTGCTGGGAAGACCGTACGGCGTGGCATGCACCTATCTTGTTCCAGAATCCTTTTCCAGCTCCAAAACGTGCGCTCACCACCGCGCTTTCTCAGTCTCTCCAAGGCCGACTGCAGGGCGGCCTTGGGCACCTGCCGTTGCTCAGGAAGCCCAAGGCCGCTTTCGTTTGACGCCTTTGTGCGAATTCTCGCCGCTGTGCTACGGCTACAGAACCCCGCCTCTTTAGCGATTGATGTTGTAGAACGCGTCCATGCCCGCATAGCGAGCGGCAGTGTCCAGCTCTTCCTCGATGCGAAGCAGCTGGTTGTACTTCGCCACACGGTCGCTGCGGCACGGGGCGCCCGTCTTAATCTGCCCGGTGTTGCATGCCACGGACAGGTCGGCAATGGTGGTGTCCTCGGTCTCGCCGGAACGATGGCTCATGACGCACGCATAGCCTGCCTGCTTTGCCATCTGAATGGCGTCCAGGGTTTCGGTCAAGCTGCCAATCTGGTTGACTTTGATGAGGATGGCGTTCGCGCAGCCCTGCTCGATGCCTTTCGCCAAACGCTTCGAGTTCGTGACGAACAGGTCGTCGCCGACCAGCTGCACACGGTCGCCAATACGGTCGGTCAGCGCCTTCCAGCCATCCCAGTCCTCTTCGGCCATGCCGTCTTCGATGGAGATGATGGGATACTTGTCGACGAGAGCCTCCCAGTAATCCACCATCTCTTCGCTCGTGAGCTCGCGGCCTTCGCCCGCCAGGACGTAACGCTGCTTTTCGGCATCGTAGAATTCGGTCGACGCCGGATCCATGGCGAACATGATGTCACTGCCCGGCTGGTAGCCCGCAGCCTCGCACGCCTTCACGATGTACTGGAGCGGCTCTTCGTTCGTGGTGAAGTTCGGCGCAAAACCGCCTTCGTCGCCAACGCCGCCGCCCAGGCCTGCGTCGTGCAGGACCTTCTTGAGCGTATGGTAGATTTCCGCGCACCAGCGCAAAGCTTCAGCGAACGTCTTCGCGCCCACAGGCATGATCATGAACTCCTGGAAGTCCACGTTATTGTCAGCATGAACGCCACCGTTCAGGATGTTCATCATGGGCGTCGGCAGCAGATGAGCATTCGCGCCGCCCACGTATTTGTACAGTGGAAGTTCGGCAGATTCCGCAGCGGCCTTCGCCACCGCAAGCGAAGCGCCCAGAATAGCGTTCGCGCCCAGTTTGCCTTTGTTGTCAGTGCCATCGAGCTGAATCATCTCTTCGTCGATAGCACGCTGGTCGTCCGCTTCATAGCCGATAAGCGCGTCGGCAATCTCTTCGTTCACGTGGTCGACCGCGTTCAGCACGCCCTTCCCCAGGTAACGGTCTTTGTCGCCGTCACGCAATTCCACAGCCTCGAACGCGCCGGTCGAAGCGCCGGACGGAACTGCCGCGCGGCCGAACGACCCGTCGTCCAGCACGACCTCCACTTCAACGGTGGGGTTGCCGCGAGAGTCCAGAACCTCACGCCCGTACACATCGATGATGACGCCCATGTTGCCTCCTTATCAGGTTTGCTCGCGCGCGGTTGCGCCCTCTCATAGTAGTTGAGCGCACCGTCGGCGGCTAGAATAACTCGGCGAAGCGCCGTGCGAACGGACTGCGCGCAGCGGCGCATGAACGCAGCCCTCAGGCAAGCGCGCAGGCTGCGCAAAGCGCTATGCCCACCGCCAAGACCACACGGTCTTTCGCGCCGCAGTGCAGCCGCGAAAGCGAGGTCCGCTCTTCGGGAGCGCCATAGCAGCGGGCCTCCATCGCAATGCCAAGCCTATCGGCATGCCTGAACAGCCCGACGAACAATGGCATGAGCACGCGCCCCCATGCCGTTGCCCGCTCATGGAGCGCGCCGTCATTCAGCAAGGCTCCTCGCGCAACGTGGGCGTCGCGCACCCGTGCAAGCTCTGCCGAAATGGTCGGAATAAAACGAACTGCAAGCGCAAGCACCATCGCCGCGTCGTCCACCGGCACCTTGAGCGCACGCAACGGACGGACAAACCACCGAAATGCATCGATCAGCGCTTCGGCGGACGTTGCAAATGAAACAACCAAGCTCGCCAGCACAAGGAGAAGTATGCGCACCGCATTGAAGACGGCCGCTTCGAAGGCCGCCGGAGAAATTCCAAAAGACCCCGCAACAGCAAAAGGCGCGAAGTCCGCTAACGCGCCGTCGGCCAAAGAAAACGCACCCATCCACGCGCTCGAGGCCGATACATTTCCCGTCACGCTGCCGAAGACAATCATCATTGCAAGGATCCCGTACAAGGGCACGACTTTTGTCAAAAGCCCTAACGGTGAAATATGCGCAAACGCGCAAGAAATCAGTAAGGCGCAGGTGGCTACCGCCAGCCCCGCCCAATG
>CHCFC05602__coassemble_249_pt1 | contig 30187 bp, 24 predicted proteins | sample CHCFC05602__metabat2_low_PE_036 | metagenome-assembled genome bin CHCFC05602 | reverse complement strand
ATGGGAGCAATCCGCGCTCCGGGAAGGAGCTTCTTCCTTCGAAGCTCCCTTTCCTCCATCTCTGTCGGCCGACACTTGGCATCTAACGACCACAGACGTATCCGCGAATACCACCAAGCACCGCAACCGCCAGGTCTACACCAAGCTCCAAAGCATGCCATGAACAGAGGCATGCCTGTTCACCAAGCACTTCATGCGTACATGTTTTTACGCGCTTGGTAAGCGCGCTTGGCGAGGTCGCAACCCCTATAAGATAGCTTGTTGCGCCTTTACAGTTCTTGAATATCTTTCGCGGAGACAACGTTGTGCGGCGACACAAGGATGGCGCCCACTTGGCCCACGAGCGGCGTGTCCACGTAGAACGTACCGTTTACGGTCTCGCCCATAAAGGAAATGCCTTCGTTTTGCAGCGAGATGGCAATGTCAATGTCGGTAGCCTGCTCGACGAACGCGCGGTCGGGCGTAATGGCCACGATGAAGTCAACCTTGTGCTGTTCCAGATAGTCGACCTTTGCCTGAACGCTTGGGAGCGGTTCGTTGAACGCAACGGAGAAGACGCCGAAACGTCGAGCTCCCTTCTTGAGAATCATGCCCTCGTCGTATTTCGAAAGATCGGAAGTGTCCAGTACGAAGACAGTTGCCTGCTTGTCGCGGTATGAGGCAGCGGCGTCCTCGACGCTCACCGGCTCTTTCTCCTCTTCGGTCAACGTGCCCGCCGCATTGAACAAAGGCGTTCCGCCGCCCGCCGTACTGCGGGAAGGCGCCTGTGCGGATGCAGAGCTGGAGACGGTCGAGTCTGCTGCGCTGTCCTCCGCGCTTGCCGCAGGCTCGGCAGCAGCTCCTGCAAAAGCGCTCGCCGCACTCGTCGCCTCATCAGCCGCCTCGACCGCTCCACTGCCCTCCGCTGCCTCAGAGGATTCAGAGGCGGATTCGCTCCCTGCAGAAAGAGCCTCCGTTCCTTCAGAGGCATTCGATGCAGATGCGCTTTCATCCACATCCGACGCGCCTTGCCTGCTGCCGTCGACCGATGCCTGTCCGCGCGCGAGGGAGGAAGCGCCGCTCGCCGCGTCCGAATCTTCGTCTTCGGCCTCTTCGACCGCCGTACCTGCGTAGAGAATGGCCGTGTACCCCTCGAGCTCGCCTGTAGCGTCGTCGATCTGGCTTGCCGTAACGTTCCAGTTATGCCCCACGCTCAGATACGCAACGAGCGAACCGATGCCCACGAGCACCAGCAGGACAAACACCACAAGGGCTATTTTTTCGCGCGAGATTGCAGTCATGCCCTGCATTTTACCTCAGGTTGAGGGCGCTTTCGTGTAGGCACGGTAACGGTGTAGGAATGCCGTCCGCAAGGCGAAAGCGCCCCCGTTGACAACGCGCCGCGCCTCATGCACAACGCGAACCCCCGGTTCGCTACACAGAGCGCCGGGCGAAATCTTGCTCGACGCCTGCTTTCCACGCGGCGGTCATCGGACGTGCGGCACGAACAGCAGAAACGGCAGAGCCTACCGCGTCATAGACAGCTTCGCACCCGGCGGAATCGCACACGTACGTTGCCGCATGGTCTGCCGCAATCCCCATTCCTGCCGCAGTCTCGATCGCATCCATGTTCGCACCTAAGAACACGAACTCCCACCCGTTCTTCGCCGTGCGCTTCGCCACCATACTGCAAATTTTCTCTACGCTGTATTCCTTGCTTGCGTTTTCGAACCCGTCGGTCGTGATAACGACGACCGTGCGGAAAGGGCGCCCCAGCGGGTCAGCCTTCTGTCGTTTGTTCACGCGCTTTACGGTATGCCCTATGGCGTCGAGCAGCGCCGTCGTGCCACGGACCACGTACTCCTTCGCCGTCAACGGCTTGACCTCAGCTAGCTCAACGCGGTCGTGCAAGACCAGGCGCTCATGGTCGAACAGAACCGTGGTCACGAACGCCCTGCCCGGCTCCTTCTGCTGCTGTGCAATCATGCGGTTAAACCCGCCAATAGTATCCAACTCGAGACCCTGCATCGAACCACTGCGGTCAAGAATGAATACGAGCTCTGTTGCGCGATTTTCTCTCATTGTCGTCTCCTTTTCACCTCGTAGCTGGCTTAAGCGCTTTGATGAAAAGAAGGCTACGCTGCTTTGAGGCGCGAATGGTCGCCTGCCAAGCGACACTTCCCGGCACTCTACCGGCCAATGAGCGGCTGATCGAATGCAAAGAGCGTCTCGTTGATGAGCATCACGTCCCACATCTTGCGGACGATAAAGTATTCGATGATGATGTCGCCCTTGTTTGCGTGCGTGAGCGCGTATCCTGCGCGGGCGATGAGATCGCGCGTTTCATCCAAATTGAGCCGAAGCGCGACCGCAAGCGCAAGCGCTGTGGGCTTGCTCGGCTGGTATCCCTTCTTTGAGCGAATTTTACTGAAGAGCTTGCGATCGATATTCGCCCGCTTGTAGACCTCGGGGTCGGTCATGTCGCGTTCGTCGACCAGGCGAAGCAACGCTTCGGAAAAGCTCTCCTCCACCTGTTCGACCACATCCTCGAGACGGCGCGGAGCAATACCGCACACCGCGCGGCGCGGCGCATCTGCACCATCAATTGACAGAGCGTTTGGCAAAGCCTCGAGCGCGTCGGAAAAAATGGGCTCGGCAGCGGACGCAGCGAATGCGGACAGCGTGCCAGGCTGCCCGCCCCTCCGACAGACAGCATCTCGCTCGAACGCGGTCGTATCCGCAATGAAGTTTTCGACGTCCTCTCTCAGTTTGCGCGAAAGCTGGTACGACTGCCTATCGTAGACGACCAGGTAAACGTCGAGTTCACATGTTTCCAAAACCGCGCCGATGGCCTGTGTGGCAATGCGAAGTGCCCTGTCTTTCGGAAAGCCGTACGTGCCCGTTGAAAGCAAGGGGAATGCGATAGAGCGGCAATGGCTGCACGCTGCTATCTCCAAGCAGGAGCGGTAACATCGCGCAAGCGCCTCGGTCTCGCCAGCGTTGCCGCCTTGCCATAGAGGTCCGACCGTGTGAATGACCATGCGTGCGGGAAGTCTGCCCGCACCGGTGCACGCTGCCTCTCCTACGCCAATACGACCCACCTGCGCCCTCATGCGCAACAGCTCTGGCCCCGCAGCCTCATGGATGGCGGAATCGACACCGAGCCCGATAACCGGGTCGGGGTTTGCTGAATTCACCAGCGCATCAACGTGCATTCGCGTGATATCGTTGCGCACTATCTGCAGCGGCATAGCCGTCCTCCTCGTCCGGCGTTCTTGTACGAAGTCCACGTCGCCTTCATGCTGCCCAGGCACAAGAACGCATACGCTTGGTGCCATGGTAAGCCTTCGGTGTGCGCACGGGCATGGACTTTTGGCCGAAAAACGAGCTGCTGCCATGCATGCACCGCCACAGGCTGCTTTACCTCCGCGATGGGGGCACCTCCTTTGTCTACGCCTTTGCAACAGGACCGAGAGATGGCTTATGCTGAGAGCAAAAGTCTCCCCTCCGCAGCATTGAGCGCTGGCGGAACGCGAGAAAGGAACCGCATGTCCGTCGAAGCCGTAAGACAATATTTGGAGCAGTACGACCTGGCAGGTCGCGTTCTGGAATTCGAAGTGTCGAGTGCGACTGTTGAGCTAGCGGCACAAGCAGTCGGCTGCGAGCCTGCGCACATTGCGAAGACGCTTTCGTTTCTAGTAGACGACCGTGCCGTCTTGATTGTGGCGGCCGGAGATGCGCGTATCGACAATCCGAAGTTCAAGGCGGCATTCCACACGAAGGCGAAAATGCTCACGCCCGAACAGGCTGTCGAACTGGTAGGGCATGCGGTCGGCGGGGTCTGTCCGTTCGCCGTGAAGGACGGCGTGCGCGTGTTCCTGGATGAATCGCTGCGCCGCTTCGGCGTGGTCTACCCTGCCGCCGGCAGCGCCGCGAGCGCCGTGCGGCTCACCTGCGATGAGCTGGAGCGCGCATCTCGCTGCGAAGCCTGGATCGACGTCTGCAAAGGCTGGCGGGAGGAGTAAGGATGCACACCATGGGAATGGGAGTCGGCATAGGGCATGCGTTCACCGTGTTGTACCTCTTGTTGCTATACGCGGTCGCCATCGCGTTCGTCGCGGCGGTCCTCTACTTCGTCGTGAAGAAGGCCGTCATCGCGGGCTTGCGGGAAGCGCGAAAAGAAGCACGCGAGGAAGAGCGCGCGAAAAGCGACCTGTAGTCCGAGCGACTCAGGGGCGCGCTGGCCAAGACGCCCGCCGCCCGCTCGCTTCGCACCAATGCAAGCTAGTCATTCCAGCAAGACCAAGAGAGACCGACCCCTCAAGGGATCGTGCGTTGGCTTTCGCCCCTCGGTCGACCGCCCGTCGGCCAACCGCGCAAAGAGGCAGGACGCAGCGGCGCCCCGGACACGCAGTCCGGGGCGCCGTTTTTCCTTGGTAGGTTGCGAGTCGCACGCTACAGCAGCATCGGCAGAGCGTAAAGCGCGATGGCAACCACCACGGCCACGACCGTCGCGATCGTCCAGATGCGGAACTCGCGATCCATCTTCGCGCGCTCAGCTGCAGGCGGCTCGCTTGTGGCGACGAGCGCCGGATCAAGCTCCTCCGGTTTACCGTAGACCTTCGTGCACACACCGAACATGACCAGGCCCAGGATGCACCACACAACGCCCGTGATAAGCGCCTCGGGCACGAGCTGTGTCATCATGACAAGGTAGATGACCACGCTCACCGGCGCGCCTACCATAACGCCTGGCACCTTGAACGGGCGTTTCAGGCCAGGCATCTTCCGGCGCAGGCCGAACGCCGCCGCGATGCCGATCACGTAGTAGAACAGGTCGGCAAACAAGCTCAGGTTCGAGATGTAGACAAGCGAGCCCGTGGCGACGAGCAGCACCGTGATGACGCCGAGCGTGAGAATAGCAACGTAGGGCGTCTGGAAGCGCGGGTGCAGCTTCGCGAACACGCGTGGCATGGAGTCGTCGCGCGCCATAGTGAACAGGTAGCGCGGCGGAACGGCCAGACTCGCGTTCATGGTGGAGAAGTCGCCGCCGAACGCGACGCCCGCAGCCAGGAGCAGCAGCGGGAAGCCCAAGATGCCAGCGGTCATCATGGCCTCGGCATACGGTGCGGACGACTCCGCAACTGCAGTCAACCCTTCGGGCGGCACTAAGCCGACCAGGAACCACTGGAACAGGGCATTGACCGCGAAGATGATAAACGGCGAAAGGATAAGGGCACGCGGGATATTAAGGTGCGGGTATTTGATCTCCTCGCCCATGGCGCAGCACGTCTCGAAGCCCGCGAAGCACCACCAGATCATGGCGACCGCGGCAATAAACCCGCCGACGCCCATGCCGGAAAGGAAGTCAGGCGTCTCGACGAAGTTCGGCAGCGCGACGTTCGGAATCATGGTCACGAACCAGATAATCGCCACGCCCCAGAAGAAGAACATGAAGCCGTTCTGCAAACGGCCGGTGATCTGCACGCCGCACACGTTCGTGATGATGAACGCCACGAGCACGACGCACGCGAGCACGGTATCCCCCACCGGCAGCTCCACGCCGAACGCGGCGAACATGGTCTTGAAATAGTACGCAAACGCGAGCGATTCGCCCGCCGTGACGCTCACGAGCGAGATGATGAAGTTCCAGCCTGCCAGGAAGCCAAAGGGCCGTCCGATGCCAAGCGACGCATAGCGGTACGTGCCCCCCGCATACGGCAGCGCCGCGCCCATTTCGCCGTAGAGCAGCGCCGGGTAGACGCTGATCAGCATGGCGATGAACGTGGCGAAGATGACGCCTGCGCCCATCTGGCCGACGATATTACCGCCCGTCGTGAACAGGCCGACGCCGATGACCGTACCCGCCGTGATGGTGATGGCCTCGCGCAGTCCGAAGGTGCGCCGAAGCGCCGTCTGCCCGCTTTGGGCCGTCGAACTCCCTTGCTCGCTCATGGCTACTCCTTCCGCAGGATGCTGAACCTTTCCTTCTAAAATGTGAGTAGGAAAGTGCTTTATCACTCTGCTGTGCTAAAGCGTTCGTCGTCATTGTAGCCATTGCCTGCATGAGCGGCAATGCAAAGTTTCAGAAAGGTTTCAGGGGAGTATTTCGGACGAAACAAGAAACATGGCGCGATGCACACGTCTGCGATGCATGCCCGCACATACCCACAAGACATGCCTGCACATGCATACGAAACATGTCCGCACATGCATAACATATCCGCACAAGCATACGAGACGTGCCTGCGCATTTCTCGCAGGCGCTTGTCCGCTTTCGGCCAACGAGCGCCCGCTCTTCAGCAAACCCTCACCTTTTCCCCGTTTTCGTGCTTGAAAACACGGAAAAGGTGAGGGTTTGCCATCAGACGGCGCGCAAAAGAGGCTGCGCGCAAATCAAATCGTACGCAAAGGAGCGCAACGGCCATCGCGCATGCAATGTCATCAAGCAATTTGGCATCGCCATGCCGCACGCAAAGAGCGCGACGGCAAGCCGACCGTTATGCCAAGCCGCATGCCTTTCGCAGTTCGTCCACGCGGTCAGTCCGCTCCCAGGTGAACTCCGGGAGCTCGCGGCCGAAGTGCCCGTACGACGCGGTTTTGCGATAAATAGGACGGCGGAGGTCAAGCTGCGCAATGATGGCGCCTGGGCGCAGGTCGAAGACCTCGTTCACGGCACGCTCGATGTCCTTTTCCGGAACCTGGTTCGTGCCGAACGTGTCCACCATGACCGAAATGGGACGCGCCATGCCGATGGCGTATGCGACCTGCACCTCGCACCGGTCGGCCAAACCAGCAGCCACGACGTTCTTCGCAACCCAGCGCGCTGCGTACGCGCCAGAACGGTCGACCTTCGTGCAGTCTTTGCCGGAGAAGGCACCGCCGCCATGGCGGCCCATACCGCCGTACGTGTCCACGATAATCTTGCGGCCAGTAAGGCCAGAGTCGCCCATCGGGCCACCGATGACGAAGCGGCCGGTCGGGTTCACATAGATTTGCATGTCCGGCGCAGCAACAAAGCCTTCTTCTTCGAACACCGGGTTGATGACGTGCTCGATCATCTGCTCGCGCAGCCAGTCGACGCCCACTTCCTCAGAGTGCTGCGTGGAGACGAGCACCTTTTCCACGTGCACGGGATGACCGTCCTCATAGCGCACGGTAACCTGCGTTTTGCCGTCCGGGCGCAAATGAGGAACGATGCCCTGCTTGCGCACAAAGGTCAAACGCTCCGCCAGACGATGCGCCGCATAGATCGGCAGGGGCATGAGCGTTTTCGTCTCGTTGCACGCATAGCCGAACATCATGCCTTGGTCGCCTGCGCCGACCTGGTCGAATTCGTCGCCTTTGATCACTTCGCCATGCTGGGTTTCGTAGGATTCGTCCACACCCATGGCAATATCGGCACTCTGGTCATGAATGGCGTTCAGCACGCCGCAGGTTTCGCAGTCGAAACCGTACTTCGCACGCTCGTAGCCGATGTCTTTCAGCACGTCGCGCGCGATAGCCTGCACGTCAACGTAAGCTTGCGTGCGAATTTCACCGGTCACGATGACCATGCCCGTGGTAGCCAAGGTTTCGCACGCGCAGCGCACCTTTGCCGGGTCCGCCGGCGCGCCGTTCGGAGCAACGTAGCCGGTCTTTGCCAGCTCCGTTTCCTTCTCCAGAAGGGCGTCCAGAATGGCGTCGGAAATCTGGTCGCAGACCTTGTCGGGGTGACCTTCGGTCACGGACTCCGACGTGAACAAGAACGAGGATTTCTCAGATTGAGTCATGAATAGCTCTCTTTCATTCGGCGCACGGGCAAAGACCCGCACGGAACGCACGCTCGGTGTCCTGCCGCCGACTGAACGCCGAAGGCAGCGGCCGAACGAAGCGCCGCTTTCGATTCCGATACAACAGAATCATTCTAAGGTTAAGATAGAAGTAAGCAAGAACGACACAAAACCAGGATATGGAATTGTTGATTGCTTGATACCAATTCTGCGTGCTGTTTGCGGCGGAGCTGGAACCGGCGCAGAGGAACCCAGCGCAGCAACACGACCGGTTCGCCCCTGCGCCGTAATCACGCTGATGGCATGATCGAATTCGACGAAAGGCACGAGATGACCGCACCTGAAACCCCTTCCCTTGAGAACGCCCCGCGCACGAGTGTCGAAGGCGGCCAGTACGCGCCCTTGTCCCCCGCAGGATGGGCACGCGTGGAAGAATGCCGCGAGAATGCACGTGCATGGAACGCCTGGCGCAAGAGTCCGGCTGCTGCCCCGGCACCGCGCGCCGTTCCCGTGCCAGGCGGATGCACGAAAAACGCCGACTACGTGGACGAATACTTCGCCCTCATGGACGAACGCGACGGCGACATCCCCGGCCGTCGCGCTGCACGCAGCTACATGCTTGGCTCTACGGGCATCGTGCACCACCTCGTCGTGGCGTCCTCGTACGTACCGCGCTTCTACGACCGCCGCACGTACGACACCATGAAGTACACGGTGGAGACCACGCACCGTATCCTGTGCAAAGTCATCCAGCATTACCTGGACGATGCAGACTACCGCACCATTTTCTCCTACGACGAACGCTTGGCAGAACTCATCCTCCTGCCGCGCGGCTACGACGCGCTGCTGCCTTTCGCGCGCTTCGACGTGTTCTTGGATGAAAACGACCTTACGCTCGGTTTCTGCGAGTTCAACGGCGACGGCTCGTCCGGCATGAACGAGAACCGAGAGATCACGAACAGTCTGCGCGATGTGCCCGCCCTGCGCGAGTTCGCGACCCGCCACCAGGTGCAGGAATGCGAGCTGTTTGAGGCGTGGGTCGAGGAATTCAGCCGCATCTATAGCACATTCGTCAACCGCGTAGAGCATCCGCGCTTTGCAGTGTGCGACTACTTGCACAACGGCGTTGTCGACGAGTTCCACCTGTTCGCACAGCTCTTCGAGAAGCATGGCACGCCCTGTACCGTGTGCGATGTGCGCGACCTGCACTTTGACGGTGAAGTCCTGCGCGACGCCGAGGGCGAGCGTGTCGACGCCATCTGGCGCCGCGCTGTCACCAACGACGTGCTGGAGTACTGGGATGAATCGCAGGACCTCATCGAAGCCGTGCGCGCACAGAAGGTAGCGCTCATCGGCAGCTTCGCTGGACATATTGTGCACGACAAACAGATCTTCGAAGCGCTCTACCATCCGAAGACGCGCGCATTCCTGACGCAGGAAGAAATCGAATTCGTCGAGCGTACCGTGCCGCAAACGCGCTTCCTCGACGAGCGCGAGGTGGACCTTGCAGAGATTCGCGCCAACAAGGACGCCTGGATTGTAAAGCCCACCGACGCCTACGGTGCCGCAGACGTTTTCGCAGGCTGTGCATGTACGCAGGAGGAATGGGAAGGCGTCATCGACCGCTTTGCCAACGGCGCCGCAGGCGCGCCCTTCCTGGTGCAGCGCTACATCACGCCGTTCCGTACGCTCATTCTGCCGCCTGATTTGGATATTGCCGACCAAGCAGACGAAGAGGTCCCGCGCGAGGGCGCGCTCTACAACAACCTGGAGGGTCTGTATTGCTACAACGGGCACTTCCAAGGCGTCTTCAGCCGCATGGGACCTTACGCCACCATCTCGAAGCCCATGGCAGGCATCACGTGCGCCACACTGTGGGTCGACTGCAGCCTGTAGAAAGCACGAGCGGCGCAGAGCGCGCTTCCCGCTGATGGGCGTCAACCTGCGTCGCCTACCTGAACCGTTCACCCGCCCCGAACGCCGGAAGGACCCGACCGTGAGCAACCCGATTGACCGCACGTCCGCGCCTGAAAAGCCGTCCGTTGCCGCCACTTTGCTGGGGACGGTCGCGCTTGCGGTCGTCTTGGTGCTCTCGGGGCTCATGGTCTGCACGCTTCCTGGCTCCACCTGGCTGCTCTCAAGCGCATTCAGCGACGACGAGCTCTCCCTCTACACGCGTCACGAGCTCGTCGTCGCGGCGCTCGCGACGCGTGACTACACGGTAGGGAGCCACGACCGCGAAGCATTGCAAAACACGCTCGATACGCTGGAATCCAACTTAGCTGCCTCGCTCGATACGACCGTCAAGGACACATCTGGAAAAGAAAGCTCGCAATCCGAGCGCGCTGCGAAAGCTCTTGCAGATGGTGCAATCGCGCACAGTAACTCTGCCGACGGCTCCCCCGGCAATTCTTCAAGCATTATCGCTTTCGGCGAGGAGACGACGTTGCCGGAGGATGCCCTCTCCCATCTGGACGACGTCTGGCGCGTGCTTCAGCCGGTGTACGCCCTTTATATTCTTGCTGTCGCGATAGCAGCGGCAAGCGCCTGGCAGGCGAGCCGCGCATGGGCCAGCCCTCTCGTACGCCGTGCCGCAGGACGAGCCCTGTTTGCAGCGGGCGCCATCGTCTTAGCGGCCTTCTTAGCGTTCGGCGTTTGGGCTATTCTGGATTTCAACGGGTTGTTCGCTCTCTTGCATTCGCTCTTTTTCGCGGAAGGCACCTGGACGTTCAGCTACGAGTCCTTGCTCATCTGCATGTACCCGCTCCCCTTCTGGATGGGCATGGGCGTCATCTGGCTCGCCGTCACGGTAGCAGGTTGTGCAGGTTGCATCGCATACGGTAAAAGACTTGCGACGCATGCTCGGTAGGATGCCCTGGCAGACAACCACGTGCGCGCAAGGGCAGACCGCAATGATCCCATATCCGAAAAGCCGTCAGTGTCCACAACGGCTGTTGCGAGTACGCGCCAACAGCAAACCGCCAGGAAGCATTCCTCGTTTTGCCCTATACCTGTAGCAAAATCAGGAGTTAGTGGAAAGAATATCGAGTACTGAACACATCCTTGCGTAACAAAGGCTGGACACCGCGTCGTGAGGGCACGTTTTTGCCGTATTCTCCACGAAATCCCAGCAGCGGAACACGGACACCACGACGTCGTCGGCAAGAACGGGTTCAACACTCGAAATTCTTTCCACTAACCGCCCGGAAACCTGCAAATTGATTGTTCCGGCATCAGTCTGCTGGAATCAGCGTTGGGCATTATCGCCCGATCGAATGTCGGCACCATCCTATTCGCTCAATCCGCTGCGCGCATCCGACAATTGCGTCTCCGAAAGAAACGCAAGCAAACGGAACACAGCGTTTGCCGAAACCGCGCACGTTCGGCGATAGACGTGAATACCCAGCGTAAGCCACACCTATCGATGCTTCGATGCAGTATGATGTTGTGTTGCATTATCGAGCAGACAAGCTATCGAAGGAGCACCATGGCTGACACCGTTCGCGTCCGCTTCGCGCCCTCGCCCACCGGCGAACTGCACATCGGCGGCGCTCGCACTGCCATTTACAACTGGGCATTCGCCCGCGCTATGGGCGGTACGTTCATCCTGCGCATTGAGGACACCGACCCTGAGCGTTCTACCGAAGAGAACAAGCAGGTCATCCTCCGCGCCATGCGCTGGCTGGGGCTCGACTGGGATGAAGGCCCCGAAGTAGGCGGAGAGTTTGGCCCGTACCTGCAGACCCAACGTTTCGACACCTACACCGAAGCGCTCGAAATCCTCAAAGAGCGCGGCGCGGCCTACCCCTGCTTCTGCACGAAGGAGGAGCTGGACGCCAAGCGCGCTGCCGCCGAGGCCAATGAAGGCGGCTACTCCGGTTACGACCGCACCTGCCGCGCCCTGTCCGCCGAAGAGGCGCAGGCGCGCATCGACGCGGGCGAGCCGCACGTCTGGCGCTTGAAGGTGCCGGAAGACCATGGCCCGGTGGAATTTGACGACGCGGTTTACGGCCATATGAGCTTCCCCATCGACGTCATGGACGACATGATCCTCGTGCGCACTGACGGCACGCCCACCTACAACTTCGCCGTGGTCTGCGATGACGCGAACATGGAGGTCACGCACGTCATCCGCGGCGACGATCACCTGTCCAACACACCGCGCCAGATTCTTATCTACGAGGCGCTCGGCCGCCCGGTGCCGACGTTCGCGCACCTGTCCATGATCCTGGGCGCAGACGGCCGCAAACTTTCGAAGCGCCGCAACGCGACGTCCGTTGAAGAGTACCGTGACCGCGGCTACCTCTCCGACGCACTCGTGAACTTCTTGGCGCTGCTCGGCTGGAGCCTGGACGGCGAGACGACCATCATCGACCGCGCAACACTCTGCCGCGAGTTCAGCCTTGATCGCATTACGAAGAAAGACGCCGTCTTCGACGAGACGAAACTCGACTGGATGAACGGTCAGTACATCAAAGAAATGGGCGCTGACGCCTGGGCGCAGGCATCTCGCCCGTGGCTCGTCCAAAGCGGCGCCGACGAAGCCGACATCGACGCACGTCCTGAATGGTACGCAAAGCTCTATCCGCTCGTGGCGGAGCGCCTGCAGCGTTTGGACGAGGTGCCGGACAAGCTTGCGTATATGTTCTGGGGCGGTCGCGTGGAGCTCGACGAAAAGAGCGTGACGAAGATTCTCACGAAAGAGGGCGCTCGCGCGGACGAAGTGTTGCGCGCCGTGCGCGACATTCTGGCAGACGAAAGCATTCCGTGGGAATGCGAGCCGTTGCAAGAGCGCGTGCGCACACTGACCGAAACGCTCGACATGAAAGCGAAAGGCGTGTTCCAGCCGGTCCGCGTAGCCGTCTGCGGAAACATGGTAAGCCCGCCGCTGTTCGAGTCCATCGAGCTTTTGCCGCGCGAGGACATTCTCGCGCGCATCGACCAGACCCTCTCCGAGGTCTTCGGCGCCTAGTAAAGCGCCAGGCAGATTGAAAGGAAGCGCCGTCGCACCGTCGACGGCGCTTCTGCACTGACAGGCGGCCAGGCGCTCGCAAGAGTGCTCGTGCGCACCTTGCGCCCCTGACTACAACGACCAAAGCAGGTGGAGCGAACATGACGGAACACGACGGCACACAAACCAGCGAACAAGCCGAAACGAACATCTCAGCTGCAAGCGCCCTGCGCACAAGCGAAAACACGCTGCGCGATTCCGAAGCCTCGAACCTGCCCCCTCTCGAATCCGCTCGCACGTCTGCGCTCGCCGAGCATCCCTTCATCGTCATTGCGGAGTATTGCTCGCGCGCAAACGATGCACTGAGACATCCGAAAGCAAGTAGCGCCTCAGGCGTAGACCGCATGCTTGCCGAACGCGCAGCCGTCGACCGCACACCTGCTGCATGCGCGGCTTGCGCTGACGCCTGCCCTCATGGCGCCATCGTCCTTCCTGCCGCTGACAGCGCGCATACGCCACTGCACGCCGAAACCAAAGCAGACACGACGACGGAACACGCCCCGCACAACGCGAATCGAGCGCACATGCGTTCTTTGGCACCGGCCATCGACTGGAACGCATGCACCGACTGCGGCATCTGCCAGGGCGTGTGCGATGCCTTTGCGTCCACTACGCGCACCGCGCAGGATACGGCAGCCCGCATTCTGCGCATTGCAAGCCATGACGAGGCGGCATACGTGACCTGCACCGAGCACATCCCCGAAAACATGCAGCCTGCAGCGAACACGGTAGCCTTGCCTTGCCTTGCTGCCGGATGCGCAGAGTTCTGGGCCCTTGCCCTCACTGCTGAAACGCCTATCGTCGCCGTCTGCGACATGGATCGTTGCATGGACTGCGAAAAGGCAGGCAAAGAGGCCCTTGAGCGCTTTACGCGCGCTATCGAGACCGCGCAAGAGTGGACCGGACGCACGGTCGGCTTCGCCGAGGAAGCGCCCTTAGCCCGCACGCTTGTGGAAGAGTACGCGCGCAACAGCGAGTTCGACCGGCGCGGCATGTTCCGCAAGTTCGCGCTCGATGTGACCGAAGCAGCCAGCGGCACCCGCCGCGTAAAAACATCGTCCGTCCTGCAGGACTTCCAAGCACGCCGCGAAAAACTTCGCGCCACCGCGCGCCTGTACGCACCTGAAAACAGCGCCCTTGCCGACTTCACGCCGGAAGGACGCGAGCGTCGTGTCATTACACCACGCGAGCGCATGCTGCAGGAAGCCTGCACACGCCTGCCTTCCCTCAGCTTGCGCGGAGAGCACGCGTAAACGACGATTTGTAAGCGAAGCCTTTCGAAACGGTATGAACCACCACAAGAACACGCCCGAAACCGACCAGATTGCTCCCATGCTTCCGCGTTCGATGCGCACGGAAGAACCGAGCGCTCACGAGACCTCCGCGAAAAGCGCGGAGATGCCAGGCTGTGACGCATACGAGCCGAAAGAGCGTGCACGCACCACTGCACCACCACAGCCTTTGGTCGCCATCTTGGCAAAATACTTCGGCGTATCGGGAACGCAAACGATCGTGGAGCTAGGAGCCTTCGCACTCCTTAACTTTCTTGGCCTGCCGCATAGCCTTGCCAACGGGACGGCAATCGTGCTTTCAGCGAGCACGAACTTCCTGCTCAACCGAAACGTAACGTTCAAGTCGTCGGGCAATATCGTCCGAAGCATCATCTTGTTCGTCCTGCTTTGGGTATGGAATTACCTGTTCAGCACGACTGCGCTTTCCCTCGCGCCGAGCGCATTCGGCATTGACGAGGTGTTCGTGAAGATGGCGACGATGGCACTGCAGGCTTGCTGGGGTTTCCCGCTTCTGCGCTTCGTCATTTTCCGCTGAGAGCCGCACCGCCGAAATCGTATTCTGCCGTGGAGTCATGTTCGCTATGATGCACGGAGGCACACACCGAAGAAAGGAAGCGCATGCAAAGCGTCGAAAATGAGCTGGCATCCTTGGCAGACCCGGCCTATCAAACATTCCAGGCAAAGCTCATGCCGACCGTCGACCCAGCCCGCATCCTCGGCGTGCGCACGCCTGACCTACGCCGGTACGCGCGCGCATTCGCGCACGATGCCCGCGCCGATGCTTTCATGCAGGAATTGCCGCACTCCCTTTACGAAGAGATGAACCTGCACGGCATGCTCATCGGCCTGCGCGCCCGCACTGCCTCCGATGCCTTCGATATGCTGGATGCCTTTTTGCCTCACGTAGACAACTGGGCAACATGCGACCTCATCAAAGTGCCTGCCTTCAAGCGCGACCTGCCTGCCGTGCTGGAAAAGATCCGCGAATGGACCGAATCCGCACATGAATACGCCGTGCGCTGCGGCATCGTCCAGCTGATGAGCTTGTTCCTGGACGAAGCGTTCGAGCCTTCCCAGCTGCAGATTGTCGCACGCATCCGCCGTCCTGAATACTACGTGAACATGGCACGTGCGTGGTATTTCAGCTTCGCGCTCGTCAAGCAGTACGATGCGACGATTTCTCTGTTCGAAACCGCGACCTTGGATGCCTGGACGCACAACAAATCGCTCCAGAAAGCGCGCGAATCCCGCCGCATCAGCCCCGAGCGCAAAGCATACCTCCAATCCCTCAAAGTCAAGGAAGACCGATGACGAACCGAAGCGACCGTCCTTCTTGGGCACACCTGCGCAAAGACGCCAAGGGAACGCACCGCACCTCCCCCTTCGAAGCACGCGGGCGCGAGAACGTCCGCACCCTCAAGGGCATGGGACCGAACAAAGCATCCGGCCACAAAGGCGGCATTTCACGCCAGGGTTCGAAACGCGGATAGCGAACGCATGGGGCCGAATCGGACCATCAATGCCGAACCGTCCAAGGCGCCGCGAGCAGCAAGCGTGCGAAGCCCGGTCAAGCGGGGACGTCCTCGCAACCGCGCCTGCCCCAACGCCGAAGGGCTGCAGCAAAAATCTCCGGAAATGAAAACCCCGCAAAAATCAAGTCCCGAGCACCAGCCCGGGACTTCGCAGAGGCAGGAAATCTGCCGACTATTCGGTTTCAAGGGCTTCGCTACGGCATCGTCGGACAGAGGGGTCTTCCGACCCCGAATGCACTGAACAAAGCATGCGCAACGAATGCCTTGCCTCGGCAATGCCTACTTCTTCGGCACCACGACCGTCGGCGTCTGCAGGTTCAGCAGCACACTGTGCGTGACAGAGCCGAATACCGCACGGCCAAGCGCCTTGCGAGAGTGCGTGCCAAGCACGAGCGTACGGCACTCCTTGCTGCAATCCACCAGCACGCGAGACGGCGCAGAACCTTCTACGGCCTCGCCCGTTACCTGCAGGGTCGGATGCTCTTCCTTCAAACGCGCCACCATGGCGTCCAGGTTACGCTGGAACTGCGCGCCCACCGGCTGCAAGCCGCCTCCCATGGCTTCGGCAGAGCGGGACAGCATGGGCGGCAGGCCCCATGCGGAAACCAGTCGCAGCGGTTCGTCGAGCAACAAGGCGACATGAACGCCGAACTGAATGGCGTCGTCGCTGGAATCGTCCGGGCCGATGCCCACCACGATTCCCGTGCGCTCGGCGTCGGGATCCCAGTCGGCGGGAACGACGACCGTCGGCACGTCAGTGGAGATGGACACGCGCAAACCCTTTGCGCCGCCGATGGTCTCTCCCACCGAAGGGCCATGGTGAGAGCCCATGACGATCATGTCGTGCTTCTGCGCAGCGTCGGTCAAGCACTCAACGATCTTGCCCGAGACGATGGCCGTCGAGGTTTCCAAATTCGGATGGCACTCGAGCATACGCGCACGCTCGGACTCGAGCATCTGCTCGATAGAGCCGCGCAAATCCTCTGCAGGCGTGCCGTACGCCTGGACCACGCTTTCGTCGATGATAGCGAGCAGGGTCAGTCCCGCCCCTTCGCGCTCTGCAGTGCGTGCGGCCCACTCAAGAGCACGCGCGCCACGGTCGGTACCATCAATGCCGACGACAATGCTGTTGAACATAAGGACGTCCCTTCTCTCGAATGCCACCCTATCGAGACGACAGAGCGCGTGGCAAGGCGTCCGCGCCTCTCCTCCATTGTACTGGACGAAGCGCGCCCTGCGCGATTAATGGAAGACCGGAATCATGAGCCACAGTGCGAACAGCACGATGGCAACGCAGGCGGCAAAGCATACGACCGACCCGAGACGCGCCATAAGATGCGCGTTTCCTTCGGCATCCACCGCACTGCCCGCCCACAAGCGCAGTCCTGTCGCATAGAGAATGCTGATGGCGCTGGCGATGCAAATGGCGACGACAAGAACCGTGACGAAGCTCGATGCTTCTTGCATGAACAGTTCCATAGCTCCCTTCCTTTCCTATGCAGCCTGTGCCGGAGCGGCCGCTTCGGCATTGATCTTGACGTCCGATTGGTCGTTCACGTTCATGGAGTTGACCGGGTTGCGACGCGACAGACGGAAGATGACGAACGCGAGGACGATAGCGATCAGGACTACGCCGATAACGCCGCCGATGCCCGTCTTGGTAAGCGCGCATGCCGCCGCGCCGATAATGCCCGCCGCCGGGAAGGTGACCAGCCACGCTACGAGCATGCGGCCCGCAACGCTCCAATTGACCTCAGAGCCCTTCTTTCCCAGGCCGGAACCGATGATGGAACCGGAGCACACCTGCGTCGTGGACAGCGCAAAGCCCAGGTGGGAAGAAACAAGAATCGTCGTCGCAGAGCTGGCCTCCGCGGCGAAGCCCTGCGGCGTGTTGATTTCCGTGAGGCCCTTGCCGAGCGTGCGGATAACGCGCCAGCCGCCCATGTAGGTGCCGACAGCAATAGCGAGGCCGCAGACGGCAACAACCCACAGCTGCGGATCGGAGCCGGAAGGCTGGGCGCCGACAGCGATGAGGCACAGCGTGATGATGCCCATGGTCTTCTGAGCGTCGTTGGTGCCGTGAGAAAGCGCCACCAGGCAAGCAGTGACCGTCTGGCCATGACGGAAGCCGGATTCAATCTCGCCGTCCTTCATCTTCCGGACGATCAGATAGATGAGGCGCGTCGCGCAGAAGGCGGCCAAGCCAGCGACGACCGGCGAAACGAGCGCCGGAATCAGGACCTTCGTGAGGACAGCGGCGAAGTTCACGCCCTCGACGCCCGCGCCAATGATGACCGCGCCCACGAGACCGCCGAACAACGCATGCGAAGAGCTCGAAGGCAGGCCGACCAGCCAGGTCAGCAAATTCCAGATAATAGCGCCGAGCAAGCCTGCCAAGATGAATTCAGGGCTGATGGACACTTGCTGCTCGTTGATAATGCCGCCGGAAATGGTGTTCGCCACCTCGGTAGACAGGAATGCGCCCACCAGATTGAGCGTGCCGGCCGCAAGGACCGCGGTCTTCGGCTTCAGCGCGCCGGTGGCAATGGACGTGGCCATGGCATTGGCCGTGTCATGGAAGCCGTTCGTGAAGTCGAACGTAAGCGCCGTGATGATCACGAGGCCGACGACGACAAGCGTTACGATGTCCATACGGTTTTCGATTCCTCCTCAGTCTTGCTTCCGCGCTTCGCCAAAACCGGGCGAAGCGCAAACCTTGTAAAGTCTATTCCCTTCGAAAACCGCTTGTGTAAGGTTTAAATCAAATGTTTGTAAAGGTCGTTGTACAGTTGCGGAAAAGACGGGCACCGTAGCACCGAAACGAAACGTGCGAACGCTTCTCCGCTCGCAAGCACATACCGCGAGGGCATGCGTTTACGAGACACCGAGCCTTCTCCCCCGCCCTTTCGCGTGACGGCGCTGAGCATGCCGAAGCAGCGCATCCTGCAGCTTTCGATAGTACGTCGGCCCCACTGGCACCTCCGACCCGTCCTGCAGGACGACCCCGTCGCGCTTTACCGAGCGCACGGCCCCAACGTTCACCATGAACGCGCGGTGGCTGCGCGCGAAAATGCCCGTTGGCAGCTGGTCTATCACATGCACGAGCGAATCGTTCACGCGCTCCTCGCCACCGTCAAGAAACCGCACCGTCACCGTATGGTTGCGCACCTCGAAGTACGCGACCTCCGCTGCGTCAAAGCGCCGTCCCCCACTGGCGCCGGATGGGCATTCGACGAAAACGGCCAGATCTACAACACGTACGAGTATAACGAGCAGGGAACCATCGCCATCAAGTCGGAGCTTTTGGAAGGCCGCGCCGTGCAGATCGGGTTCTGCGCCGACGCGTCGCGTCCGAACCAGGAAAGCGAGCCGGTCTTCATCAACACGGACACCTGGGCGCACTACACTTACGATTCGCAGCAGTCTAACCACGCCGTCACCATCGTGGGCTGGGATGACGACTACAGCCGCACGAACTTCCTGGAAGGCCACCAGCCGCCCTACGATGGCGCATGGATCGTGAAGAACAGCTGGGGCTCCGGCTCCGAGGCCTTCCCGAACGGCGGCAACTGGGGTATCGACGAGAACAACGACGGCCTGGGAGACGGCTACTTCTACCTGTCCTATTACGACCAAAGCCTGAGCATGCCGGAGACGCTCGACTTCGACATCAGCGCGAACGAGGGCAAGAACTCCTACATCGTGAACGCGTACGACTACATGCCTTCCCAAATCGTGAACATGGTCTCGTCCGCTGATGTGATGAAAATGGCCAACGTCTTCAAGGCAGAGTGCGACCAGCTGGTCACGACCGTGACCACGGAGACCGCCACGCCGTTCACGTCCGTTCGCTACGAAGTCTACCTGCTCAACGACGATGCAGAAAACCCGACCGACGGCTTGCTGGCGGCGTCCACGTCCGACACGTGCCAGTACGGCGGATTCCATCGCACCGACCTGGAAAACGGCGTCGTCGTCCGTGAAGGCCAGCGTTTCTCCGTGGTGGTAACGCAGCGTACAGCCAGCGGCCAGTACCAGATCCAGGCCGAGAGCGCGATGAACGAAACCGGACGCGAGGCCATCAAAGAACTGCTCGGCTGGGATATTCCCACCTATTCGAAAGGCGTGGTGAACGAAGGCGAAAGCTTCTTCTTCGAGAAAGACGCGTGGAAAGACTGGACCGAAGGCATCAAGGCGATCGACGAGCAAAGCGGCGCACCGGGCAGCAATGACTACGACAACTTTGCGATCAAGGCGCACTCCGAGGTTCTGCCGATCGATTTCGCCGACGTCGCGGAAGACGCCTGGTATGCCGACGCCGTGGACTATGCGACGTCTAACGGCATCATGTTCGGGTACGGCACCTCGAGCACCTTTGGCCCGAACGACACGATGATGCGCCAGGATGTCGCCGTCATGCTCTTCAGGTGGCTGGCTCCTGAACTGGCCGCACAGTACAACGACCCGTCTGCTGCCGACGAAGTGGCAAACGAGACCGGCCTGAGCGACGTGGCCGACGGGGCTTACTACACCGCAGCCGTAAACTGGTGCGCCCGCAACGGAATCCTGACCGGCTACGGCGACGCCGGCATGTTCGGCGTGGGCGATCCCATCACGCGCGAAATGGTCGCCACGGTCTTCTACCGTGCGTTCGGCGACCAAGGCGACGGCGTGATCAGCGGAGGCTTCCCTGACAAGGCCGAGGTGAGCTCGTGGGCGGCAACGCCTATGGCATGGGCTGTCAGCTACGGCGTCATCCACGGCAGCGACGGCCTGCTCGCCCCGCAGCGCAATGTCACGCGCGCGGAGATCGCCACGATGGTGTTGAACCTGCATAACGCCGGGCTGTAAGAGGCTCGGCGGGCAAGCCCTCCCCGACCAACCGACCAATCCCCTGCGCAAGCTCATGGTGCGCACCGAAGCCAACGCTTCGGTGCGCATTTTCTTTGCCCGGACGCTGGCATGGCCCGAAACGACGCCCTGCATTGTGCGCGCTCACAGGACTCCTGGGTGCGCGCTGTGCGCAAAACCATGCTGCATAGCTCTACCGCCCTTCCCTCTTGACGAACGAGCTTGTGCTCGTATACTTATGAACAGTTGCTCATATGTTGAAAGGTTAATCGATGAGCGAGAGCGAAACCATCATCGCCCGTGAAGCGAAAACGAGCGCGCCATCGGCAACGCCACCGCGCGAAACGCACGATGCCACCCTGCCATGCGGCTGTTCCGGCGCCCGGGCGGCTATCGACGAAATGCCCGACGAAGAGCTTTTGTACGACCTTGCCGACCTGTTCAAAGTCTTCGCCGACACCACGCGCATCAAAATCCTGTACGCCCTCATGGGCACCGAGCTGTGCGTTGCCGACTTGTCCGAAGCCGTAAGCGCCTCGCAAAGCGCCGTTTCCCACCAGCTGCGAACGCTGAAGCAAAGCCGTCTCGTGAAATTCCGTCGCGACGGCAAAAACGTCATTTACTCCCTTGCCGACGACCATGTCTACACCATGCTCAACCAAGGCATGAACCATCTCTGCGAATAGCGGGAATCGGCCGCACGGACCGTGCCCTCTGTAGCGCGCCCCCTGCGGTCATGAAAGCCAAGCCGACAAGCCGCCGCGCGAATCGCCCCCGTCCATGCCCTTCGCGCCAGAAAGGAAGCATCATGCGGAAAGTCTTCAAACTCCAAGACCTCGACTGCGCGAACTGCGCCGCCAAGATGGAAGCCGCCATCAACAAAATCGACGGTGTCGAAAAAGCGACCATGAGCTTCATGACCCAGAAACTGACCATCGTGGCCGACGATGCGCGTTTCGACGCCATCATGGATGAAGTCGAGCGCGCATGCGCGAAGGTGGAACCCGACATGGAGATCCTGCGCTAGACGGTTGCGCACGGTTTCTTCCCGCCACTACGCCTTGCGCGAAGAAACCTTCTCTTTCCCATTCCACGAAGCACCATACCGACCAGCCGCAAGAAAGCCTGCGCTGCCAGGCGCGGTGTCGTGCGCGCTCAATCGGAAAACGACTTCAACAATGCCCTTTCAAAGGAGGCAAGGCATGAACAAAAAACAGAAACGTTGGCGCAATCGCATCGTCTTCGCACTCGTTCTGTTCGCTGCAGTCTATGCAGCGGTTGAGCTTTTGCCTCTTTCGGCATGGCTTGGCAGCGAGCACGCTGCGCTTTGGCTGGAATTCGCGCTCTTTTTGGTTCCCTACCTCATCGCAGGCTACGACGTCCTGCTGAAAGCAGCGCGCAACATCGGCCATGGACAGGTCTTCGACGAGAACTTCCTTATGGGCATCGCGACCATCGGTGCGTTCGCCATGATACTGTTCCCCGATGCGGACCCGCACATGGCCGAAGGCGCAGCCGTCATGCTGTTCTACCAGGTGGGCGAATTGTTCCAAAGCTACGCGGTCGGAAAATCGCGCCAATCGATCGCCGACATGATGGACATTGCGCCCGATTACGCGAACGTCATGCGCAACGGAGAGCTTGAGGAAGTCGACCCGGACGACGTGCAGGTCGGCGACGAAATCGTCGTGAAGCCCGGCGAGCGTGTGCCGATCGACGGCATCGTGGTCGCAGGGATCTCGCAGTTGGACACCGCCGCGCTGACCGGCGAATCCGTTCCGCGCCATGTCGAAGCGGGCGCCGAAGTAATCTCCGGCTGCATCAACATGACGGGCGTCCTCACCGTGCGCACGACGAAACCGTTCGGCGAGTCCACGGTCTCCCGCATCCTGGAGCTCGTAGAGAACGCCGCCGAAAAGAAAGCGCGCACCGAAAGCTTCATTACCCGTTTTGCACGCTACTACACCCCCATCGTCACCGGTGCTGCGCTCGCTCTCGCCGTCATTCCGCCGCTTCTGGGCATGGGGCCTTGGAGCGACTGGGTTCTGCGCGGCCTGACGTTCCTGGTCGTATCCTGCCCCTGTGCGCTCGTCATCTCGGTGCCGCTTTCCTTCTTCGGCGGCATCGGCGGCGCATCGCGGCTCGGCATCCTGGTGAAGGGCAGTAACTACCTGGAGACGCTCGCGCAGGTCGAAACCGTCGTCTTCGACAAGACCGGCACGCTCACGAACGGCACGTTCAGCGTCGTAGCCGTGCACGCAGAGGCGCACGTCGATCCTGAGCTCGTACTTTCCTTCGCCGCCCATGCAGAGGCGTACTCTGACCACCCGATCGCCCTTTCGGTCAAAGAAGCCTACCGCGGCAACATCGAGCAAGCACGCGTCCGCGAAGCGCGCGAAGAGAGCGGCCACGGCGTGAGCGCACTCGTGGACGAACGCGCGGTGCTCGTGGGCAACGACAAGCTCATGCGCGCCCATGGCGTGGCGTTCCACGACTGCGAGCTTGCCGGCACCATCCTCCACGTCTCGCTGGACGGCGAGTACCTCGGGCATATCGCGATTGCCGACGTGGTCAAGGACGACGCTGAAGCGGCACTTCGTGCCCTGCGCGAAACCGGCGTGCGCACCACCGTCATGCTGACGGGCGACCGCGCGGAGGTGGCGGCAGCCGTTGCCAAGGCAGTCGGCGTCGACGAATTCCGCGCGCAGCTTCTGCCGCAGGATAAGGTCGCCGAAGTCGAAGCGCTCATGGCGCAGACCGTCCAGCGTAGCCCGAAGGCAAAGCTCGCCTTCGTGGGGGACGGCATCAACGACGCGCCCGTGCTCACCCGTGCGGACGTGGGCATCGCCATGGGCGCTATGGGATCGGACGCTGCCATCGAGGCCGCGGACGTCGTGCTGATGGACGACAAGCCGTCCAATATCGCGAAGGCCATCCGCATTGCACGCAAGACCATGCGCATCGTGTGGCAGAATATCGTGTTCGCCATCGGCGTGAAAGTCGTCATCCTGGTTTTGGCCGCTGTGGGCCTGGCCAACATGTGGCTCGCAGTCTTCGGCGACGTAGGCGTGGCCGTGCTTGCCATCCTGAACGCCATGCGCTGCATGAGCACGAAAGGCCTGTGACGCCCCGCTGCCGCACCTTTCCTTCGCACCACCTCCATTTTCGTCCGCAATCGGCGGTACCGCGCGGGCGCGTTTTCGGCTATGTTCTCGGCGTGGCTTCGTTGCCGCGACCAAACTGCCGCCGAACGGGCGGCGCACAGTTCGACTCGAAGGAGATGATGCAGCATGAGAAATCGGTTCTTGGCCATGCTCGTCAGCGTCGTGCTGGCGCTCGGCATGATGCCGGCCATCGCGCTCGCCGACGAAGGCGACGCGAAAAGCTACATTGCCCTGGGAGACAGCATCTCGAGCGGCTACGGGCTCGAAGAGGGCGTAGGCTCGTTCGTCGACCTGTTCGCGCTGGAGAACGGCCTTGAGGCCGACGACTCCTTCGCCGCTCCGGGCATGACGTCGTCCGACCTGCTCGGCCTCATCGCCAACGAGACGCTCCTCGCCAAGATCGCCGAAGCGGACGTCGTCACCGTCACCATCGGCGGCAACGACGTGCTGGCAGCGCTGTACAGCTACCTGGCGAACGCCTACAACGCCGCCTACCCTGACGACGACATGACGGCAGAACGCATCCAGGCGGTGCTCATGGGCGACGACATCGAGGCCAAAGCGGGCTTGATCGCCTTCGCGTCGGGGCAGCTCGACGGCTTCGCGACCTCGACCGAGGCCGCGCAGGCCCTGCAGGGCTTCTCCGCCAACCTCGGCACCATCGTCGACGTCATCAGCGCGACGAACCCTGACGTGAAGCTCATCATCGCCAACCAGTACAACCCGTACAGCCATCTCGCGAACGAGCTCGCGGGAACCGACTACGAAGACGAGCTTGCCGCGATATCGAGCGCATTCGACGCGGGCGCGACCGCTCTCTCCGCTGCCATCAGGGTGAGCGCCATGTCGGGAGACTTCGTCATCGCCGACGCGTTCGGCACGTTCGCCGCCGCTTCGGAGAACCCCTGCAATGCCTCGCTGACCGTCGTCTCCCTCGACCCCCCGCTGTTCGATCTCGACCTTGACTTCCACCCCAACGAGTACGGCCACAATCTGCTGGCGCGCACGTTCACCCTGGCACTCCACCCGTCCGCTTCCTTCCCCGACGTCAGCCCGAAGGAATGGTACGTGGACGCCATCGACTGGGCGGTCTCGAACGGCATCCTCGGAGGCTACGGCGACACCGGGCTGATGGGCCCCGACCAGGAGCTCACGCGCGCCCAGGCAGCCCAGATCCTGTGGAACGCCGCGCAGAAGCCGGCGGCCGACGTGTCCGTGCTCGACGCGTTCTCCGACGTCGACGCCTCGGCCTGGTACGCGGACGCTTTGGCATGGGCGGTGTCGAACGGGCTGTTCTCGGGCTACGCGGGCACGAGCGAGATGAGGCCTGACGACGCGCTTTCGCGCGAGCAGACCGCCGTCGTGCTCATGCGCCTTGCCGCGCTTCAGGGCAAGGACGTCTCCGCCCGGGCCGACCTCTCCACGTTCGTCGACGAGGAATTCGTCTCCGACTGGTCCCACGACGCGATGGCGTGGGCCGTCGACGCCGGCGTGATCAACGGCGTGGAGATCGAGCTCGACACGCTCGCGCTCGCGCCGCAAAGCGCCTGCATCCGTGCCCAGATGGCGACCATCCTCATGAACTACGCGACGGTCGCGTAGCCGCGATCGCGCGGCGAAAGCCGCACGCATGCGCAAGGACCGGGGCTTCGGAGCGATTCCGAAGCCCCGGTTTCTTTCTTGAGAGGGGCAAGGGCGCCACGGCGCGCGAAACGTCAGCAGTTGCCCGTGAACACGTGCCGAAGGTGACGGCGCGCGACGTCCGCGAGGCGATAGACCGTGCGCACCGGCGTCGGACCGCGGTCGAGCAGGCGGTGACACGGGAAGAATCGGCTGACATGGTACGGAATCTCCGGGTCAAGCGACGCAAGCCATGCAGACAGCGCGTCGACCTCCTCCTCGGAGTCGTTCATGCCCGGCACGATAAGCGTCGTCACTTCCACATGGCACGTCTCGCACGCTGCCATGGCGCGGATGGTGGCACGAACCGTCTCGAGGTCGCCGCCGACGAAGTCGTAGAAGCCCCGGCTGAAGCCTTTAAGGTCCACGTTCGCGGCGTCGATGAGCGACAGCAGCTCGGCCAAGGGGCCAGGATTCACCATGCCGTTCGTGACGAGCACGTTCACGAGCCCTGCCTCGTGCGCCAAACGCGCCGTGTCGCGCACGTATTCGAAGCCTACGAGCGGCTCGTTGTACGTGAAGGCAATGCCTACATTACCGCGGTCGCGCAGGCGCACGGCGTCCGCGACCAGCTCTTCCGGCGAGACTTCACGCCAGGAAGACTTCTCTGCCCCCACCGCTGCAATGGATGCGTTCTGGCAGAAAGGGCAGCCTAGATTGCACCCGTACGAGCCGACCGAAAGCACGAAGGAGCCGGGCATGAAACGGACAAGCGGCTTCTTCTCGATCGGATCGAGCGCTGCCGCCGTCACACGACCATAGTTCTCGCAGACCACGCGGCCGTTCTGTGCAATGCGGGCTTTGCAGCGCCCGCGCTGTCCTTCGCGCAGGCGGCACGCATGCGGGCAGATTTCGCAGACAGCCACGCTGTCGACGGCAGCCTGGTTCGTGCGCGCAGCCTCACCGGTTTCGCGCCCCATGCGTGCTTCGCCTGCCATGTCCATCTGCCGCACGTCCTCGATAGACTCCGCGCAATGATCGCTTGACGAGATGCCGTTGTCGCAGTCTTCTCTACCGCACACGACGTGCCTCCCCGCCGCGATTATGGCGCACGACCTCGAAGCGCTCAAGCTGCACGCCTGTCTCGCCCAGGCCGATGCCTGCTTTCCGCTTGGCAATGCCGACTTGCTGCGCCACGGTGTCGACCCCTTCCAAATTCGGCAGAAGAAGCCCACGACGCCAGCCTTTCGACACGATAACGCCGTAGCGTGCCGGGTCAAGCTCGCTTTCGTCTTCAACAGGCTCGGCCGGGAACAGGACGTCCACGCTGTACTCCAGGAAATCGAGCTCTTCAGGCCGCACAACCGGGAAGCGCGGATCGCGCGAGCAGGCGGACACACCGTTCTGGATAATCTCGTCAGCCACGCATGGCTCGGTCGGGCCGATGGTGCCGATGCAACCGCGCAACTCGCCGTCTTCGTGCAACGACACGAAGACCCCTGCACGCTCGGTCAGCAGCTCGTCCGCTAATCCGTCCGGGCGCGGGATAGGACGCCCCGTGCGCACGAATCCTTCCACGCTCGCACGCGCAAGCGCCACGTACGGGTCAACGTCCTGTTCGGCGCCCGTGACATCGGCGCGCTCGCCGTGGCGGTCGTCCGCCGTGCCGTCCACACCTGCCGCGGCTGCAGCGTCTCCATCCTCCGCGAAAGCGCACGCTTTCGCGGAGGCGCCCTGCCGTTCGAACGCCGCAACGGCATAGCCCACGCCAAAAGGACCTTCACAGCTCAGCAGTTCGTGACCGAACGCACCGTCATCCCCCGCCACACTGCAGGCGCCATCGACGCCTGCCGCTTCCGCCTCCAGCGCACCTGTCATGATCTGGAACGAGCGCAGCCCGCATTCCGCCGCTGCTTCGCAAAAATCCTCGTCGAAGGCGAACAGCTCGTCTAAGTCTCCTGACGAGAAGATTTCAGCGATACGTCCGTCGAACACCGGGCCTTCGGGAGCAAACCCGTACGGCCCGTCCGCCTTCAGCTTGTGCGAAAGATCGCCGCTTGCTATGAGCACAGTGGCGCGCCCAAGCGCCGTCGCCGTCCCTGCCACCAGAGCGCCCAACCTTCGATGGACGTCAGGCGCCAGCAGCGAAAGACCAACGCGGACAAGACGGTACGATGGTTCTTCGCCCGCCTCGCGGATGGCCTCGTTCGCAAACCAGAGCGGGATGAACGTGGCGTGGTCCATGCCGCCGTCGCGCCGCTTGCTGCCTGCAAGGGGAATGCCCGCAGCCTCCGCCGCCTGCGCCAGCGCATAGACGAACTCGCCGTCAGTCCGGATATCAACCTGTGTCTGGGGAGCGCCGAACGGTGCCATGCTGCCTGAAAGCGCAGCGGAGTCGGTCACATGGAACGCGTCCCGGTAGAGCGGTGCGTGCGGCGAGACGACCACGATGGTCTCTGGACGCAGCGCCGCAATCCTGCGCGCCACGTTCCGATAGGCATCTATCGTGTCCTGGATGCCGCGCTCTTCGCCACGACCGACCGTCGGAATGATGAGCGGCGGATGGGGAACCGCGTACGCTGCAAGAATGGACATAACGCCTCCCTTTCTTCCTTGCCTGCGATAAGCCCTCGAACACGCTGTTCGGAAGCCCGCTGTCCTACGCTGCGAACAGCGAGCTTTCGCCATCCGCAAAAAGCGCCTTGACAGCCACCGAGCGCTTCAGCCTTTACACGAAATCGCGATAAAGGAACGTCACAATCTGTCCGCGCGTGCACTGGTCGTGCGGCGAGAACGTCGTCGGGGACGTGCCGACCGTGATGCCGTTGCCAACCGCCCAGGACACTGCGTCGTAGAAGTAATCCCCGCTTGCGACATCGCCGAACGGGCTCGTCACACCGCCGGATGCTCCCCCGCTCTTTTCGCGCACACGCCATTGGAACGTGAGCACCTGCGCACGCGTGCACACGTCGTCGGGCGAGAACGTGTGAACCGAGGTGCCGGTCGTGATGCCGTTCTGGGAAGCCCAGAGGACCGCCTTGCGGTAGTACGCTTCTGCCGGCACGTCGATAAAGGGATTGTCCCCCGGCAGCGGCTCGGGAGAGCCGCATGCACGCCACAAGAACGTGAGCGCCTGCGCGCGCGTGCATGAGGCATCAGGCGAGAAGGTCGTCGCGGACATGCCCGTCGTGACGTCGTTCGCGACTGCCCACGCCACCGGATCGGCATAGTACGCACCCTGCGCCACGTCGCCGAACGGCAGGCCAGATACGGCGACCTTGTCCTTCAGCTGCGTTGGCTTGGCCTGAAGGTCCGCCTCGTCGAAGTATTCCATGAGCGACATATAGACCTCGGGATAATGTCCTTCCGCCAGGCCGCCCACCGAAAGGTCCGGCATCATGCCGGCAGCCATCTGAAGGAGAACCCCAACAACGTCAGGCGTGATGCCATGCAGTATGCCGATGGTCACGTACGGGACGAGCTCGTCGGGGTCGACGTCGCCGCCAAGCGCGCCGGCGACGATCGACGTTGCCGCCTTGGCGGCAACCCACGTGGTGCTGATAATCGCCATGCCGTCGGCGCCGTCAAGATCGATGTAATCAAGGTCGGCGATCTTCTCCATCTTGGAGATGTCCGTCCCGGTTTCGAGCGGATTTCTCGTGTTCGCATACTGCATGATGTCCGAAAGGACTTCCTGGTACTGCAGCCGGTACCAACCCACCGAGCCGCAGACGGCCGCGAAGGCGTTCTCGTCGGCGGACACGTCGCTCGTGGTGGCCAGATCGGCAAAGTCGAAGTCCGTGCCCGTGATGCCCCGATAGATGGAGTTCAACTGCTGGATGTCGGCATCCTGTCTGGTGGCGGGCAGGTAATAGTCGATGCCGTTACGGTAGAAGCCCCAGTCGTCCAACGGCACGCGCGGCACGATGTCGCCGGAGTAGATGATGTTGTGGATGCAGCTTTCCTTGTTGTCGAACGTGGGCAGCAGGGTGTCGGAGGTGTTCTGGTGGTAATCCCACGACCAATCGCCCTCTTCGTCGGCAGTGAGCGCCGCGGGCGTGGCGAAGGTGTACGTGAAGACGTTCGAGTCGTACTTGGTGTCCTGCATGTCGTCGCCCAGGTGGTTGCACACCATTGCCGTCAGCAGGTTCGCCGTCGCCGCCGCGCGGCTATAGCCCACAATCCACAGCTTGACCGTGCCGAGCTCGCCCTTCTCGCTCTCTTCGGCGAGGTACTCCTTGAGTTGCTTGTACACCTTATCGGCAGCATTGCGGAAGCCAAAATGGGTCGATCCGGGGTCCTTGCCCGCGGACACAATGAAGTTGCTCGACCACTCGGCGCCGTAGCCGCCACCGCGCAGCACGACGGGAACAACCGTCGTAACCGCGCCCTTGGTCGAAAACGTCTTGCGCGCAAAGGAGCACGCCACCTTGCTCTCCGTCGAGTTCAGGAAAGCAGCGTACGAGTAGACCTTCGGGTTGTCGAAGCCGAGCGTCTCGTAGGCAGCAAGAACGTTGTTCTCACGACCCACGCCGTCGTTGGTGCCGGAGTGCCAATACTTGTCGCTTTCGTGCGTCGAGAAGCCCGACGCCACCAGGCCGAGCGACATCTTCGCAAGCTCGTGGTTGTAGGTGCGCCCGTCGGTACGGAAGAAGTCCTCGGTGTAGTAGAAGTCGCGCGTGATGTCATGGTCCAGCGCGCTGCTACGGAAGGTGATGGGGTACTCACCGGCCTGGCGTTCTTCGCCGCAGAGCATGAGGATGTCCACGAGCGGCGTGGTGTTCACGTCCACGCCACGCTCGTTGTAAGGGCCCACGCGTGAGCCGGACACGGCGCGCACCGTGTAGTTATAGGTCTGGTACGGCTCCACGTTAGTGTCCGTGTAAAAGCTCGTGGACGCGTCAACGCGCGCGATGACCTGGAACTCGGTCGCCAAGCCCTGACGGCGCATGACCTCGTAGCCGGT